>OGOG01000264.1_pt1 | contig 60373 bp, 48 predicted proteins | sample 1552581 | NCBI WGS metagenome assembly OGOG01 (sample SAMEA2580152, study PRJEB22360) | human gut metagenome | biome: human gut; feature: human-associated habitat; material: faeces | place: Denmark | collected 2008/2010 | reverse complement strand
GGTACAAAATTTGCAGGTCGCTTTCAAAATGTGAAACTCGTTTACAAAACGGGAAACTCGGGTGACTATTGAGCCTGAATTAAAGCACGATATTTCCGTCCCGGTCGATTGATGTCGTTTTTGGGTCGATTGGTGCAATCTGCCGCTTATTTTCTGGAAATGCTGTTATAATAAACACAACTCAGATTTATAGAAATCGGAAGTACAGAAGAAAGGGGAAAGAGAATGAGAAAAACAAAATTTTTAGGAAAGGTGCTTAGCCTGGCGCTTGTTGTTACATTGATAGCAGGTATGGTGCCGGAGATGCGCACGAAAGCAGCAGAGGGTGAAAACTCGGGCTGGATACAGGTGACGGAGGACAATAAAGACGACTTGGACACAAAGGTAGCCGTTTTGGACAATTTGAGCCAGACTACATATGATAATTTTATTTTTAATGCTGAATGGGCTCATAGTTATATTAAGTCAAGTAAAAACGAGTATTACATATTAGGAAAAAAGGGTGGAAAATATATATGCCTTTATGGTGCGGACATTGAAGTTCGTTCTAAGACTCTTGATACTATAGATATTTCTGTAGCTAATCATTACTTTTTCCCTTCACAGGAAGTTAAATTAAATCTTGACGGCGGTGAGTGGAAGACAGATACTATAACAACGGTAGCAGGAGTATTTACAGATCTTCCGATACCTACGAAAGAGGGCTATATATTTACTGGGTGGTATGAAGATCCTCAGAGTGAAGACCCCCAAAGTAATAAGGAGGACATATCATTAAGAAGCGTATATAATGGAAGAACGGAAATTAATGCGCACTGGTACAAAAAATGGCCTGAAGGAAGTAAAGACTGGGTGAAAGCAACGACCATAAAAGAACTGGAAAGTGCTGACCTGCCTTTCTTTACCTTGTCAGAAGCAAAAAAGTTTGCGAATGAATATCTTGTGTAACATCCGTACCCAAATGATGCATATGCTGTTATTATAGGAAGAATTTATAATTTTGATACCGTATGTTATATTACTTATAACACCGCAAAAGGAGGTGTAGGCTATAACCCGGTTCCGGAAAGTCTGGAACAAAACTGGATGAGTAAGTATACCTATTATGTTTTGAGAACTCCGGGCACAACATCGGATGATTCTGAAAATCCATCGGTAACCCCGACTCCGGCACCTGCTCCTGTAACCCCGACTCCGGCACCTGCTCCTGTGACCCCGACAACTGCACCGTCCGCCGGAGACACCAGCAGTGATTCCTCTGACTCCGGCTCATCAGCTCCTGAACCGGTACTGACCACCACAAATATCGCAGGAGAGCAGATCACCGGATGGGATGCCATTACAAAAGTGATCTCTACCCAGACAAAAGACAAGCAGCAGAATGTATCCGGTGCCAACCAGGATCTGCTTCATGTAGATGCCAGCGGCTTTGACAAGACAATTCCTGCAGCAACAGTGAAAGCAGTGTCCACCTCAGCTCTGCGTGGCCTGCATGTATTCATCAGCAACTCAGATGCAGTAACCTTCCTTGCAAAGAGCAAGTTGTCCGGTTACAAGGAAACCAACTTTGAACATAAGGATACTGTTACAGAGCATTCCAGAACCATCGACTTTACCAACAAACAGGCATTGGGTATAAACGTTGTATTCCATACCACAGTACCTGTGAAAAACGGAGAAGTGACGGTTTACAAGGTAGATGCCAACGGCAGAACCCGCATTGTCAAGACAGTTTCGAATGCAGGCGGACAGGTATGCTTCCCGATTACCGAGACAGCAACCTATGTATTGGAATACTGATCTGCGATAGTTGAATCCCATATTTTACAGCACCCCCCGCTACAGGAATAAAAACCTGTGGCGGGGGGTGCTTTTACTGCAAACGCGATTCCTTGTAAAGAAATGTAAAAATGTAAAAAAATGTAAAAACGTAAAAAATGTAAAAAATGTAAAAACCATAGCAAACATGTCGGAAAATGATGATTTCATAAAAATATTCATGTATTTTAATGCAAAAACAACACAAAAACATATTGAATTTTACATGAATAATAATTATACTATATTTAGGATCTTTAAGGAGGATGGATCATGTATAGAAAAATCATGGGTTTTCTGGAAGCATGGAAAGAAAATGAACACCGCAAACCTCTTATTTTGCAGGGGGCAAGACAGGTGGGGAAGACTTATTCTATTTTAGAGTTCGGGCGAATTCATTATGAAAATGTAGCCTATTTCAATTTTGAAACGAATCCAAAACTGAATGAAACCTTTGAGGAAAAGATCAGTCCTGATTATTTGATACCGATTTTATCTCATATTGCAGGTCAGACGATTGTAAAAGAAAAAACATTGATTGTATTTGACGAGGTACAGCTTTGCGAAAGGGCTTTAACGTCATTGAAATATTTTTGTGAGGATGCCCCGGATTATCATATTATTGTGGCAGGCAGCCTGTTGGGCGTTGCCGTCAACAGAGCAAAATTTTCATTTCCCGTTGGTAAGGTTGATATGAAAACGCTGTATCCGATGGATATGGAAGAATTTATGATTGCTGTGGGAGAGGATGAACTTGTAGAGCAGATTAAAAAATGTTTTGAAACGAATCGGCCGATGCCATCCGCACTCCATGATGCAGCCATGCAGCTTTACCGTCAGTATCTTGTGGTAGGCGGTATGCCGGAGTGTGTGATGCAGTTTGTCCAGACAGGGGATTATATCCTGATCCGCCATACGCAGGATACCATTCTGACAAGTTATCTGAATGATATGAGCAAATACAATAATCTGAATGAAATTAAGAAAACCAGACTTGCCTATGATAATATTACGGTTCAGCTTTCCAAGAAAAATACCCGCTTTCAATATAAGCTGATCAAAAAGGGTGGACGTGCTTCTGAATTTGAAAATGCGATTGAATGGCTCTGTCTGTCGGGAATTGTGTCACAGGTCTATAGGGTAGAGCAGATCAAGAAGCCTTTGGAAAATTATCGGGATATTGATGCGTTTAAGATTTACGTTTCGGATCTGGGGCTGCTTTGCGCCAAGAAGGATTTGGCTGCAAACGATATTCTCTATATGGTGGAGGAACTGAATGATTTTAAAGGTGGCATGACAGAAAATTATGTCAATGTACAGCTTGCCATCAATGGTTATAACACTTACTACTGGGAATCCGAGCGTGGGGCTGAAATAGATTTCGTTATCCAGCGGGATGGTCAGCTGATCCCGATTGAGGTGAAATCCGCCGATAATACCAGAGCCAAAAGCTTAAAGGTCTATATGGATACCTATAAGCCGGCTTACGCGATCAAACTTTCCGCGAAAAACTTTGCGTTTGAGGACAACAAAAAGGTGGTTCCGCTTTATGCGGCATTTTGTATTTGAACCGTGGGCATACTGATAAGAATTCAAGAACCGCATTACTGATAGAAATATCGGTAATGTGGTTCTTTTTTGCATAGAACATGAAGGAGAATCCGTTGCATTGGATTTGAGGTGAAGTCTATAATAAAGCTAACTATATTTCGTGATGACTGAAAAATATAAAAAATTATATAAGAACAGAGGGATTGCGATGGGGATTTCACTGGAGGGAACGTGGAAGGTAATATTGACGGATGGAACGGCAGCGCAGATGCATCTGCCGGGAACTTTGGACGAGAGCGGCATCGGTCACAGAGACGTCAGAGCGAATCAATGGCACCCGGATGCGGCGCTAGGTAACGCTGAGGTTTTGCAGAACTGGTGCAGGAGCGTACCGGAGGACGGATCCACATCATCGTGGAGAGTGAAGCAAAACTGGGTTCGGAAAGCGAAGTACTGGAACAGATCAAATACGGCGGCATTGCTTTTGCAAGAGTTTCCCTGTCGCAGATCGCAGAACAGGCACCGGAGATGAATGTACTGCAATTGCCGTATCTGTACAGAGATTCGGAGCATATGTGGAGGGGATTGGACCGGGAAATCCTGCGGGAATGTGCCAGAGAGTCTGCGGAATATGAAAGAGTACTCTGGAAAGACAGAGAGGAACAGTCCAGACAGCCATTGCCAACGGAACTTGTGTGAGCACCCTTTCTGCGGAAGAAAAAGAACGAGGGAATCAAGTTCCAGCGTATTGATGCGGATGTGACCGATGCCCTGAAGTCCAAGACTTCCAAGAAGGCCGAGAAAGAGATGGAAGAGCAGGCGGAGAGCATCAGCAAGCTGATGAAGAAAGCTCTGAAGAACGACAAGATCACTGTCAAGGTAGAGAAGCTGAAGAACAAGAAGATCTCTTCCATGATCACGCTGTCCGAAGAGAGCAGACGTATGCAGGATATGATGAAGATGTATTCCATGCCCGGTATGGACATGAGTGCCTTCGGCGGTGAGGGAGAGACCCTGATCCTGAATGCCAGCCATCCTCTGGTACAGTACATTACTGAGCACCAGGATGGTGAGAATGCAGAAATGATCTGCGAGCAGCTGTACGATCTGGCAAAGCTCCAGCACGCACCTCTGTCTGCCGATGCCATGACCAAGTTCGTGGCAAGAAGCAATGACATTATGATGCTGCTGACTAAATAATAAGATAGCTTGTGAAGTAGACAGGTAAAAGCAAAAGGAACTGCAATGTGTGTTTATACACAGGCTGCAGTTCCTTTTTTGGAATGTGGAGACGGAGAATGCGACAGAGGCATAGTGTTATCTTTACGATATTGACTGGGAGAGATCCCGGTCATTTTTTTGAAAAATTTAAAGAAATAGGCATAGCTGGAGAAGCCGAGAAGTTCCTGTACCTCGGTGACGGTCCGGCCCTCTGCCAGCATCGTCTGGGCGAGGTTAGCCCGCTGCACGGAGATATAATGCCCGATGGTGGCATGGGTATGTTCCTTGAACAGGCGCCCGAGATAGTCCTTGTTCAGGTAGAATTCTGCAGCAATGCTTTCCAAGGTCAGTGGCTCTGTCAGATGCCGGTTGATAAAGGCCATGACCTCATTGATGTTTTTCTGGGGCTGGGAAATAGAACGCTGTCCGGTAGAAGATGCCTGTAGGCCGTGCTGGATCCGGCTATCCAGTATACTTAGCAGAGAGAAAAAATCCGCATAGGCAGAAAGGGAGGGCTGAGGATGCAGCTGCAAATAGTGATCCAGCTGACTGCAGAGCCCGGTAAGCCCGGTGGGAGAAAGCCGGAGGATCGCAGGAGAGAAAGCCGGATCTGCATAAGGCATGAGTCCGGAACCGGCCCCAAGGACAGTATACAGCCAGTCTCTGTTAATATTCAGGACGTAGCGCTCATAGATGGTCAGCTTCTGATTGAACAGCTGATGCACATGGTGAGGCGGAATGATGATCAGAGATCCTTTCGAAACACTGGAGACAGTGTCGTCTAAGAGGACATCCGGGAGGTCGGACATTGTAAGATATATTTCCAGAGCGTTGTGCGTATGCGGTCTGGCAGGAGAAGAGGTTCCGTTGTTGCGGTAAGCCAGTTCATAGGGTGCATCAATTGTAAAATAGGGAATAGTCATTTGGGTTTTCATAGGCACTCCAAAGGTCGTTATCTTGCATAAAATTAGTATTTTATATACATATTATTACAATCGTAGAGAAGTTACAATAAGAACATCAAAGAAATACATCAGAGAATGAAAGGAAAGGTGTCTAAATGGAAAAGGTAAGACTGGGCATTATTGGTATTGGGAGTATGGGAACCGGTCATGCAGGCAATGTGTTGAAAGGGATGGTGCCGGATATGGAACTGACCGCCGTAGCGGATATCCGGCAGAGCCGCCTGGACTGGGCAAGGAACAATCTTCCGGAGACGGTCAAGGTATTTGATGATGGCAGGAAAATGATTGATTCGGGAAGCTGTGATGCCGTTCTGGTGGCAACACCACATTATCTGCATCCGGAATTCGTCATCTATGCATTGGAGCATGGACTGCATGCGATCAGCGAAAAACCGGCAGGAGTCTACACGAAACAGGTACGGGAGATGAATGAGGCAGCGGAAAGGTCTGACAGATCCTTTGCCATCATGTTAAATCAGAGAACCAACTGTGTATACAGAAAACTTCACGAAATGATCCAGAGCGGCGAACTTGGGCAGCTGCGACGTGTCAACTGGATCATCACCGACTGGTATCGTAATCAGAGCTATTATGATGCGGCGGGCTGGAAGGCAACCTGGGACGGAGAAGGTGGCGGCGTGCTGTTGAACCAGTGTCCGCACCAGCTGGATCTGCTGCAATGGCTGTGCGGCATGCCTGTGAAGGTGAGAGCCTTCTGCCACGAAGGAAAATGGCATGATATCGAGGTCGAGGATGATGTGACGGCTTATATGGAATTTGAAAACGGAGCCACCGGTGTCTTCGTGACTACCACGGCAGATGCTCCAGGAACCAACCGGCTGGAGCTGACCTTCGAGATGGGAAAAATCGTGTGCGAGGAAGGCAGACTATTTTTTGATAAACTGTCCACCAATGTGAGTGATTTCTGCAAAACGGAGAAGGAAGGATTTAAAAAGCCGGAATATTCCAGAATTGAGATTGAGACGGATGGACAAAACGAGCAGCATATTGGTGTATTGAAAGCGTTCGCAGGTCATATTTTAAGAGGAACTCCATTGGTGGCAGAGGGAACGGAGGGAATCCGGGGGCTGACCCTGTCCAATGCCATGCACCTGTCCAGCTGGCTGGACCGCACCGTGGAACTGCCGTTGGATGAAGAATTGTTTTTACGAGAATTGAACAAAAAACGTGCCACTTCCAGAAAAAAGGAAGACACTGATATTGTATTTGATACGACAGGCACTTATTAAGGAGGACAAAAGAATGACAGTAAAAATCACAGGTTTTGCAGATGAAATCGCACCGGAACTGACAGCTCAGATCGCAGGACTGAAAGGACTGGGAATGTCTTATGTGGAGATGCGTGGAGTGGATGGAGAAAATCTGATCTATCACACGGATGAAAAAGTGGAGCAGATCAAGAAGACACTGGATGATAATGGAATCCGGCTTTCTGCCCTGGGATCTCCCTTGGGTAAGATTCTGATCACGGATGATTTCACTCCCCATTTTGAAGAGTTCAAGAGGGCAGTGGAGATCAGCCATAAGATGGAATGCCCGACGATCCGGATGTTCAGCTTCTATCTTCCGCAGGAGAGTGATCCGGCAGCCTATGAGGGCGAAGTCTTCGACAGGATCGGTAAATTCGTGGACTACGCCTCTGCGAATGATACACTGCTCCTGCATGAAAATGAAAAAGATATCTATGGAGCAATGGCTCTGGAATGCAAAAAACTCATGGATACCTTTTACGGGGATCATTTTAAAGCTATTTTTGACTTTGCCAACTTTGTACAGTGCGGACAGGATACGCTGGAAGCCTATGAGATGTTAAAGTCCTATATTGCCTATATCCATGTAAAGGATGCACTGAAGTCAGACCAGAGTGTAGTTCCGGCAGGCTATGGTGACGGAAATGTGGCGGTGATCCTGAAGCGTCTGTCAGCCTCCGGATTTGATGGATTCCTGTCACTGGAACCGCACCTGTTTGAGTTTGAGGGTTTCCATGCACTGGAAAAGGACGGCAGGAGCATTGCTGTCAAAGAAAAGAAGGTACTCAGCGGTCTTGAGACATTTACCATAGCGCATGATGCTTTGATGGAGCTTCTGGACAACTGCATGTAATTCCCTTACGATGAGGGAGACTGCATCAGGAGGGCGCAGAGGCACCCACCTTCTCAATATACTCTGTGGGAGTATAGCCGGTATATTTTTTAAATACCTGGCTGAAATACTGTGGATTATTGCCGAATCCCACAGACCTGGCAATAGTTTTGATATTGTCATTATGATAGTACACCATAAGGCGGATGGCTTGTTCCATCCGCTTTTTGTTCAGGTAATCGGAAAACCGGATGCCTTCCTCCTTTACAAATTGTTTGCTCAGGTAGCCGACACTGACAAAGAGATAGTTCTCTGCCAGCCATTTTAAAGACAGGGTCTCACAGTCCAGGTGGGCTTCCACGTAAGATTTTAAGAGGCTGATGTTGGCACCGCCCTTAGAGGAGGCAGCCTCGTCCTTCTCCTGCAGCAGTACGATCTCCGCCAGCTTCCGGATTTCGGAGGTCTGGGTACAGGAATACAGGCGGCGGAAAAAGTCACAGGCAATATCGAGCGGCGGCTCTTGTCCGGAGTTATCGGGATTCAGGAAAAGTCCCAGGGCGATATTCTTCGCAACATCCGGTGTCATGGAAGGAGTGAAGACGGAATCCAGCAGAGATGGAATATCCGTTTCGGCCGGGGAAGCGGTAAATGCCTCACGCAGCTTGGAAATCCGCCAGGGAGCGGCCATGTTGTTATGGAAGTCCCTGGTTTCTCCGGTTTCTGGCGGATCAGCAGGATCCGTTCATAGCGGGATATCTTGGATATGATCTGCGCAAACAAATCTTCCGAAGTGTCACCGTGGAGAAAAGAGGTTTCAAAGGTTACACACTGTTGCGGATAATGCAGCTCCTCCAAAGACTGGCGGATCGTTTCCTGATGGGCCAGGGTGGGAGAGGACAGGACGAAAAGAGCACTGTTTTTTACATAAATCACAGGAAAGACACTTTCTGCTCCGCAGGAAAGCAGAATCTGCACGATATCCTTTAGAAAACTTTTCAGATAGGTTTCTTCTACAAAGGAACAGATACAGGCATATAGTCCCTTTTCGGGAAAGGACAGAAGTCCCTGATACTTTTTGAATACCTGGGGAAAATTATCAGGCTGATCCAATGCTTCCATAAGCAGCCCCTGTTCTAATGGCGACTGCATATCCTTCAGCAGAAGGGCCTGCTCCGCCTTCTGCTGTACCTCTTTTTGCTTTTTTTCTTCACGGATCGTATCCAGACAGTTGATCAGCTCCTGCTTGTCCGTGGGTTTTAAGAGATAGTAGCGGACCCCGTATGTCATGGCCTGCTTGGCATATTCGAATTCACCGTAACCGGATAACAGGATAAAAGTGATCCGGGAGTCGATGCGGGAGGCACGTTCGATCAGTTCCAGACCGTTCAAAATAGGCATCTTGATATCCGTGATCACAACATCGGGATAGTCATCACGGATCCGGTCATAGGCTTCCATTCCGTTTTTGGCGGTAGCAATCACCTCGTAGCCGAGGGAGGTATAATCGATCATGGAAGAAAGTGCTTCACGTATGATCTGTTCATCATCTACAATCATCAATCTGAGCATAAGAATCCTCTCTTTCTTTGGGAATGGACAGCAGTACAATGGCCATTCCGTCTTCATTGTATATAGATAAGCCGTACCGGTCGCCGAAGAGCAGCTTCAGGCGGGAGTTGATATTCACCAGTCCCACACCGGAACCCTGGGGAGTGACCTGCCTGTGTTCCAGCTTCCAGATGAGATCATCCTCGAAATGGGAACCGGTATTTGCTACGGTAATCTGGTAGACGGTGTCTTTTTCGGAAATGGTGACGGTGATATGACAGACATCGTCACTGAATTCCAGAGCATATTTTAATGCGTTCTCTACCAGAGGCTGGATACAAAGTGTCGGGACATAAATATGGGAAATGTCATCCGGCACATGCAGCTGGAAGTCCAGCCGGTCTCCGAAACGGATCTGCTGGATCCGGATATAATCCTTTAAAACGTCCAGTTCCTTTTTTAAAGGGATCAGGTCTTCTTTGCTGTTGACAGCAGCGCGGAACAGATTCCCCAGGGAACGGACCATGGTGGAGATGTCATCGGCACCGTATTTTTGCGCCATCCAGTTGATGGTATCCAGGGTATTGTAGAGAAAATGCGGGTTGATCTGCTGCTGCAGCATCTTGATATTGGTATCCCGGAGCAACAGCTGCTTTTCATAGTTTTTATCCCGCAAAGTCTTTACATTGGATTTCATTTCGTCAAAGCTGACATGCAGCTGCCCGATCTCATCGGTACGGAGACTGTAATCGTAGTGAGCGGTGTCCTCCGGATCCGGGAGCCCCTGTCCGAAGCGGCGGATCTTCTCTACCAGAAGATCCAGATGGTGCAGTATCCTGCGCAGAAGCAACAGTGCCAGAAACAGAGCGATCATCACGACCACGGCGGAGAACAGGATCATACGGATCAGAACGGTATGGATCGCAGAAAAGAGCGGATCGTAATCCTGAAAATACAGATAATTCCATCCGGTACGTGGAAAATCTCCCTGGATGACAAAGGTCTTTCGTTTATCTATGGAAAGAATAGAATAATGGCTGCTGCCATGATTCAGCGACTGCAGCAGGCTGGAATACTGTTCCGGATGGTAAGTCTCCTGTGGGTAAAACTGCGTATTTCCTGCAAACAGGATAAAACGGGAATGCGTGGAGAGAGAATATCCGGCATTCTCCAGGGCATCACTGATCAGCTGGTCCAGGTCGATCACTATGTACAGGTAAGCCAGATGATCCAGGGTCAGATGGCGAAGCTGCCGGATATCCCGGTAAAGTACGATGGTATTCCCGGGGGAAGCCGGTGCACTCCAGCTGGCACGCCCCTGGCAGGCTGCTGCATTTTCTGCCAGTTCCTCCAGAGGAAAAGCATCCAGATCGGAAGTATTTCCCATACAGATCAGTGTGTCGTCAGGAAGTACCAGACTGATGGATTTGATATAGTCGTCATCAAAAATATAAGGATAGAGAGCCTGATATATCGTCTGCTTTCTCTGGGCATTACGGATACTGGTGGGAGCATCCATGATATCGGTGAGATTCGTCTGAATGATGGTATCGGACAGGATCCGGGCAGAACCGGATTCCACGGTCTCCATTCTTGCAGAGACGAAGGAAGATACATAATTCAGAGACTGTGCATTGGAAGTATACAGCTCACGGGCATAATACTGGGAAAGAAGCTGAATACCCACAACAAAAGCAAAGAACACAAAAAGCAATGTCGTTGACAGGATCAGTAGTATTTTCTTATATAAAGACAGATTATTAAAACGCTGTGATAAATTGCTCATGGAAAAACCTCCGTATCATGGTTATTATATAGTAAAAATATGGGAAGTTCAATTTTCATCCGTGGGAAGAAAACAAAAAGCCGTTTTTTGAACATTCAGAAACCTTTTTTTGAACACGAAATTATGCAAAATGCCATATGGAATATGGGGAAACTGAAAAAAGTATGAAAATGTGACGAAAAAAATGTAAGATTATGGTTAAAAAAGCCATTTTTTTGCATCGACAGAACCGTTATTTAACTTTACCATTATGCAAAATGGACATAAAATAAATTCATCGAAACAACAACGAGGGATGTGCAGGACACATACCCGAAAGATTGTATGGGAGGTATAACAAATGAAGAAAAGAATGATTGCAGGTCTTATGGCTGTAATGATGACCATGTCTCTGGCTGCATGTGGAAGCAGCGCAGGCAGTTCTGATGCATCTGGCACAGGCTCCGCTGCCACAGGTGATAACAGCGCTGCACAGGCTGCCAGTGGTGACAAAGTAACCCTGAACCTTTGCTGGTGGGGAAACCAGACAAGAAATGATGTAACCAAGAAGGCAGTTGACCTTTACATGGAACAGAACCCCAATGTAGAGATCAAGGTAGAGTTTACCGACTGGTCCGGCTATTGGGATAAGCTTTCTGCAATGGCAGCAGGCGGCAACCTTCCCGATATTATCCAGATGGATTATTCCTATCTGCAACAGTATCAGCAGAGCGGACAGCTTGCTGATCTGAGCCAGTTCATTGACAGCGGTGTCATTGACACAAGCAAGATTGCAGACAGCGTTATCGATAGTGGATCTATTGATGGAACCTGTTATGCATTAAGCCTTGGCAGTAATGCTCCTATGATGGTATATGACAAAGAAATCGTAGAACAGGCCGGTGTAGAGATTCCCGAGCAGCTGACCATCGAAGAACTGTATGATATCGGACAGACCATTTACGAGAAGACCGGTGTGAAGACCTACTACGATGGCGGCATCAACATGATGCAGGTTATCGCAAGAACACAGGGCTCCCACCTGTTTGATGAGCTGGCAGCAGGTACCAAGACTGCTTGCGAAACCCACTTCGCTAATGTGGATAAATTCAACAAGGCAGAATCCGCTATTTCTCCTGATCTTCTGGCAGAGAAGAACCCGGATGTAGTAGAGACCAAGCCTATCATTGACGGAACTACCTGGAATGACTTTTCTTATTCCAACCAGTATATCAGTATTGCCAACACAGCCGGTAGAGATCTGGGAATCACCATGTATCCTACTACCAGCGATGCAACCACCCAACCGATGTTCTTAAAGCCCAGCCAGTTCTTTTCTATCGCCGAGACTTCTCAGAATAAAGAGGAAGCTGCAAAATTCCTGGACTGGTTCACCAACAGCGTTGAGTGCAACAATATCCTGCTGGCAGAGAGAGGCATCCCTGTGAACAGTGATGTAGCAGAAGCAATCAAACCTAATGTGGATGAGAATTCCCAGAAGGTATTTGACTATATCGCAGAAGTATCCAAGATCGCAACTCCTATTGATGATCCCGATCCCTCCGGTAAGGGTGAAGTAGAAGCACAGGCCAAGACCATTGTTGAGAACCTGCGTTATGGAGATACAGATGCAGCGGGAGCAGCAGAAGAATTCGTAACCACATCTCAGAAGATTCTGAGCGAGGCGGCAAAGTAAGACGAGAAGTAAGACTTCTGAAGTAAGACCGTTATAACAAATTGTAATAAAAGGGCGCCTGGATCCCATCCGGCATCGGGCGGGAGCCGGGCGCTTGTTATAGAAAGCGGCAGAAGGAGAGGAAAAATGAGCAAAGAAAAGACTTCCCCAAAGAGAAAAAGAACATTGGGCCAGTGGCTGGATAGTCCTAACGTATCCGGATATGTGTTTGTCGGACCGTTCATTATCGGATTTCTGGCATTCATGATGGTTCCCATGCTTTTATCTTTTGCATTTTCATTTACTAGATACAATATTTTACAGTCCCCGACATTCATTGGGCTGGAAAACTACATTACCATGTTCACGGATGATCCGAAATTCTGGAAGGTATTCGGCGTCACCATGTATTATGTGGTATTTTCCGTACCTCTTCGTCTGATCATGGCATTGATCGTAGCAATGCTTCTGGTGAAGAGCACCAAGCTGTCCGGCTTTTACAGAGCAGTGTATTACCTTCCTTCCATTATCGGTTCCAGTGTGGCGGTTGCCATTCTGTGGAAAAGAATGTTCGCCAGTGACGGTGTGATCAACGGTCTGTTCGGACTGGATATCGCATGGCTGGGACGTTCCGATACTGCAATCTGGACCCTGATCATTTTGGCAGTATGGCAGTTCGGATCCTCCATGCTGATCTTCCTGTCAGGATTAAAGCAGATTCCCGTAAGCTTATATGAGGCAGCCACCATGGATGGAGCTGGCGGTGTCCATAAGTTCTTCAAGATCACACTCCCCATGCTGACCCCCACGATTTTCTTCAATCTGATCAACCAGTTGATCAACGGCTTTATGGCATTTACACAGAGCTATATTATTACACAGGGAAAACCAAGGGATACCACCCTTTTCTATACTGTATATATGTACCAGAACGCATTTACCTATAACAAACTTGGCTATGGATGTGCACTTGCATGGTTTATGATTCTGGTAGTAGGAATTTTGACACTGATCTTGTTCAAGACCCAGAACAAGTGGGTATATTATGAATCAGAAGGTTGATGGTGAGCGTATGAAAAAAGGATATAAAGAAAAAAGATTTGCTATCGGAGTGATTTATCATATCTTCACCTTCTGTTTTGCCTGCGTGATGATATATCCGTTAGTATGGATGGTACTTAGTTCTTTTAAGGATACCAATGAGATTATAAGAACGGCATCGGAATTGATCCCGAGACACTTCTCTCTGGAGAACTACAAGGTAGGCTGGCAGGGATTTGCCGGATACAATTTCGGAACCTTCTTCAAAAACTCTTTTGTGATCGCAGGTTTATCCACCATCGGAGCAGTGGCTTCCTCTGCTGTGATCGGATACGGCTTCGCAAGAATTAACTTCAAATTCAAGGGATTCTGGTTCGCCTGCATGCTGTTGTCCATGATGCTTCCGTTCCAGGTAGTAATGATCCCGCAGTACATAATTTTTAATAAATTAGGCTGGGTCGGTTCTTACCTTCCTATCATTGTTCCCCAGTGGTTCGGTCAGGGATTCTTCATTTTCCTGAATATCCAGTTCATCAAGGGGATTCCAATGGATCTGGATGAGGCGGCCAGAATGGACGGATGTTCTACCTATACGATCTTCTTCCGTATCATCCTTCCTCTGATCAAACCGTCACTGGTAACCAGTGCGATCTTCTCCTTTATGTGGAGATGGGATGATTTCCTGGCAGCACTGTTATACTTAAGCGATCCTCTGAAATATCCGGTGAGTTACGCTCTGAAGATGTTCTCGGATCCTACCGCAGGTTCTGACTGGGGTGCTATGTTTGCAATGGCAACCTTGTCCCTGATTCCTATATTTGTTATTTTCCTGACTATGCAGAAATATCTGGTAGAAGGAATTGCATCCACCGGTATCAAGGGCTAAAGCTGTTCGGCGGGGAGACTGTTCCGGTTCTCCCCGCTTTTCTTGTTTTCAGATAAAAATCAGAGGAGAGTGTGATATGGACACTGTTAGAAATCGAATCAAAGCTGTTCTCGAAGCCGTAGAGCAGATGATATATAGTGACAGACAACCGGTAATTTCCGTGAAGATCGCCAAAGCGGATTACCATTTTGAGGAGGAATTCCACAGAGAAGGAAAAGATTTCCGGGATTTCGGCCGCAATGAGACCTGGGGAGAGCTGGATCAGCATTATTTCTTCCTGGCAGATGTGGCGATCCCGGAGCAGATGGAGGGGCATACAGTCCGTGCCGTGCTGAATACCGGAGCCACAGATATCTGGAATACGGACAATCCCCAGATCATGGCTTATGTGAACGGCAGATTTGCAGCCACGCTGGATATGAACCATCAGTTTATCATTCTGTCGGAGCATGCCAAAGCAGGAGAGACTTACGAACTGGCTTTTTATGCGTATTCCAGTGCGTATGCAGGCACGTTTACCGGTACGAATTTCTTCCGCCTGGAGCTGGCAGTCTACCGGGAAGAGGCGGCGGGACTCTATTATGACATGCAGGCTGTCTATGAAGCTGCGGATCTTCTGCCGGAGGACAATCTATCCAGGATCGAGGGCTTTAAAGCACTGGAAAGATGCATAAATCTGTTGGATCTGCGCAGACCCGGATCCGCAGAATGCTTTGAGAGCATGAAAATGGCGGCGCAGGAGCTGGAAGGTACTTATTATGCCGACAGAAGACCGAATCCGGTGACGGTGCACAGTATCGGCCATACCCATATTGATGTGGCATGGAAATGGCCCCTGCGTCAGACCAGACAAAAGGCAGTGCGCAGCTTTGAGACGGTACTGAACCTGATGGACAGATATCCGGAATACCGTTTTATGTCCAGTCAGCCACAGCTCTATGAGTTCGTGAAGGAAGATGCTCCCGGGGTATTTGCCAGAATCAGGGAACGGATCAAAGAGGGCAGGTGGGAAGCGGAAGGGGCCATGTGGCTGGAGCCGGACTGCAACATTTCCTCCGGAGAATCCCTGATCCGGCATATCATCTATGGCCGCAGATTTTTTGAACAAGAGCTCGGTGCGGAAAAAAATGAAGTATTGTGGCTGCCGGATGTCTTTGGTTACAGTGCGGCGCTGCCGCAGATCCTGCAGAAATCCGGGATTCCTTATTTTATGACCACGAAAATCGGATGGAATGAGTTCAACCGGTTTCCTCACGACACCTTTCTCTGGAAGGGCATTGACGGAACGGAAGTGTTGACACATCTGATTTCTACCAGAAACTATCAGAAGCCGGGTGACCTGAAGATGGTGGGAAACCATTCCACCACTTATAATGGTCTGCAGAATGCCTCCCAGCTCATGGGTACCTGGCAGCGGTATCAGGATAAGGATGTGAGCACTGAGGTGCTGACCTGTTACGGCTATGGTGATGGCGGTGGAGGCCCCACAGAAGAGATGCTGGAGCAGAGCAGAAGGCTGGAGCACAGCATCGTGGAATGTCCTGCAGCAAGACAGACAGGGGTGAAGGAATTCTTTCATATTCTGGAAGACAAAATGGACAAAAAGCGTCTGGCGGTATGGGATGGTGAACTATATCTGGAATTCCACCGTGGTACTTATACTTCCATGGCACAGAATAAAAAATATAATCGTAAGGCTGAGTTCAAAAACGGCGAAACCGAGCTGTATGCAGCAATGGCATCACTTCTGGATCAAAAGTATCTCTATCCACAGGAACAACTGGAACACAGTTGGAAACTGCTTTTGCTGAACCAGTTCCACGATATTCTGCCCGGTTCCTCTATTAAGGAAGTGTATGAGGATTCCGCCGCACAGTATGAAGAGATTTTTGCTGCGGATGAAGAAATGATGAAAACAGCGAAGAAGAGCATCCGGGAAAAGCTGTTCCGGTATCGTGCGGAGAAGAATGAGGAGGTCTGCGCAGTATGGAATCCTTTGAGCTTTGCACGTACGGCATTGATCCGGAATGCAGAGGGCAGTTGGCAGAAAATAACAGCAGGACCCAGCGGTGTTACTGTGTGCAGAGCGGTGAACTCCGGAAAGGACAACTGTTTCACTGAGCTTGTAATGGAGGAAAACGGACGACCGGTAAGCTTCAAAACGCCCTATTTTACCGTAAGATTTGATGCCAATGCTGAGATCACAAGCCTGGTGGATATCAGGGAGGACCGGGAACTGATCCAAAAGGGCAGGATGGGTAACCGTCTCACCGTATATGAGGATCGGCCGGCAGAATTCGATGCCTGGAATATTGACGAGGGATATCTGGAGAAATCCTGGGATGTCATTGATGTGGAAGAATTCAAAGTATTGGAGAACGGACCGGAGACGGCGGCATTACATGTGCGCAGACGGTTCCAGGATTCCATGATCGAACAGACCATTCGTTTCTACCGGCACACCGCAAGGATCGATTTTCAGACCAGAGTGGACTGGCAGGAACATCAACAGCTGCTCAGAGTATCCTTCCCTGTGGATGTTCTGGCACATGAAGCGGATTATGAGATCCAGTTCGGCAATGTAAAGCGGCCGACACACAAGAACACATCCTGGGATCGTGCAAGATTCGAGGTATGCGCACACAAATGGGCAGATCTTTCCGAGCCCGGTTATGGTGTGGCACTGATGAATGACTGCAAATACGGTTATGATGTCCATGAGGGTGTGATGGGACTGACATTGATCAAGTCAGGTATTTTCCCCAATCCCGATGCAGATCAGGGACAGCATGAATTTACCTACGCATTGTTCCCTCATCAGGGAGATTTCCGCAAGGGCAGTGTGGTAAGAGAAGCTTACGATCTGAACTGCCCGATGGCATGGGAGAAGGTACAGGGTATCTATGAAGACAGCTTCTCAATGCTGCAGATAGCAGAGGAAAATGTGATGGCAGATACTGTAAAAGCAGCAGAGGACGGCAATGGCATCATCGTACGTATCTATGAGACTTGGGGAATGCGTACCAAAGTGCATGTGAACTTCCCACTTGCTCCGGATGCACAGGTAACAGTCTGTGACTGCATGGAGAATTTTTCCGGGGTGGAGAATGCGGATATGACCCGTGTACAGGACGGATGGAGCTTTACTATGAAGCCTTATGAAATCAAGACCCTGCGTATTGTGAATGAAAAAAAGTAAGAGGGTTACGAAGGAGAAAATTATGATCAATATATTAGAATACGGTGCAGTGGGCGATGGACAGACCAATGATGCCCCTGTCATTCAGAAAGCAATCGATACGTGTGCAGAACAGGGAGGAGGCGTAGTCCTCTTCCCCGGCGGCAGGACATATTCTTCCGGATATGTGCTGTTGAAATCCAATGTGGAGGTACATCTGGAGCCGGGCGCTGTCTGGAAAGCCAGCAGCAACATAGAAGATTATTACCCGCTGCGCAACAATGGTAAAATCACAGCCCATGAATCCGGCCTGCCTTCTTTCCTGAACAGTGAATATGCAGGACGCCCGTTCCATGCCTTTATCTATGCGCTGGGACAGGAAAATGTGACGATCTCCGGACAGGGTACCATTGATGGCAATGAATCTGTCTTTTACGGAGATGACTCGGGTTATCATATCGAGGGTTCCTATTATCCCAGAGTTCCGCTCATGCTATTGGAGGATGTAAAGCATCTGACCATCAAGGAAGTCCGCCTGACGAACTGTGCCTTCTGGACAGTGCATCTGGTAGGCTGTAAGGATGTGCTGATCGACGGTATCCGCCTGCTGAATAATCTGAAGATGGCGAATTCCGATGGCATCGATCCGGATCACTGTCAGAATGTCCGGATCAGTAACTGTCACATTGAATGTGGAGATGACGCCATCGTATTGAAAAATTCCGGGGATTATAAGAAATACGGTCCCTGTGAAAATATCGTGGTCACCAATTGTACCCTGGTATCCACCAGTGCTGCCATCAAATTCGGCACGGAGGGAGAGTCTGACTTCCGGAATATTCTGGTGGAAAATTGCTGTATTTCCAGAAGTAACCGTGGAATTTCCATTCAGATCAGAGATAATGGCAACGTGGAAAATGTAATCTTTTCCAACATCATTATGGAGACCAGAAGATTCTCTTATGAATGGTGGGGAAGAGCGGAGGCTGTCTGCCTGACTGCACTGGATCGCAAACCCGGAGTTAAGGCCGGTAAGATCCGCAATATCCGCTTCCAGAATATTACCTGCGAGGGAGAAAACGGCATTTTCCTGCTGGGCAGTGAAGACAATTATATTGAAGATGTGACCTTTGAGGGCATTCGGCTGACACTGGATAAGAAATCCAAGTGGGAGATCAACGGCTACGATAAGAGACCCTGCCAGGGAGAGGGAGAGATCCACACAAAGATTTCCGGAATCTATGCGGATTATGTGAAGAATGTCTCCTTCCATGATATTCAGATCACGAAGAAAGAAGGAATCCTGCCTTTTTACGAGGAGGACGTGACACTGAGAAATGTAGAAAATGTACGGATCGATGTAGAAGAGCCGGAAGATGGGAGCCAGAATGGAGAAGAGTAATAGAAGGATCGCTCTCATCGGATTTGCAATCCTGATGGTCGGCCTGGGAATCAGTGACAGCCTGAGAGGTATTTTCTCCGGCATTTTTCAGACGCATTTTGCATTGACGGCAAAGGGGCTGTCCACGATCATAGCCGTAAGCTATGCGGGAAATCTGTGTTTCCTGCTGGCCGGAGGCAGAATCATGGATAAGATCGACCGCAAAAAGGCTTTTTTGGGATTTCTCGCAGTATGGATGTGTGCAATGCTGGTATTCCTGCTTACAGATAACTATTATGCATTGCTGGTGGGAATGTTCCTGGCAATGGGAGCTTCTACGCTGTTGAATACGTCCATTACACTGATCACACCGTTCATTTTTGCCACATCACCGGCCATGATCGTCAATGTATTGTTCTTCATGCAAGGGTTCGGTACCAGTGGAGGACAGAGTCTGATCGGAAATCTGGCTGACGATTTTGGCGGCTGGAAAGCTGTGACAGGGGTTCTTTTTGCCATCGGCGTTCTGGCGTTTCTGATCATTTTAAAACTGCAGATCCCGGACAGCGGAGAAGTGAAGAAGGCAGAAAAGGATCAGCAGGGAAGGAAAATGAAGGGAAACTACCTTTGGATTGTCATGGTGGTGATCTTTGGTGTATACTTTATTGCAGAACATGGAATGCTGAACTGGTTTGTGATCTACGGAACCAATGCGCTGGGACTGGAGCAGGGAAAGGCTGCCAATTATATGGCGTTGTTTTTTGGCGGAATGACGGTGGGAAGACTGGTCTTTTCTCCGTTGGTTGACCGGCTGAAGGTATTCCCGAGCATTGCCTTGTTTTCTGTGATTTCTGCAGTGCTTTATGCGGCAGGGATCTTCAGTGGGGCACTCTGGATGCTGAGTCTGGCCGGACTGTTCTGCTCGATCATTTATCCGACACTGGTTATGGCCATCGGGAGACTTTATGATCCGTCGCAGGTGTCCACGATGTCCGGATTGATCATCAGTGTAGCATCCCTGTTTGATATTGGATTTAACTATATTTACGGAGACATTGCTGAAAAAACAGGATATGGCAGGAGCTTTCTGATCATGCCGGCAGCAATGATACTCTTTACTCTGTTGTTTGTGCTGGTGTTCCATAAGCGGATCCTGAACAGGGAACAGGCATAGTAAAAAGTTGTAATGGGAGGATGTTAGAATGAAATTAGGCGGAATTGAAGCCGGCGGCACAAAGATGGTATGTGCCATAGGAGATGAGCAGGGAAATATTTTCGACAGGGCAGTATTCCCTACGGAGATACCGGAGAGTACGGTGCCGAAAATGATAGCATATTTTCAGGATAAAGGAATCGAGGCACTGGGGATCGGCTGTTTCGGCCCGGTGGATCTGAATAAAAAATCGGCAACCTACGGCTATATTACCAGCACTCCGAAGCTGGCATGGAGATTTTATGATTTTGCGGGAGCGTTCCGGGAAGCACTGAAAGTCCCTGTAGGTTTTGATACAGATGTCAATGGAGCAGTGCTTGGCGAGGTACGCTTCGGCGCAGCCAAGGGGTGTGAGAATGCGCTCTATATCACCATTGGTACGGGAGTAGGTGTAGGGGCATATATTAACGGTAGACTGCTGCATGGCCTGATGCATCCCGAGGGCGGACATATCTTCCTGCGCAAGCACCCGGAGGATACCTATGAAGGCTGCTGTCCTTATCACGGTGCCTGTCTGGAAGGACTGGCTTCCGGTCCTGCGATTCAGGGCAGGTATGGCAGAAAGGGAGCTGAACTGGCCGGAAGAGAGGATGTCTGGGAACTGGAAAGTTACTACATCGGACAGGCTGTGGCAGATTACATGCTGACTTACTCACCGGAGAAGATCATTCTCTGGGGCGGTGTGATGCACCAGGAGAAGGTTTTCGACATGGTGAGACAGAATGCGGTGGAGTTTCTGAATGGCTATCTGCCGGAGACCAGCCTGCCGAAGGATATGTCACAGTATGTGGTGGCTCCTGCACTGGGCGAGAACCCCGGAATCATCGGTGCAATGTGTCTGGGAATGGATGCATACCTGATGGAATGCGGGAAGAATCTGTGAGGAGGCTTGATGAAGTAGCGGTTGATAATCCAGAGAGGGTGAGATCACCAGAGAGTTTTCGGCGATCTCGCCCTCTTTTTTGCGGTCCTATAAGGCAAGGATCTCGGGAAAATCCGGTTTCGTCGTGTCGGGGTTGGCACCGCCGAGACGTCGGGGACTGTAAGTGGTGTGTGGAACGTTGCTGGGCAGTTCCAAGATTGCGGAGATGAAAACGTGTAACAAAGATTTGAAATTATGTAATAAATAATCATAATTTTGTCAATACACTTTTGGCACTAAAAGCGAAAAGTGCCGAAAATATTTTGGTGGATGACAGGCATAGAGTATGGCAACAGCAGGTTGCTTTTCATAACATGAATTTATCTATATGATATGGTTATGGTACGATAATGCAGAACAAAATGATTATACAGTAACCCAAACAGAACTTTCCTCTGAAGGGGCACAGTAGCAAAGGCTGCTATTGCGGGTAGGTAAGGAAAGTCGGCCAGACAATCTGAGAGGGTATTGTGTAAGCAATAATTAGGGTATATGAGAATATGATGAGAACCCCATTACTGATAGAAATATCAGTAATGGGGTTCTTTTTTGGAAAAATATTGTGTAGGGGTTATGCCGTAGTGTTTTTTAAAAACCCGGTAAAAATAAGAAACGCTTTGGAAACCACAGGACTTGCTGATGACAGAGAGAGAATTGCCGCCCTGTTCCACCTGGTGTATGGCATGACGGAGGCGAAGCTTATTAATATATTCTTTTACGGTGAGGGATTCTGTCCGCCGGACAGCCCGGTGGACATAGCTTTCGGACACACTGCAGGATTCGGCGATATCCCGGACGGTCTGAAGCGTTGTATAGTTTGCGTTAATATAATTAATGATCCGCTGAAAACCGGAAGCTTTATTCTCACTGACAGAAATTTCATTTTCAAGAGGATACTGATAGCGAAAAGCTGCCAGATCTGTAAGAATCTGTGCAAGCAACAGGTAGGCAGTGGGAGATTTGCAGCAGGAAGCTGCGTTCCAGTCGACGAGCTTTTGTCTGTAATCCTCGGGAATGAAAATAATCGGTGCCTTGAAACAGGTCAGGTAGGAAGATACTACGGCAGGTAAAAAGTATTTTTCAAGATAGACTTTTGAAAAATGGATGCAGATCCCGGTATAATCCGTGTCACCGACGCTTCGGTGAGAGATATTGCTCTCAAACAGGCTTGCCATGCCGGCTTTTACCCGGTAGGTGATATCGCCGATGGTAACCAGACGCTCCCCGGAGAGCAGAATATAGATTTCATAGTTGGTGTGGTGATGCGAATAGGGCATGGACCATCCTTTTTTTGTATCTTCATAGGATATTTCAAAATCTTCATATAAAAAAGTTCTTCTATCTGTCATTTCTGATTCACTCCTTCACGCATATTATATCAAAAAGGTTCAGAATAATGCAATAGATATAAAAAATAGTTCATGATAGTGAATTTAAAACACTAAAGTTAAGCTATATAATGATTCCGTAATGAAGAAGAAAAACAGCAGAAAATTACTATGGATTTACCATGAAATTCTCTGTATGGGAAAGTATCTGTGGGATGGAGCTTATATGAGAATATTGTTGAATGGAAAATGGCATGTAGTACTGGAGGACGGAACCACGGGACAGATGGATCTGCCGGGGACGTTGGATGAGAACGGGATCGGACATAGAGATGTGGGGGCGAATCAGTGGCACCCGGACGCTGTATTGGGGAATGCGGCGGGAGAGATAGACAAAGATGCACCGATCGCTACGAGATTTACCAGGCGGCATACCTATGAGGGAGAAGCCAGGATCAGTCGTAAGATAACGGTACCGGATTACGGAACCGACAGGCTGTTCGTACTGGCGGAGCGGGCAAGGGCACTCCGGCTGCTAGTGGATGGAGAAGTGTGTGCGGTGTTCCGGCAGGGGACACTGAGTACACCTTATATTTTTGAACTCACCGGGACGGCACCGGGAGAACATGAATTTACGTTTCTTTCGGATAACAGCTATCCGGGAATGCCCAAAGTTGCCATCTGTAATTCTTCCGCAGCGACGGATGAGACACAGACGAACTGGAACGGGATACTTGGCGAATGCAGCATGTATACCAGACCGCAGAATTTTATAGACAGCCTCCGGGTATATCCGAGAGCGGTGAAAAAGGAAGAGAAAAATAAAGCAGGCGGATATGTGCTGGATGTATGTGTGGAACTGGCACCTGGCGCAAAGAAAGTATATAAAGATGCGAAAATCATATTACAGTCAGAGGCTCTGGCGGTAGGAGAGTTAGAAGACACACAGACATTGACGGAAATTATCAGCTGTTCCGGGGAGGGATTAACGGAAGCCGGAACAGATAAAGAGGAGAATCCGAAAACAATGGAAATCTGGTTCCGTGATCTGCCTCTGCGGGAGAATGTGAAACTGTGGGACGAAGATGAGGGCAATCTCTATGAGATGGCTGTAACCCTGGACAACGGTATCTCAGCAGAAGATAAAGGCGGTAGCACTGCTGAGTGCAGGATCCGTTTCGGCATCCGCTCTTTTGGCGATAACGGCAGCGGCAGACTGGCACTGAACGGCAGGGCAATTTTTCTGCGGGGTGAAGCAAATTGCGCAGAATACCCGGAGACCGGGCATCCGCCCATGACAATTCCGGAATGGAAAGAGATGTTATTAAAATATCGCAGTTATGGAATCAACTTTGTAAGATTCCATTCCCACTGTGAGCCGGAAGCTGCGTTTGCGGCAGCGGATGAACTGGGAATGCTTCTGCAGCCGGAGCTGTCTCACTGGGATCCGAAGGATGCCTTTGGAACGGAGGAAAGCTATCGGTATTACCGGGCAGAACTTGTGGACCTATTGAAAACCTATGCCAATCATCCTTCTTTTGTGATGCTGACGCTGGGCAATGAATTGCAGGCACAAGGTGAAGGCAGAGAACGGATGCGGGAACTGGTCAGAACGGCGAAAAAGATGGATCCGACCAGACTGTATGCGAACGGATCCAATGCCTTTTATGGTGAAGAAGGATGTGACCCAGAGAGCGATTTCTATACATCGCAGAGTTGCAAGGATGTGGTGATCCGCGGAACATTCTCCGGGATGCGGGGATATATCAACGAAAATTATCCATCGGCGGATCACACTTATGATGCGGCGATGGCAGAGATCCGCAAAAGCTATACAAAGCCGGTATTCAGTTTCGAGGTGGGACAGTTTGAGGTACTGCCGGATTTTGGGGAACTGGAAAGCTTTCAGGGAATTTCGGATCCGGTGAATCTGAAACTGATTCGGAAGCGCGTAGAGGAACGGGGACTATTGCCTGTATGGAAAAAGTATGTGGAAGCCACCGGAGAACTGTCGAGGCTGGCATACCGGGAAGAGATTGAAGCAGCCATGCGGACAAGGGAGCTGTCGGGCATTTCACTATTGGGATTGCAGGATTTCCCGGGGCAGGGGACGGCACTGGTAGGCATGATGAATTCCCATTTAGAACCGAAGCCCTATGATTTTGCCAGACCGGAAAGGTTCCGGGAATTTTTTCAAGAGTGTAGGATTTTGGTAAAGCTGCCACATTATACCTATGAGGCAGGAGAACGGCTGATCGCAGAAGTGGAAGCAGCGAATTTCGGCAAGAGAAATATCGAAGGAGTATTTTGCTGGACCCTTGCGGGAAAAAAGAGTGTGTCTGAGAATGGAAACTGTGAGCCGGCGGAGATAAAAAGCAAAAATACAGTTATCGCAACCGGAGAAGATACAGAGATAACAATCTGCCGCCCTGGAAGTTATACAGAGGTAGGAAGTCTGGATATTCCGCTCGACTTTGTGGAGAAGAATACCGCACTCACGCTTAAGGTGCGCATCGGTGACAGTATCAGTGCTTATCCGATATGGGTGTATCGAAAGACCACTCCGGTATGCCCGGAAAATGTATATGAGACCAGAGCCTTTGATGTGAAGACGAGAGAAATCCTTCAAAATGGTGGAAGAGTCTATCTGTCTCCGGATGCAGACAAAGAGAGTCTGCCCAATTCCATTAAAACACAGTTTACGACGGATTTCTGGTCGGTGGGAACTTTTGCAGATCAGGAAGGCGGTATGGGGCAGCTGATCGATACGGAGCATCCAATTTTTAAGGAATTTCCGACGGATTTTCATACGGACTGGCAATGGTGGATTATGGCAACGAAGCGGGCGGTGATTCTACCGCATCCCATGAAGACGATCATTACGGAGATGGACAGCTATGCATTCTTACGTCCCATGGCACAGATGATAGAGTTTCGATGCCTGAAGGGAAAAGTATTGCTATCCACCATGGAATTGCATAAGAGTCAGCAGTATCCGGAGGTGAGGGCACTGCAGGCGTCAATTTATACGTATCTGTCGGGAGAGAATTTTGAGCCGGCGGAGGAAATAACGGAAGAAGAGTTAAGCATGCTGGTGCGAGGTTAAAATAATATCGGGCGGCGGAAAGAAAGCTGCACGGAGATAAAAGGAGGAAACCATGAATAAGGTTCAGGTCTGGGAAGAAAAAGTGATCATTCCCACATACGAAGCAGGAAAGCCGGATAAGAATCCGATGTTTTTGGAGAAACGTGTCTATCAGGGAAGCTCGGGAAGGATCTATCCCCACACGGTGATTGAGAAGATCAGCGATGAGAAAGTGGATAAGGAGTATACAGCGCTTTTTTTGGAGAACGATTATCTGAAAGTAATGATGCTGCCGGAGCTGGGAGGCAGGATCCAGAGAGCTTATGACAAGACAAATGGCTACGATTTTATATATTACAATCATGTCATCAAACCGGCGTTAGTGGGACTGGCGGGACCATGGATCTCCGGCGGTATTGAGTTCAACTGGCCGCAGCATCACAGACCCAGTACCTTTGATCAGGTGGAATATACCTATGCGGAAAATGAGGACGGGAGCGCCACAGTCTGGATGGGAGAGATTGAGAACATGTTCCGGACCGAAGGAGTGCTGGGCGTGACCCTGTATCCCGACAAGGCATACATCGAATTGTCTGTAAAGCTATATAACCGGACGAAAATGCCCCAGACCTTCCTGTGGTGGGCGAACCCTGCAGTAGCGGTAAATGATGACACCATCTCCGTATTTCCGGAGGATGTGACGGCGGTCTATGACCACGGCAAGCGGGATGTTATCAGCTTCCCCTATGCGGAGGGAACTTATTATAAGCATAAATACGACCATGTGAATATTGCCCAGTATAAAAATATTCCGGTGCCCACCTCCTATATGGCATATCGTTCCGATTACAATTTTATAGGGGAGTACGATTACGGAAAACAGGCAGGACTTCTGCATGTGGCAGATCATCATATTGCTCCCGGGAAAAAACAGTGGACCTGGGGATGCGGAGAATTCGGCAAAGCATGGGACCTTGCACTGACCGACGAGGACGGTCCGTATATCGAACTGATGACAGGCTGTTTTACGGATAATCAGCCGGATTTCACATGGATCCAGCCCCAGGAGACCAAGAATTTCAAACAGTATTTTATGCCCTATAAAAATATCGGCTATGTGAAAAATGCTACGATCGATGCGGCGGTAAATGCGGAATATGATGAGACAAAGGGGCAGCTTACGGTATCGGCCTATACCACTTCCGTGCAAAAAGGGGCACATATACTGCTGACATTGCCGGGAGAAAACGGCAGACAGGAAAAGGTACTGTATGAGGAAACCTCAGATCTGTCACCGGAGGAAACTTATGAAGTAAAGATCGACCGTGAAAAATTGCAACAGATACCGACATTTGCAGAGGGAGAGCAGAATGGAACAGAGGTACTCTGCGGTCTGCGGGTATGTGTTTGTGCCGCAGATGGGAGAGAACTGGTCTCTTACCATTTTCCGAAAAAAATTGAAGCGGAAGTGCCGGAACCGGCGAAGGCAGCGCTACTTCCCGAAGACTGTGAAACCACGGAGGATCTGTTCCTCTACGGTCTGCATGTGGAACAATACCGGCATGCCACTTATCATCCCGAGGATTATTATCTGGAGGGGCTGCGCAGGGATCCTACCGATATCCGTCTGAACAATGTCTATGGAAGATGTCTGCTTAAAAAGTGTGATTTTGCCGGGGCAGAAAAGTATTTTCGGAAGGCAGTGGAGAAATCCATTCGTTCCAATCCAAACCCTTACGATTATGAGCCGTACTATAATCTGGGACTTTCCCTGAAATATCAAGGGAAAGAAAAAGAAGCCTATGATGTCTTTTACAAGGCCATCTGGGGTGGCAGCTTCCAGGCACCCGGATTCTATGAACTGGCCTGTCTGGATGCAAAAGCGGGAAGATTCGCAGAGGCTCTGGAGCATGTAAATGAATCTATTCTCAGACAGTACCAGTGTATGAAGGCCCGTGCATTGAAGGAAAATATTTTAAGAAAACTGGGAAGAGTGAAGGAAGCAGAAGAATTACATAAGGAGAGTCTGAAGATCGATCCGCTCTATGACAGACAGCCGGAGAAAATCAACCATAACACCCTGCTGGAGCTGGTGATCGATCTCTATGAGGCAGGAGACTACGCACAGGGAATCACCCTTGCCGAAAAATGGGTGAAACAACAGAATGTATCACGGCAAGAGGATATTTATCCGCTGGTATATTATTATATTGCTTACGGATACCAGAACCTGCATAGGAAAGAAAATACGGAACAGGCAAATTGTTACATGACAATGTACGTGACATTGGGAGAAAATGCTGCAGCGGATGGCTGTTTTCCTCACAGAACGGAAGATTATATCGTGTTAAAGAGTCTGGCAGAAGAATATCATCTGGCCATGGCTTACTATTATCTGGGATGCCTGCTCTATGACAGGAGAGTGTACGACGAATCCATAGAAGATTATGAGGAATCGATTCTCCGGAGTCCGGATTTCCCGACGGTACACAGGAATCTGGCACTGGCATATTACAATGTGAAAAAGCTGCCGCAGAGAGCGTACGAGGAAATGGAGAAAGCTTTTGCACTGGATGAGACGGATGCCAGAGTGTATCTGGAACTGGATCAGCTGAAAAAGCGTCTGAATGTTGCCGTGAAAGAACGATGGAGTGATATGGAAAAACATTTTGACCTGGTGGAAAGCAGGGATGATCTGTATCTGGAGTATGTGACACTTTTAAACACTCTGGGAGAACCTGAGAAGGCTCTCGGCCTGATCAAAGCAAGGAAGTTCCATCAGTGGGAAGGCGGTGAAGGCAAAGTGGCAGCCCAGTACCTGACCGCCTTGTATCAGCTGGCAAAAGCGGCTGTGGAAAAAGAGGACTATGCGGAAGCAAAGGAACTTCTTCTGCGGGCAGTCGGGGAATATCCTCATAACCTGGGAGAAGGAAAACTAGAGTCAGGGCAGGAAAATAATCTGTACTATCTGCTGGGACTGGTGCAGGAAAAACTGGGTGAAGCAAAGGATGCTTTCGAGAGCCTGACAAGGGCCTGTTGCGGAGAGTCAGAACCGGTGGGCATGATGTATTATAACGATCAGCCGCCCGAAATGATCTACTATCAGGGACTTGCATACCGAATGCTTGGGGAAGAAGAACAGGCAGTTCGCAGATTCCAAAAGCTGGTGGATTATGGCAGAGAACATATCAGAGATGATGTAAAAATAGATTATTTTGCGGTATCTCTGCCGGATCTGCTGATTTTTGAAGAAAACCTGAACGAGCGGAACAGAAAGCATTGCCTGTTCATGATGAGCCTGGGACTTAAAGGACTGGGACGGATAGACGAAGCGGAAAAGTGTGCGGAAGAACTACTTGCCATGGACAATGCTCACCAGGAAATCCGGGTACATGATCTGTAAAAAAGCTTGAAAAGAAAGACTTGAATAGGAAGGTTTTTGAGGAAAGGATTACAAAATGGAAAACATGGGAAAAGAGGTATATAGCTATAACAGCGAATGCTTAACCTGCAACGACAGACCGATCCTGCCCATCATGGGAGAATTCCATTTCTCCCGCTATCCGGAAGGGGAATGGAAAACAGCACTTAAGAAGATGCAACAGGGCGGCGTAGACATCGTTGCTGCGTACGTGTTTTGGATCCACCATGAGGAAGCGGAAGGTGAGTGGGATTTCTCCGGCAGAAGGAATCTGAAGGCGTTTTTGAACTGATGTCAGGAAGCCGGGATGAAAGTATGGCTGCGTATCGGTCCGTGGGCGCACGGAGAGTGCAGGAACGGTGGCTTCCCGGACTGGCTGGTGAAGAAAGAAAAGCGGGGAGAACTGGCTCTTAGGACGGATGATCCAGAGTATCTGAAGTATGTGGACATCTTTTTTACCAAGATTGCCGAGCAGGCGGATGGGTATATGCATAAGGATGGCGGTCCCGTCATCGGCATTCAGATCGAGAATGAGTACGGGCATGCCGGAGGTCCTTCCGACAGGGAAGAGGGCATGGCGCATATGCACACACTCAGAGCTATGGCGGAGGAAAAGGGACTGACCGCTCCCTATTATTCGGCGACCGGGTGGGGAGGCGCTTATGTACCGGAAAGCTTCCTGCCGGTGCTGGGCGGGTATGTGGATGCCCCGTGGGCAAATCATACCCATGAACTTGCGGCAAGTGAGAATTTCCTGTTCCAGCCTTTTCACGATGATGCCAATATTGCTTCGGATTTTTCTGAGGGTCAGAGCGGTTTTACCTTTGATGCCGCGGAATTCCCTTATCTCACAGCGGAGCTGGGAGGGGGACTGCAGGTAACGGCACACAGGCGCACTTACCCGTATCCGGAGGACATCGAGGCACAGACGATCTGTATGCTGGGAGCCGGGGCAAATCTGATCGGATATTATATGTATCACGGCGGCGTGAATCCCGACGGGAAATATTCCACCCTGCAGGAGTCGAAAGCTACCGGCTATGCCAATGACCTTCCGGTGAAAAGCTATGATTTCCAGACCTGCCTGCGGGAGAACGGACTGCCGTCGGAAAGCTATTACAGACTGCGGAAACACCATGCTTTTATCAAAAATACAGAAGAACTGCTGGCACCGGCAAAGGTGTACCTGCCGGATAATATCTCCGAGCCTGCGAGTGCGGAGGACATGGAGACGCTGCGGGCAGCCTTCCGTTATAATAAAACGGCGGACTGCGGGTTCTTATTTATCAATAATCACCAGAGAAAACGGAAAATGACGGAGAAACAGATCACACCGGAAAAGCCATTACAGTTTACGGTGACAGATGTTGAAGGAATACAGAGGCAGATTATTTTCGACCGGATTCATGTGCGGACGGATGCGATTCTGGTGCTGCCTTACAATCTGCCGGTGATAATACGGGGAGAGCAGTTCAGACTTCGGAAAACCAATGCCTCTTATCTGGGATGCTTTGGCGGAACTTATTATTTCTATACGGATGAGAAGCCGGAGGATATTTATTTCGAGTGGAGTGATGGCAATGATCATGCGGAAGTGGTAAGGATCCTTACCATACACGATGCGGAGCATTTTTGTTATGCGCAGGAAGGGGCAGATGAAAAGGGCAAGGTGAGTCTGCTGCCGGATCTGCACTTTGCGGAAGCCGGTAAGGTGCGGATCGCGGATGCCGGACAGGCAGTGGAAAGCATCTGGAACGTATATGGTCAAACAGAACCGAACGTCTATGAATTAACCTTGGAATATGAGTATCACCCGGCGGATGCACTGTCTGGCGATGTCTGGCTGGAACTGGACTTTGGCGGAGACTGCGCCAGACTGTATCAGGACGGGAAACTCCTGGATGACTGGTTCTCCAACGGCGAGTTATGGCGCGTGGCACTGAAACGCTATGGCTATCCGACAAAACTGACCCTGGAACTGGATCCTTTCAAACCGGATGTCTATTATGATCTGCCGCCGAAGCGGGAGAACCGTCTGGCAGGGGCGAGACTGCTGCGGTTAAGTTGACCGGAACCCGGTTTGGCAGGACTCACTTTGGAAACAGAAGGATAGAAAAGAGGATACAGATATGAAAGACATGACACAGGGAAAACCGTTAAAGCTGATCATCGGCTTCGCCATACCGATGCTGATCGGCAATATCTTTCAGCAGGTATATAATGTGGCGGATACAGTGATCGTAGGAAGATTCTTGGGAGAGAGCGCGCTGGCGGGCGTGGGAAGCACGGGAACGCTGACCTATTTTCTGCTGGCACTGGTCAGCGGCATGTGTAACGGCGCAGGATTGGTGGTTGCGCAGTGTTTCGGCTGCGGGAATAAAGAGCGTCTGGCGAAGACGGTGACAGCACTGATCTGGGTGGCGGGAGTGCTGACCTGTATCATGTCACTGATCGGTATTTTCGGTGCGGAATTTTTCCTGCGGCTTTTAAGCGTGCCGGAAAATGTTATCGGCTATTCTGCTACGTATCTGCATATCATTTATACTTTTGTTTTCGGCAGTGTGGTCTACAACGGCTGTGCGGCGATCTTAAACAGTGTGGGGGATTCGAAGACTCCGCTGCGGGCGGTGATCGCTTCCTCGGTAGTGAACATCGTGTTTGACCTGTTTTTCATCATTGTGTGTAAGATGGGAGTAGCGGGAGCAGCTTATGCGACGATTCTGGCACAGTGTACTTCGGCGGTGATCTGTTTTGTGAAAGTAAGACAAGTGAGAGAAGAGATCGGATTATCTCTGATGAAATGGAAACCGGAAGTCCATTATATTCAGCTGGTGGTGAAGACCGGATTCCCGGCGGCATTCCAGTCCTGCATGATCGCACTGGGCGGAATGAGCGTCCAGAGACTGGTGAATTCCTTCGGATCCTCTACCATGGCGGCCTATGTGGCGGCGAACCGTGTGGACAGCGTGGCGATCCAGGTCATTGTCTCCGTCGGAACGGCATTGTCGGTATTTACCGGGCAGAATATTGCGAAGAATCAATATGACCGGATCCGGGAAGCCCTCTATAAGACGCTGGCGGTCATGGTGGGAGCCAGCGTCTGTATTGCGACACTGGTGCTGATCTTCCGGGTACAGCTGATGAGCCTGTTCCTGGATGCCGGCGAATCGGCAGAAGCCATCGGCATCGGCTGCACCTATCTGACCATTATCGGCGTGGCTTATGTGATCGCGGGGGTGATGCAGAGCTACCAGAATGTGATCCGGGGAGCCGGAGACGTCAATACCTGTATGGTAGCGGGACTGACGGAGCTGTCCGGCAGGATCGTGTTCGCGTATCTATTGTCCGGAACCCTGGGCGTCACGGGAATCTGGATCGCCACTCCTCTGTCCTGGAGTTGTGGCTGTGTGATTCCGGTGATCCGGTATTATTCCGGCAAATGGAAGCACAAGAGGCTGGCCTGATGACCGGAGTGGCCGGAACACAGAGGGGCTATTCCGGCCGCATCCATCCGGCAAATTCCAGAATGGACTGGTTCTCAGCCTTTTTCTCGCTCTGCTGCATCTGCTTGCGGTATTCTCTGGGAGACATCTGCATAAGTTTGATAAAGTAGCGGTTGAAACTGGACACGGAATGGAACCCCACCATCTCGGAAATGTCCAGAATAGAGTGTTCCGTACTGCGTAACAGGATACAGGATTTTAAAATCCGGGTGTTGTTGACGTAGTCTAACGGTGAAGTTCCCATAATATCATGGAAAACCCGGCGGAAGTGCGTCGGGCTCCAGTGGCAGAGATCGGCCAGATATTCGATCGAGAACTGTTGCATATAATTTTTCTCAATATATTCCAGAGCGGGTGAGATCACCAGAGAGTTTTCGGCGATCTCGCCTTCTTTTTTACGTTCCTGTAAGGCCAGTATTTCAAGAGAGTCCGGTTTGGCCGTGTCGGGATTGACACCGCCGAGACTTTCGATCCGGTACAATTCAATATAAAGGGAGCATAACAGGCTTCTGGCACTGATCTGATAGCAGGGATTCTGCTCTTCCAGCTCGTGGATGATATGAGATACCAGATAGTTGATGTGGGGAAAAGCCTCTTTGCTGAAAATATAACGGAATGCTGGGAAACCGTCCGTGGACAGGTCGTAATTTTTCCAGGAGGCGGGGAGGAGATTGCGGAACAATTCCTTCGGATCCAGGAAAAGATAAGACCAGTGGCTTTTCGTGCCTGGTGCACTGTAAGTGGTATGTGGAACATTGCGGGGAAGAACGGTGACATCTCCGGCATGGAAAGTCTGTTTTTCTCCGTTGATCTCCAGCGTACCGCTGTCGGAATGACAGATCCCAATCTCCAGACAGTTATGAAAATGAAGGCTTCCGCTGGGAATATCGGAAATCTTCCAATAATCACCGGACAGAAGCAGTACCGGGAAGTGTGTTGGCAGATAATAACTTCGGTATTCTGTGACAGCTCGTTTGGATTTCGCCATAGTGTGCCTCCTGTTCCAGAGTTTTCTGAATAGCTTTGTGCATCCTGTATGATGATGCAACGGAAAGACATGCTGCAGTAGAAATAATGTCTATACATTATATATAACAATTAAAATGGATAAAATCAACCATTATGTTGCGAAAATGACTTTTTTAGGGTTGGCAATGTTTCCGTGGAAGAGATTAAAAAAGGCTAAAAATACCGTGAAACAGCGAATCCTACAGCAAAAACGCTCCAAAATTCACGCAAAATTTACGAAAATGCAACGAAACTTCAATACTTACGAAAAACGACCATGATCTATAATGATCGTTTTTGCATAGTTTTTTATAATGATTGATTAGAAAAATATGACAACATGTATGATAATGTACTTACAAAGTTACAAAAAGTGTACAAAGTGACGAGAAAATATAGCTGACACTTGAGGAGGTTCGACATGGCGAAGAAGAATGCAGCCAATGTGGTGGGAGTGAAAACGAAAACCACGTGGAAACAAGCTTTTAAAAGAGACTGGCAATTGTATCTGCTGTTACTGCTTCCACTGATTATGGTATTTGTATTCAGTTACGGAGCATACCCGGGATTGAGGATGGCCTTTATGGATTATAAACCGGCGAAGGGATATGCAGGCAGCGAATGGGTGGGCATGAAGACATTCGTTAAGATATTCAAGGATGCCGATTTCATGAGAGCACTTCGCAACTCCATAGTGTTTAACCTGGCGGATCTGATCATCGGTTTCCCGATGCCGATCATTCTGGCACTGATCCTGAATGAATTAAGATATCCAAGATTCAAGAAAGTGTCCCAGACGATCCTGTATCTGCCGCACTTCCTTTCCTGGGCCATCATCGGAAGCGTAGCCATGACAATGTTCCGTCCGAACTCCGGTCTGGTGAACATTCTGCTGACCAACCTGGGAGTGATCTCCGAAGGAATTCCTTTCCTGAATGAGAAATGGCACTGGGCAATTACATATCTGCTGATCGGTGTATGGCAGACGATGGGATGGGGCACGATCCTCTACCTGGCAGCGATCACCGGTATCAACGGAGAATTGTACGAAGCAGCCATGATCGATGGAGCGAACCGTTGGAAGAGAATGTGGCATATCACACTTCCCGGTATCAAGAGCACAGTAGTAACACTGCTGATCCTGAACCTCGGACGTGTCATGGGAAGTAACTTAGAGCGTCTGACCGCGTTAGAAAATTCACAGGTCAAGGACTTCCAGTATCAGCTGGCTGTCTACATTTACAACAAAGGTATTGGAGCCGGAAAATTCAGTGCGGCGACCGCAGTTGGTCTGTTCCAGTCATTGATCGGATTGATCCTGGTTCTGTTATCTGATAAATTCGCAAAGAAGCTTGGCGAAGACGGATTACTGTAGGAGGTGAGAGAGATGAAGAAAAAAGAAGTTAATATTAATGAAGAATCTACCTCCGCAGGCGGAGCACATGCGGTCAACAAATTCCGCATCAGTGATTTCGTCATGATGGCAGTGATCGTCATCCTCTGCGCCAGCTGTGTATTACCGTTCTTACATGTAGCAGTAAAATCCATATCCGGTAATACCGCAGTAATGTCCAAGAGCGTTTACTTCTGGCCCAAAGACATCACCTTCGATGCTTACAAGAAGGTATTTGCAGATAACTCCATGACCTACTCCATGATCTTCTCGGTGATCGTTACCGTGATCTTCACCGCTCTGGGAATGCTGGTATGTACTTGTGCCGCTTATCCTCTTTCCAAGAAGAGACTGAAGGGCAAAAAGTTACTGACTTTCCTGCTGATGGTACCGATGTACTTCAGTGCCGGCATCATTCCCAGCTACCTGTTATATCAGAAGCTGCATGTGCTGGATACCATGTGGGTGTTGATCTTACCTCTGATCTATTCCCCGTACAACATGCTGATCATGAAGAACTACTTCCAGAGTACGATTCCCGACAGCTTAGAGGAATCCGCTTTCCTGGATGGCGCAAGTAACTTCCAGATCCTGAGCAAGATCGTATTACCGCTGTCCAAACCGATCCTGGCAACGTTGTCTCTGTTCTACGCCGTAGGCCGTTGGAACTCTTACGCAGACAACATGTACTACACCAAGAGTGCTAACCTGAAGCTGATCCAGTACAAGTTATATCAGTTGGTAGCATCCGCAGCAGAAGCACAGACTTCCTCCCTGGCAGATACCGGCAGTGCGATCCAGTCCACTCCCGAAGTATTACAGGCAGCAAGTATCATGTTTGTAACAATTCCTATCATTATTATTTATCCTTTCCTGCAGAAGTACTTCGTACAGGGTACCATGATCGGAGCAGTTAAGGGCTAAAAGTTAAAAGGAACAAAACAACCAAGTTAGTTTTCCCCAAAACCGGGGGTACACATAAAACTATGTATAATTTTTAAGGAGGAAAATCCTCTCCTCGCCAGGGACTCGGATTTTTCCTTCGGAAAAACAAGGAGGATTGATTTATGAAGAAGAATACTCTTCACAAGGTAATGGCAACAGCACTTGTTGGTGCTATGGCAATGAGCACTCTGACCGGATGCGGCAGCAGTGCGGACAACACAACCGCAGATGCCGGAACAAAGGAATCTGTAGCAGAGAGTTCTGCAGCAAGCACAGATGCAGGAGCATCCACAGCAGTAGCAGGTATTGACGGATGGGAGGATTTCGCAGACAATGTTACTCTGCAGATCCCCGTATACGATCGTGGTTCTTCCGGAAACGGATGCTCTGATGTAGAGAACAACTACTGGACCAACTGGGTACAGGAGAACTTCGGTGATAAGTACAACATCACGGTAGAATATGTAGGAATTACCCGTAGCGACGTTATGACTGATTACGCTATGCTGGCAGCAAGCCAGAGCCTTCCTACCATCTGTATGGAATATGACTATGATAAGCTGGCAAGCTGGCAGGCAGACGGCTATCTGCAGACCTACGATGTAGAAGAGTTCAAGCAGATCGCTCCTACTTACTGGGAGACCATGGTAGAGCACGGCAATGATGCTTACACCAAGCTGGATGATGAAGATTATCTGGTACTCGGTTACAGACCTTACGGTAACACCACTTATACCTGGTGCACTTTCTATCGTCAGGACTGGCTGGAAGAAGCTGGCTTCTCTGAGTATCCCGTTGGCGACAACACCAAGCTGTTAGAGCTGTATGCAAAACTGGTTGAGAACGGCCATCAGTATCCTTTAAGCGGTAAGAAAGTAAGCGGCGCAGGTATTGACCAGAACTATGGTTACAGAGATTATCCTCAGGATGAGACCACATGGGCAACCACCGGTGACTACCAGATCCCCGCTCTGTCCACCGAGGCTCAGAAGAGATTCTTAAAATGGGAGAACGAGCTGTACAACGATGGTTACTACAATCCTGAGTACTATCTGAGAGATGCTTCCGAGGCAGAGGCAGACTTCATCAACGGTGAAGCATTTACCTGGACCGGATATATTTCCTCCAGCATGAACGTACTGAACTCCTTCTATGATGCTAACCCCGATGCCAAGCTGGCAGTAGCAGTGACTCCTTCCACCTGGACACAGGATGAGACCTGGGGATCTTCCGCTTCTTACAGACCCGGAACCAACTTCGGTATGATGATTGGCTTCGCTAACGATGCTACCGAGGATGAAGTAAAGGCAGCTATGATGTACCTTGAGTGGCTGAACCAGCCCGAGAATCTGTTCACTATGCAGTGGGGTATCGAAGGCGTGAACTTCAATTATGATGATAACGGCGATCCCGTAGCAGTAGCAGATCAGACCGGTCTGGCTGAGCAGCAGGGACACAACAACAACGTAGACTACTGGTGTGCAGTAACCGCAGTTAAGACCCTCGGATCTATCGAGAAAGATATCCAGGCAGTTACCCCTCAGGGTATTCCTCAGGACTTCTATGATCAGATCCTGGCTAACTACAACGGACAGGTTGCTATCTATGAAGCAGGCAAGGCTAACTCCGACTGTCTGTTCGCAACCGCTATCGATGCTGTTACCGAGTACAACCAGACGCTGTATGATCTGTATACTGAGTACCGTGACAAGCTGACCATGTGCCCTAAGGACCAGTTCGATTCTCTGTATGAAGAACTGAGCCAGAAGTACCTGGATGCAGGTTATCAGGAAGTTATCGATGAGAGACAGGCTGCTCTGGATGCAGGTAACACCACCAGACTTCAGTAAGTAAAAAGTTTTATTACAGGAAGTACATACAGCCCCCAGGCATGAATGGCTTGGGGGCTATATTAAAAATGCAACTATTCAGAGCCATGTAAATATTATTCAATGGGCGTCGAATGCTTGCATTCGTAAGAACATTTGATAATATTTATAGGGCGAAGTTACTTTATGTCCTTTTCCGACCGACTGTTTTACAATAAAAACAACTGTGGGAAAAGAATATAAAGAGCCAAAAGGCAGAAATGGAGGAGCTATGTTAAAACTGGAATATGATAAGAAAGAAATAGAGGGAGTCATTGACAAGATCGTCAAAAAGACTATGAATATGGATCTCACCTGGGACTGGCCCTGTGGTGTGGCATATTACGGAATCAGCGATGCCTATGAAAAGACAGGCAAGAAGGAATATCTGGATCTGTTAAAGGATCGTATCGACGAACTGGTCGATCTGGGACTGCCCAAGGTATGGACAGTAAACGCCTGTGCCATGGGACATTGCCTGATCACCTTATACCAGGCCACCGGAGAGCAGCAGTATCATGACATTCTTATGAGTAAGATCGCTTATTTAAGAAAAGATGCCCTGCGTTTCGGAGATCATGTATTGCAGCACACCGTATCTGCCAACAACGATTTCCCGGAGCAGTGCTGGTGTGACACTTTGTTCATGGCAGCGTTCCTGATGCTGCGTGTGGGCGTGATGGAACACGATGAAGAACTGATCGATGATGCCTTGAACCAGTACTACTGGCATATCAAATATTTACAGAATCCCAGCAGTGGACTCTGGTATCACGGCTATGACAATATTGCCGGAGATCATATGTCCGGCATCTATTGGGGAAGAGCCAATGCCTGGGCAGCATTTACCATGTCGCAGGTAGGCGGTATTCTGCCTCAGTGCTATCTGTATCCGAAGTATATCGATGTGGCCGGCTCCTTAAATGAGCAGTTGGCAGCCCTGAAGGTATACCAGACGGAGAATGGATTGTGGAGAACCGTAGTGGATGATCCGGAATCTTATGAAGAGATTTCCGCATCTGCAGGAATTGCCGCAGCAATGCTGACCAGAGGCAATCCTTTACACAGCAAATATATCAACAAGGCCATCAAGGGCCTGCTTGCCAATGTCAGCGAGGATGGTAAGGTGATGAATGTCTCCGGCGGAACTGCCGTCATGAGAGACAAGGAAGGATACAGAGGCATTCCCAAGGCGTATATTCAGGGATGGGGACAGGGACTGGCACTTTCCTTCTTTGCAACCTTGTTAATTTCCGATGATATTGAGAAGGATGGTGCGTTATAGATGTTTCGCAGGAATTTCCTGTTCGGAAAGGATGGAGGAACGGCCAATCTGATCGATGTGGGCAGTGAAGACCTCTATCAGCCGGGCAAAGGTTACGGTTTTGTAACAGAAAAAAACAGAAGAGAGCAGAAGTTGCTGCAGATCCGGGAACTGAATTCCTCTTTTGATACGATGTACTGGTATCAAAACGAACAGCTGTCCTTCCTGAAGGAAGATGAGAACGGCTGCTATCTGGATTCTGCAGAAGAAGTGGCAGCATTGGAGGCACAGTCAGGAGAGAAGATGGCGGGATCACCCAGGCGGATCCCGTTACTGTTCAAGGTAGATGTGCCCAGGCAGGGCAATTATAAGGTTACGCTAACTATCCGCTCAGAAGAGGAGATAGGAGAGGTACTGATCTTTACCGGCAGAAGGCGTCTTGCTTTTCGTGGAAGAGTGGGAGCCGGAGAGTTCACTTATACAATGATCACAAATGCCTGCGATATTGTACCTGTGGGTTATTCCCGGATTTTTGTGGATAAGACTGTGGATATCGCAGTACTGGCGGACAGACCAAGGATCAGTGCTCTTACGGTAGAAGAGGTGAACGGTCCTACGGTCTACATGGCGGGAGATTCCACAGTGACAGATCAGCCCGGAGATTATCCTTATTATCCAGGCACCTGTTACTGTGGCTGGGGACAGATGCTTCCGGCATATTTTGACACACGTGTGGCAGTGTCGAATCATTCCCACTCCGGACTGACTACCGATAGCTTCCGCAAGGAAGGGCATTATGCGGTGATCTCTCAGTACAGCAAGCCGGGAGATTATGTGTTTTTCCAGTTCGGACATAATGATCAGAAGCTTCCCGGGCTGCAGGCAAAGGGCGGATACCGGGCGAATCTGCAACGCTATATCAAAGAGAATCAGGCAAAGGGGGTCTATCCGGTATTGGTGACACCCATTGCAAGAAATACCTGGAGACTGCGGGATCAGACTTATCTGGATCTGCTGGAGGAATTCGCGGATGTATGTCTGGAACTGGGAGCACAGTACGGAATTCCGGTGCTGGATCTTCATGCCCACAGCAAGAAATATGTGTTGGAAAAGGGCTTACAGGATGCCAAACCCATCTTTTTCCCCGGGGACTATACCCATACCAATGACTTCGGTGCTTATAAGATGGCAGGATATGTGGCACAGGAGATCCGGGAGAAATGCAAAGGTCATTCTGAAAGAGCCTACGCTTATCTGGCAGAGTGCGTGACGGATGGTTTCGGCGCATGGGAGCCTGTGGGACAAATCAATGTTCCTAAGAAACCGGAGATCTACAAGGACATTCCGGATCCTGCAGGAGATCAGGTGCTGTTGTCTGAGGCAGAGCAGCTGGAACGTGTGGTCAGACTGTGTCTGAAAGAGGAATTGCTGTAACAGGACAGATATTGTACTGGAAAATAGAAGTGAAGAAATGACAGGAATGAAAAATAAGCAGGAATATGAGGAGGAACTCAGAATGGGAAAAGGTGGTTTTACCTTACCGGGAGAATCAGGATATGAAGAACTGACTCTGAAAATGGCGGAAAAATGGGGAGCAGATGTGATCCGTGACAGTGATGGGACCGTGCTTTCCGACGAAATCACCCATGCCGGTTACGGAATCTATTCTACCATTTGTATTATCAGAGATCACAATGCCTGGGCAAAGGAGAATCAGGACAAATTACAGCAGACCTTCCTGTGCACACCGCCCCAGGCAGCAGAGAGTGACACCCTGACCATCGGACTGATGGACAGCTTTTTTGCGGAGCAGTTCCGGATCAATGATAGCGCAGAGAGTCTGGAATATTGGGAGATTTATGACAGAACTACCAATGTGAAGATCGACAATGCGGACTGGAGCTATGACAAAGAGAAGGGAAGCGTGTCCCTAAGCGGCATCATCCCTTTTCATAAGTATACAGTAAGCTTCTTAGCCTATCGTATCTGGGAAGAAATCTCTATGTACAATCATACTACGAACCACTGGGACAAGGAGCATCTGATGCAGATCGATCCCAGATATCCTGAGACTCAGGAGTATCTGCTGGGCTGGATGAAGCACTGGTGTGAGACCCATCCGGATACCACGGTGGTGCGCTTTACCTCCATGTTCTACAATTTCGTATGGATCTGGGGCAGCAGTGAGAGGAACCGGAATCTGTTCTCTGACTGGGGTTCCTATGATTTCACTGTGAGCGTTCCTGCTTTACAGGAGTTCGAGAAACAATACGGATATCGCATGACAGCGGAAGATTTTATCAATAAGGGACAGCTGCATGTGACTCATATGCCTGGCAATGCGAAAAAGGCGGATTGGATGGCATTTATCAATGATTTCGTTATTTCCTTCGGCAGGAAGCTGATCGATATGGTGCATTCCTACGGCAAAAAGGCTTATGTCTTCTATGACGACAGCTGGGTAGGCGTGGAGCCTTATAATGGCAGATTTCAGGAGTTTGGTTTTGACGGACTGATCAAATGTGTATTCTCCGGTTATGAAGCCAGACTGTGTGCGGGCGTGGATGTGCCTACACATGAACTGCGTCTGCACCCCTATCTGTTCCCGGTGGGGCTGGGCGGTGCTCCGACTTTCATGGAGGGCGGCAATCCCACACTGGATGCGAAAAAATACTGGAACAGCGTAAGACGTGCCCTGCTGCGTGCGAAGATCGACCGGATCGGTCTCGGCGGATACCTTCATCTGGTGGAGGGTTTCCCGGATTTCTGTGATTATATTGAAAAAGTGGCAGATGAGTTCCGTCTGATCCGCAGCTTCCACGATGCGGGAGAACCTTACCGCATCAAGACCCGTGTGGCAGTGCTGCATTATTGGGGAAGCTTACGTTCCTGGACCTTGTCCGGACACTTTCATGAGACTTATATGCATGACCTGATCCACATCAACGAAGCTTTGTCCGGACTTCCTGTGGATGTGAAATTTATTTCCTTTGAGGATGTAAAAAATGGTATACTGAAGGACGTAGATGTCGTAATCAATGCAGGTAGAGCCGGAAGCGCCTGGAGCGGCGGGGATGCCTGGAAGGATGAGGAGCTTGTTACTGCACTTACAAAGTGGGTACACGAGGGAGGCTGCTTTATCGGTGTGAACGAGCCTTCCGCTGTGGAAGGATATGATACGTATTTCCGTATGGCACATGTGCTGGGAATTGACGAGGACACCGGCGCAAGAGCCTGTCACGGCAGATGGACCTTTGAGACAGCGGATCCTGAGCATCTGATCCCAGAGGGCGCAGATGTGGAAGCGAAGGAGAACCGGTATCTGACGGATGGAAAAGCACAGGTACTTCTGGCAGACGGCGGGAAGCCACTGATCACACTGAATCATTTCGGCAAGGGACTGGGAATCTATCTGTCTTCCTTCCAGGTGAACCTGTGGAATACCAGAATGCTGTACCAGCTGATCCGTTATGCCGGTGGAGAAGGCACCTCCGGCAGCTATATGACGGATAACCTGTATACGGAATGTGCTTATTACCCGGAGAGTAAAAAACTGGTAGTCATCAACAACAGTGACACCGAGCAGACCACCACCATCCCCACGGAAGCGGGCGCATGTACGGTAACCATTGCACCTTACGACACTACCTTTGAAGAAATCAGATAACCAACGATAACGATCAGGGCGGAAATCCTGTGTTCGTTTTCTGAGGGAGCAGAACGCAAAGGAGGCAGAGAATGCATAACGAAAAAGAAAGACCTACGGAATATTTCCCGGACGGAACTCCCATAGATGACTGGTTTTATGATATAGGGATGCCGGAGCTTGAGGAACTGGGCAGACCCTATGTCCTCACAGAGTACGGGATCTGGGACGACGGAAAAGTTTATACCAAAGAGATCCAGAAGGTGATCGACCTGGCGGCAGAAGAGGGCGGTGGTGTCCTGGTGGTGCCGCCGGGAACCTATCTGACGGGAGCACTTTATTTCAAACAGGGAGTGAATCTCTATGTTTCCGCCGGTGCGACGTTAAAGGGCAGCGATGATATCTCGGATTATGATCTGGCCGAGACCCGGATCGAGGGAGAGACCTGCCTGTATTTTACGGCACTGATCAATGCGGACGGTCTGAATGGATTTACCATGTGCGGACCGGGCACTATTGACGGTAACGGACTTAAGACCTGGAAAGCCTGCTGGCTGCGCTGGAAATGGAGTAACGGCACCAACAAGGATGGTCAGAGACCCCGGCTGGTCTATCTGTCCAACTGCAGAAATGTGCGGATCGCCGGTCTGAATTTACAGAATTCCCATTTCTGGACCACACATATTTATAAATGTGACCATGTAAAATACTTGAACTGCCATATTTATTCCCCGGCAGGTCCTGTTGCGGCACCCAGTACGGATGCCATTGATATCGATGTGTGTACGGATGTGTTGGTGAAAGGCTGTTATATGGAAGTCAATGACGACTCTGTGGTGCTGAAGGGCGGTAAGGGCCCCTGGGCGGACAGCCAGCCGGAGAACGGCTCCAATGAGCGGATTCTGGTGGAGGATTGTGTCTATGGCTTCTGCCATGGGTGTCTCACCTGCGGTTCGGAATCAGTACATAACCGCAATATCATCATGCGCAGGATTCAGATCAAGGGGGCAGCGAGACTGTTGTGGCTGAAAATGCGGCCGGACACCCCGCAGCACTATGAATATATCACGGTGGAGCAGATCGAAGGCCGGGTAAAGGAGTTCCTCAAGATTTATCCCTGGACCCAGTATTATGATCTGAAGGATCGGAAGGACCAACCGCTGTCTTATGCGGAGCATATCACGATGAAGGACTGTGACTGCATTTGTGATACCTTTTTTGATGTGATGCCGGATGAGAGCCAGTATCTGCTTTCCGATTTTACCCTGCAGGATCTGCGGATCAGGGCAAGAGTGGATAACTTTTCGGAAGACAAGTTAAGAAGTGTAGTATATGAGAAGGTACAGGTGGAAGAAAGTACGGAGCCTGCGGAGAGCTGGCATGAAGTGAAGGGCTTTCAATAATGAACCAGCATCGAAAGGTAAATTTACTTTAGTGCCTGCCATTTTGGAAAAATATTTTTTTGAACACTTTTTTGAAAATTCAGAAAGTTATCCCCATCGTATGATTGCACGGGGACGTTTTTCAAAAAAATGTTTATAAATTTCATTTTCCTCTTGGAAGGCATCACCTTCTTTGCTAAAATAATCTCAGTTGTGGATTGCTTTATGCAATTCTCTTTTATATGATGTCGGGGTCAAAAGCCCCCGACTTTGATGCCTACGGATTGTTCCGTGCTACGCACTCCCACGTCTCCGCTCCGCTTCGGTCCGTGCTAGACATGTGCCACTGGCACATAGCACCCTACCCAATATTCGCATATCGTGGGATTATCATCCCACTTTTATGCTCATATCGGGGCGGGTCCTAAGGTCTTTCACCCACCTATGAGCAAGCTCATGTGGGCTTAGACCTTTTGACCCTGGCATCTTTTATATTTTATAATGAACGCTCTGCAGGAATCGCACTGCGACGGAACGGCGTGATGCCGCAACAGTGGTAGGAAACGGATGCCTGCCACAGAAAGGATCAATATGGCAAAGGTTTATATTAACGAAAAGAACAAAAAGGGACATATCAATCCGGAACTTTACGGCAATTTCTCTGAGCATCTGGGAAGATGTATTTATGAGGGACTGTATGTAGGAGAGGATTCCGAGATCCCCAATACCAAAGGCATGCGTAATGATGTGGTGGCAGCCCTGAAGGAGATGAAGCTTCCGGTACTGCGCTGGCCCGGTGGGTGCTTCGCGGACGAATACCACTGGAAAGACGGTATCGGACCGAAGGAGAACCGCAAGAAAATGATCAACACTCATTGGGGTGGTGTGACCGAGGACAACAGCTTCGGTACCCATGAGTTCTTCGAACTGTGTGAACAGATCGGTTGTAAGACCTACATCAATGGCAATGTGGGAAGCGGTACCGTACAGGAGATGTCCGAGTGGGTAGAGTACATGACTTTCGACGGGGTATCTCCTATGGCAGACCTGCGTAGAAAAAACGGCAGAGAGAAAGCATGGAAGGTGGATTACTTCGGTGTCGGTAACGAAAACTGGGGATGTGGCGGCAATATGACCCCATCCTACTATGGCAATCTGTACCGCAGATACCAGACCTATGTGAGAAATTATGATCAGAAGCACCCAATTTTCAAAGTCTGTTGCGGCCCCAATGCGGGAGATACTTATTGGACGGAAAATGTGCTGAAGACCTGTTTTGAAAATGCACCGGAATGGATGCATGGCTTTATGGACGGACTTTCCCTGCATTACTATACACTGCCGGAGGATGACTGGTCTCACAAGGGAAGTGCACTGGACTTCGACGATGCAGCATGGTATAAGACGCTGGCAAAGGCTTTTAAGCTGGATGAACTGATTCATAAGCATTCTACGATCATGGACAAATATGATCCTGAGAAGAAGATCGGACTGATCTGCGATGAGTGGGGCACCTGGTATGATGTGGAGCCCGGCACGAATCCCGGATTTTTATACCAGCAGAGTACCATGCGTGATGCTCTGGTGGCCGGACTGTCTTTAAATATTTTCAACAAGCACTGTGACCGTGTGAAGATGGCAAACATCGCACAGCTTATCAACGTACTGCAGGCAGTGATCCTGACCGAGGGACCGAAGATGTTGCGTACCCCGACTTACCATGTATTCCATATGTACAAATACCATCAGGATGCGGATCTGGTGGAAAGCTATATCGATGGTGTGGAACAGATCGGTGAAGATGAAAAGTTCAAGGTTCCCAATTTACAGGAATCCGCTTCCGTGGATAAGGACGGTGTTGTGACCATCACCCTGAACAACCTGTCCATTGATAAGGCAGAAGAGGTGGAGATCGCTTTCGCAGAGTGTGATCCAAAGCACGTGACCGCTGCGATACTAACCAATGATATGCATGCTTACAACACCTTTGAGGATCCCGATAAGGTACACGAAGAAGTATTTACGGAGTATAAGATCGCGGATGGCAGGATCACCTTTACCATGCCGGCATGCAGTGTCGTTATGTTCCGGATAAAATAAGCGATAAGAACAGTTATGGAAGAAGAACAAATAACAGAAACAATACAAGTCACAGGAAAATATCCCTGTCGGAAATGTCTGTTGCGGGAAATGGACAAGAATGCCTATATGGAGAATCTGTATGCCTACATAGACAGGATCGAAGAGGATAGTAAAGCAGATAAGGCGGTCTATGAAGACCGCCTTGCTGTATGTAAGGAATGTAAATATCTGAATGAGGGGCTGTGTGGTGCCTGTGGCTGCTTTGTGGAACTGAGGGCTGTAATCGCCGTCAACCGGTGTCCTTATGAGAAGTGGTAACTTCTAAGATCAAAGGGTTACCTTCTCAGGAACATATTTTTTCAGGGCTGTAGCCACGGCCCCCACACCGGAGCTTAATTCTGCAAAATACTGTTTTACCAGAGTATCCATGCCGATGGCGTGGAGGTTCACACCGAATATTTTCTCATTGGCAAGTAATGCGTCCAGCTTTGACAGATCCTTGGGAGAGAAACTAAGTTCGTAGTCTGCAACGTACTGACGGGCTTCCTCTAACAGGGGGTCGGAGCTGGGCGTAAATTCTCTGCCCTCATCATCGATTCCCATGAGATACCGGAGCCATCCGGCATAGACCAGAGGAATCAGCTTCAGGTCTTCCGTATGCAGGTCTGGAGAAGCTTCGTAAGCTTTGATGGTCTCGCCGAAGCGGATGGAAAGCTTCTGGGAGGTATCGGTAGCGATTCTCTGGGGAGAATCCGGCAGGAAGGGATTGGGGATCCTCACATTCACCACTTCGTCAATGAATTTCTTCGGATCCAGGATACCGGGATTTACCACTACGGGAAGTCCTTCTTTGTAACCGATGACTTCCACCATATTTTTCAATAACGGGTTCTTCATCTCTTCGGAGATCAGGGTATATCCCAGGAGGCAGCCATAGATGGCCAGTGCGGTGTGCAGAGGATTCAGGCAGGTACATACCTTCATTTTCTCCACTTTGTCTACGGTCGCTCTGTCGGTGAAGATGATGCCGCCTTTGTCCAGTGCGGGCTTACCGTTCGGAAAAGCATCTTCAATGACCAGGTATTCGCATTCTTCCGCATTGACAAAGGGAGCGATATAGGTGTTTTTGGAAGTAACTACGGCATCCAGACCGCCGATATGATCCTCGGCCAGCATAGCTTCTACTTTGGCATCAGGTCTGGGGGTGATCTTGTCGATCATGCTCCAGGGGAAGGTGACTTTTGTCTGGTCATTGACGTAGCCTAAGAAGCCGGCTTCCACCAGTCCGTTGTCGGTCCATGCCTTGGCGAACGCATTGACAGCGGCATATAATTTGTCACCGTTATGGGAGCAGTTGTCCATGCTGACCATGGCAATGGGGAGCGCTCCGTGAGTGTATCTGGTATAAAGCAGGGAGACTACCTTGCCCAGGTAGCTTTCGGGGGCTTCGGGACCTTTTTCGAAGTCAGCGGCTACTGCGGGGAAGAATTCTCCTTTGGCATTGGCGGTAGCATAGCCTTTTTCAGTGATGGTAAAGCTGGCCATCTGGAGAGAAGGATTTTTAAAAATCTCCCGGAGACGTGCGTATTCTGCTTCGTTTTTACTGTCCAGGATCAGAGACTCCATGATGCTGCCTACGATGGTCTTTTCCACGGTGTTGTCGGCCTTTAAGGTGGCGAGAATGCTTAAATTGTCGTGGGGACGGTAGCTTTTTTCAATGATCTCGTAGTCATAGCCTTCCGCTGCGATGAGACCGGTATCCAGAACGCCGCTGTTTAACAGATTCTGTGCTACGTTGGCCTGAAAGGCACGGAAGATATTGCCGGCACCGAAGTGGATCCAGTGGGGATGTTCCACGGTGTTTTTATGAACGGTATCGTAATCGAATTCCGGCAGATGATAACCGGCAGCGAGAAATGCGTCCCGGTCGTCATGAAGACTTTTTAAGGTAAGTTCCATAATGGTTTCCTCCAAACTGATTTATGAGTTTTCAGGTGCGATGATTATTTCTGCTTATGGGACTTCTCGATAGCTTCCCACAGACCGTTTAAATAGGTGGCGCCTAAAGCTCTGTCGTACAGTCCGTATCCGGGCATGGCCACTTCATCCCAGATCATACGTCCGTGATCGGGACGGATGGGACCGTCAAAACCAATATCATAAAGAGCCAGCATGATCTCGTACATATCGAAGGTTCCATCGCTGGACAGATGTGCAGCCTCCTCAAAATCAGTAGGAGAGTTGAACTTCAGGTTTCTGACATGGGCGAAATGAATGCGGCCTTTCAGGGAGCGGATCATATCTGGCAGATCATTTTCCAGGTTGGTGCCGTAGGAACCGGAACAAAAGGTAACGCCATTGTGAGGGTTATCCACCATCTTCATCATACGCAGGATATTCTGCTTGTTGATGATGATACGGGGCAGTCCGAAAACACTCCACGCAGGATCGTCAGGGTGGATCGCCATGTTAATGTTGTATTTATCACAGGTGGGCATGATACGCTCCAGAAAATATTTCAGGTTGGCAAAAAGCTTTTCATCATCCACATCTTTGTACATTTCGAACAGTTCTTTGACATGAGCCATACGCTCAGGCTCCCAGCCGGGCATTACAGTGCCGTTCATATCGCCGGCAATGGATTCGAACATTTTGGCCGGATCAATAGCGTCTACAGCAGCCTGGTTGTAAGCAAGGACTGTAGAACCGTCGGGACGCATTCTGGCAAGTTCGGTGCGTGTCCAGTCAAAGACCGGCATGAAATTGTAGCATACCATATGGATGCCTGCCTGGCCGAGCCGCTCCAGGGTAGTGATATAATTCTCTATATATTGTTCACGGTCGGGAGAACCGATCTTGATGGCATCGTGAATGTTGACACTCTCGATACCGGCCAGTTGTAAGCCGGCAGCTTCAATCTCAGTCTTTAGGGCCAGGATGTCATCCATTTCCCAGACTTCTCCGGGAGCGGTGCCGTAGAGAGTGGAGATGACTCCGGTGACACCGGGAATCTGACGGATCTGTTTTAAGGTAACCGTGTCGTACTTGCTGCCATACCAGCGTAATGTCATTTGCATAATAGAAATCCTCCTTGTAGGGAATGCTTTGGTTTCGTTTTTTGCTGTCTTAAGCATAACAGAATGGTAAATGCATTAAAACTGCATGAATTGCTTGAAATAGTGCAAAAATTGCTATATAGTAAGACAGGGGATATAAACCATGGAAAATAAAAACTGAACAGAATGATACAGGAGAGAAAATGGATGGTCGTGAACAGAAAAAGCAGCCTGCGCTGCCGGGATGCGGCGGACGAACGGCAATATATGTTGAGCGGTGACTATGAGGTCTATGAGAAGGTAGGGGAGCCTGTCGGAGCGGTGTCGTTCCATTATCATGATTTTTATGAGCTGATCTATATTATAGAGGGGGAATTTTCTTCCCTGATCGAGGACCGGGCGGTGCGGATGCGGAAGGGAGATTTCCTGCTGATCGATAAAAATGTCATGCACAAATATCATCCCACGGAGAAGAAAATGGATTCGTCCCGCCGGATCATTTTGTGGATCAGTGATCAGATGCTGCGGGAGCTGGCGGCGGGAGAGCCGTTTCTTGCAGAATGCTTCTGGGGAGCGGGGCCGAAACTGTATCATTTCCCCATTTATTATGAGGAAATTTTGCGTGGATTTCTGCTAAAGCTTGCTATGTCGGAGATCTTAGAGGGGGATGATGTCCAGAACTGCGGAATCCGTAAGGTCATGGACAGAGGCAATTTGAGCCTGTTTTTTGGGTATCTGAATGTGTTGTGTAAACGGGAGGAATATTTGTCTTCCACACAGGAGATCGTGGATCATCCTCTGGTGGAGCAGGTGACCGGCTACATCGAGACCCATCTCAGCCAGGAGATCACAGTGGAGGAAGTGGCGGAGGCCGTGCACATGAGTAAGTATCATTTTCTGCGGAAATTCAAGGAGATCACCGGCATGACGGTGCATAACTTTATTGTGAACAAGCGGATCATTTCCGCCTGCCAGGCCATGGCGGAGGGGAAGAACATTACTGAGAGCTGGCAGCAGACCGGCTTTGCGGATTACTCCTCTTTCCTGCGGAATTTCCGGAAAATCTATGGCATTTCCCCAAAAGAGTACCGGGAAAATAACCGCAGCTTGATTATTTCCCAGTAAAGAGGTCGATTGCCGGGGCACCGGCAGCATGAAACAGAATGTGGAAAAATAGGATTTTAATTATGTTAAGTAAGCTCATTTAATGCAAAAAATATCATAATATGTTATACTGTATCTGTTATGCGCTGAGCACTGAATGAAGAGAACAAATGATAGAAGAACATAGGGATGTTATGATGGAAAATTATCAGGAAAAGTATAAAAAAGAATTACACCAGCAGGAGATCAACTCAAATATACACACACTAAAAGGCTTTTTCTGGATTTTTGTGACTATTCTGCTCCTCTGGCTGTTGACATTAGTGAGAATCTTTATTGTGGATTCCAGAATCTTTACCATGGCAGCAGGGGTGTCGGCGGTGATGGGAATTCCTGTTTTATACATTTATAAAAAGGTGGATCTGTCAAAGCATTGGGTAAAGTATGTGTTTTTGACACTGATCTGTATGATATCGGCAGTCATTGCGGCATTTTTGTCATTCCATGCGGTGCTTATCTATGTGTTGCCGTTGCTTTTGGCGGTACAGTACAGGGAGCGGATGACACTGTGGATCACCTATGTTGTCAATGACGTGACAATGGCTGTCAGTATGGTGACGGGATTCTATCACGGAATCTGTGATTTGAATATGCTCTTAGGAAGCAATCATTCCAGAGACTGGTATATGGAGCAGTGGATGGCGGGGACGCTGCATTTTGGCATTGAGCCGGATCCGGTGTTCGTGATATTGTTCTACGGAGCGCTGCCCCGGGCGGTGATACTTCTGATATTCACCATTATTTTGCGGTATATCAGCATTACCAGCCACAAGGATGCACAGAGGATCGCTGATCTGACATATCGTAAGGAGACCGATCTGGGAACCCATGTGTATAATAAGAACAAATATGAGGAAATGATTGCTGACTATTATCTGGGGGTTGACAGACTGGCTGCCATTTTCTGGGATGTGAATAATCTGAAATATGTTAACGACCAATATGGACATGCTGCAGGGGATGTGCTGATCCAGACGTTGTCTTCCGTATTATATGAATTATCCACTGACAGGAGGAAGGTTTATCGTGTGGGTGGAGATGAATTCGTCATGCTGATAGAGAATCCGGTAGAAACAGAGATCGAGTCAATGGTAGAGTCTGTCAGTGCTGCATTGCAGGAGAAAAACAGTCAGGGCGAGATGCCGGTCTCCAGTGCTGTGGGCTGGGCAGAAGGCTGTGGTGTGGATGTCCGTAAGATCATCAATGAAGCGGATACAAAGATGTATGAGAATAAGACGCGTGGAAAGGAATGCAGAAAATAGGATGGCAAACTGGGTAAGTGCAGGCTGCGGTGTCATTGCAAATGAGCTGGCGCAGGCTATGGAAAAAAGAGGACAGAAGCTGTACGGCGTTGTAAACCGGACACCGGAGAAGGCAGTGGCCTTTGCGGAAAAATACGGTGTGCAGAAGGTGTTTACGAGCTTTCAGGATGTATGTGCGGATCCTGCGGTGGATATCATTTATATTTCCACACCCCATAACACTCACATTCACTTTCTGCGGAAAGCGCTGGCAGCCGGCAAGCATGTGCTGTGCGAAAAATCCATTACGCTGAATTCCGAAGAACTGGAAGAGGCAGTGCAGCTGGCGAAGGAGCATGGTGTGGTGCTGGCGGAAGCTATGACTATCTATCATATGCCGATTTATAAAGAGCTGAAAAAACGCATGGATGCCGGAAAATTCGGAGAATTGCGTGTGATACAGATGAATTTCGGAAGTTATAAGGAATACGATATGAAGAACCGGTTCTTCAACCGGAATCTGGCCGGAGGAGCACTGCTGGACATCGGTGTGTATGCCCTTTCCTTTGTCAGAATGTTCTTAAATTCCTGCCCGGATCAGATTACTTCGCAGGTGAAGCTTGCACCTACCGGTGTGGACGAGCAGGCGGGAATACTTCTGATGAACCGGGAGCAGGAGATGGCAACGGTCACATTGTCCCTGCATGCCAAGCAGCCCAAACGGGGCATGATCTCTTTTGACAAGGCTTACGTGGAAATGTATGAGTATCCCAGAGGGCAGAAAGCAGTGATCACGTACACGGAAGACGGACACACCGAGGAAATTGTGGCGGGAGCTACGGCAGACGCACTGGGATACGAGGTGGAGGATATGGAACAGGCCATCGCCGGACATCCGGAATTAATGAAGCTTGAGCTTACCGAGGATGTTATGAAAATGATGACCCGGATCCGAAAAGACTGGGGACTGACTTATCCAGAGGAAGAGCATGCCACGGAAAAAATCTGAGGAGCAGCCCTGATGCAGTTCCTGACAGGCTCCATGATCTCTGTGGTGATCTGTGTGGCAGCCTTTGTATGGATGAAAAAACACCCGGGAAATGCTGACTTCCGGGTGCTTTATCTTATCTCGCTAAACTTAGAAGAAGTTTTTGCAGCGCATAAGAGTCACCATCCATAACTGTAAAGAGGGCTTTTTTTGGTGGCTCATCTGCGGAACCGGAAGAGGTGGCGGTGTGCAGGTAACAGCAGTCGATCCCCGCAGCTATAGCACCTGCCAGATCACTGGTGCGTTCGTTGCCGGTCATCAGACAGGTGGTGAAATCTAATCCGTAGCGGTCAAACAGGATCTGAAAAAAAGCGGGATCCGGCTTGCAGCACCCCTCGTCAGAGGAGATAAGGATACCGTCGAACAGATCCAAGAGTCCCAGCGAGCGCAGCTCGTATTCGGTGAAGATCCGCTGGGCATTGGACAGGAGGTAGATCCCACAGCCTTTTGCATGGAGCTGCTGCAGTGTGCCGATCGTGGCGGGATAGCATTGTAAAATATTGAGGGATTCGATCCGGAAGAACTGACCGGTAGCGGTCAGAAGAGCCTCTGTGGGTTGGATCCCTCTTTCGACATAAAGAGTTCGAAAAATATCTGCGGCGCAGATCTCCGGACAGGTGTAAGATGAGGGAACCTTGCGGGCAGCCATTTCCAGCTGGCGATATCTGTTCCTCAGTTCCCTCCCCGTATAGGAAGCACCCTGGAAGGAATAGAACAGCGCAAGCCTTTTCCAGAGGGAAGTTTTATTTTCATTAGTGTGGATGTCTACTAAGGTGCCGTAGAGATCAAAGATAAAATTATGATACATGGAAGACCTCATTTCTTGTGGTGAAAAACCTTATTCCAGGGAAAATCAGGACGGCTCTTTTCTCAAGCGGAGGCAGAGCCGATAGATATAGTATAGCATTTCTTGCATTTTTCAACAATTAAAAATATAATGATACCAGGGTCAAAATGTCTAAGCTCACACGAGCTTGCTCATAAGTGGGTGAAAGACCTTTTGACTCCGACGGAACTATTCAGAACCATGAAATTATGAAGCTTTTGTACCGCTGGATAAAGAAAACAGGAGCGACCGGCGGTATGCAGGGAGAGTACCGATGATACGAAATACTGGTCCGGGGAAGAGACTTCTGGCAGCAGGGATTGCACTTATACTAGGCATGACCGGCTGTGGAACAGACAATGAATTATCTCTGGCAGGGACGGAAGAGACAGGAATAGAAGTAATGGCCACGGTGGATTTCACAGAAGAGGCTGCCACCGGGGAGAATGCACCGGATGTCACGGATGGGGATGCCGCCGCCGGAGATGCAGAGCAGACTACGGCGGACCGCATGGCGGGACGGACGAAGGTAAAGGGAATCTACGTCACCGGCCCGAAGGCTGGCAGTGGCGGAATGGAAGATCTGATCCGCCTGGTGGATGAGACGGAACTGAATGCCATGGTCATCGACGTGAAAAACGACGAGGGAAATTTGACGTTCCGGCTGACTAATGAGGAGATTCCACAGGACATTCCCGTGCTGGACCGGATATCCGAAATGCAGGCCGGAATACGTTACATCCGGGACATTCAGACAATGATGCAGGAATTGAAAGATCATAATATATATACCATTGCGCGGATCGTATGCTTTAAGGATCCCATTCTGGCGGCGGCACAGCCGGAACTGGCACTGACGAAGCCGGACGGTAAGCCGGTGACAGATGCCAATGGACTGGCCTGGGTAAATCCCTACAGGCAGGAGGTCTGGGAATATCTGACAGAGCTTGCGGAGATGGCGGCAGATCTGGGTTTTGATGAGATCCAGTATGATTATGTGCGATTCCCGGTAGGTTCGGATGCCGATGCGGCAGATTACGGTGTGGATATGGAAGCCTATCCGAAGCGGCAGGCTATACAGGATTTTCTCTCCTATGCGGGAGACAGACTTCACGAAAAGGGCTGTGTGGTCACGGCAGATGTCTTCGGCACTATTATCGGCAGCGAGACGGATGTGCAGACCGTAGGGCAGGATTACACGGCACTGGGACAGACAGTGGATGCCATCAGCCCTATGGTATATCCCTCTCATTATGCTAACGGTGTGTTTGGTCTGAAGGTGCCGGATGCCCATCCTTACGAAACGGTATCGGCCGCCATGCAGGGGTCTGCAGAAGAATTGCAGGAGATTCCGGAAGCGGAGAGGGCTGTAGTACGGCCATGGCTGCAGGCATTTACCGCAACCTGGGTTCCGGGACATATTTCCTACAACGGAACACAGATCAGAGAACAGATCCAGGCAGTCTACGATGCGGGATATGAAGAATGGATCCTGTGGAATGCAACGAACCGCTATTCTCCGGATGGATTACTTGCCGCAGGAGAAGAGAAGCAATAGCGGCAGAAGCTGGCTTTATAACAAATCCGGGCAGGAGCACAGGCCAGGAGCCCGGTCTGATAGGAGCATAAGATGAAAGTAGTCAATAAGATCATGATAGGAATTGCAGTGTTGTGTCTGCTGTTGTGTGGCGGAATCATGGTATTCGCATTGAACCCCGATATGACCAGTTCTCTGGCGCAGAAACTGTATGGCAATACAGTGGATATGCCCCCTGGGACCGAAGAGACCGGGGAAGGACAGACTTCCGGGAATGGAAATATCAGTGTGACGCTTCCTAATGGTATGCCGGGGGAAATGAACGGCTACGTGGCGCCGTCCATGGATCAGATGCAGATTCCGGAGGATGTCAGCGGCAGGACAGGATTTACTCCCGTGCAGCCGGAAGAACAGCAGATTCCGGATCAGGAAGCACAGAATCTGAAGGAAACATTAGGTTCCGGAGAAACGGGAGAGGGGCTGTCATTTTCCGCAGAGGAGTATCCGTATTATCAGATGTTGTCGGAGAATCAGCAGTCCGTATACCGACAGATTTATGCCAACGCACAGAACCTGACGGAAAAGTTTGCACCGGAGAAGACCGTGTCTGCCAGTGATGTAAAGACAGCGTTTGAGGCGGTGATCGGTGATCATCCGGAAATGTTCTGGCTGGAGACGGGTTATTCCAGCAAATATCTGGCCAACGGGCAATGCGTGGAGATCGATTTAAAATATAACAGTACGGCAGATGATCTGGAGAGCGCAAAGCAAAGATTTGATGCGGCGGCACAGAATCTGATTACCGGGGCAGCGTCCCTTGACAGCAATTATGAAAAAGAGAAATATGTGCATGATGCACTGGCATCGGCAGTGACCTATGATCTGACAGCGGATATGAACCAGAGTGCTTACAGTGCACTGGTGAATGGGAAGAGCGTGTGTGCCGGTTATGCCAGAGCTTATCAGTATCTGTTACAGCAGCTGGGAATTCCCTGTTATTACTGCACCGGTTATTCCGGTGGGGATCATGCCTGGAATATCGTAAAGCTGGAGGATGGTTATTACAATGTGGATGTGACCTGGGATGACGCAGCGGCCATCCGATATGACTATTTTAACAAGACGGATGCAGATTTTGCCTCCACCCATGTAAGACAGAATCTGTCGGTGTATCTGCCGGCCTGCAACGGTACCGCTTACAGACAGGAAAATACCACAGGGGCAGCGGGTACCGGTCAGCCGTCTGAAGCAGGCGGAGCCACGCCGGATCCGGACGCAGGCACCACGCCCTCCGGCGGTCAGACAGACGGGAGCGTTACAGATCCCGGACAGCAGGGAGACGGTACGCAGGAACCGGAGCAGCCTGGCAGCTCTCTCAGTGATTATATCAATCCGGATCCTCAGGAGCCGTTGCGTTATCCCTCCGGCAATACCGCAGGCTCTGCAGGCAATACCACAGCTGCCGCTACGCCGGAGCCCAGAGCCGATGCGCTGACGGATTTAAGTTCCTATTATGAAGACTGCAGGAAGCAGCTGACCGGCCTGGGAAGTGGTGACCAGCATTTTGACAATGTTGTGCCTAAGAGCCTGTGGAGTACCATTGAGCAATCCTATCATACCGGAGCCTACGAGCAGGGATATGTGGTGGATGTGTTGAAAAATCTCGGTATGGAGTATTTTGCAATACAGCTGCAGCTGGTGGATATCGGAGACGGATATTACAGAGTGTATCATAACGTTGTGACCTATTAGGAAACAGATAAGAAACACTGGTATCGAAAGGTATCGGTGTTTTTAAATTATAGAAATAAAAATAAGAATCATTACTAATATTATTGACAGATAATTTCAACTGTGTTATCATCAGGATAAAGAAAATAAGTAATGTTAAGAAAATAAAATATGGTAGATAAGAGATACTAAAAAGGAAGCGAAACAGGCTGAAGGAGAAAAGGAGAGAATATAATGAATAAGAAGGCAATGCACAAATTAAGTTATGGATTATATATCGTAACGACGAAAGATGGAGAGAAAGCAAACGGTTGTATCGTCAATACTGCGATTCAGGCGGCATCCACTCCGAATCAGCTCTGCATATGCATCAACAAGGCAAATTATACCCATGATATGGTGTTAAAGACCGGCGTGTTCAACGTATCGGTACTTAGTAAGACAGCACTATTCCCTCTATATCAGCGCTTTGGTTTCCAATCCGGCCGGGAAGTGGACAAATTCGCAGACTACACAGCGTATAAAAATGCGGAGAATGGCGTGCCCTACATCATAGAAGGCACAAATGCTTATCTGGCGGTAAAGGTCAGTCAGACCGTGGATCTGGGATCCCACACCATGTTCATTGGTGAAGTGACAGAGATGGAAGTGTTAAGTGAGGAGCCATCGGCAAACTATGAGTACTATCAAGAAGAGGTAAAGCCGAAGCCGGAGGAAGTGGGAAAAAACGCAGACGGCCAGACGGTATGGCGCTGCACCATCTGCGGTTACGAATACGTGGGCGAGGAACTGCCGGAAGATTTTATCTGTCCGCTGTGCAAACACCCAGCTTCCGATTTTGAAAAGGTGATCAAAAATTAATCCAGTGGTTTTAATAAGGTGAAATGACTGCGCTGTGTCCGGAGGATGCCAAGTTTTGTGAGCTTGCCCAGCTCTGCGGACATGGCGCTCCTTTCTACCCCGAGATAATCCGCCAGCTCCTGCCGGTTGAAAGGGATGGTAAAATCGTTGCTTCTTTTCAATTTTGCCTGATCGGTAAGATAGGCCATCAGTTTTTCCCGGGTGGTCTTACGGGAGGTATATTTGATCTTCTGATTCAGATACATATTTTTCTGCGCTACGATTCCTAGGAGATTGCGTATCAGGGTATGATGGAAAGTGCAGCTGTTGTCGCAGGTGTTTAACAGTGTTTTCCCATTTAGGAACATCACTGTACAGTCCTCTGCTGCCACAATATCCACGGGAAGATATGGAATTCCTGCACAGGCAAAAGCCTCCCCAAACAGGGAATCCGGGGGGATAGAAGCGGTGATATTGCGGTTGCCGTAATAATCGTCCTGTAGGATGTGAACGGAGCCGGATTCGATAATGCCGATGAAATCCGCAGGATCACCGGCATGCTTGATGTATTCTTCCTTTTGATAGGATTTCGTATATGCATTCAGACGCTTCAGCATAACAGGGATATCTTCGGGTAAAATATTTTGAAAAAGAGTGCTAGTCATAATGAATTCTCCTTTTGTTGGAAAATCAACATACTTGATGGGATGATTCTAGTATAATCACCTCAGAAAGTCAAGGAGAGCTCTGGTGGGAGCATGCCGGGCAGGCACAATAACGATGTGTTTAAGAAAGGATGGACAACGATGTATAAAAATATCGACAAGCAGACCAAATTAACTCTGAAGGAGCTGGTGGAATACCAGGAGGGCCAGGTAGTCAGCAAGACTCTGGTACAGAACGATTATGTGAGCATGACAATCTTTTCCTTTGACAAGGGTGAGGAAATCTCTACCCATGCGGCGGGCGGTGATGCTATGGTGACTGTTCTGGAAGGCAAGGGCAGATTCACTGTTGGTGGTGAAGTATTCTATGTGGAAGAGGGCGAGACACTGATCATGCCCAAGGATATTCCTCACGCAGTATACGGTGAAGAGAGATTCAAGATGCAGCTGACCGTGTCTTTCTAAATTATAAGTCGTGCTGTATATACCGCTTGTGTGGAACTAATATTCATGCAGGCGGTATTTTTTTGCCCTTTGTGTTCAGAATTTTACCGCTGGAGCTGGGCGAGAACATGATGGTGCCCATAGGTTAGACTGGTTCACTATCGGTTCTTTTTATGAGGCCAGTGGTCATAAGCTGGAAGGAGAAGCGCTGCTTACGATCAATCGCAGGACGCTTGAGAAGATGATTTTGTATGCGAAGGAAATAATGATTTTGTTGGAAAAACAACATAACAACCAGCTTAAGTCTGCTATAGTATTCGAAGAGACAAAGAGAACAGCAAAATTAAGGAGGCAACATGATTCGAAAAATCATTCATATTGATGAAGAAAAATGCAATGGTTGTGGTATTTGTGCGACCGCATGTCACGAGGGTGCGATAGATATTATTGACGGCAAGGCAAAGCTGGTGAGAGAGCATTTCTGCGATGGCTTCGGTGACTGCCTGCCTGGATGTCCTACGGGAGCCATCACTTTTGAAGAGCGGGAGGCACCGGCCTATGACGAGGCAGCAGTGAAGCAGGCGCAGCAGTTGAAACAGCAGGAGAAAATGCAACGGGAAGGTATGCAGATTCCCCATGGAGGATGCCCAGGAAGCAGAATGCGTCAGATGAACCGGACGGAGAACGCAGAAACTGTGGCAGAGAACAGCAATGTTACCATGAGATCCCAGTTGTGCAACTGGCCGGTCCAGATCAAGCTGGCGCCTTTGCAGTCACCCTATTTTGACGGGGCAAGGCTGCTCATCGCAGCAGATTGTACCTCTTATGCCTATGCGAATTTTCATAAGGAATTCATTCGCGGCAAAGTGACGCTGATCGGCTGTCCGAAGTTGGATGCAGTGAATTACAGCGAGAAGCTGACGGAGATTCTGCGGAACAACGACATTCAGTCCGTGACCATCGTGCGCATGGAAGTGCCCTGCTGCGGAGGACTGGAAATGGCGGCAAAGAAGGCTATACAGGACAGCGGAAAGTTCCTGCCCTGGCAGGTAGTGACCATCTCCATTGACGGAGAGATTTTGGAATAAACAGGATTGTCTGTACGGAAAGCAGGCATCTGAAAAATGGAGGTTTGTAGGAAAATGCAGGGAGACAGAATCATCAGCGCCCTGATCGGCTTGGTGGGAGCCATGTCTAATAATGGCAAAACAGAGCGGACGGACAGTGTGGTCCGGGAAGCATTTCTGCGGTTGACAGACGGCGATAGCGAAGAAGAGACAGTCCAGAAGATTCATGCGGAGAAATTCGCCATTGCACCGGACTGCGCTAACTGTCTCAACCCCTGTGGCAATACTTCAGATTACGATATGGCGCAATTTTACGCAGCAGATGTGAAGATCATCGCGGCAAAGCGGGATCTGATTGAGGCTATTTGTAAAAAAATGAGTTCATCGGAGATCATTCCGGAAACAGTGTATCAGGGAATTGCCTATCTGGGCTATGATCTGGAGCCGGAGGCTTATGCGCAGATACAGCAGAAGATTATGTGCTATGATTTGATTCAATAAATAGAGATTTAGCGAAATATCCCCGTAGCCCTTGGCAGGGTATAAGAAACGCGGCACGCTC
>OGOG01000233.1_pt1 | contig 63808 bp, 50 predicted proteins | sample 1552581 | NCBI WGS metagenome assembly OGOG01 (sample SAMEA2580152, study PRJEB22360) | human gut metagenome | biome: human gut; feature: human-associated habitat; material: faeces | place: Denmark | collected 2008/2010 | reverse complement strand
TAAAAAAAGACTAAGAAAGAACAGACATAAAAGCAAAAAGTAATTTTTAGTCTGACTCTGGACAGAAATAAGGAACAAACTTGTGAAGCAAACGTCTTTCGAGTTTGTTCTTTGTTTAAATGCCCAGTTCATACGAACAATAATTAAACTCATTTGTTCATTTTTAAAAACAAATAATTAGGAAACAATTGTGACAAGCGAACTGGTAGTAGACGTACAGCCCAAAGAGGTTTCCATCGCTCTTCTTGAGGACAAGAGCTTGGTGGAACTTCAAAGTGAAGGAAGAAACATTTCCTTTTCAGTGGGCAATATGTATTTGGGCCGTGTCAAGAAATTGATGCCGGGACTAAATGCCTGCTTTGTGGACGTTGGTTACGAGAAAGACGCTTTCCTTCATTATTTAGACCTGGGTCCTCAATTCAATTCTCTCGAGAAGTTCGTAAAGCAAACTTTAAGTGACAAGAAAAAATTAAATCCTATTTCAAAAGCAACCCTGCTTCCCGACCTTGACAAAGACGGCACAATTGCCAACACATTAAAGGTAGGACAAGAAGTAGTGGTGCAAATCGTAAAGGAACCGATCTCTACCAAAGGGCCGAGACTGACATCCGAGCTTTCATTTGCCGGAAGATATCTCGTGTTGATTCCTTTCAACGATAAAGTTTCAGTTTCACAAAAAATTAAGTCAAGCGAAGAACGTGCCCGCCTCAAACAACTGCTGATGAGCATTAAACCGAAAAATTTCGGAGTTATTGTTCGTACCGTAGCCGAAGGAAAACGCGTTGCCGAACTTGATGGAGAACTTAAAGTTTTGCTTAAGCACTGGGAAGAAGCTATCACCAAAGTACAGAAAGCCACCAAATTTCCGACGTTGATTTATGAAGAAACAAGCCGTGCAGTAGGTCTATTGCGCGACCTCTTCAACCCTTCTTTTGAAAATATTTACGTCAACAACGAGGCGGTGTACAATGAAATCAAAGACTATGTCAGTCTCATCGCTCCGGAACGGGCCGAGATTGTAAAACTGTACAAAGGTCAGCTTCCTATTTACGACAATTTCGGTATCACCAAACAAATTAAATCATCGTTTGGTAAAACAGTATCCTACAAGAGTGGTGCCTACCTGATTATTGAGCACACTGAGGCGCTTCACGTAGTTGACGTGAACAGCGGTAACCGCACCAAGAATGCCAACGGGCAGGAAGGAAACGCACTCGAAGTAAATCTGGGAGCTGCAGACGAGCTGGCACGCCAGTTGAGGCTAAGAGATATGGGTGGTATCATTGTTGTAGACTTCATTGACATGAATGAAGCCGAAAACCGTCAGAAGCTTTACGAACGTATGTGCGCCAATATGCAGAAAGACAGAGCGCGCCATAATATTTTGCCGCTCAGCAAGTTTGGGTTGATGCAAATTACTAGGCAACGTGTACGTCCGGCTATGGACATTAACACAACCGAAACCTGTCCCACTTGCTTCGGCAAAGGAACCATCAAGTCGTCCATACTTTTTACGGATACGCTGGAGAGCAAAATTGATTATCTGGTCAATAAATTGAAGTTAAAGAAATTCTCGTTACACATCCACCCGTATATCGCCGCTTACATCAATCAGGGTATATTATCCTTGAAACGAAAGTGGCAAATGAAATACGGTTTTGGAATTAAGATTATTCCGAGTCAGAAACTCGCCTTCCTGGAATATGTATTCTACGATTCACATGGAGAAGAGATTGACATGAAGGAAGAAATCGAGATTAAGTAAAAAGAGAGAGGGTGCGCTGCCAAAACAGACGCACCCTCTACTTTTCTAAAACAACTTCTTACCTATAATAATTATATAAATCTTTAGTAAAATTGTAAAAGTTCAGCCAAGCCCATTATATTAAATTCTCTTTATCTTACTTCACTATAACCTTCTCAGTAATAGTTTGGTTTGAGGTAGTTATATTGACAAGATAAATTCCTTTTTTCAATCTGATAATTTCATTGTTCAATTCTCCCGTTCTAGCATATACATTAACGCCATCTATAGAATATACATTCACAGTACCGTCAATCATTTGAGTTGTTGAAATACGAATCACTTCTTTATCACCGAACACTTTGACAGTAGTAGCACTTGATTCCGTAATACCTGTTGAATTATAATTGACAAATTTGCCGGCAGCCTTGGCATTATCAATCGCCTGTACACCCCATGTATATTCTCCGGTTAAACCTGAAACTTTGTACAACACTCTTTTAGAAATCAAACCTGAAACTTCAGATACCTTCAAACGTCCGGTGGTCAGATCCGCAGGAACAGTCATTCTGACAACATCCCCTTGCTTTATATATAAATTGTATTTTAAAGCGGCCGAGGGAGTCGTGTCATCTTCCGGTGCATCCCAGGAGAACATTACGATACCATTGGAACCCGGGGAAACCTTTAGGTTAGTAGGAAGCCCTGGAGCCTGATTAGCTGTAATTCCATTCCCAAGTTCATTCTTCATCAAACGGGCATGCGAACCTTGGGCATCGGCATAACCTACAAGGAAAGCATCCAAGTTACCATCATTATCAAAATCAACAAAATTAGCCGTACCACCTCTTTGGGCGGCCTGATCTCCATATGCAAGCGGAGAAGCGGTAAACATAGGTGCTTCTGTACCACCACCATTATTCAAGTATATAGCATCGGCAGCATCCGTAGCATTCAAATAAAGTATATCACTGAAACCATCATTATTAGCATCACCGGCATCTAGAGAAACGGATTGTTTATTACCCGGTAAACCGGTCACAGCAGATGCATACGATGTGAATCCTTGGGCACCATTTACATACAGATCACCACGCCAGTTCCAACTGGCATCTTCATCCCATCTTACTCCGGCAACAGCAAAATCCAATTTGCCATTATTATCATAATCTAACCAAACAGCATTTCCTTCTTCTGTACCTTTGAATTCTATAGGTTCTGCAAAAGTGCCATCACCGTTATTCTTATAAACAGCCCCATTGTAGCTGCCATGATAACCATAATCAGCATCATATTTATCTGCATCTATACCTTCACCCGAAACTAAAAGGTCAACGAAACCATCACCGTCATAATCCGCCCATGCGGCACCTCCACCAGACAATTGAATGAATGGTTTGGCATCACCCGTACTCATTTTATTTTTGACAGGTTTGTCAATACGTTCGAAGCTCTCACCGTTTACATTGCGAAATAAGTATGCAATGCCTTTATTCTTATCTCCTCCTTCAGTACGTCCCTGTACATACAAATCTGTCCAACCATCACCATCATAGTCAGCTGCAATCACATAACGGTTAGATTTATTTCCATCACCATTATTAATCTGAGGGAAAGTTCCCATAAACACTTCTTCAAAACCAGCATCATTTCCTTTATTTTTCCAAAGTCCGGAATATAAAGAACCATCTTCTTTTTTACCTGCAAGAAACAAATCCAAATTGCCATCGTTGTTATAATCAAACCACGTTGCATTAGACGATCTCAAACCAGGAAAAGTCGTGGCTATTTTTGTAAAACTATTCCCCCCATTATTTTTAAAAAGTAAGGTTTGTACTCCTTCTGCCCCTACTCCCGACAGAAGTAGATCAAGATAACCGTCATTATCATAATCTCCCCATGCCGCAGCAGCTTCATAAAGCATTGGAAAATCAGAATTTTGTCCATCGATAACCACCGGAGTTTTCAACTCTGTAAATAACGGACTTTGTACTTGCGCTGAAAGTTGCGTAAGTCCTGCAAATGCAAACGCAAAAAAGTAATACTTTTTCATAATACGAAAATTTAATAATTAATTCATTCGTGATCTAATATCCTAAAAACAATCCTAATTACCTTTCACTTTTCCTACAGGAGCGTATAACTTCTTCTACAAATGGATAAAAGTAGTAGACTTTTGAGTAGTTTCTGTTTTCACAGAAACTACATAAAATCCTTTATTCATATTTGCAAGATCAATTTGCTCCGAAAAAGAAGCATTGCCAAAATTCTTTGTAAGCATCAATTGACCCGAAATGTCATTGATCCGTACGGATTCAATAACCTTATCCGATTCAATATGAAGTGTATCAGATGCTTTATCGACATACACCAACAACGGTTTCTGCCCGGTTGCTTCAGTTATTCCGGATGATCCCGTATTTTTCAGACGAATAGCAAAACCTCCTCCTTTGGCCATGTCAATGGTTAGTTTAGTGGTATTGGTCACATTTTGTGTTTCACAAACATATTCCTTAGGCTGTTCACCGGAATTGGAAGCATCTTTGAAGATCGTAGCCTGATAAGTTGTACCCGGGTCAAGAAAACTGAAATCGACTTCCGTAGCCCTCGGAGACCAATTCGTCATTCCTCCTACGTACCAATCTTTCCCTTTTTGTTTAGCTATCACAATGTATTCACCCAGTTTGGCATCCAATGGAACCGTACGATCCCAAACGGAAGGAACATCTGATAAAAAACTAAGTATATCCGGGAACTTGTTGTATTCGGTCGGTGAATCACATAAATATCCCACCCACTGGTCATAAATCATATACATGGATAACTCGTGAGCGCGTGTCCCCATACTCATAGGAGGTGTATTATCCTTATCAATAGGTTTGAATGCTTCTTTTGTCACATTCCTCATTGAACCCGGAGTATAATCCTCGGCACCGGCTAATGAACGGATAAATGGAAATAGGGTATGATGTTCGGGAGTCAAAGTGCTTTCCCAAAAGTTACATTCGGCACCGCGTACAGCTTCAAAATTCAGGATATTCGGATAAGTGCGGTTGATGCCTGTTGGTACCGGGCACCCATGAAACAAGGCAACCATTTGGTTCTCAGCCAAGCGTTGAGCAAAATCCCATCCCCAACGCATAGCGATCTGATCGTTACGCTCAAAGAAGTCAATTTTCGCTCCGGCAACACCGTAGTTCTTCATTTTCTTAATCCAGTCCTCGGGATTTTCACGGACACAACTAGCCCAGGTCCATACCAATATCTTTACATTCTTTTGTTTGGCATAAAGGCATAACGTCTTAATATAAGTTTCAGACCATCCGGCATCCAATGTCATATATTCAATGCCATGTTCCGAAGCCCAATCCACATAATACTTATATAGCTGGAATGAAAGATTCGTATTTCCGTTCGGAAAGTCTACACCTTCAAGTACTGCTTTGTGCCACCATTCCCATGCGCTCTTACCCGGTTGTATCCAGGAAGTATCACTCAGTCGGCAAGGATCTGCCAACATGTATACCAGTTCATTATTCAATAAAGATTTGTCGTCTTCAGAAACAATCATTACACGCCAAGGGAAAGTACGACTTCCTTCAGTCTTTGCAATATAATTTTCTCTCGAAATGACCAAATGGTTGGAATACCAATAATTTGAATTGGAAGGATCGGAATCCATCACCTCTTTGGGGTATTGAGCCCATTTTCCACGCATGGAGTTATCACCATTGGACTCCATATAAAGTCCCGGATAATCATAAGTATTTGCTTCGGTCACCACCACTTTATAAGACGTACCCGGATAGGAATACAATACCGGAGAGACGGAAAAACGTCCACCGGGAATCTCTGTCGGAGCATCGTACTGCTTATAAAGCCGTTCAAAATTCCGGTATCCCTGATGGATCTGGTATGTCTTCCCCGATTGATCTTTCTCTGTTGCATAATTGCTATCACATTCCGGGAAGTAAACTTTTGGGGTAGAGGTGAAATTGAAGACAGCATCTTCCGTATTGATAATGATTTCTCCTCCCAAACGAGTTACAAAACGATAGGCTAGTCCCTCATCATAAGCTCTGACTACGAGATCGTAATCCTCATTAAACGTAAGTATAAGTTCATTATAAGCCTCTCTCAACGTCTTATTCTTACCGATCAGAACGTCAATCGTCTGATCTACACTGTTTCTTTGAACGGACTTAACTGTTCCATTACCTACTATCCTACCATCGGCAAGGTTCAATCCGATGGAAGAAGGTGAAATTAGTTGCTTATCACCACTCCATACTTCATACTTCGTACCCTTATCGACCTGCAATTTTATTTTCAGTTTACCATCGGGAGAGATGGCTTCATAATCTTCGGCATGTACGTTGAAAGCGCACAAGCAAAAGACAGCTACCGACAAAATAGATTTTCGATTCATATAATATATGTAATTTAGTTATTATTTATATCCGGGATTCTGGTCTTCTTCAGGAATATCAGAATTATTCTTTATTTCAGTATCAGGTATCGGAAAACGCATGTGGAAATCCTTGATGGTTCCCGATTGTTTAGCCCAAGGGTTGCGTTCTTTGATCAATTCGACAAATTTACCGGTACGGATCAAATCCATTCGCCTCCATCCTTCAAAGCAAAGTTCACGGATACGTTCGTCCAGAATCTGTACACGGAATTCTTCCTGACTATAGTTCCAAGCATATTGATTAGGCAAGGTACCTCCCCATGCACGTGTACGCACCTGATTGACTATCGTATTGGCCTGTCCTGTTTCCCCCAATTCATTAAGGCATTCAGCATAACATAGCAATACATCGGCATAACGCAGGAAAATAAAGTTCTTACCGGAATACCACATATTGGCGAGCGAACCATTGAACTGGTCGGTACGTTCATCCTCATATTTCTTGATATGCGGATCAAGCTCGTCTGCTCCCCATGAAACTTCCGTAAGAGTAACACCTAAATAAGTAAAATCATAACGGATGCTTTCATCTTTACGCAAGTCACCATCTTCCCAAATGCCACCTTCGGCTTTTGTCTTGTATGCATATGCAGTAGGTAGAGCAACATCATAACCGGTAAAGTAACAACCATTACCAAAGTTGGCATCCACCGTTCGTGACCCCATATCAAACTGCCAGTGATTCATATTGACAAGGTTATTATAATCTAATTCGAAGATAGATTCAGGTGTATTGAATTCTAAGTTCTCATCAAAAAGTTTTGCGAAATCAGGTTCCAATGAGTAACGATCCATCATCTCCTCAAAACTCTTCCTGGCCAAATCGAAATCCCTGTAACCACTTTCTACGGGAGCGGACATATAAGCTTTGCCCAACATTGCCCAAGCCGCTCCTGAAGTGGCACGCATCTGCCCGGTTGTTCCATATTCATTTTTCAATGTTTTAGCTGCAAATGTAAAATCATCGATAATCTGTCCCCAAACTTCATTTAACGGGTGACGGGCGGAATCTATCATTTTGGCAATATCTATGACAGGTATTTCTCCCCAGTACATGGTCAGTTCCATCATTACCAATGCACGGATGAAGCAAGATTCTGCTCGTAATTGTTGTATCCGGGCTTTTACATCATCGTTTTCTGCCTTTTTATCTAATGCATCCAATGCATCAATGGCAGTTGCTGCGGCAATGACCATAGGCCACCTTTTCGACCACATTTTATCAACTTGTGTAGACATCGGATTTAACTGACCATTATAAAGATCCAATCCTGCCTGACCGGCATCATCCATCTGAACAATACCTTGTTTGCTTTCATCCAATCCTAATAACGAGAAAGTCAATCCTTCACGTCCGGATTTGGAATCGCGAAACGCAGAATACAACCCATCGACAGTAGGACCTATATTCTCCAAAGTAAGAGCCTCTTCTTTTGTTATGGCAGATTTAGGTTCTTGATCTAAAAAATCGGAACAGGAAGTCATTCCCATGGCGCCTGTCAATAAACAGGCTATTGCTAACTTATGTATTTTAATTACGTTTTTCATAATTAACTGAATTGAAATTACTATTTAAAATGAAATATTTAATCCAAGCACAAACATTCTTGTAGGAGGATACCAGTCACCCGTTTCCGGATCATATCCCTTATAAGGAGTCCAGCAGAAAAGATTAGAGGCCGTGGTATACACTCTCAAACTTCCAAGTTTCATCTTTTCCACCATACGGCTCGGGAAGGTATAAGCCAAACTTAAAGAAGACAAACGCAAATATGAAGCATCTTGTACTGCAAAGTCCATCTGACCGGCAGAGAATGCATTATAAGCATTCGTCTCTCCGTCCTGCGGATCATTGTAGATAGGACGAGGGAATCGGGCATTCGGATTCTCCGGGCTCCAACGATCCACTAAATCGACCGAGGCTATGCTCTTACCGGTACTTGAGATCAAGGACTCGTAATACGGACTCAGTTTCTTCGCTCCATAAGAATAATTAAACACTGCATTCAGTGTAATACCTTTGTATGTGAAATCTGTAGAAAAACCACCATAGAACTTCGGATCTGTCGAACCTATGACAACCATATCATATTGATTCACTTCACCATCACCAGTTACATCCTCGGGATAAAGATCACCCGGATTGACTGTACGCGGGAAATTAATCTCTTTCAAGCGATCCATATCATAAACTTGTGCAATTCCCCCTGTACGCCAACAGTAAATATTATTACGAGATTCTCCAATAAAAAGGTTTCCCTCTTTCCCCACATTTCGATCATCGTCGATATTGTAAATAGCTTTAGTGTCGACAAACAGCTGCGTAACTTCATTTCTGTCAGCAGAAATATTGGCGGACAAATTCCACTGGAAATCCTTATTCTGAATCAGTTTGGCATTCATCGAAAATTCGACTCCTTTATTATTGATAGCACCGATGTTATCGTAAGCCGTACTAAATCCGGAAGTCAACGGTAGCGAACGCACCATAAGCAAGTTCTTGTTTTTAATAAGGAAACCGTCAATAGAAGCTGTTATTCGTCCATTCAGGAACCCCATATCCAATCCGACATTTATTTGTCTTTGAGACTCCCAGGTAATATCTTCCGTACCTCTTCGTCCACGGGGTTTATAAGAAGCCTTTCCATCCTCCAATCCAACATCGTACAGGGTATAGAATGAATAGTCATCAATAGCTTGATTACCTACCATACCGTAACCTACTCGTAATTTCAACTGACTAAAAATATTTTGTTCCTTCATGAAATCTTCTTGAGTTACATTCCAAGCAGCCGAGAAGGAAGGGAATGCCCCCCAACGGTTTCCTTTGGCAAATTTTGAAGAACCATCAAAACGTGCAGTCGCAGTCAACAGATATTTATCGGCATAATTATAATTTGCACGAAGTACATATGACATTAAAGTAGAAGTTGTAAAGTCTGATCCAATGGAACGTTCTGCTGTCTTATAATTCATACCAATATTATAGTAATTATATCTATCGGCACCATATCCTTTACCGGTTGCATAAGTATAGTCGCGGTCTATCCGGGAGGTACTCGTACTAAACAACGCATTAATTTTGTGATTGCCGAACGCTTTATCATAAGAGATTGAATTATCCCACTGCCACATCATACGATAATCACGGGTATGTTCAGCTTGTCCGTCTTGAGAATAACGGATGGATTCCTGAATATCTTTCGGTGTATATTTGAAACGATCTTCCTGCAAATAATCAAAAGAGAAAGTAGTACGGATATTTAAGCCCTTAATCGGATTGATGTTCAGAAAATTTGCAGAGGAAATACGGTTACGACGACGGTTATTATCGATCTTTAGAGTCCGTAACGGGTTGAAATAATTCTGATCGTACTTTCCCCCATAATTCAACGTATAAATATCTTCACTGATCGGTAACATGGGATTGGCTCCACGCGCTTTATCATAGACACCATCATCAGAAAATATCTCGGACTCGGTACGAACAAACGAAGTATTGGTACCTACCTTCAACCAAGATTTAACCAAATAATCCGCATTGATACGCCCGTTGTATTTACGGTCGCTCAGTTTTTCCACCATGCCTTTTTTATCAGCAAATCCCAAGCTTAAATAATAAGATCCCTTATCAGATGCTCCACTAAAGCTCAAGGCATGATTTTGTTCGAATCCGGTGCGGGTCACTTCATCCAGCCAATTGTAATTATCATTATTAACATATGCATCCAATTCGTATTGGGCAAACACATATCCACCGGATCCGTCATTTTGCTGGTAAGGTGTCATCACCCGATTGTTCAGAAACTGATTTCTTTCCGCGTCCGTAGCATTCGGATAACGGGCGTCGAATGAATTCATGGCAGCATCTTTTCTAAGTTCAAACAGTTGCTTTGTATCCATTGTCTCAGGAAGTTTAGCATTGGTTTGGAAACCGACCCAACCATCATAAGTCACACTTCCTTTGCCGACCTTACCCTTTTTAGTAGTAATCAAGATCACACCGTTCGATGCACGCGAACCGTACAAAGCCGTAGCAGAAGCATCTTTCAATACCTCGATGGAAGCCACATCATTCAAGTTGACAGAATTGAAGCCGCCTCCCCAATTATCCATTACCAGACCATCGACTACATAGATAGGATCTGTTGTCGAATTAATAGTGTTCACACCACGAATCCTGATACTCGCATCATCACCCGGCTTAGCCGCATTGGAGACAAACACACCGGCAACACGTCCTTGCAAGGCTTCGTTAATATTAGTAACCGGCTTCTCTTCAAGCACTTTTGCACTAACACTTGTCACAGCACCTGTCAAATCACTTTTCTTTAAAGAAGTACCTACAACAATCACTTCTTCTATATCCTGCGCACTTGACTGTAATGAAACATTTAACACAGCTTGATTCTTAACCGGTATTTCTTTCGTGGCATATCCCAAGTAACTGAAAACCAACACTGCATCGGATGGTACGGATATTGAATACTTTCCATCAATGTCTGTTATTGTGCCCTGTGAGGTACCCTTAACTGATACGCTTGCTCCAATTAACACCTCGGCTTCCGGATAACCCGTAACCGTACCTTTCACTATTTTATTTTGCGCCATCATCAATGTACAGCAAAACATGAATAAGAAAGAAAAATAAATTCGTCTGTTTCTTTTCATAATATAATAAGATAAATTAATTAAATAAATTCTACTTTTTAAGCACAACACTTCCCTTGACAGCCCGGTATACGGGTTGCCATAAAAGCAAATTCAGTATAAAAACAATTATTTACCGCTATTCAAGCCTGACAAGTAACGCTTTGTTTTTCTTAAAAATGAGGACATGTTTTTCTTTGTTTTCCATAATACATAAACTATTTATTGATAAGGGCAAAGTTAGAGGATGCGTGAATAAAAAAGATGTATTTTTATTTTGAAAACATGTATAATATTACTATAATTGTCCGGGGAATACATGTAGCAACTACAAATATCATTAAAAATACTGATATGGAAACAATAGCTGATGGTTTTAAAGGAGAAAAGTCGATCGTCACACCTTATAATATTAGGGAACTACAATCGAAAAATAAGATTACAAGACAATTGTATGTAACTCATATTGGCTATTATCCTAAAGCCAAGCATCATTACAGGCAACGTACAGAAGGTACAAATGAAAACATATTAATATATTGTGAAAAAGGAAACGGATGGATTGAATACAATGGAGAGACACATCATCTATCAAGTAATCAAGTCTTTATCATCCCACAAAACAGCCCGCACACGTATGGTGCCAATCAGCAGGATCCGTGGAGCATTTACTGGCTTCATTTCAAGGGAGAGAATGTACCCATGTTTGAATCTATCTTGGGGAAAAAGCTTGCCATAAAAGATTCCGCAGATAGTAGGCTTCAAGATCGGTTCATGCTCTTTGAAGATATGTTTCGCAATCTCGAGATGGGATATAACATCGAAAACCTCGAATACATAAGCTTTTGTTTGATGTATTTTCTCGCTTCCATCAAATACATTTTCCAATACAGAAAAATCAAAAATGTAAAAGTCGATGATCCGATACAAAAAAGCATCCTGTTTATGAAGGACAATCTGGAGGCTAAAATTACGCTGGAAGACATTGCAAATGCTGTTGGATATTCGTCTTCACACCTGATCACTTTGTTCACCCAAAGAACATCTTATCCACCGATGGCTTATTATAATCAGTTGCGTATACAAAAAGCATGTTCTTATCTGCAATTCTCAGACTTGAAAATAAAAGAAATATCATTCCGGCTTGGTTTCTTCGATCCTTTCCACTTCTCCAAGACATTTCTTAAAGAAATGAATATAACTCCCAAGGAATACAGAAAGAAATATCAGGAAAAGCCGCAAGAGGATTAGCAGTCACTTTAATATTGATTTCATATGTATAGAGTTAGTGCCTATGAATTGACAGGGTTTTGCCAATTCATAGGCACTAATTTAGTATTATTGATAGAACTACCTTAAAAAAGTAAATCAATAGAAGCTGAAGACAAACTACTTTTGAAGATATATTTGAAAAACCCTAAAAAGAGTATGAATAGAGACATTAACTGTCCAAAAGTTGAAGTAATTCCTCTAAAGAAGTAATGCAGTTGACCTCTTCGGAAAGGTCGCCAATCGAAGGACAACCTTTTATCACTTGGCATCCTAATGATAATGCAGGTAAAATATCATTCTTCATAGAATCCCCTATTACGATCACTTCTTCAGGTATGAAACCGGCACGTTCGATAGCCAGTTTCCATAAAGTTGCATCCGGCTTACGGACACCCTCCAAAGTTGAATCGGTAAAAGAGGAAAAATAGGTTGCTATCCCCAAATCCGTTGCAACCTTCTTCAGATTGCCATAATAATTGGAAACCAAGAGCAATGTATACCGTTGAGACAGTGCCTTTAATGTCTTCTGCGAACGGATGACATAAGCTGACGAATAATCTGTCACCAAACGGGCAGCCTCTTCAGGAATACATTCCTTATTATCCTTCGTATCCGGCAAGATACCCCGATCTAACAAGTTATCAAATTGCAAACGAGTCTTAAACATCTGGGTTTCCAACAATGAATGAGTGGGTTTCACCAATTGAAGACGTTCCATCATCTGCTCGGCAAAGACATAAGAATCTCTGAAGTTTTCCACCGTAAGCGGCAAATTCAACTTGGTAGTGTAAAGCTGCAAATAAATCTGCATCCAATGCATAAACGGTGAATCAAGTGTTCCACCGAAATCGAAAGCCAATGCTTTTACTTTTTCCTTATTTATCATTTCTTCTTATTTCCAATTTTCATTAATAAAAGACCGATCACGATCCAAAACAACTCACGCACCCGGGTTATCAAGGCAGTGTAAACACCAAAGGCACCCGATAGAGACAAACCTCCGACAGCCAGAGCAAATCCTCCCTCACGTCCACCCAACTGCATGGGCAGAAAGAACAAAAGGTTGGCCATCAACGAAGAGAAAGCCAAAATCAAGAAGCAACTTATGAAACTTACGTTAGTTGTCAATATATTCAAAATAAGCCACACCTCTAAGCAACTAACGATCCTCGCCAGATACTCCATGAACAACGAGCCATAAAATGTACTTTTCCGTTGCTGATGGAACAAAGCAATCTGCTTGTCGATATTTTCCAGCTTTTCCTTATTCTTCTCCGAGAAACGGATGGCGTATTTCTTTAAAAAAGGAATATGACTTCCCACTTTTACACAAGCTATGGCCATCCCATGCTTATATCCCTTTGCGAGCAACGTACCCAGAAACAGGCAAAAGACTGTGATTAATCCCAAAACAATGCCCATCTCCCAATTTACATGATAAAAACAGGCATATACCACTACCGCACTCATCCAAAAGAGGAAATGGGAAAATATATGCATCATGACATAAAGAACTACCGATGATGTGGCACGTTCCACACCCACATAGGGAGTGACCTCCATTACACGATAAGGTTCTCCTCCCATCAATCCGACCGGAGTCACGTAGTTCATGGCAAAACCCGACACCGTAAATTTGAATAACTTTGCGAAGGTCAACGAAGATATGCTTCCTCCACTACGAATAATTATATACCAAGAAGCCGTATTGATAAGATAAATAAATACCCAAAGCAGCAATACCAAAGGAAGATAAATTCCGGCACGTCTTAAGTTGGCGAGCAATTCCTCATAAGATATATCAAACGTAAACAGCATCACGACAACTGCCACGATACCAAACACAAGAAATATATTACGCAACCGACTGTTCATCCTTTTTCTTATTTACGAGCTTGTACAATTTATTACTCCATACTTCATGTTTGTATACCATATAGATCAACAACCCATTCAATACAGTCAACTCGAATACGAAATATATCCAGGGACGATTGACCAAAAGAGAAATGAACAACACAATGACCCGCGTATTGAATGATAATATATTCGTGTATTTCATCAATGGAAGACTACCGATCCGGAACTCATCTCCGATCTCCTTCGGAATGGTTTCACCGTATTGTTGTTTCAACAGGGAGAAAAAACGTTGAAATGCAGGTGACAGGGATTCCTGCGAATGTGTATAATTGACATAAAACCATAAATACAATTTTCTGAAGCCCTCCTTCTTCCAAGATAATGATTTGAAAATCGCTCTTTGCTGCACCGAGTTATCAAGCTCGCTCCCTGACTTGCCTTTCAAAAAGAAAAGATGGATATTTCGGTAATAATCCGCCATAGCCGCCTGTTTACTATGGCAAGCTCCTGCCGCAGCAGCCAGAATCCATATCCAGTAAGACCACTCCGGAGTCAAACGCAAGCAGAGCGCCACATAGATGGAAATAAACCAGATGTCTCCCGAGAGTCCGTCCAAAATCCGACCTAATTCAGATTTCTGCCCCGTCATACGAGCCAACTGTCCATCGGCACTATCGTACATATTCGCCCAAACGAGCAAACACATTCCGATTATATTTAATAAAAGATCATTATAATAAAATAAAATTCCCGCTGCTACACCTAAAAAGATAGAGGCAATCGTTATCGCATTGGGGGTAACTCCTAACTTACGAAAAAAAAGCGCCCATTGGTAACCTACGGGACGATAGAACAGCAAATCGATCCACTCTTCCGTATCTGCTGATTTCAAAGAGGCTTCCAAGCCTGTATTCTTTTGTTCACTGGTCATAGATCTACACTTTTAGTTTTTTGCAGAATGGCCTGCCCTATTGCTTTTGCAGCTTCTTTACGGCAAGGAGCGAAACTGGGCCAATCATTGAAGTCAATAATCCGGATACTCCCGTCGGAAGAAACGATACAATCGCCTCCATAAATATCAACATTCAATACTCTTGCGGCATCATTACAGATGCAACGCAACCCTTCTTCCGAAAAAGGAATTCCCGAAGGTGCCCCGTTTATTTCTTCCAGTCCGAATTTACTATGGTTTCCTTCATGAGGATAAAACCAAAAGAAGAAGTCAGTGCCGTACACTCCATAAAACTTGATCAAGTCTCCGGGAAGGTGTTTATTTATCACTACACGCTCTATCCCCCGCAAGGCATATTCCGCCATTACTTCCCGCAGTTCACAGTAAGTTCTCACATAGGTTACGTCTTCTTTGTGAATAGCATGAAAATCGGCACGTTTCACCCAGCAAGGCTCGAATTCCGATTCAATAAGACTGGCAGGCAATGCTTCCATTACACTCCAAACGAGACTTTGGGGATGAGGAATCTGATTCTTTATCAGCAAGGAGGTCATTTGTTCCCGCGTACAGTTTTCAATGCCGAAAGCCGAGTTAACCGCCACGACTCCTTGTTTCTCCATCTTTTGCAAATTGCGTACGGCAGCCTTGCTACGCATCATTGTAAAAATGAACCTTTCATTGAAAGGATGTGTAAGAAACTCCTGTTCGGTATACATGTTTACCTCATGACCGTTTTCTTCAAGATATTGACCAACGGCAGAGAATATGGAAGCGTCATTGCCGACATGATTGGGAGAGAAAAGGGAATATCGCTGTATTCCCGCAAATGTATACGATTTCATTTAAATATTCAGTTCTTTTAAAAAGCATTCGGCCTTCTCGACATCCGCTGCATGATCGATATCGATTACTTTCGAGAAGGGGTGTGCCTGTACCTGTAATCCACTATCAACCAGATATTGCTGGAATCCGCGCATACGGGAGATTCCTTTCCTCATGGCATCCGGCAATAAAGAAAGTGCATTTTGGTTCATGCAATAGATTCCCCCGGAAATATAACGGGCTCCCGGATAAGATTCACTTGCATATCCTGTGATCCGGAGGTCATCGGGATCAGTCCGTACATACAGCGGACGTTCATCGTCAATATAATCGGTCACAGCCATCAATGCGTCATCTTTATCGTCCGCCTGAAAAGTTGCAATATAATTCGCAAACTCGGCTTCGCGGAAAATAGGGTCGACCGTTGTCAAACAAAATTTCCCATCGCCCGCCTTTAGATAAGGAGCCAATTCGTAAAAACTATGGAATGAATCGGGAGTGGATTTTACAACAACCTGAAGAGGAACAGGCAACTGTTGTTGTTCAAGATATTCACGGACTTCAGACATTTCTTCATTAATAATAATGCAGACCGAGTCTGCATTATTATTAAGAAAAATGCGAAGCAAACGCCCGAGCAAAGGTTCTCCGCCTACCTTAACCAAAGGTTTGGGAACTTGTATTCCGTCCGATATCAGACGTGAGCCTTGCCCGGCTGCAATCAGTGCATACTTCATTCTTTAAAAGATCAATCCAGATAACTCGGTGATTTTTCACCGATCATATTACGTAATGTTTCTTTTACCATTCTCCATTGAGTGAACAGATCGTGAACCGGCTGATGTTCGAAATCATGCATCGGGCTCTTGCAGAAGAATGACAACCAAGTCTGAATGCCACTCATTCCGGCACGTATGGCCAAATCACTGAACAGCACAAGGTCGAGTGCGATAGGGGCTGCCAAAATAGAGTCGCGGCAGAGGAAGTTTACTTTTATTTCCATCGGATAGCCCATCCATCCGAAGATGTCGATGTTATCCCATGCTTCTTTATTGTCCTTACGGGGAGGATAATAGTTGATGCGTACCTTATGGTATACGTCACCATACAGATCGGGGAATTTATCCGGTTCAAAGATATTGTCGATCACAGACAGTTTGCTGACCTCTTTTGTCTTGAAGTTTTCAGGCTGGTCGAGTACTTCACCGTCACGGTTACCCAGAATGTTGGTTGAGAACCAACCGCTGACACCCAGCATACGGGTCTTGAACATCGGGGCCAATACGGTTTTCATCAAAGTCTGACCGCTCTTGAAGTCTTTACCGGAGATAGGCACATTCATCTTTTTAGAGAATTCCCACATGGCCGGAGTGTCCACGCACAAGTTAGGAGCCCCCATGATGAACGGAGCGCCTTCTGCAATAGCAGCATATGCATAACACATACTCGGTGACACGACTTCCGTATTGTTCTCCTTCATAGCTTTCTCCAAAGCAGCCTGAGACATGTGTTCGTCTGCCAGAGGAACATAAATCTCCGTACTTGCAGCCCACAACACTACAATACGGTCGCAATTATTAGCAGCCTTGAAGTTGCGGATATCTTCACGCAACTGCTCTACCATGTCCCAACGGGTAGCTGCATTCTTAATATGTGTGCCGTTCAGGCGTTTTGCGAAATTATGATCAAAAGCGGCAGGCATCGGTTTGATGGCCTCCAGTTCGTCTTTTACTAAATTCAGGTCTTTTTCCTTTAAAACTTCAGCATACATGGCAGCTTCATAAGCATTGTCCGGAAAAATGTCCCAACCGCCGAAAACGATGTCGTTCAAGTCTGCCAATGGCACCACGTCTTTGATACGTTTTTCTTCATTGTTTTCCATACGCATAGTGGCCAATTGCGTAATAGAACCTATTGGTTTGGCCAATCCTTTGCGAGAAGCCAATGTTCCTGTAATCATCGTGGTAGCAACCGCACCACCAACACCTACTACCAGAACACCAAGGCGTCCTGATGCCGGTTTAATTTCCTGTTCCATTTCTGTTGTTTTAGATTATTTAAAATTGCCTACAAAGTTAGGTTGTACTTTATACCCAAAGAAGTTCTAATAGTCGGATTAATTGTTCTATTTAAGATATTGCCCTCCTAACAAAGTATAAACAACCTTCATTTGATTAAATGGTCTTTTTTTAAGTTTTAAATTAGAGTGTGCAAAGATACGAGTTTGCTTTTCGATAAAAAAGGTCTGTTCAGAGGAAGAAATGTCCCAAAAGACAAGAAACGATATGGAGGTTTAACATACCGAAACAGGCATTTAACAAAACACTTTCCTGTGAATGCTGTTCTATAAAGCATTAATGAACCCAATATATTAAATCTAAACAACTTAATTATGGAATGGATTATCAATCAACTCAGGGTACACCCCGAACTGGCCATCTTCCTGACTATATTCGCCGGTTTCTGGATCGGGCGGTTGAAGATAGGAAAGTTTTCCCTCGGAACAGTCACAAGTGTCCTTTTGGTCGGAGTGCTGGTGGGGCAACTCAATATCACAGTCGATGGGCCGATGAAAGCTGTCTTCTTCCTTCTTTTCCTTTTTGCAGTAGGTTATAAAGTCGGCCCTCAATTCTTTCGCGGACTGAAAAAGGACGGATTACCGCAAGTAGGCTTTGCCGTGCTGATGTGCATCGTCAGTCTTTTATCCGCTTGGGCATTGGCTAAAATCATGGGCTACAATGTGGGCGAAGCTGCCGGACTACTTGCCGGATCACAAACAATCTCCGCTGTGATCGGGGTAGCCGAAGACACTATCAACGGGCTAGGCATAACCGATGCACAAAAAGCATCGTACATCAATGCCATTCCCGTGGCTTATGCCGTGACCTATATCTTCGGTACGGCGGGTTCCGCTTGGATACTGGCATCCTTAGGCCCGAAACTCCTGGGAGGGTTGGATAAAGTAAAAGCCGATTGTAAAGAACTGGAAGCGAAAATGGGAAGTTCGGAAGCAGACGAACCGGGCTTCGCCCCTGCCCTGCGCCCTGTCGTCTTCCGTGCATATAAAATCAACAATGAATGGTTCGGAAAGGGGAAGCGGGTCACCGATCTTGAAAGCTACCTGAACGGACAAGGGAAACGCCTCTTTGTAGAACGGGTACGCCAACGGGGCATCGTAAAGGAGGTAAAGCCTAACCTTATATTAAAGGATAATGACGAAGTCGTACTGAGCGGACGCCGTGAATTCGTCATCGGTGAAGAAGACTGGATAGGCCCGGAAGTATTGGATGCCCCACTTCTCGACTTCCCTGCCGAGACATTGCCGGTGATGGTGACCCGGAAAACCTTCGCCGGAGAGACGATAGCCACCATTCGTAAACAAAAGTTCATGCACGGTGTAAGCATCCGTACCATCAAACGTGCAGGCATTAATGTTCCCGTGTTGGCACAAACGGTTGTCGATGCGGGTGATATGCTTGAAGTGACCGGCATGAAGCATGAAGTAGAAGCAGCCGCCAAACAAATGGGATACATCGACCGTCCAACGAATCAAACGGATATGATATTTGTAGGTCTCGGCATCGTCATCGGAGGATTGGTGGGCGCACTCTCCCTCCACCTGGGCGGCATCCCGATCAGCCTGTCCACCAGTGGCGGAGCTTTGATTGCCGGACTTGTCTTCGGGTGGCTGAGAAGCAAGCATCCCACCTTTGGAGGAATACCGGAACCGTCCTTATGGGTATTAAATAATGTAGGACTTAATATGTTCATCGCTGTTGTCGGTCTTGCAGCCGGCCCGAGTTTCGTCACAGGATTCAAAGAGGTAGGTGCCAGCCTGTTTCTTGTCGGTGCATTGGTTACGGCCATCCCTCTTATCAGCGGACTGCTGATGGGTAGATATCTGTTCAAGTTCCATCCGGCACTGACTCTAGGCTGTACGGCAGGAGCGCGGACGACAACTGCTGCATTAGGGGCAGTACAGGATGCGGTGGAGAGTGAGACTCCTGCATTGGGCTATACGGTAACGTATGCTGTAGGTAATACATTACTTATCATCTGGGGAGTGATCATCGTACTGATGATATAACGGGATAAGTAAGGATGTCGGTGGGACGCAATGTCAAACATGGGGGTGTTTAACAGTGAAACATGCCCATGTCTGACAGTGAAACATGGGGATGTAAAGCTGCGAAACATGGGGATGTAAAACATCACATCATCCGACCTTATGCCATGTTCCTCTCCGACAAGAGATAGGAAGAGTATAATGAAAACAATGTAAATGAAGCAATAAACCACTTAATTATGGAAAAGAAACCAACCGGTGCAGCTATAAGTAAAAGCTTTGCCAAGAAAATGGAGGCAATCAGCCCCTTTGAATTAAAAAACCGTCTGATCGACATGGCGGACGAGAGTGTGAAAAAAATGGCTCACACCATGCTGAACGCTGGGCGCGGTAATCCGAACTGGATAGCCACGGAACCGCGCGAAGCCTTTTTCCTGTTAGGGAAATTCGGCATTTCAGAATGTACACGTGTCATGTCGCTACCCGAAGGCATAGCGGGTATCCCTCAGAAATCCGGCATCGCTGCCCGTTTCGAAGCTTTCCTGAAAGAGAATGCCAAGGAACCCGGAGCAAAATTGCTGAAAGGCAGTTATAATTATATGCTGATGGAACATGCCGCTGATCCGGACACTTTAATCCATGAGTGGGCGGAATCCGTTATAGGCGACCAATATCCTGTGCCCGACCGTATCCTGCACTTTACCGAATTAATTGTCCGCGACTATCTGGCACAGGAATTGTTTGACAACCGACCTCCCAAGGGGGCATTCGACCTCTTTGCAACCGAAGGCGGTACGGCAGCCATGTGTTACGTATTCGATTCTTTACAGCAAAACTTCCTTTTGAATCATGGAGACAGCATAGCTTTGATGGTGCCGGTATTCACTCCGTATATCGAAATACCGGAATTACGCCGTTATCAGTTCGACGTAACCGAAATATCAGCCGACCAGATGACCAAAGACGGGCTGCATACCTGGCAATATAAAGATGAAGACATCGATAGATTGAAAGACCCGAAAATAAAAGCACTCTTCATCACCAACCCCAGCAACCCGCCCAGTTACGCATTGAGTCCAGAGACAACCGCGCGCATTGTCGACATCGTAAAGAATCACAATCCGAATCTGATGATCATCACGGACGATGTTTATGCCACATTCATTCCTCATTTCCGTTCGCTCACAGCAGAAATCCCGGACAATACATTGTGCGTATATTCCTTCTCCAAGTACTTCGGAGCTACCGGATGGAGGTTGGCAGTCGTCGCCCTGCACGAAAACAATCTCTATGACAAGATGATCGCCCGACTACCGGAAGAGAAAAAGGAGATATTGAACAAACGTTACTCAAGCCTCACCCTTCATCCCGAAAAGTTGAAATTCATCGACCGCATGGTTGCCGACAGCCGGCAGGTCGCACTGAACCATACGGCAGGATTGTCCCTGCCTCAACAGATGCAAATGAGCCTCTTCGCCACATTCTCCCTGCTCGACAAAGGTGATTACTACAAAACGAAGATGCAGAACATCATCCGGCGCCGTCTGAATGCATTGTGGGAAAACACAGGATTCTCCTTAGTGGAAGATCCGTTAAGAGCCGGCTATTATTCGGAAATAGACATGCTTGTATGGGCAAAGAAATTCTATGGGGACGAATTCGTAGCTTATCTGGAAAAAACGTACAATCCGCTCGACACGGTATTCCGCCTCGCCAACGACACATCGATGGTTCTTTTGAACGGTGGTGGTTTTGCCGGGCCGAAATGGAGTGTCCGCGTGTCCCTCGCCAACCTGAATGAAGCCGATTATGTAAAGATCGGCCAAAGCATCAAGAGGGTGCTGGAAGAATATGCGGCCGATTGGAAGAGCAAAAAATAAAAACCAAGAAGTGGAGAAGTGCCGATACGTTACTTTTGCTTACATGGCACTTCTCCACTCTCCGATTAGGTTAATGCTTTATGGTAACGATCCTGCGGATCACAGCATTGCTACCTACCACGACGTTCAGATAATACGTACCATCAGGCAGATTAGAAACATTCATACTGATCTCAGCAGAATCGGAAGTAGCGTCAGTGGCACGCACGATTCCATAATCATTATAAAGTAACAGCTTGACAGGCATCAAGTTTGCCTGCTGTCCTTCATTCAAATATCGAGTATATTATTTATTCTCACCAAGGAATAGGAAGAATTACTACTACTCAAAGAACTATTATATTTCTGCAAAACTTTGCTTCTTTGAGTAACGGCAGTTTGAGTTTTAAACTTCACATGATTCAAAGTATCGACTCTTTCTAAAAAGATAGTCCTACCATCTTACAGCTTATAAGATGATTGTCTTTGTGCGAACACCGCCATATGTAAAGACAAAAAGAAGCATATCATATAAATCTGGTTCTTCATGGGATTACAATTTTTAATGATTCTATTTCCAAACAACAAGAAGATTCACCATACTCTGGTCTAAATTTATCTAAAGTTGAACCAACATCCTCTTTACCATAAAAGTAATACACAGAATTATCATAAGAGTTCCAATATCCAGTTATTAACACTGTTGTTCCATCTACCAAAAATGTGGATTGCCATGGTGAAGGGAATGGCAAATTCCGCATGAAAGAAAGGAAGCATCGATTTTCATGGACAAAAAACAAAGAAGAATCATAAGACCATGATCTTTCTCCATAATAATAATAAAGACAATTTCCTTTCTTTGTGATCTCCCCTTCATCTTCGCCTCTGTAAAGGGTAGTCACGTAATTCTCCACCCGTTTGCCTTCAGCCGGTTGTTCGAGTTCTGTAGTATAATTAATCTCAGACAACTTGACGAATTCCATAGTATAAACAGAGGAATTGTCATCATCGTCACTACAACTGCATAGTCCTGTCACCAACAGAAATACACATAATAAAAACTTAATCTTTTCCATAAGTACTAGTTTAAATGTTTCAATCCCGCAATATACAATTAAATATTAAGACAAACAATTAAACTATCGTTTTTTCTACCAATGAGACAGTTAACTGAATAAAGTTAGTTTTTTATCACTACAGAATAGTCAATTAAATAATATTCTAAATCTAGTCAAACCGTCTGCATAAGTACGAAGTGAAAAAGAACATCCGTGTCGCATCAGTACCTCACGGATAAATATCAGACCGATTCCCTGCCCATTCGGTTTAGTAGAAAAGAAAGGGCTGAAGAGTTTAGCTTCAGTCTCCTTTGTTATGCCCGGCCCATTATCTACCACTTCGATGCGAGCAGGTGAAGAGGTACGAATCGTTATTGTTCCCCCCGTACCAATACTTTCAGCAGCGTTCTTAATAATGTTGACCAATACTTGCTCAAATAGAGCAGAATCCAATAAAACTTCTTCAAGACTTTCATCAATCTCCATGGTAAGCGTTATGTCACGATCTTTACACATCCCTTCCATGAAACGTTTACAAGAGAAAACGAGGTCATTAAGACTTACCGGATACATGCTAGGTTCCGGTATCTTCACCACATCGGCAAAGCGGGTAATGAAACGACTCATCGAAAAGCAACGATCGGTACATACGCGCATCACTTCACAAATGTCTTCCATTCCTTCCGAATCGGAAAGTGCTTGTTCCACCGTATCCAATGTCGAAGTAATACCGGCTGTCGTGTTATTCACTTCATGGGCAATCATCCGTATTACCTTTTCATACGCCTTCTTTTCTGCCTTCATTACTTCGTCTGTCAAACTCTCGATAAGATAAAACGGATGATGGAAACCACGGTCGATGAACGACGAATGGGTACATTTGTAGATATTTGAGTCATTCAACCGGATAGTAACAGTTTCTCCCTTCGGCACTGTAGCCAATCCGATAGCTAAAGGAGAATCTATAGCCCCCAGTTTCTGACCATATGCTTCTTCAAAACGTATACCCAGCATCTTCACGGCCATCGGATTAAGTTCCGACACTACATCATCAAGTGTAGTGATTATCACTCCCATCGGGGAAGCTTTGATCAGCAAATCAAGAAAATGATTCTGCTCGCGTAACCGGAGTCGTTCATTTTTCAACTGTTCCATCATACGGTTGAAGACATTAACCATTCGATCTGCTTCATATTGACCGACAAGACTCAAACGGCTACTGAAATCCTGTTCCCTCAACAATTCCATTCCACTCGCTATCGTGTTCAATGGCTTTATGATCTTCCGATAAAACATAATAAGATAGACAAGCAGCAGAACAACCAAAATTTCGGCTGCATATAGCCATGATTGAACCACCCACCCTCCAAAGTAGAGCAATACTCCAGAAAGGGCAAGCAAAAACAAAGCAAGTATTATAAAATAACTTTTAAGACGCACAGCGATATTAATTCTTCACTCTTCTATGTTGTGTTTATCCAACCTGCGATACAACGCTGCACGGCTAATGCCCAGAGCTGTAGCAACCTGACTGAGATTCCCTTTATAGCGTTCCAAAGCCTGAAGAATGGTCTGACGTTCTATTTCATCAAGCGTCATACCGGTCAGTGAAGCATTGGAGGCTATGTGGTACGGTTCATCCGAACGAAGATATTGCATATCAAAATCAGAAGCATCGAGTACTGTTTTGCCACTGACAAGTATCGTTCGTTCCACCAGATTCTTCAACTCACGGATATTACCAGGGAAAGGTAAACGACTGAGGAATTGGAGGGCATCTGAAGAAAATTCAGAACGGGGCAATCTGTTTATTTCTGCCTGCTTGTCGGCAAAATGACGCGCCAAGAGTGGAATATCTTCTCTACGTTCACGCAAAGGAGGCAACTTTACCGTTATCAGATTGATGCGATAGAACAGATCTTCGCGAAAGGTGCGTTCGCTGACCATCTTTGGCAAGTCGGCATTCGTGGCAGAAACCACACGGATATCCGTTTTACGTGGCCGGCTGTCGCCCAATACTTCAAACGTCTGATCCTGTAAGACGCGAAGTAGCTTTACCTGACAGGACGGATCGAGGTCACCGATCTCATCCAAAAAGATCGTACCTTTATTTGCCATCTCGAAACGCCCGGTACGATCGGAAGTAGCATCAGTAAACGCTCCCTTTTTATGCCCGAACATTTCACTCTCGAAGAGGCTTTGGGAAATCCCCCCAAGATTGACCTTTACAAAAGGCTGTTTAGCACGCTGACTATTGATATGAATGGCTTCGGCAATCAACTCTTTACCTGTCCCACTCTCTCCGGTGATAAGTACGGAAGCATTGGTACGGGCGATACGGGCAACCGTATTCAGTACTTCCGTCAATGCCTGACTCTTACCGATGATATGTCTACGGTTCAATGTACTGCTTTGCTCCTCCGGAATTTCTGCCGGTGCCGATGTCAGGTCGATAGCCGTCTCGATGCGTTGCAGTAATGCAGCGTTATTCCAAGGTTTTGTTATAAAATCGAAGGCACCTGCTTGCATCCCCTGCACTGCCAGTTGAATACTCCCCCATGCCGTCATTAAGATGACTGGGACTTCAGGACGGAATATCTTTACTTGTTTGAGTAACGTCAACCCTTCTTCACCCGTGGTGGAAAGAGTGAAATTCATGTCCATCAGTATAAGGGCAGGAGCTACAGAGCGGACTATATCCACCGCCTCCCGAGGTCCGGAAACAGCTTCGGTCTGATACCCCGCACGCTTCAGCATGAAAGTAAGGGAAGAACGAACTGCGCTGTCATCATCGATGATTAATATCATAGGTATACTTGTTTAGGATGCAAAAATAACAATTATAACGGTGAACCAAAAGCCTTCATGCCTCATTCTTGAAAACTCTTTGCCGATTACTCTTAGTTCTAGCGGATTACATCTTCAAAATCTACTTCCAACTCTGCATTCCTCTCAAAGTCCCATAACGTCAAACTACGTATCTGATAATAATAGGACCAATAATTATATAATTCTGAAATATGTTTCTGTCGGGCTTCATCCTTAGAGTTTTGGGCATCATTCAAGTCAAGGGTATTGATCTTACCGATAAGGAATGTTTCGATACTGGTCTTATACCGCTGCTGTGCGATGATATCCGCTTCTTTGGCAATCCCGAGTTGCTGGGATTGATTATTGAAATGTTCTACCAACAAAAAGATGTCCTGGTTAAAATTCATTTGTTCCTGACGAATTTTAGAAAGTACGACATCACGGTTGCTCTTTGCCACACGTACTTTACCACGACGCTTTCCCCAATCAAGAATAGGAATCTTCACTCCCACCTTCACAATCTGATTGTCGAGCAAATGATTGTAAGCTGATGAAAACTCACGATCCTCGCCCGTATATCCTACACTGGCAAACAGATCCACACTTCGTAGATTCCCCCGGGCAATCGCCACATCGTAATCGGCTTCAAGCTGCCTGCGACGTATGTTTTGGGCAAAAGAATTCCTTTCCAATGCTTTATCCAATACTTTATTATATTCTATCTGAATATCCGGAACCGACTCAGGAAGAACCGGCTCAAGTTTTTCATTCTCACTCAGCCCCAAAAACGCACGAAGCTGGAACATCTTTGCATTTAAGTCGCTAATGGACTCAGTCACGGCAGCCTTTGCATTAAGGGAAGATAGCTTCAACTGCAATAGTTCATTTTCCGAAATCTGCCCCATCTCCCTTTTAGCTTGTGCCACTTTATACAAATGTTCCGCATTCAATTGGTTTTGCCGGGCAGTCCCCAAAACTTCTTTTGCCAACAACAACTGGAAAAAGTACGTGATGGTAGTTCTTGTCACATCTTCCGTTGCAGAAATGAACGATGCTTTAGCCTCTTCATAACGCACAGGTTCGATGCGTCGATTCCATTTCAAGTTGTTCACTCCAAAAATGGGCTGGGTCAGTTGGAGACTAACCGGCACGGACATGAAATGCTTTCCTCCGCCGGCACCTAACTGACGCAGATAATCCAAAGAAGAAGTAAGAGACAGTTTACCTCCGGTAAACCAAAGATTCTGATCAATGGAAAGTTCTCCCGACAGACCAAGCGTATTATTGCGAACGAATGAATACGAACCATCCGAATTCTGATATGAACTATACGATTTATTGTAATTAGGCAACGTACCGTTAAAATTCACTTCGGGCAACAAATCTGCACGAAAAGTGCGGTACTCCCAATAAGCAGTTTTCAATTCATTCAATGCCACGGCAGCATCTACCGATTGGGTACGAGCCAAAGCAATGGCCTCATTAAGTGTTATTTCACGTTCATTCTGTGCAGACAAAACAAGTGGACATGTAAAAGCCACTAAAACAAGCAATATACTCTTCTTTCTCATAAAACTTTATTATTTCCTATGAAAGAAGAGTCAAACGGTGTGCCAAAAAGGTAAGTTATTTATTTTCGGTCTATTACATTATAATAAAGGTGTCCGATAATGAACACTTTGTACGCAAGTGAACGTCAGCCTCGAATTCACTCACATGTATCCGGTATACGCACTGTGAAACGAGTCCCCTTCCCCACCTCGGAAGTTACAGAAATGTTTCCACGCAGTCGTCCCACAATAGTCTGGCAAATACTCAACCCTAAACCGGCTCCCTGAGTAAAGCTGTCAACCTTATAGAAACGTTCGAAAATATGTCTCAGCCCCTCTTCTGAAATACCTTTACCGGTGTCTTCCACAAACAAAGATACATACCCCGGCTCATCCTCTGTATAGCCAAAAGTAATAGAACCGCCCGACGTAAACTTAGCCGCATTATTGATCAGATTGTTAACAACCTGCTGCAAACGGACATTATCGGTAACAAGGTACTTCTTACTACCTTCAGGAATATCCAACAGCAGTTCTACCCCTTGTGGCATATTCAAACGCTGTGAATCGTGTACATTCTTCAACAACAACGGTAAACTATGCTTGGCAAACTGAAAATCCATCGTACCCGATTCAATGCGGGAAAGATCAAGAATATCGTTAATCAAAGCCAATAGCAGACTACAGTTCTTATTAATTGTCGCAATAAACTGCGCAACTTCTTCTTCGGTAAAATTGCTGGTATCGCTCAATAGATCGGAAAAGCCGACAATAGCATTCAACGGGGTTCTGATCTCATGACTCATATTTGCAAGGAAAGCGGACTTCAACTTGTCAGCCTGAAGAGCCTTATCGCGGGCAGTTGTCAATTCTTCCTCCGTAGACTTATAACGTTGTATACTTTGACAAATACCCAATATGCTATAAGGCACATCCGTTGTCAAACCGTTAAGCACAGAAGTACGATATTCCCACCATTCATATTTACCGTCTGCATTATATTGCCGAAAACTCATTCGTGCATTTTGTTTTTTTCCAGCCAATGCTTCATCAAACATGATTCTGATATCTTCAACCTCTTCCGGATGCATCTTGTCTTCAATCTCCGATCTGGAAACGGTTGTTAACGACTCTTCAAATCCAAAACGCTTAAGGAAACCTTGAGGAAAAGTAAACAAACCGGTCCTTATATTATATTGCCAAGGATAAATTGAACTTTCCTCCACAGCCAAATCAAAAAAACGTTTCTGCATCTCTTCATCAGATATATTGTGGGCAGAAACAGCTACTCCAGTAATGTTTCCGTGTGAGTGAATAGGAACCAGTTCTCCCGAAACCGGAAAATAACTACCGCTATGCACCTCTTGCATAAACGAATTAGCCGGAATTTCCACACTCTTTCCTTTAGTAATGACTTCCTTCAACATTTCACGTAAAACTTCCCGCCCATTAGTGTATATTTTAAAAATAGAACCGGCAGGCAATCCCTCATAAGGACGTACTGAAACGTCCAAAGGCAAATGAAGCATCTCCAAAAGGGCACGGTTGGTAAAATGGATCCGATAGTCCGTATCGTATGTGATTACTCCGTCACGGATAGAGTGGAAGATATTATCAAATTCATCCCGTTGAGCCACTAAACGGCTTTGTACAAGCAAGCGTGTTTGTGCATGCATTCTACGTCGTGCTTCCCGTCGATTCGCACGTATCAGCCAAACTACCACCAATACAAGTAAAGCCAAAATAGAAGCATATAGTAATATAAATAGAAACCGATATTTTTCCCAATAAGGCTGATTAAGTATCACCCCCGGAGTAGCCCGTTCTTTCTCTACATGGAAAAAGTCAAGTTGCTTAAAGTCATAATGGAAATCAACCGGAGTTTCCGTCATACCGAATTCCTCGGGAGGCGTACCTTTTAAAACTTTAGCAGCTCTTACACCCGCCATTCTGGAAGAAGTATAGGGATCGGCATCATAAGCACAAAAGACACCGTTAGTCAACGCTATACTTTGACAGGAAAAGAAAGGTGCCTTAGAGTTTTTACCAATAAAAGCCATAAAAGGAGACCACTTCGGCACAATGACAATACGTCCGTAACTATTACGAGGATAACAGATAGATGAAATAATATTACTCGTTGTTTCGGTTTGCACATTATATGTCAGCAGCTTATACTCCGGATGGCTTCGCAGGAACTTTCCATATTCATTCATAAAATCTTCCTTACCTTTTAGGCTCAGAAAGCTATTGTCATTGACACACACTACTTCTGTCCTGTTTGGAAATATTTTATTTGCTTGTTCCAGCAAAAGAGAGAAGTCGGGATTAGAAGTAAAACCGCAAACATTCGGTAATGTTGAAATTAATGCCTCATCCGGATATTTCATACCGTAATATACGACAGGAATTTGACGCGGTAACGAATCTCCACAATTAAAGAGAGTGTGGAAAGCCTCATCACTTACCGTTACAATTATATCTGTTCCACGATTACGGGCACGCTCACAAAAACGTTTCATAATGACCTTTTCAGAAGGATATGCCCAATAATCCGCGTCAAGATACTCCGTAACAATATTAACTTTCACTTTTTCTTCGCCAAATCCATCACATAACCCACGAATCAATTCAGAATGCCAAGGAGTCTGATTAGTATAAGACTGTATAAAAAGAATATTATAGGCACGCTCTGTAGCAGCTATTTGCGAAAAGACCGTAAATAACAGAAACCAGAATATATAGTAACGTCGTCGGTTCATTTTAAATAAGTATACTGCGTTGTTTCACAATTATGAACGCAAATATACGCTATAATACTGAGAAACAACGCAGAAATATAATTATTATTTTCTATTCTTCACGCAGAGCTTCGGCTGGCTGAATCTTCATAGCCTTGCGTGCCGGAATGCCAATCCCGATAATAATCATCAACAGGATAAGAATAAAGGACGTAACAGACGTTATTATGAAACGTCCTATCTCAAGGGTAGTATTGTTCATCCTGACATTAAACTCGGCATATGCCAGATTCCAGTCAATAATGACCGCTGGTATAGTAGCCAAAACAAGTAGCAAAACTCCTTCGGTCAGCAAACGGTAAAAAACAGTTTTGTTCGTACCTCCCAATGCCTTGTACAAAGCAATCTCACCACGGCGTTGCTGTGTACGGAACCAGAAAGTGCCCAATAATCCTAAAAAAATATTCAGTAAAAGAAAAGCCATACCGAATATATAATTACGGAGGTTATTTCGCGACTCTTGTTCAAAATTACGACGGATATCGGCAAATGAACGAATATCAGCAATAAAGACATTCCCCACCCGCAACTGTTTCTCACTATCCGCTTTCAATCGGTTAATAAAATCGACATCTTGATCCTCTTTTACACGAACGCATAACTCCAGATGGATATCATACGAATCATGTGAAAGATTGTGCAACACGCAATAAGAATCAAAAGCCTGTTCATGATCCGAATAACGAACCGGTTGTAATGAAGCAGCCAAACGGAAAGTGTTTGTCGTATCCCCATACAGGCAAAATTGTTTTCCCACCAGTGATGTCAGATCGATTCCATATTTCTCCTTAAACAGATTATTCGATACCAAAATATTCCTATCATCTTTCAGCATCTCAGCCAATTGTTCAGGAGTCTCACCACGGGCTCCCTGATAGCGGAATACCCGAATAAAATCAGGGGTAACATAACGACGAACCACATAATTATAAGAGTGCAAAGTATCATACCGCACATCAATCCCACTATTGCTACGATTATAAGGATGAGAACTCTGCGACAAACTCGCAGCCTCTATTTCCGGTCTGTGAGCGATTCGGTTGAATAGCTCATTGATCTCTTCAGCCATTAACGAATCATTAGGTATAAAATCAGGACTTTTATCAGTAAGTTCCCCCATGTTTATCAGGTAACAATGAGAAATATCGAATCCATGCGGTTCTGTATATACTCTGTATTGTACATAAATATAATCCACAACGTACCACATCACCACACTTACTAATAACAACTCAATGGATATCCATAGATTAGAGTGCCATTCGTTTTTTATCTGTGTAAATAGTTTCTTATTCATTGTATATTCAGTTTAGTGGGTCTTACCTCCCAAAGCGTTTACGATACTTGTACGAGATGCTCTCCAAGCGGGGATACCACTACTTAACAGGTTAAGTATAAAGCAGAAAAGCAATGCATACATAAAGGTTGAAGGGTGCAACAAAATGGAAGTACTGACTTCCGGTGTATTAAGTGTAAGACTATATGCCTGAGCAAAAAGTAAACTATTCCCTATATAAGCAAACAGTACACTGAACAATAATCCTATCATCCCCGCTAACACTGTTACTATCAGATTTTCCATGATTATCTGCCCCATCATCTCCATACGGGTACTTCCAAAAGCGCGACGTACCCCTATTTCAGATACACGTTGTCGCAATCGACTTTGTGTCATACTGCTGAGATTGATAGCCGGCACTAATAAAAGAATTACAAAAATAATAATCCGTTGTCTACGTTCAGCCTTGACATCCGGTTCTAAGTTAGCTGCAAAGTCAATGGCCTGCTTTTCCTGGTCGTAAGGCCGATTCCGGTATATTAGCTCATAACCATTATCATTCAAAATCTTATTATATTGCTGTCGAGCCTTTTCACATTCGTCATGAATAGCAGTGAAATCACTGTTATTACGAGCCAGAATTGTAACACTCATCATACCCATGTGATTATCACTCCAAGTGTCTGTAGCCATATTTGTAGAGGTATAAGGTATCCACACTTGTCCATAAGCAGATGAAGCTAATGTAGAAACATCTTTCACAACACCTGCCACCGTGTAAGGAGCGTGATTAAGTAAAAATGAACGTCCCGAAACTTCAGTACTGCCAAACAAGGCCCTAGCAACACTCTCCGTAATTACAGCAACCGGAAGTCCTGAATTAAATGTAGCCTCATCATAAGGTTTACCATTCACAAAAATAAAATCAAATACCGTCCAAAAAGTGTCATCGGTCTGCCGTAAATCTATACTTACCGCAGGAGCATTGGGAATTGATGCCGGTGTAGTAATTGCCGCAATGCTATAGATGGTAACTGCTTCAGGCAAAGTAAGAGATTTGAAACAGGCTTTGGCTGTTTGGACACTCATAGGACCGTTACTGGTACCATCTCCCCAGCTTTTGTTGGCAATGCTCATGAACCGCACATGTAAAAAACGGTCACGATTACTTTCCGGTGAGAAAGGAGCCACTTTCACCTGTTGTATCATTACCACCAGCATTATAAGGAATATAGCAAGAGCTGTCCCCAACACGCTGACGAAACTAATAACGGGTTGTTGACGTAATTGCGCTAATGCTTGTTTAAAATATTGCTTGATCATGTTAATATACTTATTATTACTCATTCCACCTGACGACCGTCAAAAAAACGCACAGTACGGGATGTTTGTCTGGCTTGTTCTTCATTATGTGTCACCATCACTATTGTACGACCATCTTCTTTATTCAGCCGGTGTAAAAGTTCCATTACTTCAGTCCCCATTTTAGAATCCAGATTACCAGTAGGTTCATCGGCAAGTATTATTTCAGGATTGCCAACAATAGCTCTTGCAATGGCTACGCGCTGACACTGACCACCCGAAAGCTGTGTCGGCATATGACGCATACGGTGACTCAATCCTACTTTCTGCAAAACCTCCTCAGCCAAACGACGACGTTCTTTGGCTGACACCTTTCTATATAATAAAGGCAATTCAACATTATCTAATACGTTTAATGAATTAATCAGATGGAAAGACTGGAAAACAAAACCCAACTTTTGATTACGGAAGGCCGCAAGTTCTTTGTCTTTCATTCCTTCCGTACGAGTACCGTCTATTTCAATAGTACCACTGGTAGGTGCGTCAAGTAATCCGATAATATTCAATAACGTGGATTTACCGCAACCTGACGGTCCCATAATACTTAGGAATTCTCCCCTATTTACCTCAAGGTTTACGTTTTCAAGCGCAACCGTCTCGATCTCATTTGTCCGATAAATCTTGTCAATAGCAGTTAACTTAATCATAATCAGTTTTTATTTAAATTTATTTTATTATCTCTTATTCATCTCGCAATGCTTCGGTTGGTAATATCCGGCTGATTTTCCGAGCCGGAATATATACTCCCAACAAAACTACTGCCACGATGACAATATAAACAATCACAGAAACAGCCACAAAATGATAAGTAAAATCATTTATCCAGTAATTCCCAAAAGGTTCTCCCATCGTATATAATCCTTCTGAAAGTCCGTATTGCAAATAAATGAAACAACCGATAACTACAGCTATAGTAGCCAATACAGCCCCTTCCCCTAATAACATGCGTATAATATGCGATGGATTAGCACCATAAGACAACATTACTCCTACTTCTTCACAACGGCTTCTGGTCTGTAACCAAAATGTTCCGGTGACACCAAGTACCAAGTTAATGAGGAAAAATAAGCAAAGTACCGTATTCATCCGATAAGTATTGGTCACTCCATAGCCATATTCCATGTCTTTAATATGATCGTCATACGAAACGACACTTCGTACAAACAGATTGCCAAATTTTAAATGTGTAGTCATATAAGACCGGAATTCATGGAGAAAACGACTCTCTGAAATACCCTCTTGCAAACGAAACACGATCTTAGAATCAGCAGGATCGTTATCATCATCGTCAGCATCCATAACTTTAAAGAATACAGGAAGAGGTTGTTCAAAAGAACGATACCGTATATTATCTACCACTCCTACTACTCGATAAGGAATAGTATCACTAATGTAACTTGAATATAATTTCTTTCCAGTAAGTTCCATACCCGGGAAAAATTGGTCCGACATATTCTGCGTACAAATTATATCATTTTGTTCATAATCCCTTTCATCCAGTTGCCGTGCTGTATGGCCTCCTAACCCCTTAATTCCATAAGTCTCAAAAAAACAGGTATGCGGTAGAAAAAACATTCCTCGTACCCCAACCGATAATGAATCATATTTAAGTGTGTTTCCATATGTACCTGGAGAATTAGGATAAGAAAAGCTAACAACCGGAGTGGCACTTTGAACTCCTTCATAACGACGTACGTCATCTAAAATGCGAAAAAGATTATTCATCCTATGTATGGAATCGTCTTCCTCTTCATCATCATCCGCAGACTGTAATGGGATAGTTCCAAGATTAAGCATATACAATCCATTAGTATCGTATCCTAAAGGTAGATTTCGATTATATGTCATCACAACCATCGGATCTACCATAATCCAAGTCAGTATACTTACCAGAATAAGTTCACCAAATAACCAAATATTACGGCGGCGGCGCGCCCAAAGATTCTTTAAAATCAATCGTATCATATGTCTCTCCTCCTATCTTTTTTCATTTAATGAATACACTATATTCTTACGCAACGAACGGATGGCCGGTATCAACGCTGACAATAGATTCATAGCGATACAAAAAAGCAGAGCAACAACAAATACCATTGGAGCAAACAACATATCTACACCATACGATACTTTTATTCCTTCCGGAAGAGGATCGGGAAAAGTATCCAACATACTAAAAACTGCACCACCCGAAAAATAGAGGGATAACCAGGCCAAAACCAACCCCAGCAAACCACCCAAAAGAGATAATAACAGATTTTCCCACATCACTTGTCCCAATAGGCCCCGACGATTGGCCCCAAATGCTTTACGAACCCCCATCTCGGGTAATCGGCACTCCATACGATGAGAAATCATACCACTCAAATTAAGCGCAGGAACAAAAAGTAAAACCATGAATATGAGTACAAAATAAGTCATTACAGTAGTCCAATCCACACCTACATTACTCCATACATGAAAAGTACTTTGCCAATACATTTCCGGTTGATCCTGAATATCTAAATGACCGTCACTGTTTTTTCCAGAAGTGTTATATTTACGTACTAACTCATGTACCTGCTCTTTTACCAATGCTATATTAGCACGATCTTTGACTTTGATATAAGCTTCGTAATAACCTAAAGGCCATGACCAACTTTTTTCATAGCCATCCACAGTAGTATATGGTAAATATAATTGTGCATAAGAAACAGGGGTGAGGAAACTTGCTCCCTTTACTACTCCTACAATCTGAACATCTGTAAAGTTCAACGAAATATGTTTCCCAACCACATTTTCGGCAGAACCAAATAATTGCCTAGCAAAGTCATCTGATATAACCGCTTTCTGTAGACCACTTAGACGATCGGCTTTCGAAAAAGGAGATCCATCCAGAAAAGTAAATGTAAATACGCGAAAGAAATTCTCATCCGTATATCTCACAAAAGCAGGAATTTCTTCCCCTCCATCAGCCGGTTGAACAAAATCGTCCTCATCCGAAGGCTCTCCAAACGTACCGGTAACTGCTTCCACTCCTTTAAGGGGATAAAGCCATTCATTGAGAATGTTGTAACTGATCGCTGAAGAACTTTGCCCACTTTCCGATACAAGACTTCCTGACTTAACAACTAATGTAAGATTACGTCCCGTCTCCGGGTAAACCGGAGCTAAACGTATGTAATACATAATAGAAATAATCATCGTCATGGTAATAGCAAGCGCTGTTCCTACCACATAAAGCACGCTAAAAAGTTTCTCCTCCTTCAGCATATGCCAAGCCTGTTTGATATAAAGTTTTATCATACAAAAAATGTTTCTATTAGGTGAGGTTTGTATATTGCAACCGTTCCTTTCCTTAAAAAGGAACGGTTGCGTTGAGAAAAATATAATGAGAGAGAAAGGATTATTTTACCTTCAGTTTAGTCTTATTCCGATACTGGCTCATATCGCTGACCACGATTCTATCTCCCGGTTGAAGACCACTGATGACCTCCACGAATTCAAAGTTGGAATCGCCAAGCTGTACTTTTCGTTTTACTATTTCATCGTCAGAAGTCATCACAAACAGTTCGTATTCGCCACGTCCCACATAGTAAGATGCATTGGCAATACGCATCACATCTTCTTTTACCGCATTCATCACATATACATCCGTCTTCAAGCCTGAACGTAAACGCTTATTATTATCATCAACCAATTGCACGGAAAAAGAGATAACTCCATTCTTAGATAACGGTGTCACACTACTGATCACACCTTCCAATTTCTCACTCCCAACTTTGACTATAGCTTTGCCACCGGCAGCAACCCGATCCCCATAGGTGTCGGCAATTTCGCCTTCCACCTTGAAATGACTCAGATCGGAAATAATGGCAACCTGTCCGCCTTGGGGAACCTGGGCACCCACTTGGTTATTAATATAAGTAAGAATGGCCTTACGCGGTGAACGTATCTGCGCATCGTCCAATGTACGTTTCATCTCCGCAAGACTTTTCCGGAAGATGTTGAAATCGAGTTCCTGCACTTGTAGTTCAGCAGCAGCAACCTCTTTTTCATTATTATATTGTTGTTTGAGTTGCTCATATTCCAATTGTGCCACGTTATAACTAAGTTCAGCTTGCCGTACTTTATCAGTCGTACCGGCACCAAGGCTATCCAGATAATGTTCATTCCGTAATTCAACCTTCATACGGTTCAATTTCATGGCAGATATTTTTATCTGCATAGCCATATCCGAAAGTTTAGTCTGGTTGTTAACGCGAAGCTGGTCTAATTTATATCGCCTCATCTGTTCCTCGTCCAATAACTTCTTGTATTCTGTTTCCGTACTTTGCAAGTCAAGTTTTAAGATCGGAGTACCAACTTCCACACTATCACCACCACGGCGATACACTTCTACAATACGGCTATTGATCGGAGAATTGATAATCTCTTCAAAAGCCGGTGCTACTTTGCCGGAAGCGCTGACGCTAACTTCAATCGTACCTTGGTCTACGGTAGACAATACTAAATCTTTCTTTTGTACCCCAGTCCTCATCAATGAAATAAGCACACTGATCATTACGATACTGATGACACCGATAGCCGAAAAACGGATAACCTTTTTATTACGCTCCTTGTTGCGTGTCTCTTTTGGAATTTCTCTGTCCATGATGTATTATTACGAATTATAAACTATAATCAGAGATACCAATACCATGCCAAAGTCTTAATTCATTGAAAACAAGGAGTAAGAAGAAAAAGCAGGGTGTTCGTTTCCGAACACCCTGTACGAATTTAGATTGTCGATAAACTATCGCCATGAAGTATTTTACTTCAAACCTCATGCTATCTCAACCTGAGCCTGTCTCCCACTTCGGGGATATAATCACCGTCCTTCCGGTTCATCTTATATAGATTCTTTAATCGGATACCATACTTCTGAGAAATTGTATGCATAGAATCCCCGTCCTTCACGATATATACATTATACTGTTTCGGTGCTTTCTTCTTCTTAGCTTTCAGATAAATAATATCTCCCTGGGTCAATTCATAATCACGGTGAAGGTCATTGTATTTCACCAGCTTCTTCCAACTGATGTGGAATTCATCTCCCAATTCCTGGAAAGTATCTCCGTCACGAGCCACCACGTAGGCAATTTCATTGGCAATGTAAACCGGATGCGGATTTAGCAACCAAGGATGCTTGCGCAACTTACGTTTCGAATATACACCTTTCGCATCATACTTGTATAAATCATAATCTTCGATAATCGTTATCAAACGATTGGCATACGAAGGGTCGGTAGCATATCCTGCCTTTTTCAGTCCGCGAGCCCAACCTTTATAGTCCCGGATTTCCAATTTGAAAAGGAATGCATAGCGTGCCCCCTTGGTCAGAAACTGCGAGTGGTCATCATAAGAATCCTTGGGACTTTTATAAGCCCGGAAACATTCATTGCGGGCATCATCGTCATGACGTACCGTACGTCCCCTCCAGTTTCCTCCGCATTTTATACCGAAGTGATTGTTACTTTTACGCGCCAGTTCACTCATCCCCGCACCACTTTCAAGCAAACCTTGCGCCAATGTGATACTAGCCGGAATTTTATGTACCTTCATCTGTTCGATAGCAAGGTCTTTATACTTATTTATATAGTCTACATAACGTGAATTCCGGCGCTGCGCTTGCGCACTCACAGAGGATATCAGCACAACGGTAAGCGCGATCAGTTTGAATAGTCTATTATCCATTATATAATCGGTAATATGAGTTAATTGGCACAAAAATCATAAAAATAATTGGGATTATCAATCTCTTTCCTAACTTTGTAACATTAATTGTAAAACATAAGCCCTTGATAGAGTTATGAAAGACTTAATCCTGACCTCCATTATCAAAGTATATCAGTTCGACGAGCTTAGTCCTACCGACCAAAACTTGATGAAAACCGCCATGGATGCTACAGTACGTAGTTATGCCCCGTATTCCCGCTTTTCCGTAGGCGCTGCGGCTCTGCTTGCCAATGGCATCGTAATAACCGGAACGAATCAGGAGAATGCCGCTTATCCATCAGGGCTATGTGCCGAACGTATCACATTGTTTTATGCCAACTCCCAGTATCCCGACCAACCGGTAATGACTCTCGCCATCGCCGCCCGTACCGAAAAGGATTTCATCGATTTGCCTATTCCCCCTTGCGGTGCCTGTCGTCAAGTGATTCTGGAAACTGAAAAACGCTATAAGCAACCCATCCGTATCTTACTCTACGGAAAAAAAGAGATATACGAAGTAAAGAGCATCTGCGACTTACTACCACTTTCATTTGATGCTTCGGCAATGGAATAAAAAATAGGATGAAACACGAATATACTACTAAGCTAAAGGGTAGGCTCGTGCTAACCGATGCCTACCATGCAGACGAAAGCCTGCAAACAGAAAAGAGCCTTTACAGATTTATCTGGGTAAGGGAAGGGAACATTACACTAGAAATCGACCATCAGGAGGTGCCTTTGGCTAAAAACGAAGTGATCTCCCTGACAAATCTTCAACATCTGGAGTTTAAATCGATCGACGGTGAATACTTGACGCTATTGTTTAATGGAAACTTCTATTGCATCTATGGCAATGACCATGAAGTTTCCTGTAGCGGATTTCTTTTCAATGGTTCTTCAAATGTCATCCGCTTCATATTGGATGAAGAAGAACAAAAGATTTTGAATGAAATCGTTGAAGCACTGAAAAGGGAATTTACCGTATCGGACAGTCTGCAAGAAGAGATGCTGAGGATTCAGCTCAAACGTTTCATTATCCAGGCTACCCGTATAGCTCGTCGTCGACTCAACATCACACAAGAGAAAGAATACACTTTCGAAGTAATCCGCCAATTCTATATCTTGGTCGATACCCACTTCCGGGAAAAAAAGCAGGTACAGGACTATGCCGACCTTTTGCATAAATCTCCTAAAACACTATCGAATATATTCTCTACCTGCAAACTACCCTCTCCCTTGCGGGTCATTCATGAACGGGTGGAAGCAGAAGCTAAACGCCTGTTGCTCTATAGCACTAAAAGTTCGAAAGAGATTGCCGATCTACTGGGATTTGAAGACCAATCATCTTTCAGCCGATTCTTTAAAAACATGACGGGACAAAGTACTGTCCAGTTCCGAAACGAGGCCGAAGGGAAGAATTGATAACTGATCCGGTCAAATTGCTATTTCCGGTGAATGGAAAAACGATGATCTTTGCATCAGAAAGTTAAATCCATAAAAAGTTATAGCAATGAAAGAAAAATTAATCACAATTCTCACCTTTACATCAGGTCTCAAAGGTTTCGGTATTAAGTTTATCCGTGTAGCAATCCTCGTAGTATTCGTCTGGATCGGTGGACTGAAATACTGGCACTACGAAGCTGATGGCATCGTACCTTTCGTTGCCAACAGTCCGTTCATGAGTTTCTTCTACGCCAAAGGCGCACCTGAATATAAAGAACACAAAAATCCGGAAGGAGCATATGTTCCCGAAAACCGGGAATGGCACGAGGCTAACAACACATACGCTTTCTCGTATGGTCTAGGAGCGCTCATCATGAGTATCGGTATCCTCGTGTTCCTAGGGATTTTCTTCCCGAAAGTGGGACTTGCCGGTGATACACTCGCCATTATAATGACGTTAGGAACTTTATCTTTCCTTATCACCACTCCCGAAGTATGGGTACCTAATCTGGGAGGTGATGAATTCGGTTTCCCACTATTGTCAGGTGCTGGCCGGTTGGTAATTAAAGATATCGTGATATTGGCAAGCGCAGTCGTTTTACTTTCCGATTCTTCACAAAAGGTATTAAAATCGATGACCTCCCGAAAATAGCAAGGAACAAATCCCTCTATGCCAATGTTATTCTCCTTATTAGAAACCTAACCTTTTAAAAAAACAAAGCATATGAAACAATATGATGCAATTATAATCGGGTTCGGCAAAGGTGGAAAAACATTGGCAGCCGAACTATCCAACCGCAACTGGAAAGTTGCCCTTATCGAACGTTCCGAAAAGATGTACGGAGGTGCGTGCATTAACGTAGCTTGTATACCAACTAAAGCATTGATACACGAAGCGGAGATGTCGACTTTAATGTATCAGGGAGATTTCAAGAAACAAAGCAACTTCTACAAATTAGCAATTGGCCGAAAGGACAGGCTAACATCTTATCTTAGAGATACGAATTACGATGAGCTTGCCAACCAATCTAACGTGACCATTTACACGGGAACAGCTTCGTTTACATCGCCCAATACAGTAAAAGTCAAACTTCCCGATGAAGAAATCGAGTTACAAGGCAAGGAGATTTTTATCAATACCGGCTCTACAAGTATCATTCCTGCCATTGACGGTCTTCGTGATAGCAAGAACGTTTATACCAGTTCTACGATACTCGATCTGGATATGCTTCCGAAACACCTGATCATCATCGGGGGAGGATATATCGGACTGGAATTTGCATCCATGTATGCTGGCTTCGGAAGTAAAGTCACAATATTGGAAGGAGGAAGGCTTTTCATGCCGGAAATGGATCGTGACATAGCCGATAGTGTACTCAAAGTATTCGAAACGAAAGGCATCGAAACTCGTTTCAATGTACGGGCACAATCGGTACATGATACTCCGGATGGTGTAACCGTTGCATATACCGATGCTTCGGACGGCACTCCATACTTTGTCGAAGGAGATGCGATCCTGATTGCAACCGGCAGAAAACCTATGATCGAAGGGCTGAACCTGCAAGTAGCAGATGTAAAGGTAGATGCACACGGAGCAATTATAACCGATGTACATCTGCATACCACCAACCCGCATATCTGGGCGATGGGGGATGTTAAAGGCGGTCCGCAGTTTACCTATGTCTCTTTAGATGATTACCGAATCATCCGTAACAAACTATTCGGTGATAAAGAACGTACTACAGACGATCGTAATCCGATAGCCTATGCTGTGTTTATCGACCCTCCTCTGGCTCATGTAGGACTGACGGAAAGCGAAGCCCTTAAGAGAGGATATTCCTTCAAAGTATCTCGTTTACCAGCCACGGCAGTTGCCCGTTCACGCACTTTGCAACAGACGGACGGTTTACTGAAAGCCATCATTGATTCGCATACTGGAAAAATCATGGGATGCACGCTGTTTTGTGCCGATGCTTCCGAGATTATCAATATCGTCAATGTTGCCATGAAGACCGGTCAGCACTATACTTTCCTACGCGACTTTATCTTTACCCATCCGAGTATGAGTGAAGTATTAAATCGCCTCTTCACATTCGATTAACGGCTGATTGCAGAATTCACGCGGAATCTGTATCTTTGCCTGCAAATTATGAAATCATGAGTACTACTTTCGAGTTCAGACCAGCCAAAGATACAGATACCGCAAGAATTTGGGAAATTATATTGCAAGCCAAAGCGCAAATGCTCCGCCAGAATAAACAACAGTGGGACGAAACCTATCCCGCACCCCAAAACATCACCAACGACATCGATCAAGGATATGCTTATGTGTTGTGTCATAAGAATATCCCAATAGCTTACGGGGCCGTTGTTTTCGATGGAGAACCAGCGTATGAATGTATAGAAGGCGAATGGCTGAGTGTACAATCCTATGTAGTTGTCCATCGCCTTGCCGTTGCCGATGAAATGAAACAACAAGGTATCGCCACCCTCTTCATGCAAAAAGTAGAACTACTCGCTTTAGAAAAGGGCGTGCATAGCTTCAAAGTAGATACCAACTTCGACAATTTTTACATGCACAAGATGCTCGACAGACTAGGATTCACGCATTGTGGAGAAGTTATCTACAAAAGAGGCTCACGCATGGCTTATGAAAAGCTATTATAACCGGCTGTAATTTCTACATACTGCAAAACAAAGAGACAAAGAACGGAACACTCATATCAATCAGAATTCCGTGGAAGATAGCAACCGGGATCATCTCCTTCCCCGAACACAGCGTTATGGAAGGTAATAGAACATCCATCGAGTTGACTCCTGCGGCAGAGATCGGTGCTAATTTTCCGAAGTATTTACGGATATACGGTAGCCCGAGCAAAGCAATCATTTCGCGGAATATGTTCGCGAGTAAGGCAATCGTTCCCAATTCTGTAGCCAATTGTAAACCTATTGATGCCTCCTTGAACTGTGTGATCAGTATGGAAGAGAGGGAATAATAAGCAAAACCGCTTCCTACTGCCATACAATCGAAAACACTCCACTGGCTCAACACCAAACTGGCTAAAGCCGAAAAGGTTAATGTCCCGACAATAGTAGCCAAAGGCACCAGCAACATACTGAAACGTAAGTTTTTTATCAAACCTTTCAGATTCTTGTTACTCCCGATACCAATGCCTACCTGCAACATCAACGCATAAAGTATGTACATGGACAGATCATGCATGTTAAACTGGAAGTCATTAAAGATTCCGACCAAACACCCCACGCAGAAGAATGCGACAACAATCAAACTACCCTTCATGACTATCCCCTCCTTTCTTAAAGAACAAACGGAACACAACCAGCGAAGCCAACATGCTGCCGAAGATACTCAATGAGGCCAAAATAATAGCCTGACTACCGAACTTACCCAAATTATTAATGATTAAACTATTGGAGCCGATCGAGACCCCCAATACAAAAAGTAAAAGAAAAATAGTAACGGACGTGGTCTTTTCGACCTTTTGCAAGAACTTCAAATTGCGCAATACGTATCCGATGCCAATACCGGCAAACATGACAGATATTATAGAAAACATAACTATAAACGATTATAAGTTGGATAATAGGTTAATTAATGGACTGTCGGTGTAGAAACCATCCATTTGCACCTCTCACAGTTTTCATCCGATTAAAATGAAAAAAAGAAGAGCTAAAGCAGGAAAAGAAAGGAAGAAAATTCAAACAAAACCACTGAACCAATGTACATGTACAATGAAGTGACCGCACAAGGTCAAACGTCCCCATGCAACATTGCACACACTATATGTCGGAGTAAACAATCGGTTCATATCATTCTTTAATTTGCGCTGCAAAGATAGCACTATTGCGCATATTTTCCAAATAAATATTCATATATTAAAGAATTACTCCCACGTCCATTAGTTTTGCTTTGCTAATTCCGATTATTGTTCTACCTTTGCCGTTGAAATCAAATAGACCATTCCGATGAGAATATTCCAATAAGACAATACATTTCGGTAAACATCACTTTTAATATGCTATCTTCTTATCATCGCTGAGCATCACAAACGTGAATGTTTAGCCACTATTGTGTTTGTCCTTCACCTCAATTTGTGTTTTATATCCCCCAAGTTTTCAACTTTCAAACCAATAGTTAGCATGACTATATCCATCCAGCAAATCGAATACATACACCCGGATAAAGAAGTCCTGTTCAAAAACCTTAACCTGTACATAAACAAAGGACAGAAGATTGCACTAACAGGTAATAACGGTTCGGGAAAATCAACCCTGATGCAAATCATCGCAGGGCAACTATCTCCATCCGCAGGTACGGTAGTAGCTACGGGCCCATTGTATTATATTCCGCAACATCTCGGACAATATGACGGTCAAAGCATTGCACAAGCTTTACGTGTAGATCATAAAATTAAAGCACTTCACGCCATCCTAAACGGAGACGCATCAATTGAGAATTTCAATATTCTGAACGACGATTGGAATATTGAAGAGCGCATAAAGACCGCACTTGCCTCGTGGGGGTTGGGGGAAAAATGTCCCTCCCAACCCATGGATGAATTAAGCAGCGGAGAAAAGACACGGGTGTTTCTTGCAGGAATGGACATCATCGCTCCTTCTAACATCCTCTTGGATGAACCGACCAATCATCTGGATACATCCGGCAGAAACCGGCTCTATGATTTCATCCAACGAACCGGTGCGACCTTGCTCATCATCAGTCATGACCGGACACTGCTCAATCTGTTGAACACCACTTGCGAACTTACGCCTAATGGCATCAATACGTATGGTGGAAATTATGAGTTTTATAAAGAGCAGAAAACTATTCTCCAAAAAGCACTTCTACAACAATTGGAAGAGAAAGAAAAAGAACTACGTGTTACCAAAAAGTTAGCGCGGGAAGTAGCCGAGCGAAAAGAGAAACAAAATGTTCGAGCAGAAAAAGGTATCAACAAAAAGGGGCTCCCCCGCATAGTAATCAACAACCTGAAAAATAAAGCCGAAAACAGTACGGCAAAGCTGAAAGATATCCATATGGAAAAGTCAGAAAAACTTGCCGATGACATGACACGAATCCGCAGCAATCTTTCATCTACAGCGGTGCTTAAGACAAATTTCAATGCTTCGGGATTGCACACCGGAAAAATCCTGATTACGGCAACTGCTATTAATTTCGGTTATGAGAATAAAGATGAATTATGGAAAGTACCCGTCAGTTTTCAACTGAAAAGTGGTGAACGCCTCCAGATAGAAGGATCTAATGGTTGCGGTAAAACCACTTTACTGAAACTAATCACAGGTGAAATTATGCCTTCACAAGGAGTATTATCACGTGCAGAGTTCAAATACATCTATCTCAATCAGGAATATTCCATCATACACAACGGACTTACTATTCTGGAACAAGCAGAAACGTTCAACAACAGGAATCTACCGGAGCATGAAATAAAGACTATCCTCAACCGCTACCTATTCCCGGCTCCAACATGGAATAAATCGTGCCGGGCACTCAGCGGCGGAGAGAAAATGAGACTCGCTTTCTGTTGTCTGATGATCAGTGACAATACTCCTGACTTATTCATTTTGGATGAACCGACTAACAACCTGGATATTCAAAGCATAGAAATAATCACTGCAACTATCAGAGATTATACAGGTACGGTAATAGTGGTTTCACACGATAGATATTTCGTGAATGAAATAAGGATTGAAAGAAGCATCAAGCTCTAAAGAAATAAGCTCCGACCGCTGTTATGAATCCGGAATATTATTCTCATAGTTACAGTGCTTATCAAATTCCAAAAGGCAGGGGCACTTGCCTGAAACAGGCTGTGGACACTATACATTAATGCCCATAGCTTTCTTATGATATCGGTTCCGTTTAATTAACCCCTAGCCACCATTAGACTACGGGAAACCGACCTTTACTTCAAAAGGAACCATGTCAGACATGGGGATGTAAAGCAGTGAAACACCCCCATGTAAAGCAGTCAAACATGGGGGTGTTTCACTGCTTTACATCCCCATGTTTAACATAGCAGGTTCAAACCGAACGATGCGTTTGTTTATAACATTCTATACGAAGAGTTATGGGAAACACCTTATATATTTGTACCTTTGCAGCACATTAATGCTATAATAAAGAAGAAACCTAACGAAACAAAATATCGCATATAAAGATGAACGAACCCTCAAAGAACTGGTGGATCATATTCCACAAAGACCAGATATTACTTCAGAAACAGAATGACAAATTCTCACTCCCCTGCAACGAACAGTCTCCTATCCGTATTCCCAAAGGCAGCACAGTACACGAGATCTGCATTTTGGAGACTCTGCCTTGTAAAGCGTTTGCTATCGAACAATCGATAGAAGAATCGAAAGATTACGTTCTGACAGGCCTAAGAGCATCTTACGATCTGATTCCATTAGTACAATATCAGGCAGCCGGAAAAGCAGCCGAAATACTGCATTGGGATCGTAATAGTCGCTTCTGCCCCGTATGCGGAACAAAGATGATACAAAAAGAGACCATCATGAAAAAATGTCCGGCATGTGGAAATGAAATGTATCCAGCCATATCCGTTGCCATACTGGTACTGATTCGCAAAGAAGATAGCCTCCTCTTGGTACATGCACGAAACTTCAAGGGTACTTTCAACAGCTTGGTAGCCGGATTCCTGGAAACCGGAGAAACGCTGGAAGAGTGTGTAGCCCGGGAAGTGAAAGAAGAAACGGGACTGGACATCCGTAACATTACTTATTTTGCCAACCAGCCGTGGCCCTATCCGAGCGGGCTGATGGTAGGATTTATAGCCGACTATGCGGGAGGAGAATTACAGCTTCAGGATGAAGAACTTAGTTCCGGAGCATTCTACACCAGAGACAATCTGCCCGAACTACCGCGCAAACTAAGTCTTGCCCGCAAAATGATAGATTGGTGGTTAGAGAACGGTAAATAACAAAATACAGGCCACGAGAAGCACGCACAAACTACAAACGAACAACTTATGAGTGGAATGAAACCGAATTCATCCTACAGAAAGTATCAATAAACCCTGCGCCCTCGTGACCTGCTTTTTCAAATAACCTCCGGGATTACTCCTCGAAAGTGAGTTCTTCCAAACCTAATTTTTTCTCCCACTCAGTAAGAGGCATTTTATAAAGTGCTGCCGCGTCCATTCCCTGTGGTACTGCATTTTGAGCCAGATAGACGGCAGGTATGGTGGTCATCGCACAACCTACCTGATCGGGTTCTACAAATACATATTTATATCCGGCATAAATACACTCGTATTCTATGCCTTGATCTTCCGCACAAAGTGCAATACTTTCAGTTACCCTGCGAAGAGTACCTTCCAAATACCCGATCATCTCACTTTCGGTAGTCGAATCATCGCCATAAACATTCGCATCTTCTACAAACAGACAGGCAGCTTGATCACGATTCTTCGGAACAGCTACCCCTACACAGCCCCATACCCATTGCGGTCCGTGAGCCATGACATCCTGTCCGGCACAAACAATATATGAGCCAGGCATAGGCGGGAATCGACGTTGTTTCTCTTTTCCGAAAAGGCGTTCGGTAGCATCCAACAAAGGACGTGCATTATAAACAGGAATCTCCTTGCCACCTTCCATAGGTTGCTTGTACATAGGAGCTATTTTACCGGATAGGATATCTTCGTGTACACCGAGGTCGAGTCCCCAGATGGCACCATTCAATCCGCAAAAAGCAGAGGAAGTGTTCTGCATGTTTACTTGTCCGCAATAGGCATCACTCTTTCCGCAACGTTCATAAGCCAGAATACTTTCAGTGACTTCATCCAGTCCTTTCACATCGACAGTACCGACAGAAAGTTTCAGCGTAGAAATATATCCTTGACCGTCATGAGCGCCCGGATTCATATAGCCCATGCAAAATTCCTTACTTGGCCCAACGGCCTGACTAATTACTTTCGAGGCATCATACTTGATGCCGGCTATCAGATCTTTCATATATCAATTGGTTTAGATGTTGCACTTAGAACAACGTCCGCGGCAGAATGATTAAGACCAATAGTCTAAAGAAACAAAAAGAATGTTTAACGACGACGGTCTCGCGTAATCCAACCCTCTATAGAAGAATCGAAAAGAATGCGCCACACTAACTCCACTAAAAAGGAAAAGAGGCCGTTGACCGAATTTATTTCGGCTAACGACCTCTCCTATCATCGTTTGGTGTAACTCCTCCCGCGGAAACGGATCAGATGCCCAAAGATTTCATTATGGCCTTGATCTTTTCATCGGCTTCGGCATCGGCACTGGCAAAGCAATTGCGGCAGCCCATTTCACCTTTTACTTCGATGTAGAATTTGATTTTCGGCTCTGTTCCCGACGGACGAATGGAAACCTTGCTACCGTCTTCGGTGAAATACTGAAGAACGTTAGATTTATCAGGCATATCTATCTCCGTCACACGTCCGGTAGCATCCATCTGTTTCAAAGTCTGGAAGTCTTTCCACAGAATAACTTTAGAGCCCGCCAGTTCGCGCGGTGGATTGTTACGGAAATCAACCATCATCTGTTTGATTTCGTCCGCGCCACTCTTACCCGGTTTCACTACGCTGATCCCTTTCTCTTTAGAGAAGCCGTATTCTACATAAATATCCAACAAGAGTTCGTACAACGTCTTACCATTATCCTTAGCCCATGCAGCTACTTCAGCAATCAGACAGCAAGCGGAAACAGCATCTTTGTCGCGCACGAAATCTTCGGCCAGGAAGCCGTAGCTCTCTTCGCCACCACCGATATAGACTTTCTTGCCTTCGTTCAGACGAATCTCGCGAGCAATCCATTTGAAGCCCGTGTAGCAATCCATCATCTCGATACCGTTCTTATCGGCAATCTTCTTAATCAATTCCGTGGTAACGATGGTCTTCACAACAAATTCTTTTCCCGTCATCTTGCCCAGTTTCTTATACTGAGTGATGATGTAATAAAGATACATCAAGCAAGTCTGATTACCGTTGATCAGCACCCATTCGCCCTTGTCATCCTTGCAAGCGATGCCTACCCGGTCAGCATCCGGATCACTTGCCATTACCAGATCGGCATCGATCTTTTTGGCCAGATCGACAGCCATCGTCAACGCCTCGGCATTTTCCGGATTCGGAGATACGACTGTCGGGAAGTTACCGTCTTTTATCATCTGTTCGGGCACGGTATATACATTCTCAAATCCCCACATCTTCAAAGCGCGTGGGATAAGCATCATACCTGTACCATGAATCGGAGTATAAACAATCTTCATATCTTTCTGGTGAGCGATCGCTTCCGGATCGATAGAAACAGTTTTCACTTTCTCCAAATAAGGCTTGTCGATATCTTCACCCACTACTTGGATCAGAGCAGGATTGCCTTGGAATTTAATATCGGCTGCAGAAGTAATCTTGTTTACTTCGTCAATGATCCCTTTATCATGCGGAGCCAGTACCTGCGCACCATCATCCCAATAAGCCTTGTAGCCGTTGTATTCCTTCGGATTATGAGATGCAGTCAGGATAATACCGCTCTGGCAGCCCAAATAGCGGATGGCAAAAGACATTTCCGGTGTCGGACGCATATCTTCAAAAAGATATACCTTAATACCGTTTGCAGAGAAGATGTCAGCAGATATCTTGGCAAAAAGATCACTGTTGTTACGGCAGTCATACCCTACGACTACTGAAATCTGAGGAAGATCTTTGAAATTCTTATTCAGGTAATTAGACAAGCCTTGAGTCGCAGCACCTACCGTATAGATATTCATCCGGTTTGTACCCACGCCCATAATACCGCGCAAACCGCCTGTACCGAACTCCAGATCTTTATAGAATGCTTCTATCAAATCTGTCTTATCCTCATTTGCCAACATGCGTTTCACTTCAGCCTGAGTTTCGGCATCATATGCCGGGGTAAGCCACTTTTCGGCCTTCTCAGTCACCTGTTTGATCAAGTCTTGATTATCCATCTATATCGTTATTTATTGGTTAATGATTTATTTCTTGTCTCAGTCACAAATGTAAATAAATTAATTGGAAAAACAGAGGTTTAATAATGAAAAATGAATAATGAAAAGTAGGCTGCGCTATCAGGCTGCAAAGTGTCTTAATCGTTCACTTTTCATTATTCATTCTTAATTATCAATTATTCACTTCATTTTGTATCTTTCTCCCGTCTGCTTCACATACTCGTCAAGGAACTCTTTCGGGTAGCCCGGACGAACCACTCCGGCAGGCTGACCGATGGAATTACGCTCAAACTTACCGTCTTTCATCTTACGGATCACCCCGTCGGCATATTTCACAATGATGAATTCACCCAAACGTTTCCAAGTATCGAAAGTACTCTGCGCTGTGATATTCGTATAATTCGTAAGAAAAGCTTTAGCTTCAGCGGGGTCTTTCTGATAAAGCCGGGTAGCCATGTCCTCAATACCAGCCTGTGCGTTGTGGAAAGTGCCTTCCAATTCTTTCTGAGTGTCACGGATATCACCGATCATCAGGTCATAACGCGGATACACCATATTAGACACCCAATTGAAAATCCAGAAAGAGGAATCCCAAGAGAAGGTGATATAATCGGCACCTCCGACACGGCTGTAACACACAGGAACCTTATCCGTACAACAATATACCGGAGTGAAAACAGTCATATTGGCATCATCCGTACCAAACCAGAGTACACCGCCCACAGGATCAGGCATACTGGCACGCATCTGTGCAACAAATACAAAACCGGATTGTTGAGTTGAAATAGGACGTTCATTGAAGTATTTTTGACCATCTACTTCAAATTCAAGCGGAGAAAGACGATAAGGAGTCTTGTAAGGACCGGCACCGAAATCATTAGTGATATCCAGCGGTGTTCCTTCATAATGATCACGCATAGCGTTCTGTACATCTTGTACCGAAATCTTACGGGAAGGCTTGATGAACAACGGCATCGGTTCGTCTGTTTCCCCCTGAATATAAGGAAGGTAAGCATTTCCTTTATCGGTAAACATATTGAAATAACTCCAAACGCGGGCTTCGCAATAACGCCGCGCACCGAAATCAAGCGGAGCATATGCCTTTGCAAAACTGAAATCCTTGTTTACACCATTGAAGTATCCCTTTTCACGAGCAAAAGAGATCACATCCGGTGAGTACATACAGTTTTCCTTATCATTCATATCGAACTGATGGATACGTGCCTGGTTGGCATGAGCCGAAATACAATCATCGGGCACACGAACTGCAACCCATACTGCACCGCGGACACCGGGACCTTTACCAATCATCTCCATAATCCAGACTTCGTTGGGATCGGCAAGCGTGAATGATTCTCCTTCGCTATAATAGCCATACTCCTGTACAAGATCGGTCATGATCTTGATAGCCTCACGAGCTGTACGCGAACGCTGCAGACCGATATATATCAGACTTCCATAATCGATTATTCCGGTAGAATCCGCCAATTCGGGACGTCCTCCAAAAGTAGTTTCCCCAATAGTGACCTGATACTCATTCATATTGCCAATCACATTGTATGTCTGACGAGCTTGAGCAATCTTACCTAGATACTTACCGGTATCCCACTCGTAAACATCTAGCATAGTCCCCTTTTTGTAAGTAGCTGCCGGATAGTGATACAGTTCACCGAAGAGTCCGTAGGAATCGGCAGAATAGGAAACGATAGTCGAACCATCGGCAGATGCATTCTTCCCGACAATAAGATTAGTACAGGCGAAAGTATCCGCCACAGCCGCCAAAAGAAAGGCAGCACAAAGAATCAGTTTCTTGTTCATTGTTCTATTATTACTTAAATATTAGTACTATAACATTCTTCTCTTACCATACAAAAGTGTCTCGCACCACAGTTTCATTGCCGCAATCATCCGTAGCCACCATCTCCACGACATGTTTACCACCTTTTTTCACATACTTCGGGTCAAGTTCACAAATATACTGTGTACGGGTCATGTTCGGTCTGCCGAACAAGGCATATTTCCCATCAATCGTCCCTCGATAGGAACAGATACCGGTCGCCTTATCTTTAATAGAATAAACTATTTTCCCTGTACGTCCCCAGTTTTTGGGACTTATCGGAGTAATGACAGGAGGAACCGTATCGACTGCCACCGTATAAGTAGCCAGTTCACGGATATGAGTTTTCATAAAACCGTTTTCATATTTTCCACCGACTCCGTATAAACCTTTCGGGGTGACACGTGCCACGTAATATTTTGTACTGTCAGCTACCGGTTTACGACGAAGCCCGATACGCAGTTCGCAACCGCCATGCAAAGGTACCCGTTCATCATTCAACTGATACGTAAAAGAAACAGCACCGCTATCTGCCTTCATCTGATAGTTCAAAGCAATGTCATCATATAGCATCCCTTTGGGTATAATCAAAGACAGTCCCGGTTCCTGCAGAATATTCGTCTTATTCCAAGCAAAGAAATATTTATCACGATGATGCAGCGTTTCAACCGGTTGTTTTTTACCTTGTACCGTAAAACGGGCATGAGAAGTATTTCCGAACGCATCTTTCAGCGTATACACGAAATGATACTCCCTCTCCTCATCGACCGTGACCAATCCCCGATTATTATTAGAAGCCTTTAAGAGCCGCAACGCATTGCCCGGTTCGATAAACGATTTCATATATTGCCCGTACGTCCAAGAGTTTATCATGCGGTTTTCTTCTTGCGAAAAACGATCCACCGTGCTACGGAACACCTCTTCCCCATCTACGGTGAGAATAACCGTATGCACACCGTAACGATTGTGTACGCCATCCATGTAATCATATGCTTTGATGCCGGAACCAATTACCCCCCAAGCCTCTATCGGACGCGGATGGTTCGGTTGAAAGGCTTGACGATCCTGACTCCCCTCCACTACACCTTTACCGGACTGTGGAAATAACATGATGCTTTCAGCTTTCGGTGCAGTGTTATCTTTAATGCGCGTCAGAAAAAAAGGCATCGGATCGATATAATCTCCGGTAGCCGTTTCAAACACATCCAAATGCAAGTGCGGTCCAAACGAATATCCGGTATTTCCACTCCATGCGATCTGCTGACCAGCCTTCACAGGATACTCACCCGGCTCGGGAATTATTTCCACCTCATAGCTTTCTTCTTTATACTGCAATTCTTCCACCCGTTTCGCAATAGCTCCCAAGAAACCGCTGAGGTGGCGGTTTATAGTGAAATATCCATTATCATAAGTAACATCGAGTACATAGCCGGAGCCATTGGTGACACGAATGCGGGAGATATACCCATCGGCAAGGGCACGGACAGGTTTTCCGATTACCCCTCCCGTTTTAAAATCAAGCCCTCCATGAAAATGATTGGCTCGTATTTCCCCGAAATTGCCACTCAATGTCAGAGGAAAGTCGAAAGGCGGAATAAAAGTAGCCTGCGTTTGATTCTGAGTAAAAGCTTGCATACTACAGGCAAGTAACAAAGCGGTGATATATCGTTTCATTTAATCTTTCGTTTCATTAGATTGACAAATGTACATCATTCCGGGTAAATATTAAAATCCACCGGAGAAATAATTGTCAAAATGGAGAAGTAGATATTTATAAAAACAACAATATGCTGTTAAACATCCCCTTATGCATAACAACGTAAGGGGAATTTCCGTACATTCGCATATGTTTAACCCTTAATACAGTAACATTATGATTATCGGAGTACCAAAGGAAATCAAAAACAACGAGAACCGGGTGGGTATGACCCCCTCCGGAGTTGCCGAAGTAGTAAAGCGCGGACATACTGTATATTTACAGCATACTGCAGGTCTCAATAGTGGATTCCCGGACGAAGCCTATACAGCTGTAGGTGCCAAGATTCTCCCTACCATGGAAGATGTTTACGCCACCGCAGAAATGATAGTGAAGGTAAAAGAGCCCATAAAACCGGAATACAAACTCATTCGCAAAGGACAGTTACTATTTACTTATTTCCACTTTGCCTCCGATAAAGAACTGACCCTTGCCATGATTGAAAACGGTTCCATTTGTCTGGCTTATGAAACGGTAGAGAAGCCTGATCACTCCCTGCCGCTACTTATACCAATGAGTGAAGTAGCAGGACGCATGGCCACTCAAGAAGGTGCCCGTTTCCTTGAAAAGCCACAAGGTGGCAAAGGTATCTTGCTCGGTGGTGTACCGGGTGTGAAACCGGCAAGAGTATTGATTCTGGGGGGCGGCATTGTAGGAAGCAATGCGGCACAGATGGCTGCCGGAATGGGGGCGGATGTAACCATAGCTGATATCAATCTGGCACGTCTCCGCTATCTGAATGAAGTACTTCCTAAAAATGTAAAAACCCTCTATGCTTCAGAATTACGTCTTAAAATGGAACTTCCTACCGCTGATCTGATCATCGGTTCGGTACTTATCCCCGGTGATAAAGCACCTCATCTGATTACCCGTGACATGTTGAAAATGATGCAACCCGGAACGGTACTTGTCGATGTAGCCATCGACCAGGGAGGATGCTTTGAAACGTCACACCCCACTACCCACAGTGAACCTACTTATGTTGTGGATGGAATCGTGCATTATGCCGTAGCTAACATTCCGGGAGCTGTGCCTTACACATCTACACTGGCATTGACCAATGCAACTTTACCCTATGTCATAGCCCTTGCCAACAAAGGATGGGAAAAGGCTTGCAAAGAGGATCACGCCCTCGAACTGGGACTGAATGTTGTAGAAGGCAAAGTTGTTTACAAAGCTGTCGCTGATGTATTCGGACTGAAATATGAACCGCTTAAATTATAATGAAAAGTGAAAATTAAAAACGAAGAGTGAAAGACGAAGGATAAAGAATCCAACCCAATAACATTCAGTTGGAATTCTTTATCCTTTATTGTTCACTTGCTGTTTCTTAATAGAAAAGGAATCATACCAAATGAAAGATTCTACATTCTTTCTTCCAAATTCTTAATTCCTCTCTCATATCCCTCGACCAATTCTTTCATTACTTCCGAAACTGACTGTTGTTGGCGGAACAATGCGGCAACTTGACCTATCTCCAGTTCTCCTTCTTCAAGATCACCTTCAAAAATACCTTTTTTAGCCCTGCCTTTTCCTAAAAGTTCACGCAATTCGTCGGCAGATGCTCCACGCCCTTCCGCTGCTTCCACAGCATCCCGGAAACTATTCGTCACAAGACGTGTAGGAGCCAATTTTTTAAGTAATAGTTTAGTATCCCCTTCATTCAACCGCAAACAATACTCTTTGAATACATCGCTGGCGGAACTTTCATAAGTCAATGCGAAACGGGTTCCTATCTGTACCCCTTCTGCACCTAAGACCATAGCTGCCAAGATACCTTCACCCGTAGCAATACCTCCAGCGGCAATCAAAGGGAGATTTGTTGCTCGGCGAACTGCCGGAATCAGACAAAACGTAGTCGTTTCTTCCCGCCCGTTATGACCACCGGCTTCAAAACCTTCGGCAACCACAGCATCTACACCGGCTTCTTCACATTTTACAGCAAACTTCGAAGAAGATACGACATGCACCACTGTAATCCCTCGTTCCTTAAGCCATCCTGTCCATGTTTTAGGATTTCCAGCGGAAGTAAAGACAATTTTGACTCCCTCTTCAACAACGATATTCATAACCTCCTCAATTTGAGGATACATCAAAGGAATATTCACTCCAAAGGGGTTATCAGTAGCAGCTTTACACTTACGAATATGTTGACGGAGAACCTCCAGATGCATAGATCCCGCACCAATCAACCCGAGTCCGCCTGAATTACTTACTGCAGATGCCAAACGCCAACCGCTGCACCAAACCATACCTCCCTGAATAATAGGATAACGAATACCTAAAAGAGTAGAAATTCGATTCATAAATTATATATATTTTCTAATTTGATAGATTCGTTGCCGAACATATTCTGCCAATCTTCAAAAGTAAGAAAAAGCAGTATGCCACTTACTATATTTAACAATTTTACACCTTCTAAAGTTCAACGAGTGATGGGCTGTAACACAGGAGCTGAAACATTTACTGTTGTAGAATCTCCATATGATTTAAGAATCTCCAAAGTTCGGGCACGACGGATATTTCCCTTTCTGTCCCAAAACCTTCTTGTAAAAATACTATTGAAATCAAGACCACCAATACCACTACTGCCGACACCTTCCCAAGCACCCACCATAGCATTATTTACCCTTCCTGCCAATGGATTATAGCGTAATCCCGTAGCCTCGATCTGTTCTATCGACGCACGTTCTCCTGCGTCAAGAGGCGTCTTTGCCCAATTTGTATATATAAATAGAGTTTTCAACTTATAATAAGGATCCCCCCGCCAAGTATCTTTCCCCACCTTTATCTTTTTTCTATATACCGGGTCCCAATTATAAGGTGTAGTCGGTTTATAAGGATAAAGCGTAAGAAGTTGCCTCATCTCCAATGACGGTTGATCAGGTAATGCAGAAGGCAATGTCTCATCCGGTAACATCCAGTTTTTATCCGTAGAAATTTGAGGAGCGCCTAATATTCCAGAATCAAAGTCGATTTGTTTCACAGCCTCCGGATTCAATTTGATCTCTCCGTTTCCATGCAGCAGATCATGAAGATTCAATGAATCCTTCTTCGTCCACTCCTGGGCATGAATCAGTGAAGTCACCAAACAAACCGATAGAAACAATATAAAACGCTTCGTCATTCTTTTCTTTTTTATATACCTCTACCACCAACGGTAACCGCTACCGCAAAGAGGTTCGTCATAACAAGGATCGATCGTCCAAGCTGTGCGCGGATAATGCCTGTTCTCCCACCAACGGCGATAACGGGCAGCTGCATCCAATACTTCCTCATCTGAGAGGAAATAAATAGCTTCATAGTTTTCGGCATTAGCCTCGACCATATTGCAGCCCATTGAGGCAGGAATTCCTAACCGTATACTTTCAATTACCCACAAAATACATTCACCAAGGCGTATCTTACCACTATTACTATTGTAAACCGATGGAAATGAAGGAATAATAGTCAAATCTTCGGCATAATTAAACAATTCGGGAATATCTTCCTCCGAAAAATGAGGTACTCCTATCACTCCCTTCTCATCTTTCGCATTATAGTTTCCGGCTTTCAATTGTTTCACAAAAAGATCAACATCCGGATGATCGTAATCAAGCGTTTCTTCACTGCATCCTGTAAATACGATCACAGTAAATAAAACCAGTAACATAATCCATGTCTTTCTCATAAGGCTCTTCTTTTTAATGGTTAATAAGTCATGCGGAGTCCGCAGATCAGATTAAAATTCGTCGGTCGTTTCGTACGCACCGTCTCAAGTTTGGAATCGGTCTTGAAATGATGCGAAACACCCGGTTCGGCAAAAAGTGCAATCCGATCGTTTATTTTGTAGTTCACTCCCAATCCGGCAATCACAGCCAATTGTACAGGTTCATTTTTAAAATCATTTTCCGCAGCACCGGCTATACATTTATCGGCTATACCTCCCAATGAAGCATATAAATCCAACTTAGGCGCTTCTGCCAAATATACATTCATCTTCACCGGAATTCCAAGATAATGAAGACCTTTTCCTTCCGATCTCAAGTTCGTATATGCCAATCCGGTTTCTATCCCTAAATATTTATTAAACCTTTTCTCCAACGTCAAACCTGCCATAACCGGCATTTTACACCTTCCGTTTGCTGCCGGAAGTGCCGTCCCTACTCCGGCTTTTAAAGCTAGCCCATGATACTTTTTCACAATCCCTGTAGTTGAATTCTGTGTGCCATAAAAGACCGGCTGATCACTCTCCTCAAACTCAAAATTCTCATTGCCTGTCCCAGCTTTCCACACTTTTTTCCCGTTATCGATCATATTTGCTCCTTCTTGTATAGTCTCAGCAGAAACAGAAAAACTGAATGACATGGTGACTGTGACCGAATCATCCTCTTCTCCTTCGTGACTTTGAGCCAATGTGCCATATACGTTAGGCGCAGATTTCTGTTGCATGGGCTGGGGTTGCACAGGTGAAAAAGATTGGTTTACATGGTCACCATCCAAATCACCTACACCAGTAACAGCAAGTTGCGTAAATGCCTGCTCTATTTCTTCTTTTGGTGAAATAAACCAAATGGTAGCAGACGATGCCGCCAAGACCAACAAGACAGAGGCAGCGGCAGCTACCCGGAAAAATGCAACACGACGACGATGACTTCGAATCGCCACATCTTTGTTTAATTCTTCCCAGAATCCGTCCCTTACCGTCATTTCGGCATTGCCGAGTCGCGAACGGAACAGGCCGGTTATTTCATCAGTTTCTCTCTTCATGGTTTCTATATTCTTTAATCTTTTTTGCTAACAAATATTTGGCCCGGTGCAACTGCGAAGTAGAGGAGTGTTCTTTAATATTCAACATTTCCGCTATCTCCTTGTGCGACTTCTCTTCAAACACATAAAGGTTGAATACGGTTCGACATCCATCTGGTAAATCAGCAACAAAAGCCATTAATTGTTCTTCCGAGATCCCACATCCATTATCCCCTAAATCCGGAATATCGGGAATCTGTTCCTCGTGAGCTATTACCTGAGTGATTCGTTTCTGCTTTCGTAAATAATCAAGTGCTTGAGTTACCATCACTCTCGTTATCCATGTGGATAATGAAGCCTCTCCCCGAAACGAGAATTTAGTAAAAATCTTGATAAACCCATCATGTAACACATCGTGTGCCGCCTCCATATCGCCCGTATAACGATAGCAAATCGCCAGCATCTGCTTGGAATAAAGGGTGTAAAGTTCCTTTCGGGCGGAATCTTTTCCTGCCCGGCAGCCCTTTATCAGTTCTATCTCGTTTTCCAATGCCAGTGCTTTTTACGGACGCCTCTTTGCGTCATTTGTTAGTTAGACGCAGCATCATGGGAAATGCTGCTAAAAGTATATTTAAAAGAAGTTAAAGAAAAAAGCTTCCATAATGCAGAGACAGCACTACATTATGGAAGCTTAGTTAATCAATGCGATATGTAGCCTTCATCAACAGGCTTTGAAACTCATATCAAGCCCTTTTACTGAATGGGTCAATGCTCCTACTGAGATAAAGTCAACACCACATTCGGCATAGTCACGCAATGTATCGAAAGTGATGCCACCTGACGATTCCGTCTCATAACGACCATTTACCATCTCTACAGCTTTCCTTGTCATTTCAGGAGTGAAGTTATCAAACATAATTCGATCCACTCCTCCTAAATCGAGTACCCGTTGGAGTTCATCAAAATTACGAACCTCAATTTCAATCTTCAAATCCTTGCCTTTTTCTTTGCAATATTCTTTGGCACGAGTAATTGCTTTCTCAATACCACCGGCAAAATCCACATGATTGTCTTTCAAAAGAATCATATCAAACAATCCGATACGATGGTTCACACCACCTCCAATCTTTACCGCCATCTTTTCAAGAATACGCATTCCCGGAGTTGTTTTACGGGTATCCAGCACATGAGTATGAGTACCTTCAAGTTTTGCCGCATATTTACGGGTCATAGTGGCAATCCCACTCATACGTTGCATGACATTCAGCATCAGACGCTCAGTCTGCAACAATGATTGTATTTTACCTTCCACCACCATGGCGATATCACCCGGTTTTACTTCCGCACCGTCATTAATGAACACCTCCACTTTCATTTCCGGATCAAAACGATTGAAGATCTCCTTAGCCACCTCAATACCTGCCAAAACACCGGCTTCTTTGATGAGAAGTTTAGATTTCCCCATAGCTGTGGCAGGGATACATGAAAGGGTTGTATGATCTCCATCACCTATATCCTCTGCAAAAGCAAGATCGATCAACTTGTCTATCAATTCTTTTTCCTTATTCATTGGTTTTATCAATCCTTATTTGATGTATTAAATATTTGTTCTGTACTCTTTTGAAGAAACAATTCACCCGAAAGTTCCCATTTGCAGTTGTCAAGGTACCGATAACGAAACTTGATTCATCTCGCTTTCCCTGATGGTTCACATTAAAACTACTGACTTTATTATCAGCAAAAAAGGTACTCATAGCACTCTCTGCTTCCTGTTTGTCAGCGCTTGCCGTGCGATTCTGAATGACGAGGTCTACCTTATCACCCAAATATTTGTTCAGCTCCTGAGAGCTTCCCTTCTTAAATGCCACAACCACTCCTACCGGAACATCTTGTGCAAAAAGCGTAGATACGGAGAAGAGCAGTCCGGCAAACCATAAAAGCACTCGTTTTTTCATAACTACAAGCTTTTCAGATAGTCGTTTTCAGCGAAAACTTCCACCTAATGATACGCAAAGGTAAGCATTTATTGCAAAATAACATAAAAAATAGCTATTTTTGTGCGATAATCATAACTGTATCAAGATGAAAACGACTTTGCTCGTCGTAGGACGAACCGTAGAATCCCATTATATCACTGCTATAAACGACTATATTCAGCGTACCAAACGCTTCATTTCCTTCGATATGGAAGTGATACCGGAACTTAAAAATACAAAAAGCCTTTCAACGGATCAACAAAAAGAGAAAGAAGGAGAACTTATCTGTAAAACACTGCAACCGGGTGATTTCATCGTATTACTCGATGAACATGGAAAAGAGATGCGTTCCCTCGAATTTGCCGATTACATGAAACACAAGATGAACACGGTAAACAAACGCCTTGTATTTATCATTGGCGGCCCTTACGGATTCTCACAAAAAGTGTATGACGCAGCGCACGAAAAGATATCCATGTCAAAAATGACTTTTTCACATCAGATGATACGTCTCATTTTTGTAGAGCAGATTTATCGTGCAATGACCATATTGAATGGAGGTCCATATCATCACGAGTGATTTCCCAAGAAACATATATTCATATTTGGTGTAACAATTAAAAAATGGCTACCGCGTGGAATTACTGAATAAAACAACGGTAGCCATTTATGTATATCATTACTAGTCTAAAACTATGGAACAACTATTTTAATAGTTCGGATACCCGATTCGGAAGATGCACGTAAAACATAAGTTCCGGAAGTCAACACGTTAGTGATCTCATCCATATTTGTACATTTTTCCTTCTGCACCATAACTTTTCCGAGGATATCGAACACTGTGATATCAGGTGTTTCATTGAACGGAATCAAAGCAATTCCCACCTCATCTTTTGCATTTGCAGAAATTGGGATATATACATCAGCAGCACCCTTAGAGGATAATCTAATATATGCTTCATGCACACCTATCTCATTAGAGGCGAATTTTAAAGTAAATGAGCCTCCTTCAGCAGGCAATGTTTTTTCTGAAACAGAGAATTTACTTTTGTTCGGACCTCCCAAACTTATTGTTATTGGTTCTGTAATATTCTGTCCGGTCACAGTGATTGGCGCTGTTGTATAGTCAGTCCCCACAAGTGCTTCAAAAGCAAGCTGCGTTTCAGACGGAGTCAATTTCGGCAAATCCGTACGTCCGAAACTTACATCATCAATGTAATAGGTTGCCGAATTTTGTGTACCCCGAGTACTCTTAAAGCGGAATCCCATAAAAAAGATATCAGCTATATCTTGGCCTTCAAGTTCAATGTGGTATTCCAGCCACTCTTCATTCATATCTTTTAAATGCGGCATTTCAAAACCACCTACCGGAGAGATATACATCTCGTCCCCTTCCATATCAATATAACAAAGTTCCAATAAATCGGTCTGGTCATCACGAAGCAAATTTCCCATAACACGGAAAGTAAAGGTCTTGGAAGCTGCGTTCTTAAAGTCCAACGGAGGAGTCACCAATAACATTTCACAAGGAGTCTCTTTTCCGGATTCCACTTGAGAATCGTATGCCGTAACTTTGGCCACTTTATTGAGAACAGTTTCACCATCTTTAAAATCATACCCCCACCATGCTCGTTTACCTACCGTTGCCACATTTTTCCATCCTGTTACAGAAAGTGGTTTATTATTCACGGCACTACTAAACGACTCGTTGAGTAATGTCGTCGGATTACTTGTATCCAACGGTAGTTCATCCCCTTCTTTCTCTTCTCCGGGATCTTCACCGGCTGTTGCCGTTCCCGTTATCGTGAGATAGAATGTTTCAAGTTCTAGAGTTGAAAACTCGATACGTTCGGTATAAGTGCCCACTTTCTTTGGAGCAAATGTAATTTTCAAATCATAAGTTCCATTTTGCAGGAACATACTGCTGTTGATACGGAAACTTCCCTCTCCTTCATTCATCATTTTGGCGTATAAATAATCAGGAAGATTGGCCGTAGTCACTTGTATCGTCTGTTCTTGAGTTTTATTTGCCTCAACAGAGAATGCCGGCAAAGTTTCAGGATTTATGGTTACCACAGGAGGATTGGCAGGATCTATGCAAACACCGCTCAATGCAATTCCCTTATTAAATTCCGGCGCACCCATACATTCAAGATTCAACCGTCCTTCATGTTTGCCTATCTGTGTCGGAGTATAAGTAACGACCAGTTCGGTCTCGCTCGTGCCAGCAGGAATTTCTTCCTTATTTATGGTAAACATTGTTCCCGATTTTCCTGTAATATACAACGATACTTTGTCAGGAAGATTATTCGCCTTTATAGTAAATGTTACAAATTCAGTAGGAATATTCAGGTGGGCAGTCTTCGATTCTACTTTTTCAGGGGTTATTTCCAATGATGGGTCACCAACCGGCAACTTCACAATGTCGGTCAAAGCACGAGGGGCAATCACAGCTGCTGCGGCAGAAGTGGAAATACCGATCAATGTAACTGTTTCTGTAGGGATAACCGTTCCCATAATATCAGTTCCTTTAAAAAGTTTCATCCGTGCATCGGCAGTTCCGTCGTTGATGGCTGGACTTACCAAATCTTCGGTAAATACAGCCCCCTCTTCTACATCCTTAAATGTAACATTTTCCATCTTTATCAATTTACCTGCATAATCTGCAGGAGAAGCAGTCAAAGCCGCAGCAGTCACAACAACCGGTTCAACCACATTTCCTTTCGAAATAACGGTTCCCAACGTTCCATCAGCAGGAATAGCGGAATTAAGCCCTGCAATGGACTCCACCGTACATATGAAACCTGTTATTTTATCACCTATGCTATAAGAAACAGTGATGTCACCAAACCCATCATAAACGGGGATTGCTCCTGTGGCATCCTGCACATAATATGTTGTCTTCGTACCATCTTTATATATATAAGAAATAACACCTTCTCCCGTGTAGCGATACGTTTTATAATCCTCCTTTTTCTTTGTACTAAGTGTTTTCAGATCGGCAACATCAATCAGTTCTATGGAATTCCAAAAAACAGACAAGGTACCCTGAGCGGCTCCTTCACTGTCAAATAAAATATTATCCGTATACAAATCGATATCTTTTGGTGTCAATGTAACCGTCACATTAAAACCTTCGGGAGCTTCTGCATCCGCTTTTGAAATGGTAGTCACAGAAGTAGTTATTTCTCCGGTTTCCATTCCACTTAAAGTGATATCACTTTTGAGATTGACGCCTTTCACATTTATCTCCTGAGTGTAAACTTTACCGATAAAGACTTCCCCGATTGCCAAATTCTTCTTTGAAAGCGTTATTGCCGGAATCGGTTCAGGTGCTTCACTGCTAAATAGCTCCGGATAACTTCTTGCCACCCGGATGGCATCAATAATAACGTTCGGAGCAACCTTACTTGTCGTCCCTCCTTGGCGGCATTCGATAGCCTGAAAACCATTCTTGGCAGAGACATCTCCATCCAATCCATCGACATATTTGGCAACAGCAGCAACAGGTTCAGTTGCAAAATTTACCGGATTGACAAATAAGGAAACCTCATCATTGGTCACACCGTCCACGCATTCATATTTCACTACTACAAGGTAGGTCTTGTTCAATTCATATTCTTCTTCACTCATAACTGGTTTTGCCGACGAACGACTCACTCCTAGCTTGAACTTTCCTTCTTCCCCGGCTAAAGCAAATAATCTTGCATATTCGGTTCCGCTTTTCCCATCCGCAACATTACCAGTAGCTGTCTTAGAGACA
>OGOG01000221.1_pt1 | contig 65969 bp, 59 predicted proteins | sample 1552581 | NCBI WGS metagenome assembly OGOG01 (sample SAMEA2580152, study PRJEB22360) | human gut metagenome | biome: human gut; feature: human-associated habitat; material: faeces | place: Denmark | collected 2008/2010 | reverse complement strand
AAAAGCACCCGCCAAACTCTAAGAGTCCTTGGCGGGTGTAGGGTTCGTGTTCTCCATAGCTTGTCAACCCAGCCGGGAATGAACAGCGGGCTGTTTTGATGGCGTAATAGCCGTGGTCAATGCCGATAATGATGCTCATGGGAAATACCTTCTTTCTTTTTAAAATTGTTCGGGAATGTATAATAAACGGCGGGGGAGAGTATGTCCCCCTCGCCGGAATTTTCTTCGGAAATTGTTGCGGTTTTGTCTGCCACCGCTGGCGGTAAGCGCTCAAAAACGTACCGCCAACGTGGAAAAATCACGCTGCAACAAAAAACGCGCCCTGCTTTTCGGCAGGATGCGCGCAAAATCGCTTGTGGATATTTTCAGGAAAATGGGATAAATTTGGTACATTTTGATCCAAAATCATCCGTTTTCAACGATTTTATATTGTAGCTACGATATAAAATTGGTAGATGGACTTCATCGTGGGGAAAAGAAATCTGTTGCCAATCCACATTTTCCCGTTATTCTTAAATATATATAAATCATAAAAGAATTTTCTATCAATTATCATCCAAGAGAGCATTGTTGATTTCTGTAATCCACTGTGGATTCTGATTCTCCAGATGCTCAAGCAACGATAGCATATTAGTAGATAGTAATCAATTTTCTTTAGTACACTTTCAAACTTGTGAATGCTGTGATATACTAAAAATTAACGTGTAGTTGGTATTAGTATACAGAAATACATCTATAATGGAGGGAAAACATGCTTAATCCAGATCTGCCAATCACAAAAAACTCGGAAGACATCCTAAACAGAAGCACTTTTGCTAATAGCTTGGCAAAAACATTACTGCAGTATTCCTTCTCATCCTCCCTAACGATAGGTCTCTACGGTGAATGGGGAAGTGGAAAAACATCTTTGCTGAATATGGTGTTGGAAACCGTTGAAAGCAAGGATTCTAATACAGTAATCCTTCGCTTTAACCCGTGGTTGTGCTCAAATTCCAAGCAGCTAATTACGCAGTTCTTCAAACAACTTTCAGCAGCGATAAAGTTGAAGAAGCCAAAAAACGAAACGGCATGGGAATTAATTGACCAATATGCTGATTTGTTTGATGCGGCAAACATGATTCCTGGAGCTGGCACGATTATTTCGGCCCTTGGTAAGACACTAGCAAAAGAGGCAAAAGAAAAAAACGAACAGGAATCCAATGATTTGCAAGGGAAAAAAGACAAAATTATTACTAAAATGCGTGATGATGATATCAGAGTTATCGTATCCATTGATGATATTGATCGACTTACAGAAGAAGAAATAATCTCTGTTTTTCAGTTGGTTAAAGCTTTGGCGGATTTCCCCAATACAATTTACATATTAGCCTTTGATTATAATGTGGTAGTCAGAGCGCTTAGCAAGGTACAGCATGGAGACGGTAAAGAGTACTTGGAGAAAATTATTCAGGTTCCCTTTGAGATTCCTGCACCTTGCATTACGGATATATATACGGCTTTATTCTCAAAGCTCGATGTGATTTTCAGAGATTTCCCTGCAGATAAGTGGCCAAAAGATATCTGGGCTGAACTTTTTCAATTTGGAATCAAGAAGTATATAAAATCGATTCGGGATGTCATTCGTTACACAAATGTTTTCCTTTTAAAGTATGATCTTTTGAAAGATGAAACAGACCCAGTTGATTTGCTCGCTCTCACTTGCCTGCAAGTATTTGAACCCTTCATCTATTCCAATTTGCCCGGTTTTAAGGAGTTTTTGTGTGGAGACGATATGAGTAGTTCACTCTCAAGAGGAAAGGCTTATGAAGATGAATTAAAGCGCAATGTCTCCAAACTGTTTTCGTCAAATGAAAAAATAACAGATCGAGAAGCCGTAAATCATATACTTAGTATGCTATTTCCAAAAGTAAAAAATGTCTTAGGTATCTCGTATAGTTATGGGAGAAATTATTCTCACAGAGACTTTTTTGTACGCAATAACGTTGCCGTGCCAGAATGTTTTGATCGATATTTTGCATTGGCGCTCGAAAAGGATGCAATCTCGACATCAACCATCCAACGATTCATTTATGAAGACAGCCCTCAAGAATTAGAAAAAAATATCCTTGAAATCTATCAATCTGGCAAGATTATACGATTGCTCGACGGCATTGAGGCTTACGCTAATAATCGTTCGCTAAAAATTTCCGAAGAACGTGCAACTGCAGTCATCACTGTGCTTGTGCGCAATTGGGAAAAATTTCTTGACCCAAACGATGCAAGCTTTCTCTCAATTCCATTTTCGTGGAGACTCCTTTTCTGCGTTGATCCTTTACTGGAAAAAATTGATTCAGGCAGAAGATTCCAATATATTCAAGAAATTTTTAATGACGACTTCGTTCAGCCGTCTACATTAACATTGTTATTACAAAATTTCGAAAGACAGTTGGGTCGCTTTACAGATGATTCCAAGCCTAATGAAAACGCATTACTCTCTTTAGCAGATGTTCTTCAACTTGAGAGCATTTTCAAAAGCCGCGCAATAGATGCAATCGATTCCAAATCAGTCCTGAATAGTGCTAATGCGTCAAGTCTCTTTTGGATGCTACAAAACATTGATCCAGATATGGCAAAAAGCAAAAAAGCTTCTTTAATCACAGACGATACATCGTTAGCTAAAGTTATAAGTGCCTGCACTTCTAGAGGATCAACGTTAGGAAAAATTGTTGTAAAGACTCGAAAAGTAGATTTGAAGTATCTCGAAGAATTTGTAAATCTCGACGAAGCGTATAACCGTATTGAAAAATTTGTGGAAACAGATTCGTTTACGCATTTGACAGAAGACGAAAAGCTGAACACGATATTGTTCTTAAAAACTGCAAAACAGCAAAATAAAGAAGATTCTTTCTTTGGTGGTGTTCCGGAGGATGCCCTTGCAGATTGGCTTGAGCAGACAAAGCATTGAGCCGATTGCAGCGCGACACCGCATATAATCTGTGTTTACTTAATAACCGCCTCTCTATATATACCTCAGTTATGAGCATCAACTTGTCAAAAGTGTTTGCGATTTTGAGGAGGTGTTAAAAGATGTGCTATCTGATTGCTAAAGAACGCAATGCACACGGTTGCATTGCGCTGAAAACTACCCACGGTCAGCATCTGGCTGATTTCAAATATGCACTAGATGATGCTCTTGACGGCAGCGGAATTCAGCTTGTCACCATCAGCCGACCTACAGCCTACGGTGAGTACGCGCCGTATCGCTTTGTACACAGTGAAGAGGAATTTGCTGCGCAGGTATTGGCTATGCGGGCATAACGCAAATCTTATTTGTGACTTTTAATCTTGCCTCTCTCCAAAACCCATCTACGAACTCATCTACCAATTTATCTACAGCTCTGCATTTTGGTTGAGAAACGCTGCGAAAATAACTACACATTACCTAAAATTAGTCGTTCTTATTTGTAGAATACCAACAAAATTTTGCGGTTATTCCAAAATTTTTGCCAGCGATGCTTTCTCATAACCGCTTGAGTGGGGGTTCGAATCCCTCACGGCCCACCAAAAAAAGAGCGCAGCTATGCTATTTTGTTGCAAAATAGCATAGCTGCGATTCTTTTTTTGTACAATTCACTGCTCAACTGATTGCGTATCGACTCCCGGCGTTTTTTGTATTGCTGCATAAATGCCATGTACTCCGGGGCTGCATCAATATAACGGTCGTTGCTTTCTTTGGTGGCTGTGTGCTGATAGCCGAAGTCCCTAAAAACCAAAAGGCTCTTGTTGACATGAACGGTACATTCCTTGAAATCGAAATCACTCCATGTCAGGCCCGCCAATTCAGCACGATGCACACCCGTATTCAGAAGGGATAATACAATGGCTTGCTCTTGAATCGGGTATTTGCTGATTTCTGCCATCAGTTTTTTGACCTCGTCCTCATGGATGCAGTCTACAAACCGAGGGCGGGTTCCTTTTTCCGGCTTCTTGAACTCAGCCTGTACAGAATGATACCGCTCGTTTGCAAAGTGCAGCACTTGGTTGGCGAACAGCACATATTCCCGAATTGTCTTTGGAGCCAGAGGCTTTTCTTTGCGTTCAATGCAGAACGCATCACGAACGGAAACGCCGAGAATTTTTGAAACTTCCTCCGCTGTTTTCATCGTAACCGCCGCTCCGCCGAAGCACTTCATAGCTGTGTATGCAGAAAGCTCATAGCCTTCTACCATGGCGGCATAAGATGTACTTTTCATAGCCGCATATTCCGGCAGAATAACGGCATACTCGCTGCGGACGCAGCCGTTTTCTTTGACTGCCTCAATAACTTTTTCGCAATCTTCTTTAGTGATTTCAGAGATGGACTTTTCTACAAACCACGGGGCCACATCAACCATTTTTTTCAGATACCCGATTTTGTTGCGCGATGTGTTTGCCTTGTTCTTATCAAAATCATAGTTACCGCGCAGCAGTGCCGATGGCTCCAGTTTTGCTTTGGTGGAAGCAATATACTCGTCTGCTACTTCACGGAACGGTTTGCTTGCACCGCTGATGCTGCGCTCGGCTTCTTCCTGTGCTTTTGCTTCAAATTCAAATGCTGCTGCCGTGGCTGCCACTACGCGCTGCTTTGCGGTTTTCAGCGTCTTGGGATCAAACTCAAAGCGGGAAAATTTGCGTATGGTACGGCCATTGAGGGTGATGTTTGCGGTGATTTTGTAGTAAGCGGGTTTGTTCTTGGGTGTGCGCAGTTCGATAGATGCCATTTTCAATTCCTCCTTGGCTTGTTCTTACAAGCCAAACTATACAGCAACCTTTATAAAAGCTGTAGGCTGTCGCCGGAACGCACGACATCCTTGACATTGCGGCCCTTTTGTGCTCTTACCCAGCGGCATTTCTGCCCGAATTGTTGTAGTAATCAACTAGTTTCCCCAAGTTAATGCTGCGCGTATCAGCCGCTTGCGCTTATACTCCATACTCAGCGCTCCCCACGGTTGGCGGCGCTGCGCTCCTGCATCAGGCGTTTATACTGGTCAGGGGTGCATTTCATCGGCATAATGCCAATGGGGGTCGGTAAGAACAGCTCCGGGTCACGAAACAGCGTTTTGTAGTAGCGGAACTGTTTGTCGGTCAGGCTGCAAAATTCTTCCCCGGAAAAACCGCAGATAAAGAAATTGCCCGCGATAACATCGTAGTCCTCAATGCAGCGGTTCAGCGACAGGCCGTCCACCTTGCCAGAATCGTTGCAGACAAGCGCTACCTTGTCCTTTGACCACGGGTATACGGCTTGTATATCCCCGCCGACAAGCCTCTGAAGGGGGTGCAGCTCATTTGCAACGAACCGTTCCTCCGGATATTTGCCTGGCTGAACATACAGAATACGGATTTTGTTCTCGTTAGACATTGAAATAACTCCTTTTTTGACAATAAAAATACCGCTGTATCGGGTGATACAGCGGGGGTAACAAATATAAAGTGTCCGGCTCCTTATGCGTTAGACGGGGGCGCTTGACTGACGGCCACCTTCGCCGCCACAAACCACCGTCCATCTTCAAACCACAATTCGCGCTCTTTGCCTTGCATCATTCATAGAAAGGGAGTTTCTTACTAAACTTTGTAGCCAGCTCTCGTGCTGCGATGCGTTCCGCAGCCAGACAGTATCGCTCATCGCTGTCCGGCTGTGCAGCCTCAACCCGTGTTGCCATTGTGCCCTCGTACTGGAGCAGCGCTCTGCGGATGACATCTACATCGAACTGCCGTGTCGGGCCAAGGTCATAGTATTTGTTTCGTCCTGCGGGAAGTGTCGGGATGTTCATAGCTGTGCTCCTTTCTCAATTGTCTTCTTTGGCTTTTTCTTCCTCATACGGCTCGGTATAGTGGCAGTCAGGGAAGTTCTTACATCCGTAGAATCGGCTGCCCGGCTTCGGTCCAAACTTCGCCACGCGGAGCACCAGAGCACCGCCGCACAGGGGACAGACCTTCTCGGATTCTTTCTTTTTCTTTTCTAATACGCTCTTCGGGATAGAGCCCGTCTCAATCCACTTACGGAATTGCGCGACCGACATACTATACTCAGCACCGTCTTTGTCTTTCAGGTCGATTCTGCTTGCGCTGTCAATATAATTTGTCAGCATATATTTTTTCTGCTTTTCGGTGAGCGGAGTCCACGAATAGGTGTGCTCTGAAAAGCAGATGATGCAGCTATTGTGGACAAGCCGGTGGCGTGGATAGTTTGAGTAATTAGTCATATCTGATACCTCGAATGCGGCGGATTAAGTCGCCATAGATAGTGATTTCAGGCTCCGATTTTTGTGTCGGGGCATTTTTCGTTCACTACCTTAATTATATCAGATAGCTTGTCCCATAATCTGGACTTCCAGATGCGATTGAACAATTCGCTAGAAATTGCTCAAATTTTAATTGAGCGTTATATTTCTACTCTTTTTTTATTATATATATGTGCCACAAGAAGACGGCGAAAAGCGAACGAAAAGCAAAGGAGAACAAAAGTGGAAAAGAAAATGTCGAAAAATCCGGAAACCGCCAACAACTACTGGGCCAGTAGATACGAAGTCTACCGAGCAAATACCCGTCACTCCAAATGCTTCAAAAACTGGTATGCAAATGTACAAAAGGAAGAGCAGAAGGAAAGGACAAGAAGCTGGCGGTACTATGACGACCCTGATTTGAAGTACACAGCTTATGCCGTAACAGAGGAGTATATCGACTATGTAGAAGATGAATATGGTGAATACGAGCACATCGACTGCTGATTTGCAGGTGATGGTTTACAAAGTCTCAGGAAAAATCTCCTTAAAATATTGGAAAAATTTCTAAAGAGTGAATCAATTTAAGGATTTTTGCCCTGTTTTATTTATTTTGAAAAAAATTTTGAAATTTTGTGAGAAAATTTCTGATTTCTTGTTCTCTTATATATTAGAGGGCTAATTTTAGACCTACTAAATGAAAAGGAGATTTTCAAAATGAAGATGGAAAAGCAAATGCGTAGGATTTTCAAAGGCGAGCAGGGGCAGGAAGCCCTTAAAGGACTGGAACGATACGGGGTGGAGGACCTGAGCAAGTATACGCCGTGGCAGTTGAATTTCTATGTAAAGAGTCCGTTGCCGTGGCCGCAGTGCGAGGAGCTGTTTAAGCAGTATACGAAATACTGCTCTGAGCATCGGTATTTGAGGTTCGATACTTGGTATGCTATTGTGGATGGTAATCCGGTTCGTGATGGCGGCGATGATTTTGATTACTCGGCATACGATGACCCTTCAGAACAGTACATAAATTATTCGTGGGGCGAACCTCTGGATAAAGTCAATTGTGAAGACGAGACGGTGGAGGTTGACTGCTGATATTGTCAATGGATGAAGTGAACAAAGATACTGTGCAAACATTGTGCAATAGGCAAAAACGAAAGGATAGAGCAGACTTTATTTGCAATTTTGCGACAGAAATTATACAATTAGATTATGTATAGTTCAGTGCAGCAGAATCGCTTACGGAATTAGTGGTGATGACATTGCTATGCTCACACTTGAAGATGTGGAGCAGGCATAATTTTACTACAATGTGAAAGTCAAGGGAGTAGTCGAATGTTCTCTGTATCAGCAATGGCAGCACAGGCAAAACAGCCTAATGGCGGCTATCTACCCGTGAGCCTATTCAGAACACTTGAATATGACGATGGGAATACTACTCCATCAATTTCGGCTGAGTATGCGGGCGCGGTAGGTACAGTTGTTGATTATATGACGCGGTTTGCCATGACAGGGGACAAACAGGCTGCGTTCTCCATATCATTGGCAGGTGCCGCAAAAGTAGCTCATGGAGCAGATGCTATCAGACTGCTTGACAAAGTTACGGGTCTCAATGAGCAGTCTCTGTGCGCGGCATTCGAGCTTGTCAAATACGATGTCGCCCTTCGGCAAGGCGCGGCAGCGTTTGTCCCAACAGAAGCAAAAGCTCCGCCCAAAGAAGTGCTATTGGCAACTGCTATTATGATTCAGCGTACTATCGCATTCTTCCATGCCTATGAGATGCCAGATCTGAACGGTTTTACGATGGACGGCGGATATAGCCGACTGGTGAGCAGCGGTGACGGCGATTATGTTACAGAGACAACGCTGCTGGACATGAAATGCACCAGTGGTAATCTGAACAGTCGCTGGGCATTGCAGCTCTTGATGTACTACATCATGGGCTATCAGTCGTACAACAGCAGCTATTTCCGCAAGCTGAAACGCATTGGATTCTTCAATCCGATGAAGAACACGCTCTATTACTACGATATCAAAGAAATTCCCAACGAAATACTGTACAAGGTGAGCCGCGATGTCATCGGCTACAAGATGGATTACAGTACATATTCTTATGAGCTTACTCAAAAAGAAATTCAAAAAGCGTATAATCACTGGTATTCCGTAGAAGTAAATAACTCGGATGCGGTCAGAGATTTGCATTACGCCCCATACTGCGCCGCCCTTAAAAGATTGGGGGCTGGTAGTCACCAGCCCCCAAAGCTCTGTTAATTTGCCGTTCCAAGTGGAAAAGGCGTTGTTCAGATTTTCTACGATCCAGTTTTGATTCAAGGTTTCACCTTCTTTCCGGCATAAGAAATGACCGTCTTGCTGAAAAGCAAAACGGTCAAAGACTGGTTTTATACACCGTATTTCTTATTCAATGATTCCCATACACTATCGTGGTTTTGCCACTGCGTGTCCGTAGAAGCAGCTTGTTTCTTGGCTTTTTCCAATTCTTCGGTCACATAGCACTGATACAAAAGTTCATCGTGCGACGGTTGAACGGTTGCTTGCATTTCAACAGACACCTCTCTTTTTTTGCTTTAATGTACCACAGTACGCCAATACATACAAGTGCCACATGGCTTTTTTCACAGAATCATATCCAAAATATCCTTTGCAAAGTAGATAACTACGCCGCCGAAAAAGGTCATAAAGCCCTGCGCACGCTGCCCGGCATCGTGGCTTTTGAGGGCAAGACCGATCTGTACAATGCCGAAGCCCAGCAGAATGGCACCAATCGCCTTAATGGCGCTGAACACAAAATCACTGAGTGCATTGATGGTTGCCAGCGGGTCGTCCGCATACACAGGCAAAGCCATCACGATTGCTGCGGCGGCAACCGTGGCAACCGTCAGGTAGCTGCGCTTGATTTTGCGCTGGGTTTCCGGTGCGGATACAGGTTTTTTGATTTTCATAACAGAGATTCCTCCCATTCTTGTAATTCATCATATAGATCTTCGGTAATTTCGGGGCAGGTCAGCTCCGCCACATAAGCGAGCGATACGGTGCCGGCTTGCGCCATATAATCCGGGGGCATCGTGTAGCCCTCCGGCGCAGGGATGGGTGTTGCAAACCGATGCAGCAGTCCCCGCGGGCTGCGGTAGTCGGGTGTGTATTTCAGGTTCGGGTGGTCAAAAAGGTTGTATTTCTTGTCCCTCACCGGTGCTTCGCCGCTGATCATTACAAGGCAGTCACTGCGTTTCATGCGGCGCACCTCGTCCGGGGTCATCAACTCGCGCCCCGTGACCTGATAGCTGTCGCTGGACGAACCGTGGCTGCCCTTGCCGATGCTCTGCCCCTTGGTGCGAATGGTCTGCTTGCCCAGCAGCTTGGAAATGTACTCAAAGGTGCTGTAATCGTTGCCGCCAAGGTAAACAAGGCTGTCGCAGTTGCCGATGATCGTTTCCCAGTCGTCCTTGTATTTGCTTTTGATCTGGGAAATATTTTGCAGAATGATATCGCAGCTTATATTGTCCCTCTGCCGTTTGGCAGAACCAGCAGCCCACACCCATGCTGGTGAAGCTGGGTTCCATAATGTTGGCGTAGTGGGCAGGGCTGCCTTGCCAGCCGGTGCAAACGGCACTTGCAGAACCCAGCGGACCGGCGGCGCAGATCTCGCTGCGGGTAGTCATACCGCTGTGGTCAAAGGGACCGCCTGCCACAAAACTCTCGCACCGGGCATCGGCTGCGGCGCTCAAGCCACCGTCCATGGTCAGCGGTGCCAGTCCACCGGCAGCGCGCATAGCGTTGATGTTTTCCTGCACCGCCCAATAAGCGGAATCGGAGCTGTCGATGCTCCACCACTGTTCGGTGCCTGCCGCCAAATCAAAGGGCACAGCACCATAGCTCATACTGACCTGCGCCGGGGCAGGTTCTGCCGTCGGCACTGCCGTGGGTTCCGGCGTAGGGGCAGGAGTCGGCGCGGGGGTGGCAGTGGGTGTCGGCGCGGGTGTTGCGGTCGGCTCCGGCGTGGCTGTAGGTGTCGCTGTCGGCTCGGCAGTTGAAATTGGTGCAGGTGTTTCTTCGGCTTCTGCGCTTTCGGATGTCGCTGCCGACAGCTCCGTCAATTCAGCGGATTCCGGTTCCGGTGCCTGTGCGCAGGCTGTCAATAGGGACAGCATCGCAAGCATTACGATCCATTTTTTCATCTTGATAACTCCTTGCAGGGGGCCATCTCTGACCCGGTTGCTTCTTCTTTCCTTCATCTTAAAACCTTCTACCTTTCTTGTCCACGCTGTCGATTGTCCGAACGACACTGTTGCTCTTCGTCCGGCACGGTATCCAGCACAATATCCTTTTCGTTCAGGTTCAAAAGTGCCTCCAGCTCGGCAAGGCGCTTGCTCTTTTCAGCCAGCTCGTCCGCCTGTGCAAAAGGCTGCGCAAGCTGTTCCTTGGCGTTTTCCAGCTGCTTTTGCAGCTGCACCAATTTGGATTCAAGGTCGGTCACGCTCTGCGGCAGGTTGTGCAGGCAGTTGTCCAAGCGTACCGTATTGCCGACCGCATCCGCGCCCAGCTGCACCGGATTGATGCCGCTGCCCACAAGATACGCCAGATACATTTTGTCCATTGCAAAATAAGCGATCTGCAAATCAAAGCCCTTGTACTGCCCGATGGAAACCGGCTCGGTGCGGTTCATCGCCATACCCAGCAGCCCCAGCAGGGCTTTGCCTGCGTCCTCGCGCTTGGTGTAAACCGTATCCATCAAAGAGATGGCGAAAACATCCTTGCCGTCCGCATCGTGCTTCGTGTTTCGCTGTTGTGTGGCAAAAGACTCGTACCTATGGTTGGTTTCTTCATCGCCAGATTAGGGAAAAATACGTTTTTAGAGCTGTTTTTTATCGCCAGCTTTTTTCTGGCGATAAAGCTGGCGATAAAGGGGCAGTTTCACTACTAAATAAGACCAAAAGATTCGTCACATTACCTAAAGATAAGACTTCTATAAGACACAGTATCTGGTACGATTGCACAAGAAAAATAGAATTTTAAGAGGTTCGGTATTCTCATAACCGCTTGAGTGGGGGTTCGAATCCCTCACGGCCCACCAAAAAAAGAGCGCAGCTATGCTATTTTGTTGCAAAATAGCATAGCTGCGATTCTTTTTTTGTACAATTCACTGCTCAACTGATTGCGTATCGACTCCCGGCGTTTTTTGTATTGCTGCATAAATGCCATGTACTCCGGGGCTGCATCAATATAACGGTCGTTGCTTTCTTTGGTGGCTGTGTGCTGATAGCCGAAGTCCCTAAAAACCAAAAGGCTCTTGTTGACATGAACGGTATATTACCGTCAGCGTTGGTACACCGACCACCTAAAGTCATAACCCCCACCAGCCGTCACGCCCCCCGTGCCCGCTTGCGGCAGGACAAACCTCCGCGGGCGCATATAGAATGCGCCCCTACGGATTCCGTTTTTGACCAATAGGGACACCTACAAAAAAATGCAGCCACGCTATTTTACCGTAAAATAGCGTGGCTGCGTTTTTTGTTTTGGCTTTGCGTATGATTCCCGGCTCTGAAACCCCGCGTGTTACAGGACCTTGCGCATCTCCTGCACAAGGTCGGCGATCACGATGGGCTTGGACAGGAAACCGTTCATGCCGCATTCCAGGGCGTTGCGGCGGTCCTCGTCAAAGGCGTTCGCCGTTATGGCAAGAATGGGGATGCCTGCCAGGGCGGGGTTTTCCAGCTCACGGATGCGGCGGGTGGCGGTGTAGCCGTCCATGATTGGCATCTGCACGTCCATCAGCACCAGATCGTACTGCCCCGGCGCGGCGGTGCGGACCTTTTCCACGGCGATGGCGCCGTTCTCGGCGGTATCGACCTCAAAGCCGTAGGCGTTCAGAATCTCCACGGCGATCTCGCGGTTCAGCTCGTTATCCTCGGCAAGCAGGATGTGCTTGCCCGCAAAGTCGGTGGGCTCCTTGGGCAATACGCCCTGCTGCTCCTCTGGCTTCTGCCCGATGGCGGTCATCAGGGAGTCGCGCAGGTCCGACAGGAACATCGGCTTGGGGCAGAACGCCGTGACACCGGCTGCCTTTGCCTCGGCCTCAATGTCGGACCAGTCATAGGCGGTCAGGATAATAATAGGCGTATCATCGTTCAAACTGCGAATCTGGCGGGTGACCTCGATGCCGTTCATATCCGGCAGGCGCCAGTCGATGATATAGGCCTTGTAGGTATCGCCCATCTCGATGGACTGCCGTGCGCGCAGCACGGCCTCCTTGCCGGAAAGCGTCCAATCGGCGCGCATACCCACCGTGACCAGCATCTTGGTCACGCTGTCGCAGGTGTTGAAATCGTCGTCCACCACCAGTGCCTTCAGACCCTCCAGCGCGGGGATCTTTTCCGCCTTGCGGTGCTCTGCCTGTATGCGCAGCGGCACACGGACGATAAATTCAGAGCCCTTGCCCGGCGCGGTCTGCACCTCGATGGTGCCGCCCATCATATCTACGATGTTTTTGCTGATGGCCATACCCAGCCCGGTGCCCTGTATCTTGCTTACCGTGGAGGTGCGCTCGCGCTCAAAGGGTTCAAAGATTTTTTGGGCAAACTCCGGGCTCATGCCGATGCCGTTGTCCTTGACGCGGAACTCATACTGCCCGCAGCCGCTGACCTGGCCGGCAAGCTGGCGCACCCGCAGCGACACCGTGCCGCCCGCGGGGGTGAACTTGATGGCGTTGGACAAAAGGTTCATCAAAATCTGATTCAGCCGGGTCTTGTCGCAATAGACGTCCTCATCGGTAATATCTATCGCGTCCATATACAATTCCAGCTGTTTTGCGTAAAACTGCCCGCTGACGATGGTCTTTATGTCGTGCAGCACGTCGGACAGGTTGACCTCGGTCTCGTCCAGCTGGATCTTTCCGCTTTCGATGCGGCTCATATCCAGAATATCATTGATGAGCGAAAGCAGGTGGTTGCCGGAGGCAAGTATCTTGGTAAGGTAATCCTTCACGCGGTCCCTGTCGTCCAGATGGCTGACCGCCAGCGTGGTAAAGCCGATGATGGCATTCATCGGGGTGCGGATGTCGTGGGACATATTGGAAAGGAAGGTGCTCTTGGCGCGGTTGGCGTTTTCGGCGGCGGCCACGGCATCCGAGAGCGCCTGGTTCGCCTGCCTGTCGGCGGTGCGGTCAGACAGAACCAGAATGTGCTTGGTTTGGCCCTCGACCTCGCTGCCCATGGCAACCACATGGAACCAGCGATGCTCCCCGGTTTTCTGATGGACAAACTCCGTGTCCCATTCGCGCTGGTCGCCGCAGGCAAGCCCTTCCAGACGATTTTTGGTGCGGCCGGGGGAATCCGCCGGGTACAGCAGGGCCAGCGTGCCGATATTCTTGCGCACGCTCTTCAGCGTCAGGCCCAGCAGCCGTTCTATGTTCGGGCTGACATAATCCGCCCGGTTCTTTTGGGCATCCAGCAGCAGGAAAACGTCGTCCACGTTCTGGGACAGCTTCTCGAACAGCACATCCCGGTACAAGATCGCGGTGTTCTGGCGGCGCAGCTTGGTGCGGCCCCGGTGCATGACCATCAGAAGGATCATTGCCGCAATCGACAGGACAACGAGGGCTACGATCTGCATCGTGCGCTGCCAAAGCTGGTTCATGGCGGCATTGACGGTATCCCGCGGGACAAGGCCCACCAGGATCCAGTTCTGGATGCCGGTGCTTTCGTAGACCATATAGAATCTTGTGCCGTCCAGCGTCACCTCGCGGTTTCCGGTGATGCCCTGCGCAAAATCGTCCGTAAGCTCCTGTATCTGCGCCTCGGTAAGGTCGGAATACTCTTGCAGTATCGCTAGAAAGTTATAAATGGATTCCGAGCCTTCTGAGATATTTTCGATCACGACCTGCCCGTCCGGGTAGATGACAAAGGAGCTGGCCGTTCCGCCGAAAGCCGAATCGTCCACGGTCTTCATCACAACATTGTTGTAGTGGCTGATGGCAATGGCATCGTAGGCAAAGCCGCGGTAGATGCCCTTGGTTTCGGGGCAGATGAACACCAGCATCGGGTCCTGCCCGGGCAGGGCCGTGTTCAGCACAACATCCTCCTGGTCGGAAAGCAGCTCGTCCAGATTGCTCTGCAGGCCCAGGTAGCCCGTTTCCCCGCTGGGGGTCATGTAGTTGCCGTCGTAAGAAAGAAAGTAGAATTCGGCAAAGCCAAGCTGCTGCTGCGCTGACTCCAGATACGCCTGCGTGCTGGCATCATCGGGGGCACTGCTCAGAAAGCCGTTCCACAAATGCAGATAGGAGATGTTCTTCTTGACGATCATGCTCAGCATATTGTTGGATTTGTGCAGGACTTCCTCCAAATGCGAGGTGCTTTCCGCATAGATGGTTTTTGACACAAACGAAAGGTACTGCGCGCTAAGGCAGACAAGCAGCGCAATCGACAGCAGGCAGGCCGCCGCAGCATGCCAATTTCGCCGCGAATGCCGCTTTATTTTTATTTTATGCTTAGTTTCTTCCACAGCGCATTACCCCCCCCGAATGTAATATAGCTTTCCGGCGCGGCCAGCGTCACGCTGCCGCCGGAAAGTGCCTCGCTCCAGGCGTCTTTGACCGTAGCCTCCCCGCGCTCAAACGCGCGGCTTTCGTCCTGCAGCAGCGGCGCCATCTGCTTTTCGGTTGCCAGGCAGGTCACGGTGACGGTGTCGTCATCCTGCAGCGGCTGGCCGCCGCGGGTGATGCCGGTCAGCGTATAGCTGCCGTCGTTCTCCTGCACCTGCACGGCAATGCCGCTGACCACCGGCAGGGAACCGCGGTTGAACGGGGTAAAGCCGCCCTCGCAGCCTTCCACAAAGGTGCGCACGGTGTCCTTCAGCTCGGCACCCGTCATGGTGCGCCGGTACGACATAAGCCCGTTGGGCATGATCATGGCGCGCGCCGTTGTTTGGGTATAGTCTGCCTGCAGCACGCTGCCGGTAAAGCTGCTGGCGGGTGCTATCAGCACATCGGTGCCGTACAGCCCGCGCAGCGTGTTTGCCATGACCGAGAAGGACGCATTGCCGCCGTTTTTGTGGAACACGTTGGAATAGGCGGTTTCACTGGTCAGCACAACGTCGCTTGTGTCGGGCGGTTCCTCTGTCAGAAGGCGGGCGTTGAACACACGGTAGGCCTGCCCGGCGTCATATTCGCCCGCGATCATCTTGGAAACCACATCCTGGGAGATGGCAAAGAAATCGTTGGATGCGATGCGGATGAACATGTGGTTTTCTTCCACCACCGAGCGCACGTCCTTCATGGTGTCGGTCAGGTGGTAGCTGACATTCTGGCTGTAGCTCAAAAGATCCTGCCCGTCCGCGAGGATCTGCTCCTGCGCCCCCTCCGACAGCATGACGTGCAGGACCTGCATTGCCTTTTCGCGCCGGGCGGCGTCCTGCTCCAGGTCGCGGTTCAGCGCCACCTGGAAGTAGGGGGTAGTCATCAGCCATTTTTCGCCGTTCTGGTTGAAGAACGGCAAAAAGGTTGCGTCGATGCCCTGCTCCCGGAACATCTGTACGCCGGCGGAGCTGCCAAAGTACATGGCAAGCTCCCCCTTGCCGAACATCCCGGTCACGTCGTCGTAATTCAGCTCTAAGTCCGCCGCCGTAAGACCGGTGTCCTGAATGAACTGCTCCATACGCTCGAAGGCGCCCGGCCAGACGGTATTGTCCAGCCCGACACGGGCGGTGCTGGCGGGGTAGCTGTAGGCGGTGCGCCATTTGCGCCCTTCCGTACTCTTAAGCTCGGTGGCGGAAAGCCCCTGCAGCGTTTCCGCGCAGGTGTAGTCGTACAGATAATCGGCGGTAAAGCCGCGGATGCCCGCTTCGTCAAAGGCTTTGCAGGCAGCGGCAAAGCTGGCGTAATCGGTGGGCAGCGGGATACCGTATTCCTCAAAAAGGCCGCGGTTGACCACAAAGCCGTGGGCGTCTGCGCATACGGGCAGCCAGTTTACACTGCCGTCCTCATTTTTAAAGCTGTTGAGGTAGGTATTGTAGACAGCGCCTGCCTCGTTGGTGGTGGAAAGGTCCATCAGGCTGTCCTTCAGGGGGGGCCGCATCGTGCAGGGAGAAGCGGCAGCAGGTTATAATGTCCGGCAGACCGCCGTTTTCCTGCAAGAATTTGTAAAAGTCCAGATCGTTGTTGCCCACGATAAACTCAATGTTTACGTCCGGCAGCCGCGCCTGCACGTAGGGGGCGTACTTTTCGTAGAGGCTGTTGGACCACAAATAGACCTGAATGGTGTCGGCGTCCTCCTCTGCCTGCACCGCCTCGGTGCTTTTTCCGGCGCAGCCGGTCAGCAGGAACAGCCCCAGCACCGTGGCTGCAAGCAGGGAGGAAATTCTGTGCAGTGGTTTCTTTTTCATCCGGTTTTTCTCCTTATTTTTTGACGGTCTGCTATATAGGCTGTGACGCAGGAAAAAACGCCTTCAGGGCATGGCGGACCCATGCCTGAAAGCGCTGTCTGACCGTATTAAATAATATCCGCGGGCAGCAGAAAACAGCAGAGCGTCATAGATGCCCTGCTTTGTGCCGCCGGTGTAGCGATGTGTTTTCACCCTCGTCAACTCCTGCCCCAAAAAGGATGCGAAGCTACCGGCGGCAGTAAAACAACAATTTCTTGTTGGCAACTGGCTGACCCGATGGGCCCCTATAGCTTTGCGTCGCCGGTTTGCACCGGGTTTGCCTGTGGACTTGTAGAAAAATAGTATACCACATAAGATGGTTTTTGACAAGGCGAAACCGGAAATAAATCCGCTTGCACGCACAACAGGCAAAAACGCGCCCCCCTCTTGGCCCCCTCTGCGAGGGGGCTCCGCCCGCAGGAGGTGGGGGAGAGAACCGTGCGGCGAGCAGAAATATTTCGGGCCCAGACTGGCGAAAACTCTTGTAGGGGCGAGCATTGCTCGCCCGTGCCCGCTTGCCTTACAAGACAACTGTCCCGGAAAATGCGTTGCGGAGGTAAGTTGGCGGGCGACCAATGGTCGCCCCTACACACGCAACAAGGAAAAACGCGCCCTTCTCCGCCCCTACAAAAAACGTAGGGGCGGATTCCATATCCGCCCGTACCCGCTTGCGGCAAGGTAAACTTCGGCGGGCGCATATAGAATGCGCCCCTACGGATTTCGCTTTCGACATCGGCCTTGCCGGTTCTGGGTGATACAACAAAAAAAGAGTCTGTGACATCTTAGATGTCACAGACTCTTGGTGCGCGGTACAGGACTCGAACCTGTGACCTCCTGCACGTCAAGCAGATGCTCTACCAGCTGAGCTAACCGCGCTTATTGCGCCGCCTCTTGGCGACGCATATTATTATAGCAGAACGACTTCCAAATTGCAAGCCCTTTTTGCAAAAAAAATCAAATTTTTTCTGCGTCGCGCAAATCGCCCCGGCAGCGCCAGACCGCCAGCAGGATAAACACAAAGCATACGACCCAGGTCGTCGGCTCACAAAAGCAGACCGCGCGGTAGCCCCGGACCGGCACGAGCCATACGGCAAAGATCACCTTGCCCACAAGCTCCAGCCCGCTGGCCAGCAGCGGCTCTACCGTGTGCCGGATGCCCTGCAGCATATTGCGCAGAATGACCAGCACGGCCATCGGCGGGATGACAGGTGCGCTGATTTTCAGGTACAGCAGCGCGTTGGAGATAATGACCTCGTCCGTGCTGCCCGTGATGCCACGGATGGCGGCCCCGCCCAGCAGGAAGGTGAACGCCATCACAAACACCCACCACACAAAATAGATCGCAAGCGCGGCCTTGACGCTCTGCCAAATGCGGCTGCGGCGGCCCGCACCCAGATTCTGGCTGCTGAACGTCGCCACGCCGATGCCCAGTGCACCGCCCGGGATGAAGTACAGCTCCGCCAGGCGGCGCGCGGCGGTCTGCGCCGTGATGTAGACGCTGCCCAGCGCGTTGATGCTGCTTTGCAGCGCCACGCTGCCCAGATTGTAGATGGCGCTCATCAGCCCCATGCTCAGGCCCGCCCAGAACATACTGGTCACGGCGCGGCGCGTGGCAGCCCGGAGCTGCCGGGGCGTAAAGCGCAGCTCCGGGTAGCCGCGCAGGATGTACACAACGCCCAGCACGGCGCTGATGCCCTGCGCCAGCACCGTGGCAATGGCCGCGCCGCGCACGCCCAGCCCCAGCGGCCCCATGAACGCGGCGTCCAGCCCGACGTTCAGCACGCTGCTGAACAGCAGGAACAGCAGCGGCGTCACGCTGTTGCCGACGGCGCGCAGCAGCGCAGCCTCCATATTATAGAGCATCGTCAGCGGGATGCCCAGCAGAATGACGGTCAGGTAGGCGGACGCGCCGCCCCATGCCTGTGCCGGGACCTGCAAAACGGTCAGCAGCGCGTCGCGGCCCAGCAGGGAGCACCCCGTCAGCACCAGCGACACCGCCGCCGACAGCGTGACCATCCAGCCCACGGCGCGGCGTATCCCGCTTTCATCGCCCGCGCCAAAATAGCGGCTGACCGTCAGCGCCAGGCCGTTGTTCATGCCGAAGGCAAAGTTCATGATAAGCCCGTACAGCGCCGCCGTCGCGCCGATCTCCGCCAGCGCGGCGGAGCCCAGCAGGTGCCCGGCCAGCGCAGTGTCGGTCAGATTGTACAGCTGCTGCAAAAGGTTGGAGCAGAACAGCGGCATCGAAAATTGCAGCACCAGGCGGAACGGGTCGCCCTGGGTCATATCCAGCACACGGCTTTTGTGCGCGGTGGCCATAGTGTAACATCTCCTTTATTGATTGCAGGTCTATTATACGGGACGGCACGGGGCGTGTCAATCGGATCATTCCGGCACGGGACCCGGACAAAACCGCCGGGAACGCGGAAAGGGGCGTGTGGAATTTTCCCAAACAATCAAATTCTTTTGCGGATGGAAAGCCGGGCCCGGGTGTCGTATAATGCAGACAAAAAGCAAATGCTGCAACACTGTCATTTTGCAAAGAAGGAGAGAGCTTATGCAAACCTGTACACTGGCAGTCGACATCGGCGCGTCCAGCGGGCGGCACATCGCAGGCACCGTGCAGAACGGAAAAATCACCCTGCAGGAGGTCTACCGCTTCGAAAACGGCGTCCACCGCGAGAACGGCCACCTCTGCTGGGACATCGACACCCTCGCAAAAGAGGTCGTCAACGGCCTGAAGGCTGCACACGACGCAGGCTTTGCCCCCGCGACCATCGGCATCGACACCTGGGCCGTCGATTTTGTGCTGCTGGATGCGGACAATAAGCGCATCGGCGACGCCGTCGCCTACCGCGACGAGCGCACCGAGGGCATCCGTGAGGCGCTGGAAAAGGAATACGGCCTGACCTTTGCCGACCACTACGCCCGCACCGGCATCCAGTACCAGCCGTTCAACACGGTCTACCAGCTGATGGCGCTCAAAAAGGAGCACCCGGAGCAGCTGGCCGCCGCCAAAACGTTCCTGATGGTGCCCGATTACCTGAACTACCTGCTCTGCGGCGTGCCCGCCAATGAGTACACGAACGCCAGCACCACGGCGCTGGTGGGCGCGGACAGCAGGGACTGGGACGATGCACTGATCGAAAAGCTGGGTCTGCCGCGCGGCATCTTCCAGCCCATCAAGACCGCCGGTACGGTGCTGGGGCATTTGACGCCGGAAATTCAGAGGGCTGTCGGCTTTGACGCCGAGGTCATTCTGCCCGCGACCCACGACACCGGCTCGGCGTTCCTCGCCGTGCCCGCGCGGGATGAGTACGCCGCTTACCTGTCCAGCGGCACATGGAGCCTGCTGGGCGTGGAAAACGCAGCGGCCATCACCGGCCCGGACAGCTGCGCCGCCAACTTTACGAACGAGGGCGGCTATGAATACCGCTACCGTTACCTGAAAAATATCATGGGCCTGTGGATGATACAGTCCGTCCGCCGTGAGCTTGGCGAAAAGACCGGCACCCGCCCGAGCTTCCCGGAGCTGATCGCCGCCGCGAAGGAGGCCGCCGACTTCCCCAGCTGCGTTGACCCCGATGACAACCGCTTCTTAGCGCCTGCCTCCATGATCGAAGAAGTCAGGGCCGCCTGCGCCGACACGCACCAGCCCGTGCCCGCCGCCACCGGCGAGGTCATGCAGTGCGTCTACAACTCCCTGACGCAGGACTACCGCCGCGCCGTGGAGACCTTGCAAACCCTGACCGGCAAGACCTACACAAGCCTGAACATCGTCGGCGGCGGCAGCCAGGACGGCTACCTGAACCAGCAGACCGCCAACGCCACCGGCCTGACCGTGTTTGCAGGCCCCACCGAGGGCACAGCGCTGGGCAACCTGATGGTGCAGTTCATCCACAGCGGCGATTTTGCCGACCTGGCCGAGGCCCGCGCCGCCATCCGGCGCAGCTTTGAAATTAAAGAGTATCAGCCGGAGTAAACGACCCGGCGGGGTGGGGGCACCCCGCCCTACATCCAACCGTAGGGCGGCATGCCCTCATGCCGCCGCCAGCCTGCCGTTCACCCCGGTTTGTAGGGGAGGGTCTTGACCCTCCCGTGCCCGCGCCCGACACCGTATACTTCCCGGGAGGGATAAATCCCTCCCCTACACGCACATCACAACAAATCCATATACAGGAGGTCCCACCATGTTAGTCGAAACCAAAGCCCGCGTTGGCGTGTTCGCCATTGCGCTGGGCGCTTACCTGCCGCAGTTCCCCACGCTGGTCCCCGAGTTTGAGGGCCAGTACGCCGCCTTCAAAAAGACGCTGCCCGACACCGTCGAGGTCATCGACGGCGGCATCGTCACCACCAAGGAGCAGTCCATGGCCGCGGGCGATAAGTTCCGCACCGCCGACGTTGACCTTGTCATTCTGCAGCTGCTGACCTACGCTACCTCTTACAATATGCTGCCCGCTGTGCGCGACCTCGACGTGCCCGTCGTCCTCGTCAACGTGCAGAAGAAGAAGGCCCCCGACTACGCCAACACCGACACCCCCACCTGGCTGGGTGAGCTGTACGCCTGCGGCGCTGTCGGCGAGATGGTCGCTGATCTGGAGCGCGCCGGTAAGCGCCACGCCGTCATCACCGGCGTTGTCGAGGGCGGTGACCCCGCCGTGCAGGCCGAAATCAACGACTGGTGCAAGGCCGCGCAGGTGCGTCGCCGCTTCCGTGATACGAACCTTGCGCAGATTGGCCGCCCGTACCCCGGCATGATGGATCTGTACATCGACGAGACGAACCTGTACAACCGCATGTGGCTCTACACCAAGCAGTTTGACTGGGAGAAGATGTGGGCCATCGCCGACAACATCACCGACGAGGACGCCATCCGCGCCAAGGCGCAGGACATTCTGGACACCTTCGATATTGAGGGCGGCGGCACGGTGGAGAAGGTCTGGGATATGGCCCGCTACGTTGTCGCATTTGAGCAGTGGGTCAGGGACGAGAAGATCGCCTTCGTCGCCAGCCACTACGACGGCTTCGCCAAGGGCGTGGCCGGTAAGCTGGACTCGATGCTGATCCCCGCGTTCTCGATGCTCATCAAGCAGGGCACGGCCTGCGCCGTCGAGGGCGACATCAAGGTCGCGATGGCCATGTCCATCCTCAAGACCATTGCGGGCTGCGGCCAGCTGAGCGAGATGTACTCCATCGACTTCAATGAGGACATCTGCATTATCGGCCACTCCGGCTCCGGCGACGCCGACATCTCCACGGCCAGAAAGCCGACCATGAAGATCGTGCCCGTGTTCCACGGCAAGACCGGCGGCGGCTACCTGACCCAGTTCTACCCGCCGGTGGGCGATGTGACCTATCTGGCCATCACGCAGGACAAGGACGGCCACTTCAAGTTTGTCGTGGCCGAGGGCGTCAACGAGCCCGGCCCGATCTTCACCTTCGGTGACACGAACATGCGCACCCGCTTCAGCTGCGGTGCCCGCGAGTTCGTCAACCGCTGGAGCGAGGCCGGCCCCACCCACCACATGGCCGCCGCCACCGGCCACCACATCGACACGATTTTGAAGGTTGCCGAGATCTTCAACGTGCCGGTGGATGTGATCACGCGCTGATTTATAATCGATGCACGGTAGGGGCCGGGCATGCCCGGCCCTCAACATAAAAATTATGACCCGTAAATGGGCAGCTGCGCAAGGTGGCGGGCCGGACATGTCCGGCCCCTACGGACGCGGCAAAAAGCAAAAAAGGAGCAGAAATTATGTCTACGATTTATGAAATTCCCTGCGTCAAGGGCTTTATCCGCATGTGCAACGATGGCTGGCTGCAGGGCTGGCACGAGCGCAACGGCGGCAACCTGACCTACCGCATGACCGGGGAGGACGTCGCCGCCTGCCGTCCCTACTTCGACGCCGAGCCGCGCGAGTGGGTCAACATGGGTGTGCAGGCCGATAATCTGGCCGGTGAGTACTTCATCACCACCGGCTCCGGCAAGTTCTTCCGCAACGTCGAGCCTGACCCGATCCACAGCATCGGCATTGTGGAGATCAACGACAAGGGCGACAGCTGGCGTATCGTCTGGGGTCTGGCCGACGGCGCACGCCCGACGTCCGAGTTCCCCAGCCATTTTATGAACCACAGCGTCCGCAAGGCCGCTACCAACGGTGCGAACCGCGTTATTTATCACTGCCACGCCACCAACGTCATTGCGCTGACCTACATCCTGCCGCTGACGGACCGTGACTTCTCCCGCGCCCTGTGGCAGAGCGCTACCGAGTGCCCCGTCGTTTTCCCCGAGGGCGTCGGCGTCTGCCCCTGGATGGTCCCGGGCGGCGCGGACATCGCCATGGCAACCTCCGAGAAGATGAAAACCTATCAGGCCGCTATCTGGGCACAGCACGGCCTGTTTGCCTCCGGCCCTGACTTTGACATCACCTTCGGCCTCGCCCACACGATTGAAAAGAGTGCCGAGATCTACGTCAAGGTCCTGTCCATGGGCGGCGGCCTGATTCGCCAGACCATCACCGACGATGACCTGCGCGCCATTGCCCACGACTTCGGTGTCACCCTCAACGAGAACTTCCTCGACTAACATTACGGGCAAAACGCCCCTGACCGAACGGTCAGGGGCGTTTTGCTGTACAAAAAGGCTTCCCCATCGGGGAAAGCTGTCACCGAAGGTGACTGATGAGGGCCGAACCCTCTGTGGCAACCCGTTTGCGGGCAACCGCGCAAGCTCTCCCCTCATCCGGCCCTGCGGGGCCACCTTCTCCCCCAGGGGGAGAAGGCTTCAGGGCTTCTTCTTTGGAATATGAACCTCCGGGATGGCGACGTTTTCATAGTTGATGGACTTGTGCTTCTCCGGGGTCTCGGGGGCGTCGCTGTGGGCGATCTGGCCGGTGTGGACCTCGGGCAGGGCAACGTCGTCACTGTGGACACGGTAGCGCTGCTTTTTCAGCGCCTCGCGCAGCTTGCGGAACATCAGAAGGACCTCCCAATTAGATAAAGTTGATAAAGAAGGTGATGACCAGACTGTTGAGGAAGTCCGCAAACAGACTGCCTACCAGCGGGATCAGCAGATACGCCTTGACTGACGGGGCATACTTTTCGCACAGGGCCTGCATGTTGGCCATGGCGTTGGGCGTCGCGCCCATGCCAAAGCCGCAGACGCCCGCTGCAATGACCGCAGCGTCATAGTCGCGGCCCATGATGTTGAAAATCACAAAGTAGGTGAACAGGAAAATCAGCAGCGTCTGGCCCGCCAGCAGGATGATGAGCGGCAGCGCCAGCGCGGCCAGCTGCCACAGCTTCAGCGTGATCATGGCAATGCCCAGGAACAGCGACAGGCTGATGCCGCCGATGTCGTTGATCTCGCCCATGTGGGTCGTGAATTTGTGGGTGAATTCGCCGATGTTGCGCATACACGCCGCGGCGATCATCGCGCCGATATAAATGGGGAACGTCAGCCCGGTCATGGCCAGCGCCTTGGAGATGAACGTGCCGATGCCGATGGCGATAATCAGCTGGAACACAGCAGCCGGGTACATGCTGGTGTGGCGCTCATGCTTGATTTCTTCCTCCACCAGCAGGCTGTCGTCCTCGGGCACAACGGTGTCCAGCAGCTTGCGGCGCTCAATGAGCAGACGGCCCGTCGGGCCGCCCATGACGCTGCCTGCAATCAGGCCGTAGGTGGCCGCCGCCGTGCAGAGCGTGGTCGCGCCCGCAACGCCGAAGTCCTCGAGCACGGGGCCGAACGCGCCCGCCGTGCCGTGGCCGCCGACCATCGGGATGGAACCGGTGCACAGACCGATCATCGGCGAGATGCCCAGCAGATCCGCCAGCCCGACGGCGAGGAAGTTCTGGCACAAAATCAGCGCAACGACCAGCCCCAAGAAGATGATCAGCGATTTGCCGCCGCTTTTCAGCACCTTGAGGTTGGCCTGAAAGCCTACCGAGGTGAAGAAGAACACCATGCAGACTTCCTTTAAAATGTCGTCAAATTCAAACTCGGCAATGCCGGTCACATAGCAGAGACAGGTGAAAACGGCAAACAGCACGCCGCCGATGACCGGCGCGGGAATGCAGAATTTTTCCAGAAAGCCGATGCGCGCCTTCAAAAAGCGGCCCAGCATCAGCACGCAGACCGCCGCAAACAGCGTCTGGTACATATCCAGTGAGATGATCATGCGGCGGCCTCCTGTTCAGGGGACGCGCTCGTCTCCGGCCCTGCGGGGGTGATGCCCTGCGCGGTGTAGTACGCAGCGGCCCCGGTGTGGTAGGGGATAACGCTCTGCGCGGCGGCCACGGCGGGGTCGGTCACCAGCGGCACCGGCACGGCGGCAGCCACGGCGTCCACGCTGTCAAAATACCGGGCAGTCAGCCTTTGGACGGTCTCGTCGGACAGCGCGTTCGACGCCAGCAGAAGCGCTTGCACGCTGACGGTCCAGACGTCCTCACCCTGACCGGCGTAGGTCCCGGCGGGGATAACGCAGGCGCGGTAGGCCGGGTAGGCCGCCAGCAGCCGCGCACCGACACCCCCGTCAACGGAGAGCAGACGGATGGCGCAGGTCTTGGCCAGCTGCTCCAGCGCGTCGGCGTGCAGACCGGCGGTGACGAACATCGCGTCGATCGTGCCGTCGGCCAGCCGGGCGGCAGCGTCGGTGTAGTTCAGGTTTACAGTGTGCACCAGGCGGTTGTTCAGGCCGCAGGCGGCCAAAACCTGCCCGGCGTTCTGCTCGGTGCCGGATTCCTCCTCGCCGACGCTGAGCGTGCAGCCCTGCAGCTCCTCCAGCGTCGTAATGCCGGAGTCGGCCCGGACAACGACCTGCACGGCCTCCTCATACAGAGCGGCCACGGCGCTGAAGCTGCGCTCGGTGCTCTCGTGGGCAAAGACGCCGCTGCCGTCGTAGGCATCCTGCGCCATGTCGGACTGGGCAACGGCCAGTTGTAAATAGCCGCCCGCCAGCAGCCGCAGGTTGGCGGCGGACCCGGCGGTCTGTTTGACCTCGATGGTGCTGTTCTGGGCGGACATGGCGGTACCAAACGCATTGTACACGCCGCCAGCAGCCGCAGCCCCCAGCCGCAGCCGCGACGCCGCGCAGCCCGCCAGCAGGACCGCGGCGGACAGGACGGCAATGATACGGAACAGATGTTTTTTCAATCGTACACCTCTCTGAAATTCTTTAGGCTCCCCTTGAGGGGAGCTCCGCCCGCAGGCGGTGAGGGGTGGGCCGCAGCAACCCTTTTATAGGTCGGCTGCCAGCCACCCTTCCGGCCCTGCGGGGCCACCTCCCCTCAAGGGGAGGCAGGGATGGCGGCAGTTATTTCCCCACCACATCCCAATGCTTATCGTTCCTGTTCAGCACCTCGCAGCCGGTCTCGGTCACCAGGACGAGGTCCTCCACGCGGACGCCGAACTCGCCGGGCAGGTAGACGCCCGGCTCAATCGAAAAGATCATGCCGGGTCTGGCTACGGCGGTGTTCGCGCTGCTGACGTCGCCCTTCTCGTGGTCGGTCTGGCCGATGAAATGCCCCAGACGGTGGTTGAAATACGCGCCGTAGCCCGCTTCCGTAATCAGGTCGCGCGCGGCGGCGTCCAGCTCACACAGGCGCACGCCGGGCTTGATGAGCGCCTCGGCAGCCTCATTCGCGCGGCGCACCAGATCGTGCACGGCGGCCTGCTTTTCAGTGGGCTGGCCGCAGAACCAAGTGCGGGTCATGTCGCTGCAATAGCGGCTCTTCACGCAGCCCATGTCAAACAGCACGCAGTCGCCCTCTTTTAACACGGTGTCGTCCGGCTCGTGGTGCGGGTCGGCGGCGTTGGCGCCAAAGGAGACGATCGTCGTAAAGCTCGGCCCCTCGCAGCCGTGGGCACGGAACTGCGCGTCGATAAACTCGGCGACCTCGCGTTCGGTCATGCCGACCTTTATATAGTGCTTCGCGGCCTCGTTTACCGCGTCGTTGATGCGGGACGCCTCGCGCATGAGGGTCTGCTCCTCGGCGTCCTTGCAGGCGCGGCAGTCGTCCACGCAGTCGCTGGACAGCACGACCTGCATACCGGGGTGGGTCTCCATCAGCGGGATCAGAAACTTAGCGGGCCACTCCTTGTCAATGCCCAGCGGCCTGCCCGCGTCCACGACCTCGGCGATCTGCGCCACGGGCTTGTCCGTGTCGGTGTGCCAGACGGTCCTGCACGGCGGCTCGGGCACATTGAACAGCCTGTTCAAAAACAGCACCGGCTCGCCCTCGGTGGGCAGGTAGAGCGCCAGCAGACGCTCATAGGGCTCCACGGCGACGCCGGTCAGATACCACACGCTCTTGGGGTCGCAGACGATCATCTGCGTCAGTCCCTGCGCGCGCAGGGCAGCACGGACACGGTCCATGCGTTCGGTTTTCAACATACAAATGCCTTCTTTCCCATAATCCTTTATTCAGTTTTCCGCGGGCTTCATTGCACTTTTGCGGTACTGCTGGGGGCTTTGGCCCACCATGGCGGTAAAGCGGGTCGAGAAGTTGCTCTCATCCCCAAAGCCGACCTGGTGCGCGATCTCGCAGACGGAGAAATCCGTCAGCACCAGCAGCTCCTTGGCGCGTGTGATCCGCGTGGACAGCAAAAAATTGTAGGGCGTCGTGCCCATGTACTGGCGGAACAGCCGCAGAAACCAGCTCTTGCTCACCGGCGTCTGGGCCAGCAGGCTGTCAAGCGACAGTGGCTCGGCATAGTGCTGGCGGATGTACTCGGCGGCCTGTTCGATCAAGGTGCGGTTGGAGCGGCTCTCGTCCCCGGCCAGCAGCTGGCGGGCCATCAGGGCCAGCATCCGGTGCAGGGCCAGGCAGATCTCGATCTGTGCGGCAGCGCCGTGCTCCCACTCGGCGGCCAGTGACTCAAACAGCGGCTGCATCTCCAGTCGACTGACCGTAACGGGGGACAGCCGCCCCTGCGGCTGCAGTACCTCGGCCAGATTGGCGACGCCCGCGCCGTCCAGATGCGCCCAGTAGTGGTGCCAGTGGTCCTGCCCGGGGGCAGTGCAGTAGCTTTGCGGGGTGCGGCAGTTCAACAGCAGGGCGCTGCCGGCGGGCAGCTCCACGCGCTGGTCGTTCTGCTCGATCAGACCGGAGCCGGACAGCGTATAAAACAGCAGATAACTTTCCTTATCGGTGCGGGCCGTGGCAAAATGGGCGCGGCCATAAAAGTTGCCGGCCTCGGTGCAGTAAAACGGCTGTGCCAGCGCCGCCGCGCCGGGGGTGGCGCGCAGCCAGGTGCTGCGTTCCTCCACGTCCATATTATAGGTCAGCATAGTGGCGGTCCCTCCCTTGCTTATATGAACATGATAGAAACAAACCGCGCGTTTGTCAATAAAAAATAGAAAAAGCCTTCCCTATATAAGGAAAGCGCAGCTTGTCGAAAAACCTCCCTCTGCGAGGGAGGTGCCCCGAAGGGGCGGAGGGAGAGAACCTTGCCATAGCCCGAAATATTTCGGACAGCCGTACAGTTCTCTCCCCCACCGCCTGCGGGCGGAGACCCCTCGCAGAGGGGGCCAAGGAGTGAACGTACCTTTTTCGACAGTCTGGGGCGATCATTGGTCGCCTGCCTTGACAACACCGCCCTTTTGTCCTATACTGATACACAGGTTAAACCCGGGTTTAAGTCATAGGAGGAAAACACATGGCCTATACAGTGGGGGAGATGGCGCGGCGGATGGGTGTGCCCGCATCGACGATCCGCTATTACGATAAGGAAGGGCTGCTTCCCTTCGTCGGGCGCTCGTCCGGCGGCATCCGCGTTTTTACGGAGAAGGACTTCGAGTGGCTGCGCATCATCGAGTGCCTGAAAAAGACCGGCATGTCCCTCAAGGACATCCGCGAATACATCGAGCTGGCCATGCAGGGCGATGAGACCATTGCCCGGCGGCTGGAGCTGTTCCGCAAGCAGCGCACCGTGCTCGAGACCCGCATGGCTGAATTGCAGCAGACGATGGACACCCTGGACTACAAGTGCTGGTTCTATGAGACCGCCGCCGCCCGCGGCAGCACCGAGGGCATCAACGACCTGCCCGACGAGGCTCTGCCCGAGGCCCTGCGCCCCGTGCGGGAGCGTCTGCGCGCCGCCGCAAAGGCGGAGACAGAAGAAGTATGACCCCAAAACGCCGCCCCTGCAAAAAGGTGCGGCGTTTTTTGCGCCCCAGGTGTGCCGACTATAACAACCCACCCCGCTAAAATCCTGCCGCCACCGCTATATCTGGTGCTGCAGCGTACAATCTGCCACCAGACAAAACGGAAAATCTCAAAAAATCCTGCCGCGAAGTGTTAAACACAGCACAATTCCCGTAAAGATGCAAAAAATACGGAAAATATCTGCGTGAAACTTTCCATTGACACCTCGCGCGCCCTGTGGCAGAATGACGGTAAGAACCTGATTGTGTAAAGGAGAGATCCCTATGACCCCTGAACTTCGCTGGCTGAGTGACCCCACCGTCTTTGCCGTGAACCGGCTGGACGCACACTCTGACCATCTCTGCTGCCGTACCTTGGACGAGGCCGAAAGCGGTCTGACATCGCTGCGCCAGTCACTGGACGGCGCATGGCGCTTTGCGTGGAGCGCCAACCCTGCCGCCCGCCCGGCGGATTTCTGGCAGCCGGACGCCGACCTGACCGGCTTCGGTACGATCCGCGTGCCCGGGCACATCGAACTGCAGGGCTACGGTCAGCTGCAGTACACCAACACCCTCTACCCGTGGGATGGCCGCAGCTGCCTGCGCCCGCCGCAGGTCGATTGGAACGATGACCCCGTGGGCAGCTATGTCAAAGAGTTTGATCTGGACGAGTCCCTGCGCGGCCAGCGCGTCTGCGTCAGCTTTCAGGGCGTGGAGCAGGCCATGTACCTGTGGTGCAACGGCCAGTTCGTCGGCTATGCCGAGGACAGCTTCACCCCGTCTGAATTTGACCTGACACCGTATATTCGGGACGAGAACAACCGCCTCTGCGTCGAGGTCTACAAGCGCAGCAGCGCCGCCTGGATCGAGGATCAGGACTTCTTCCGCTTCTCGGGCATCTTCCGCTCGGTCTATCTGTACGCAAAGCCCAGGGTCCACATCAACGACATCTGGCTCAAGGCCGACCTTGCCGCCGACAACACCACCGGCCTGCTGACGCCCCTCGTCAAGCTGGACGGTGAGACCGACGGCGCGTCGGTTGCCCTCGTCGTGACCGACCCCGAGGGCTACGCCGTCTACGAAGGCCCCGCCGCGGGCGATACGATTGAGATCGAGGGCATCCAGCCGTGGTGCCATGCAGCGCCGGTGCTCTACCACGCCGTACTGACCCTGCGCGATGCCGACGGCGTTTTGCAGGAGGTTGTGCCCTACGACATCGGCTTCCGCCGCTTTGAGATGATAAACGGCGTCATGTGCCTGAACGGGGAACGTGTCGTGTTCAACGGCGTCAACCGCCACGAGTGGAACGCCGACAGGGGCCGCGCCATCGGCGCCGACGACATGCACGCCGCCATGGCCGTGTTCAAAAAGAACAACATCAACGCCGTGCGCACCTGCCACTACCCCGACCAGAGCCTGTGGTACGACCTGTGTGACCGGAACGGCATCTATATGATCGACGAGACGAACCTCGAAAGCCACGGCAGCTGGCAGAAGCTCGGCGCGGTGGAGCCGAGCTGGAACGTGCCCGGCAGCCTGCCCGAGTGGAAGGACTGCGTCGTGGACCGCGCCCGCAGCATGTTTGAACGCGACAAGAACCACGCCGCCGTCCTGATCTGGTCCTGCGGCAATGAGAGCTACGCGGGCGAGGATATTCTCGCCATGTCGCAGTTCTTCCACGCCCACGACCCGGGACGCCTCGTGCATTATGAGGGTGTGTTCCACTGCCGCGCGTTCGACGCCATCAGCGACATGGAAAGCCGGATGTACGCCAAGCCGTGGGAAATTCGCGAGTATCTCGAATCCCACCCGAAGAAGCCCTTCATTCTCTGCGAGTATATGCACGATATGGGCAACTCGCTGGGCGGCATGGAGAGCTATGTACGCTTGGCCGACGAGTTCGACCAGTACCAGGGCGGCTTCATCTGGGACTACATGGACCAGGCGCTCCGGCACACCGACGCGCTGGGCCGCAGCGTGCTGGGCTACGGCGGCGACTTTGCGGACCGCAACACCGATTACAACTTCAGCGGCAACGGCATTGTCTACGCCGACGGTGCCGAGAAGCCCGCCATGCAGGACGTGCGCTACTGGTACGACACCCCCGCCCGCCGCGCCGCCCACGATGCCCGCAACGCCGCAGCCGCCGCCCGGGCGGACCGCGACGCGGCCAAAGCACAGGCCGCCCGCAAGCCCGGCACGTTGACCGTGACCGAGGGCGACGGCAACCTCGGCGTCAGGGGCGACGGGTTTGAAATTCTCTTTTCCGCGGGCGAGGCCGGGCCGTCGTCGCTGACCGTCAACGGCAGCGAGTGGCTCTGGCGCGCCCCGCGCCCGGCGTTCTGGCGCGCCGCCACCGACAATGACCGCGGCTGCGGCTTCCCGCAGAAAGCAGCGGCCTGGCTGGCGGCGGATGTCTACCTGCAGAACCTCGGCTTTGCGGTCTTGCAGAAATCCGCCGACGGTGTGCAGGTGCGCTATACCTACGGCGTGCCCACCGTGCCCGGCGCTAAGGCCGAGCTGACCTACACCGTGGAGCCGCAGGGCACGCTGCTGGTCGAGGCCGTCTATCATGGCGTGCCCGGTGCGCCCGAGCTGCCCTGCTTCGGCGTAAAATTCCAGACGTTTGCCCCCGTGGCCCGCACGCTCTGGACCGGCCTTTCGGGCGAGACCTACCCGGATCGCTGCAAGGGCGGCGTCTTTGGCTGCCATGAGGAGGTGCCGCACATTGAACCGGTTCTCGTCCCGCAGGACTGCGGCCTGCATGTGGGCACCCGTCAGTTCACGCTGGAGCAGCACAACGCCTGCGGCCAAACGGCGGCTGCGCTGACGATTGAACAGGCCGACGCGCCGTTTGCCTTCAGCGCACTGCCCAACACCGCGCAGGAGATCGAGGCCGCCCAGCACATCACCGAGCTGCCCGCCACGGGCCGCACGAGCGTGACGATCCTGGGCGCAGCCCGCGGCGTCGGCGGCATCGACAGCTGGGGCACCGATGTGGAGGAGCCTTACCGCGTCAGCGGGGAAGGAGAGCACCGCGTCGCGTTCCGCATCGTGTTGTAAATACCCTAAAGGCAGCACCGCCTGCGCTACACCTGCCCATAAAAACACAAGCCGCCCGTGTCAGCCTGACACGGGCGGCTTTGCTGTCTTATGCGCGTTTAATCCAGACGGAACACCTGCTCCAGCTTGGGCTGAGCGCCGGTCACGGGGTCCATTTCCAGCTCCAGAATGTCCTTCATGTAGTCGTTCCAGCGGTCCACAACGGGGCTTTCGGCCTGTACCTTCTCGGCGTAGGCAACGCCCTTCGCGCACTCATAGTAGCCGAACAGCTCGTCGTTACAGTAGAAGATGCTGTAGTTGCAGATGCCCGCAGCCTTCAGCACCTCGACCATCTCGGGCCAGATCTCCGCGTGGCGGCGCTGATATTCCGCTTTGCAGCCGGGCTTGATGCGGCCCTTCCATGCTATATGCTCCATTGGTATGCACCTCACAGGATGATTTTGTCTTTATTGTACGGCGCGCAGCGGTGGTTTGCAACGTGGAATAGTACAGATTTCTTTGGGAAAATTCCACTTGCCGCGCCCGGCGCACAGCCCGTCACATCAGCGGGCTGAACAGCCGCAGCACGCAGTCCCAGCCGCGCACGGCCAGGCTGCGGGTGTCGGCGTACTCCTGCGTGACCTCGCGGCAGACGGGGAACAGCGCGTCAAAATCGCGGCGCACATCGGCCACGGCGCTGCAGCCGCAGAACCAGCAGGCGTTCTCAAAGTGCAGGTACAGGCTGCGGAAGTCAAAATTGATCGTACCCACAACGGCTTCCGTGCCGTCGGCTACGCATTGCTTCGCGTGGATGAACCCGGGCGCGTACTCATAAATGCGCACGCCGCTCTTGGCAAGGCTGGCGTAATAGCTGCGCGTGACCGAGAAGATCAGCTTTTTATCCGGGATGCCCGGCGTGATGATCCGCACATCAACGCCGCTGGACGCGGCCAGCCGCAGTGTGCGCTGCATCTCGTCACTTAAAATAAGGTAGGGCGTTGTAATGTAGACGTAGTCCTTCGCACTGCGGATCATGTTCAGGTAGACGTTCTCGCCGGTGGCCTCGTCGTCCAGCGGATTGTCCGCGTAGGGCAGCACCACGGCATTCTCCCGCGCGGTGTAGGGCACATCGGGCAGATAGCGCTCGACCTCGGGTGCGGCCTTCTGCGTTGCGCCCCACAGCTCTAAGAAAATCAGCGTCAGGCCGCGCACGGCGTCGCCCTCCAGCCGGATGCCGCTGTCCTTCCACTGGCCGTAAGGGTGGGTGCGGTTGAAGTACTCCTCCGCCAGATTGTAGCCGCCGGTAAAGCCGACGCGCCCGTCCACAACGGTGATTTTGCGGTGGTCGCGATTGTTCATAAAGACGTTCAAAATCGGGATGACCGGGTTGAAGCGGCGGCACTGTATGCCGCGCCCCGCCAGCTTTTTGACAAATTTGCTGTTGATAAACCCGATGCTGCCCACGTCGTCGTAAAATACGCGCACCTCCACGCCGTGGGCGGCGCGCTCGGCCAGAATATCCTCCAGCTCCTGCCAGGCGGAGGCGTCCTCAATGGCGTGGTATTCCATGAAAATAAACTTTTCCGCGCTGCGCAGGGCTGTTTTCTGGGCCTCCAGCGCCTCGCAGGTGTCGCCGTAGAACGTCACATCGGTGTTGTCATAGGCGGGGTAGCCCGCGCGGTCCTGCAAATAGCGGGCGTGGTTGCGGGTGATGCGGTCCGGGTAGGGCAGGGCGCGGCGCTGCTGCAAAATGGGTGCGTGATACCGGCGCAGCATCGTCATATTATCACCAAAACGGCGGCGCATGACGCTGACGGCCCCGCTGCGGCCAAACAGCAGATAGATGGTCAGACCGAAGATGGGGAACAGCAAAATCAGAATGATCCACGAAATTTTATACGCGGAGTTGATATGCAGCCCATATATACGCAACGTAATCAAAAATGTCAGTACCGACGTGCATACCTGAATGGCGGTGGAGTAGTCGTTCAGCTTGAGGGCAAGCCAGAAGATCCATAAAACCTGCAAAAGTACGCCGATGCCCGCCAGCAGCATCCGGCTGACGCTGTTGGGGATGGCCTCGCGTTTTTCCTCGGTGGTGTTTTTCATGTGTGGCCCCTTTTGTGCCGGGCACGGCCCGGCTGTGTTGATTTTTTATCCAGTATAGCACAAAATCTTGCAGTATACCACACTTTTGCACCGGAATTTGCGGTATGTTCACAAAGGGAGCGCCCCTGCAGCCGGGCAGGGGAGAGAGGACACGGAAAAATGCAAAATAGCACAAAAATTGCCCGCCTGTAAAATTGGCCTATATACGCTGAAATCCATACGCGATGCGCTCTGCTGCCCGCACCGACAGAGACAGCACAGATGAAATAAACGCAATATATGTGCGATTTCAATTGCGGCAGTTTTTACCGCGGCTTTTGGCGCGGCGGCACAGCTGATTTTTAAAAATGACGGTAATATGTATAGAATTCCGCGCGGCGGCAGAGGTGCAGCCACGGCAAGACGGTTGGAGTGCAGCAGGCAAAACGGTGGGAAATCGAAAATAGAAGCAAAAAAATGTTTTTTGCTGTTTTTACATAAGGCTGTTGAAATTTGGCAGATTATGTGATATTATATTTTCACAAATGAGGACACACGAAGTCCTTATAGAATTTAGTGGAGGAATTTATCATGTTCGAAAAAATTCGCAAAATGAAGAACAAGAAGGGCTTCACCTTGGTCGAGCTCATCGTCGTTCTGGTAATCCTGGCCATTCTGGCCGCCCTGCTGATCCCGGCTCTGACTGGTTACATCGACAAGGCTCGTGAGCAGTCTCTGATTTCTGAAGGTGCTATGGTTTTGACTGCGGCTCAAGCTACGGTGTCCGAAGCTTATGGTACGGGTGACCTTAAAGTTGGTGACGGTGGCACGATCACGGTTACTAATAAATCTGCACTTGCTAGCCAGATTAACCAGTTGGCGGAACTGAAAGCCGGTGCTAGCTGGAAATTTGATGTGGTTGTCGGTTCTGAGACTAACTATAAGAGCATTAAGATTAAAAATCTTATTTACTCTGATGGCAAGAACTCTATTGCATACAATGTTACCAGCAATTGGGGTTCTACCCAGAAGGGCGTGGCGCTTAAAGATGCGCAGCCCGTCATCACGCCGATTCTGGATAGCACTGGTAAATAAAGTCGTCTGATTAACTCATGTCCCACCGCCATCCGGCGGTGGGATTTTTTGTGCTTTTGTTGTGGTTTTACTCAATTCCATTTCTACTGCGGACACTCCCACGGGCGGATATGGAATCCGCCCCTACGGTCTGCCAATCTCGTAACATTCTGCCTGCCGCCAACTTCGGCGGGGTGGGGGCACCCCGCCCTACATCCTACCGAAAAAGGGGAACGTAGGGTGGCCAGCCCTCTGGCCGCCGTGCCCGCTTGCGGCCACAGCAAACCTTCCGTGCAATCCCCACACCCTCACCCCGCAGACAAAAGCCTCCCTTGTCAAAGGGAGGCCGGACTGTCGAAAAATTGCATCCCTGCCTTATTGCGTGTGTAGGGGCGACCATTGGTCGCCCGTCAGCCTACCGCCGCAACGCAATTTCCGGGACAGTTTTCATACAAGGCAAACGGGCACGGGCGAGCAATGCTCGCCCCTACAAGAGCGTTTCGACACGCTGCTCCAACCTTAAACTTTACTTCAAATTTCACTCTTGCAAAATCCGGCAAAGTGTGCTACAATCTCATAGCATACCGTTTTAGTGGGAAATATTCCCGCAACCCCAACCAAAAAAGGAGAGTTCCGCCCCATGTCCGAACGCCTGTGGGGAATCCTTGTGGATTCCTTTGGTAAAATATTGCTGCCCGGCCTGACCGTCACCATCCCGCTGACCGCCATCTCGTTCACGCTGGCGCTCATCATCGCGGTGGCGGTGGCGCTGGTGCAGTTTGCCCATGTGCCCGTTTTGCAGCGGCTGGCCCGGTTTTATATCTGGGTCATCCGCGGCACGCCCGTGCTGGTGCAGCTGTTCGTTGTGTTCTACGGCCTGCCCGGCGTCGGCATCCTGATTGAGCCGTTCCCCGCGGCGGTGCTCGTCTTTTCCATCAACGAGGGCGCGTACTGCGCCGAGACCATCCGCGCCGCGCTGGAATCCGTGCCCAAAGGCCAGATGGAGGCGGGGCAGTGCGTCGGCATGAGCTACTTACAGATCATCCGCCGCATCATCCTGCCGCAGGCGCTGCGCACGGCCTTCCCCACGCTGGCCAGTACGCTGATCGCCATGGTCAAGGATACCTCGCTGGCTGCCAACATCACCGTGACCGAAATGTTCATGACGACCCAGCGCATTGTGGCCCGCACCTATGAGCCGCTGGCCCTCTACATTGAGGTCGGTCTGGTTTACCTGCTGTTCTGCACCGTGCTGACCCGCCTGCAGGCCGTCGGCGAGCGGTACCTCAACAGCAAGGACGCACAAAGGAGCTGAACTATGCTGCAAATCAGAAATCTGCGCAAGTCCTTTGGCGATTTGCAGGTGCTCAAGAGCATCGATCTGGACGTGAACAAGGGCGACGTCGTCGCCATTTTAGGCCCCAGCGGCAGCGGAAAAACAACGATGCTGCGCTGCCTGAACTTTTTGGAAAAGTCCGACGGCGGTACGATGCTGTTTGACGACCAGCGCGTAGACCTGGCCCGCGTCACCCACGCCGAGGCCAACGCCCTGCGCCGCCGCACGGGGTTTGTCTTTCAAAGCTACAACCTGTTTGCCAACAAGACCGCGCTGCAAAACGTGACCGAAGGACTTATCATCGCGCGCAAAATGCCGCGCCGCCGGGCCGAGGAAATCGCCCGCGCCGCGCTGGTCAAGGTCGGCATGGATGACCGCGCCGACTACTACCCCAGCCAGCTTTCCGGCGGGCAGCAGCAGCGCGTGGCGATTGCCCGCGCCATGGCCGCCGACCCGGAAATCATCTATTTCGACGAGCCTACGTCCGCTTTGGACCCCGAGCTGACCGGCGAGGTGCTGGCCGTCATGCGCAGCCTGGCCGGGGAAGGCCGCACAATGCTGGTCGTGACCCACGAGATGGATTTTGCCCGCCACGCGGCCAACCGCGTGGTGTTCATGGAGCAGGGCGTCATTGTGGAGCAGAACACCGCCGAGGCGTTCTTCAACGACCCGCAGCAACCCCGCACCAAAGAATTTTTGCAGACCTACAAGCAAAGGAGCTTATTGTAATGAAGAACCTGACCAAACTGACCGCCCTGGCCCTGACCGCCGCGCTGGCCCTGACCGCCTGCGGCAGCAGCGCTGCCACCACCGCGCCCGCAGCGGAATCCGCCGCCGGGAGCACCGCCGAGGCTGCGTCCGGCGACCTGTTGAGCGAGATCCAGGCCAAGGGTACCATCACGGTTGCGATGGAGGGCACATGGGCACCCTGGACCTACCACGATGAAAACGACAACCTCGTCGGCTACGACGTCGAGGTCGCCACCGAGATCGCGAAGAAGCTGGGCGTTGAGCCGCAGTTTGTCGAGGGCGAGTGGGACGGCCTGCTGGCCGGTCTGGACGCGGGCCGCTATGACATCATGGTCAACGGCGTGGACATCACCCCCGAACGCGCCGAAAAATACGACTTCTCGACGCCTTACGCCTTCAACCGCACCGCCGTCATCACCAAGGCCGACGATGACAGCATCAACACGCTGGAGGACCTGAAGGGCAAAAAGACCGCAAACACGATCTCCAGCACCTACGCCGAGCTGGCCGAGCAGTACGGCGCGACGGTGACGGGCGTTGACGACCTGAACCAGACGTTTGAGCTGCTGCTGAGCGGGCGCATCGACGCGACGCTGAACGCCGAGATGACCTTCTACGATTACACGAAGGAGCACCCCGACGCGAATGTGAAGATCGCCGTGCTGACCGACGATGCGAACCAGATCGCCATCCCGATGCGCAAGGGCGACGAGACCGCCACCCTGCGCACGGCCATTGACGCCGCCATTGACGAGCTGCGCGCCGACGGCACGCTGAAGGCATTGAGCGAAAAATACTTTGGCCGTGATATTTCTACGGAAGAATAACCTTTGTAAAAAATATAAGGGGCGTTCCCCCCCTTGGCCCCCTCTGCGAGGGGGCTCCGCCCGCAGGCGGTGGGGGAGAGAACTGTACGGTTGCCCGAAATATTTCGGGTTATGGCAAGGTTCTCTCCCTCCGCCCCTGCGGGGCACCTCCCTCGCAGAGGGAGGTTTTTGAAACGCTGAAGGGGCTGCTGCACACGCAACAGCCCCTTTTGTTTTTGGGGAAATTATACCTTGCGAAGGATGCCGTCGGTCAATTCGACGCTGTCGCCTTCCTCCATTCCGCCGCGGCGCAGCGCTTCGTCGGGGTAGGGGAGCACGCGCCGTGTGCCGTCAGCACCTTCCAGCACTACGTCAACCAGAATCGGCTGGTCGGCGGGCGGCTCCTCGCAGCCGTACATCTGTTCCTCAATGCGGAAAATTTTGTATTTCATGCAGCTTCACGCCCTCTCCGGGGCGGTGGGTCCTGTCTCCACGGCCTCGATTTCTTTGATCAACATCTCATGGCCCTGCAAAAGGTGGGTGCGCGGGCTCTGGCAGTGGGGGCAGGTGCGGCCAAACTGCACGGTGGGGTACTGTTGGCCGCAGTCCTCACACACGGTCACGGCGGGGATGGTCTCCACGGTCAGCACCGCGCCGGGCAAAAGCTCCGATTTCGCCGCCGCCCACTTCCAGCAGTCCTGCAGATAGCTCTCCACCACGCCGGAGACCTCGCCCAGCTGCAGCGTCACGCGCCGGATGCGCGTCACGTCGTTTTGCCGGGCCACGTCCTCCACCGTGCGGATGATGTGGAATACAATGCCAAGCTCGTGCATTACTTCTCCTTCTTGGCAAAGCGGATCTTGATCTCGCGCTTCGCCATGTAGGGTAGAATGGCCTTGAACTTGTCCTCGCTCCTGACCATCTTGCTGCACTCGGGCAGGTCGCGGTGCAGGCGGATGGCATCAAACTCGCACTTTGTCGTGCAGACGCCGCAGCCAATGCACTTGTTCGGGTCTACAACGCTGGCACCGCAGCCCAGACAGCGTGCCGTCTCGATTTTGACCTGATCCTCGGTCAGCGTCAGGTGTGCGTCGCGGAAGGAGCGGTGCGCGTCAATGCCCGCATCCAGCGCGGCGGACTGGCGCGGTGCGCGGTCATACTCGCCCAGCGCCAGATTCGACTTGTCCAGCTCGTGGAAGTCGCGGCGGTTGCGGCCAATCGTCAGGCTTGTGTTGGGCTGCACAAAGCGGTGGATGGAAATTGCCCCCTGCTTGCCCGCAGCAATCGCGTCAATGGCAAACCGCGGCCCGGTGCAGACGTCGCCGCCAACGAAAATGTCCGGCTGGGCGGTCTGGTAGGTCAGCGCGTCGGCCACAGCGCCCTGGCCGCGGCCCAGCTGCACGGCCTCGCCGTTCAGCAAATCGCCCCACTCGATGCACTGGCCGATGCTTAAAACAACGTTGTCGCACGGCAGGGTGATGGTATCGTTTTCATCGTAGGTGGGCGCAAAACGGCCCTCCGCGTTGTAAAGGCCGGTGCACTTTTTCAGCACGACGGCGGTCACATGGCCGTTCTCGGAGAGAAACTCCTTCGGGCCGTAGCCGCAGGTGATTTTGGCGCCCTCCTCCTCGGCCTCGGCAATTTCCTCCGGCGAGGCCGGCATCTTGTCCCGCGGCTCCAGACAGACCATCGTCACGCCGTCGGAACCGCAGCGCAGAGACACACGCGCCGCGTCAATGGCAACGTTGCCGCCGCCGATGACGACGGTCTTTCCGGTCATTTTGCGGCTCTCGTCACCGCCGACGGTGCGCAGCAGGTGGACGGCGGTCTCAATGCCCGCGGCGTCCTCGCCGGGCACACCGGCCCGGCGCCCGCCCTGGCAGCCGATGGCGATATAGAACGCCCGGTAGCCCTGTCGGCGCAGCTCGGCCAGCGTGACGTCTTTGCCGACCTCGACACCGCAGCGGATGTCAACGCCCAGCTCCCGCAGAATGTCGATCTCGGCGTCAATGACGTTTTTCTCGAGCTTGAACGAAGGGATGCCGTAGCGCAGCATGCCGCCGGGACGCTCGTTTTTCTCAAATACGGTGGGCTTGTAGCCCTGCACTGCCAGAAAATAGGCGCAGGACAGGCCCGCGGGGCCGCCGCCGATGATGGCGATCTTCTGCGGCCACGGGCCCTGCAGCGACGGCTGGACAACGTCGGGCACGTAGCGGTGCGCGGCGTTCAGGTCCTGCTCGGCAATGAACTTCTTGACGGCGTCGATGGCAACGGCCTGATCCACGGTGCCGCGGGTGCAGGCGTCCTCGCACCGGCGGTTGCAGACGCGCCCGCAGACGGCGGGGAAGGGGTTCTCCTTTTTAATCAGCGCCAGCGCGTCGCGGTAGCGGCCCTGCGCGGCCATTTTCAGATAGCCCTGCACGGCAATGTGCGCGGGGCAGGCCGTCTTGCAGGGGGCCGTGCCGGTGTCATAGCAGTTGATGCGGTTCTTGTCGCGGTAGTCGATGGCCCACTTGTCGGGGCCCCACTTCACGGCGTCGGGCAGCTCCTGCTTCGGGTAGGTGATGGGGCCGTCCTTCGTGCATAGCTTCTGGCCCAGCTTGACCGCGCCCGCGGGGCAGTACTCCACACAGCGCCCGCAGGCCACGCAGTTCTCCGGCTCGACACGCGCCACGTAGGCCGAGCGGCTCATGTTCGGCGTGTTGAACAGCTGGCTTGTGCGCAGCGCATTGCAGACGTTGACGTTGCAGTTGCAGATGGCAAAAATCTTGTTCTCGCCGTCGATGTTCGTGATTTGGTGCACAAAGCCGTTGTCCTCGGCCTTCTGCAGAATCTGCATGACCTCATCGTAGGTCACGTAATGCCCCTTGTTGGTCTCGACGAGGTAGTCGGCCATATCGCCCACGCCGATGCACCAGTCGTCGGGGTCGTCGCCGCAGCCCTCGCCCATGGCGGCGCGGGACATACGGCAGCTGCACGGACCGGCGGCATACTTGCCGTCGTATTTTTTCAGCCAGTGAGAGATGTGCTCAATGTCGGCGGACCGGTTCTCGGTCTCGATGGCTTTTTCCACCGGGATGACGTGCATACCGATGCCTGCACCGCCCGGGGGCACCATGGCGGTGATGTGCTCCAGCGGCAGAAACGTCATCCGCTCAAAGAAGGCTGTCACCTCGGGGTGGTCGGCGATCTGCTGCTTGTTCATGTTGAAGAACTCTGCGCTGCCGGGCACGAACATCGGCAGGATGTACTGCTTTTCGCGGCGGGGATTCTCCCAGTTGTACTCCAGCAGACCGACGACGGCCATCTGCTGCAAAAGCGGCTCCAGCTCCCCGGCAGGCTTGCCCGTGGCCTTGACCAGCTCGGGCAGGGTCATGGGCTTGCGGACCTTCATTTTTAAGGCAACGTCCGCCATCTCGTCGGTCACGATGGACGCCAGGCCCCAGTATTCGGGGTCATCCTTCGTCAGAATGCCCTTTTTGGCCGGGATGCGGTCCGTGATCATCTGGCCCAGCCTGGCAATTTTCTCGCGGTACGGCTCGTCCCTCGGAATCTCGAAGGGCAGCCTGCTCTCATCCAGCGGGAACGCAGTGGGTTTGCTCATGGTGTGCTCCTTTTTTGTGCCGTTGCTCCGTTTTTTGCATAGTAGGGGCCGGGCATGCCCGGCCCGGTTGTAAATGGCGGACGGGCGATTGCGGCAAGGCCGCGGGCCGCACATGTGCGGCCCCTACAACGCGGCTGGATTATTTACGTCTGCCACGCCCTGACCTGCTCTTTTAGCCAATCGGCCCATTCGTCAATGCCCTCGCCCGTCCGGGCGCAGATCGGGATGACCCTTGCGTTCGGGTTGCGCAGGGCCACATACTCGCGGCATTTGTCCATGTCAAAGTCAAAATACGGCAGCACGTCGATCTTGTTGACAAGAACGACGTCGCAGACCTGGAACATCAGCGGATATTTCAGCGGCTTGTCGTGACCCTCGGGGACCGACAAAATCATCGCATTCTTTACCGCGCCGGTGTCGAACTCGGCAGGGCAGACAAGGTTTCCGACGTTTTCCAGAATCACCAAATCGAGACCCCCGGTGCCCAGCCCGGCCAGTCCCTGCCGGGTCATCTCGGCGTCCAGATGGCACATGCCGCCGGTGTGCAGCTGAATGGCCTTGGCGCCGGTCTCGGCAATGGCGCGGGCGTCCACGTCGGAGTCGATGTCGGCCTCCATCACGCCGATGCGCAGCTCATTTTGCAGCGCAGCAATCGTGCGGCGCAGTGTCGTGGTTTTGCCGGACCCCGGTGCGCTCATTAAATTCAGCAGAAAAATTTTTTCCTGCTTCAGCTCGGCCCGCAGCGCGGCGGCCTGCTCGTCGTTGGAGGCAAAGATGCTCTGCTTGACCTCGAGAATTTTCACGTTGTCCATGGGGTGCTCCTTATAAATTGGTATACGGTCTCTGCTAATATTTTAACATCGTGTCAAAAAATTCGCAATCGACGAATATGACAAAGAATTGACGAAAGAACGGGCAGGTTGACGAAAAGAGCATGTAAACTCATTAGCGGCAGATGCCGCGAACTGGCGGCGGGGTGTGGGCACCCCGCCCTACGCATAACGGGGAAAGTGGAACGTAGGGCGGCATGCCCACATGCCGCCGTGGCCGTGTGCGAAAGCAGGGACCTGCCGGTTTGTGGTTAGTCCGGCTTTATAAAATGCTCCACCACCATCCGCTGCGCCTCCGGCGTAAACAGCAGCACTGAATACGGTGTGCCGCGGGCGCTGACCTTGTCCTCGCTGCGCAGACCGGCGTCCACACCGGCAGGGGTCGGCACGTAGTAAAAGCCCTTCGTCGGCAGACGCTCCATGCCGATGAGCCGCTGCGCCAGCAGCCACTCGTCAATCTCCTTGATGGTCGGTGCCTTCACATCCGGGTCACCGGCAGCCTCGATCAGCGCGGCCTTCAGCTCCGCGCCGGTATAGCTGTCCTGATAGTTGAAGCTGCGCGCGTCCTCTGCCGTCAGGTAAAACGCGGGGCGCTCGGCCTTCGGCGGCTTTTTCTTCTTCTCGGACGGCAGCGGCTTTTCCGGCTCCGGTGCGGGCGGGTCCAGGCTCAAAACGGCGCCGGGATGGTCGGCGCGGTAGGCGTCAATGACCGCAAAGAACGCGGCACCGTACTTTTCATACTTGCGCTCACCCATGCCGTAGATGCCCAGCATATCCTCCGCGCGGCGCGGCGCGCGCAGGCACATATCCACCAGCGACTTGTCACCGAACACGACGTAGGGCGGCAGTCCCTCGCGCTGGGCGGTGTCGAACCGCAGCTGGCGCAGCTGGTTGAACAGCTCCAGTCCGGCGCTCGTCAGCGCGTCCATCGGGTTGCGGCGCTTCGGCTTCGGTGCGCGGGTCTGCTCCGGCTCACGCTGCGGCGGCAGCTTGACCAGCACCTGCCCGCCGGCCTTCAGTGGGGCAATATCCCCGATGTGCAGCACGGCGTACTGGTCGTCGCTCTGCACCAAATATCCATCCTCCAGCAGCTGGGCCAGCAGGCGTTCCAGCGTCTCGCGCGGGGTGTCCTTCATCCGGCCGTAGCTCTTGAAGCGCTCGGCTCCCAGCTCCCGCAGGCGCGCACGGTTCGCGCCTTGTAAAGTGCTGAACAAAATCGCTTTGCCGTACCGCCCGCGCAGCTCGGCCACGCAGTTGATCATCCACTTGGCGGCGTCGGTCATATCGACTTCGTCAAAATCGTTGTTGCAGCTGCCGCAGTTGCCGCACGGCGCGGTGGGATGCTCGCCGAAATAGGCCAGAATGTAGTTGCGCAGGCACTCCGTCGTCTGGCAGTAGCGCTCCATCGTCTGCAGGCGCTGCAGGTCGCGCTGGCGCAAAAGGTCGGCCTCCTCGTCGTCCATCTCGGCAAAATCCTTTTTGTCCAGCAGGAATTTGTTGATGATGACGTCCTGCGCCGAAAAAAGCAGCACGCACTGCGACGGCAGCCCGTCACGCCCGGCACGGCCCGCCTCCTGGTAATAATTCTCCATGCTCTGGGGCATGTTGTAGTGCAGCACGAACCGCACGTTGGACTTGTCAATGCCCATGCCAAAGGCGTTCGTCGCCACAATGACCGGCGCGGTGTCGTAGATGAAGTCATTCTGATTTTTGCGGCGTGCTTCGGCGGACAGGCCCGCGTGGTACTTTGTGGCCGCAAAGCCGTATTCGGTCAGAAGCTCCTGCAGCTTGTCCACATTCTTGCGGGTGGCGCAGTAGATGATGCCGCTCTCGCCGGGGTGGTCGCGCAGATATTGGATGACAAAATCGTCCTTGCGGCGGGTGCGCTCGACCTGAAAGTAGAGGTTGGGCCGGTCAAAGCCGGTCACAAGCACCTTCGGGTCGTGGAGCCGCAGCGTGCAGACAATGTCGTCCTTGACCTCCCGCGTGGCCGTGGCCGTGAACGCTGACACGATGGGGCGGCGGGGCAGACTGTCGATGAAGTCGAGGATCTTTAAGTAGCTCGGGCGGAAATCCTGTCCCCACTGGCTGATGCAGTGCGCCTCATCCACCGTGACCATCGAGATGTCCGCCCCTGCGGCAAAGCTGCGGAACACCGGGCTTTCCAGCCGTTCGGGCGCGACGTAGACGAGCTTGTAGCTGCCCTCTGCGGCCAGGTCCAGCGCGCGGGCGATCTGTGTCTCGGTCAGCGACGAGTTGATAAATGCCGCATGGATGCCCGCTGCGTTCAGCCCCTTGACCTGGTCCTGCATCAGCGAGATCAGCGGCGAGATGACGAGCGTCAGCCCCGGCAGCAGCAGGGCAGGGACCTGATAGCAGAGCGACTTGCCCGCGCCGGTGGGCATGATGGCCAGCGCGTCCCGCCCGGCCAGAAGGGCGCTGACGATCTCCTCCTGCCCGGGGCGGAAGGAGTCGTAGCCGAAATATCGTTTTAACGCTTCACGCGGAGTCATGAAGGGCCTCCTGAACTTTTTCTTCCATTATACCACATCCGCACCCCTGCGGCCAGAGAAACGCGCACTTTACACCGCGCACCGTCTGCGGTATACTGGTAGCAAACTATAGCAAACTATAAAAACAGGAGCTGTCGCTATGATTCTGGATATTGTTGTGGACGTACAAAAGGACTTTATCACGGGTGCGCTGGCGAACCCCCAGGCACAGGCCAACGTGGCCCGCCTGGCCGAGACCGTTAAGGCCCATGCCCGGGCCGGGTACTGGCTGTTCCTGACGCGGGACACCCACCCCGACAACTACCTTGCCACGCGGGAGGGACGCCACCTGCCTGTGGAGCACTGCATCGAGGGCGAGGACGGCTGGAACTTTGCGCCCGAGCTGGAGAACGCGCTGGACGGTACCGACCCCGAGGTCTGCCACATCGTCAACAAGCCCACCTTCGGCAGCTATATGCTGCCGAGCGAGATCCTCGACGAGCTGATGGCCCACAACAAGGCCGTGGACGACATTGAAAAGATCGTCATCTACGGCTACTGCACCGACATCTGCGTCATCAGCAACGCCATGGTGCTGCGTGCGGCCTTCCCGGAGACGGAAATCGAGATCCTGTCCGACTGCTGCGCCGGGGTCACGCCCCAGTCCCACCAAACGGCGCTGGACGCCATGCGGGCGTGCCAGTTCACAATCGTATAAAGCGTATAAAGGCAAAATTGAAACCGACGCACTCTTGCGTTTCTCACCGCATTGTGCTATACTTTACACCGTAAAACTGAATACGACAGCAGGTGCCTTTTTATGCCGCCGTTCGGCGCATGGGAAAGGGTAAAAGGGAAGCGGGTGCAAATCCCGCACGATCTCGTCACTGTGATAAGGGAGCCTGCCGCCAGGGTGCATTTGCACCGGTCACTGGGTTTTGACCCGGGAAGGCGGCGGCAGGCGTTGAGCTTTCAGCCAGGAAACCTGCCTGCTGCCGGGTACGGGGGCGCACCGCCCCAGATCACGAGGAATTGGTTGTACCGCAAAGCACCTGCTTAAAATACGGGGTCTTTTGTGTTGCCATTCTGCACGCAAAAGACCTCGTTTTTTACGGGGTCAATTTCCGTGTGCCCTGCTGTTCTCTCCCGTACTGTCTCCAGTCTTTAAACAAGGAAAGGAAGCAAGAACACATGAGAAGGATCACCTACAAGAAAGCTGCCGCCGTCGCCATGGCCGCAGCACTGTCCGCCGCCCTGCTGGTCGGCTGCGGCAGCACCGCCGCGAGCACTGACAGCGCTGCCGCGAGCACCGTCGCCGACGAAAGCACCGCAGAGGATGCAGAAAAGACCGCAGACGAGGGAGATGCAGACGAAGTGGCCGCCAAGAACTGCGCCGATTTGATCGACGCCATCTACGTGCAGGAGCGCAGCGCCGACACCGATGCCCAGTGCGAGGCCGCCAAGGCTGCCTGGGATGCCCTGACCGACACCCAGAAGGAGCTGGTCGAGGGTGAGAACGCAGACCCCGACTACTTTGGCCGCGACACCGGCGACGCCAGCAAGGACGACCCGCGCAATGCCGACGACATCGGCGAGAATGAGCTGCTGGTCGTCAGCTTCGGCACCTCCTTCAACGGCAGCCGCGCCGCTGACATCAAGGGCATCGAGGACGCCCTGCAGGCCGCCTACCCGGATTGGAGCGTCCGCCGCGCCTTCACCGCGCAGATCATCATCAACCACGTTCAGGCCCGCGACGGCGAGAAGATCGACAACATGGACCAGGCACTTGACCGTGCCGTTGCCAACGGCGTCAAGAATCTGGTTGTCCAGCCTACGCACCTGATGCACGGCGCCGAGTACGACGAGATGTGCGAGGCGGTTGAGCAGTACAGGGACAAGTTCGACAGCGTTGCCATTGCCGAGCCCCTGCTGGGCGAGGTCGGCGAAGATGCCGCCGTCATCAACGCCGACAAGGAGGCCGTAGCCGCCGCCATCACCGCCGAGGCCGTCAAGACCGCCGGGTATGACGACGCCGCTGCCGCCGCTGCGGACGGCACCGCCTTTGTCTTTATGGGCCACGGCACGTCCCACACCGCCAAGGTCAGCTACAGCCAGATGCAGACCACGATGCAGACGCTGGGCTATGACAACGTCTTTATCGGCACCGTCGAGGGTGAGCCCGAGGATACCGCCTGCGACGCCGTTATCGAGAAGGTCAAGGAGGCCGGTTACACCAAGGTCATCCTGCGCCCGCTGATGGTCGTCGCCGGTGACCACGCCAACAACGACATGGCCGGTGCCGAGGACGATTCCTGGCTGAGCCAGTTCAACGCCGCCGACTGCTTTGAGAGCGTCGACACCCAGATCGCAGGTCTGGGCGAGATCGGTGACATCCAGCAGCTCTACGTTGACCATGCCGGGGCCGCCATCGATTCCCTGAACGGCTGAGAAAGACCCATTCTGCCCGGAGGGTAAGCTCCGGGCAGTTTTTTGGTTTTTGGGAAAGCATGGCAGGGGCCGGGCATGTCCGGCCTGCGTCCGATGTGATGCCCTGCCACGCCGTAGGGGCGGATTCTATATCCGCCCGCGCTGCCTCCCGCTATTGCCTGATAAATATATATAGAATGAGGTAAGGAAAGCATGAAAAAGCTCCAACTCGCATCCCTGACTCTCGCTGCCCTGCTGCTGGCGGGCTGCGGTGCGTCCGCAGCGTCCACCGCCGAGAGCACGTCCGAGGCTGTCTCCACGGAAGAAACCGCCCCTGCCGCCACCGCGGCCCCGGCGGAAACCCAGGCCCCCGCTGCCGCGCTGCCGGACGGCGTATACACCGCTAAGTTCAACACCGACAGCAGTATGTTCCACGCCAACGAAGCCGTGGACGGCATGGGCACGCTGACGGTGGAAAACGGCACGATGACCTTCCACGTCAGTCTGCAGTCTCAGAAGATCGTCAACCTGTATCCGGGCATGGCCGCCGACGCCCCCGCCCACGAGAGCGACTGGCTGCAGCCTACCGTTGACACGGTGACCTACTCCGACGGCACCAGCGACGAGGTATACGGCTTTGACATCCCCGTTGCGGCTGTCGATGCCGATTTCCAGCTGGCCATCCTCGGCACCAAGGGCACCTGGTATGACCATACGGTCAGCGTCTCCGATGCCGAGCCTGCGGCAGAGGAGGCGGCTGCGGCAGCCGTCGAGATCCCCGCCGACGGCAGCTACACCTGCGCTGTGTCGCTGGAAGGCGGCAGCGGGCGCGCCACCGTCGAAAGCCCCGCCGCGCTGACTGTGGCCGACGGCATTATGACCGCGACCATCGTCTGGAGCAGCCCGAACTATGACTATATGCTCGTTGACGGCGAAAAGTACCTGCCCGTCAACACCGACGGCAACTCGACGTTTGAGATCCCCGTTGCCGCGCTGGATACCGCGCTGGCCGTTACGGCGGACACCGTCGCCATGAGCACCCCGCACGAGATCGACTATACCCTGACCTTTGACAGCGCGACGCTGGCCGCCGCCGAATGAGGCGCGCGGCAGCTTTTGCCCTGCCCGCTCTGCTGCTGGCAGGGTGCGCGGCTGCATCCCAGGCTCCCGCGCAAACGGACGCATTGACGATAGAAAACCGCTATCCGCTGGAATATGCGAAGCAGTTCACGGTGGATGTGTGCGCGGGCGGCTATGACCTCATCACGATTGACGGCAGCCGCTATCTCGTCGTGCCGGAGGGGGCCGCTGCGCCCGCCAATCTGGACGCAGACATCACCGTTTTGCAGCAGCCTATCCAAAATATCTACCTTGTGTCGTCGTCCGCGATGGACCCCATCATCAGCATTGGCGGGCTGGGGGCTGTGGCGCTGTCTGGCACACAGGCCGAAAACTGGTACCTCGACGCGGCCCGCACCGCCATGGAGCAGGGCGAGATCGCCTACGCGGGCAAGTACAGTGCGCCCGATTACGAGACGATCCTGTCTGCCGACTGCGGCCTTGCCATCGAGAACACAATGATCTACCACACGCCCGAGGTGAAAGAGCAGCTCGAAAAATTCGGCGTGCCGGTCCTCGTCGAGCGCTCGAGCTACGAGAGTGACCCGCTGGCCCGGATGGAATGGGTCAAGCTGTACGGCATCCTGCTGGGCAGAACCGAGGAGGCCGAGCGCATTTTTGACGACGCTGTGCAGCGCATTGCACCGCTGCTGGACGAGGAACCCACCGGCAAGACTGCGGCGTTCTTCTCCATCACCTCAAACAATCTCGCCACGGTGCGCAAGGGCGGCGATTACGTCGCCAAGATGATCGGGCTGGCGGGCGGCAGCTACGTCTTTGCCGACCTGACGGACAGCGGCAACAATCTGGCGACTGTCAATATCTCGCTCGAGGATTTCTACGCCGGGGCGCGTGACGCCGATGTGCTGCTCTACAACAGCACGATTGAGGGCGAGCTGCGCACAATGGATGAGCTGCTCGCCAAATGTCCGATGCTGGCGGACTTCAAGGCCGTGCAAAGCGGCAGCGTCTGGTGTACGTCGCAGAGCCTTTTCCAGCAGAGCATGGAGCTGCCGGAGCTGATCCTGGATATGAACAGGGTGTTCACCGAGGATGACCCGGACGACAGCGAATTGACATTTTTGACGAAGCTGCACTGAAAATTCAACGCGGCGGCAAAAACGGGCGCACAAAACCGTGGCGCATCCGTAGGGGCGGATTCCATATCCGCCCACACCATTGCCGCCCGCCGCAAAGGAAACCACGCATGCACACCTCCAAACGCATGACAATTGTATATCTCGCCATGGCGGCGGCCCTGCTGGCGCTGTTTGCGCTCAACCTGTTCTGGGGCAGCGTTGCGCTCTCCCCGGCGGACATCGCGGCGGCCCTGCTGGGCCGCGGCACAAGCGCGCTGGCGGCCAACATCCTGCTGCAGCTGCGTCTGCCACGCGCCGTCATGGTCGTGCTGCTGGGGGCGGCGCTCTCGGTGGCCGGGTATCTGCTGCAAACGTTTTTTGCCAACCCGATTGCCGGGCCGTTCGTCATGGGCATTTCCAGCGGGGCCAAGCTGGCCGTGGCGCTGACGATGGTCGTCTTTTTGAACCGCGGTCTGCTCACCGGCTCACTGACGCTGATTCTGGCGGCGTTTGCCGGGGCCATGGCGGCCATGCTGTTTGTGCTGGCCGTGGCGCGCCGCGTGCAGCAGATGAGCATTTTGGTTATCTGCGGCGTCATGATCGGCTACATCTGCTCGGCCGTGACCGATATTGTCGTCGCCTTCGCGCAGGATTCCAACATCGTCAACCTGCACAACTGGTCGATGGGCAGCTTCTCCGGCATGACCTGGGGCAATGTCGCCACGGCGGCGGCCATCGTTTTGCCCTGCCTGGCCGCCGCGTTTTTGCTCTCCAAGCCGATGGCCGCCTACCAGCTGGGCGAAAGCTACGCCGCCAGCGTCGGCGTGCCGGTGCGGGCGTTTTCCGTGGTGCTTGTGCTGCTGTCAAGCCTGCTGGCGGCCTGCGTCACGGCATTTGCCGGACCGATCTCCTTCGTCGGCATTGCGGTGCCGCATCTGGTAAAACATACGCTGGGCAGTGCAAAACCGCTGCGGGTGCTGCCGGGCTGCGCACTGGGCGGCGCGGCGTTCTGCCTGCTGTGCGACCTGATCGCCCGCAGCCTGTTTGCACCCACCGAGCTGTCCATCAGCTCGGTCACAGCGGTGTTCGGTGCGCCGGTGGTCATCTGGCTGCTTGTCCGCCGCCACAGCGGGGAGGGCACGGTATGAGCTGTTGTGAAACGCAAAATCTCGCCGTCGGCTACGGTGCGCCGCTGCTGCGGGACATTGCCCTGCACGCCGAGCGCGGCAAAATTCTGGCGCTCATCGGTCCGAACGGCGCGGGCAAATCCACCCTTTTAAAAACGCTGGCAGGGCAGCTGGCGGCGCAGGGCGGCGCGGTGCTGCTGGACGGGCAAGACCTGACGGCCTACACCCCCAACGCCCGGGCGCGCAAGCTGGCGCTGATGCTGCCCCACACGGCCCGCACCGAGCTGACGTCCTGCTTTGAGGTCGCCGCGGCCGGGCGCTACCCCTACACCGGGCGGCTGGGCATTTTGTTCGATGCCGACAGGCAGCAGGTGCATGACGCCCTGTGCCTTGTCCGGGCGGAGGAACTGGAGGACCGCGATTTTGCCAGGATCAGCGACGGCCAGCGCCAGCGCGTGCTGCTGGCCCGCGCGGTCTGCCAGCAGCCGGAGATTTTGCTTCTGGACGAGCCAACGTCGTTTCTGGACGTGAAGGGCAAGGCGGAGCTCATGGACATCCTGCAAGTGCTGGCGCATGAGAAGAATGTGGCCGTCATCGTGACGCTGCATGAGCTGGAGCTGGCCCAAAGGCTGGCCGACGCCGTTGTCTGCGTTGCGCCGTCAGGCGTGTCCGCTGTGCTGGCACCGCAGGACGCCTTTGCACAGGACAATATCTGTGCGCTATTTGGACTGACCACCGACCAATACGCGGTGCTGTTTGCCGGGAGCGGCGCAAAGCCGAAGCCCCAATTTGAGCACTACATCCGCAGCGGGCAGCGTTTACTGCGCTGCGGCTACACCACCGGCACCTGTGCGGCGCTGGGGGCGGCGGGCGCGGCGCGGCTGCTGCTGACCGGCCACGCGCCGGAAAGCGTTGGCCTGCGCACGCCCAAAGGCATCGTCGTGGAGGTCGCACCGCAGTTCTGCCGCCTGACGGCAGACGGGGCCGCGTGCGCCATCGTCAAGGACGGCGGCGACGACATCGACGCCACGACGGGGCTGCCGGTCATTGCCGCCGTCACACTGCTGCCCGACGCGCCGCGCACCGTTACGATTGACGGCGGGGCGGGGGTGGGCCGTGTGACAAAGCCCGGCCTCGACCAGCCCGTCGGCGCGGCGGCCATCAACCGTGTGCCGCGGCAGATGATAACCGAGGCGCTTTTGCGGGAGGCGGACGCCGTCGGCTACGGCGGCGGGTTCGCGGTGGTCATCTCCATCGAAGGCGGCGAGGCTGCGGCCAAGCGCACCTTCAACCCGCATCTGGGGGTCGAGGGCGGCCTGTCGGTGCTGGGCACCAGCGGCATTGTGGAGCCGATGAGCCAGCAGGCGCTTCTGGATACGCTGCAAATCGAAATCCGCCAGGCAGCGTTGAAAAGCCGCCGCCTGATTTTAGCCCCCGGCAACTACGGGCTGGACTACCTGGCCGCCAACTACCCCGCGCTGCACGAGATCCCTGTCGTAAAAATCTCAAATTTCATCGGCGAGGCGCTGGATATGGCAGCGGCGGAGCACTTCGCGGAGGTGCTGCTCGTCGGGCATGTGGGCAAGCTCGTCAAGCTGGCGGGCGGCATCATGAACACCCACTCCCGCTGTGCCGACTGTCGCACTGAGCTGTTCTGTGCCCATGCGGCGCTCTGCGGCGCGGACGCGGCGACCTGCCGCGCCCTGATGGACGCCGCCACGACAGACGCCTGTCTGGACATTCTGGACGCCGCGCACCTGCGGGAGCCGGTCATGGCCAGCCTGCTCACCGCGATCCAGCTGCATCTGGACCGCCGCGCGGCGGGGGCGTTCAAGGTCGGCGCGGTGCTGTTCTCAAACCGGAACGGCCCGCTGGGACAGACAAAAATTGCCGATACACTGTTGAAATTGTGGAAGGAAGCCTGACATGGTACATTTTGTGGGGGCCGGTCCCGGCGCACCGGACCTGATTACCCGGCGCGGCGCGGCCCTGCTGCAAACAGCGGACTGCATCATCTACGCGGGCAGCCTGGTCAACCCGGCGCTGCTGGGGCTGGCGGGGCCGGACTGCGCCATTTATAACAGCGCCGAGATGACGCTGGAGCAGGTGCTTGCCGTCATGAAAGAAAACGAAGCAGCGCACAAAACCACCGTGCGCCTGCACACGGGCGACCCCTGCCTGTACGGCGCGATCCGGGAACAGATGGACGCGCTGGACGCCATGGGCATCGCCTACGACGATACGCCCGGCGTGTCGAGCTTCTGCGGTGCGGCGGCGGCGCTGAACGCCGAGTACACGCTGCCCGGCGTCAGCCAGACCGTCATCATCACCCGCATGGAGGGCCGTACCCCTGTGCCCGAAGGTGAGCGCCTGGCCGCGCTGGCCGCCCACGGGGCGACGATGGTCATTTTTCTCTCCATCGGCCTGATCGACAGGGTGCAGGATGCGCTTCTGCAGGGCGCGTACACCGCCGCGACCCCTGCCGCCGTTGTCTACAAGGCAACGTGGCCGGAACAGAAAATTGTACATTGCACCGTCGGAACGCTGGCCGAAAGCACCCGCGCGGCGGGCATCACCAAGACGGCGCTCATCGTCGTCGGGGACTTTTTGGCCGCACAATATGACCGCAGCAAGCTGTATGACCCGGCGTTCACAACGGAGTTCCGCAGGGGGACGGACCGATGACCTGCGCGTACATTGCGTTCACGGCGCGGGGACTGGCGCTGGCGCAGCAGCTGGCGGCAGCCTGCCCCGGCAGCGTGGCCCGCGGCGGGGCGGACGGTGTCCGCCTGACCGATTGGACCGCTGCGCAGTTTGCACAAAGCGACGCACTGATTTTTGTAGGAGCTGCCGGGATCGCGGTGCGAGCCATCGCGCCCCACTGCCGCAGCAAGGCTGCAGACCCCGCCGTCGTTGTGCTGGATGAGGGTGGGCGGTTCGCCATTCCGCTGCTGTCGGGGCATCTAGGAGGCGCAAACGAGCTGGCGCAGCGGCTGGCGGCGGTCTGCCATGCCGTGCCGGTCATCACGACGGCCACCGACGGACGCGGCGTTTTTGCCGTGGACGAGTGGGCCAAGCGCCAGAACTGCGCCGTGGCCGAGCCGGAGCGCATTCGCTACGTGAGCGGTGCACTGCTGGCCGGGCAGAGCGTTTGTTATGCCGCCGACTGGGCTGTTTCCGGCACGCCGCCCGCGGGTGTGGAGCCTGCCGCCGCCGCTGACCGTGCAGATTTTGCGCTGACGCTGACCCCGACGGGTGAGGCGCTGCACCTGATCCCCCGCATTGCGGTGTTGGGTGTCGGCTGCAAGCGCGGCACGACGGCGGAAAAGTTGGAAACAGCCTTTGCGGCCTTCTGCGCGGAGCACCATTTTGCCCCGCAGGGCATTGTCCGCGCTGCCAGCATTGACTTGAAAAAGGATGAGCCGGGTCTGGCGGCGTTCTGCCGGGCGCACGGATGGAAGATGGACTTTTATACCGCCGCTGCCCTGCGCACGGCTAAAGGCCACTTTACGTCTTCCGGCTTTGTGCAGAGCATCACGGGCGTGGACAATGTCTGTGAACGCGCGGCGGTGCTGGCTGCAGACGGGGTGCTGTTCATCCCGAAGTGGGCGCGGGACGGCGTGACCCTTGCCGTGGCGCTGGCCCCCTTTGCCCCGGATTGGAGATGGAAAAATGATGAACCGTAGTCTTGTGTATGTGGTGGGCCTCGGCCCGGGCGGTGCGCAGTATTTGACCGCCCAGGCGCAGACTGCCCTGCAGGCCGCCGATGTGCTGTGCGGCTACACGGTCTACATCGACCTTGTGCGCCCGCTTTACCCGGATAAAGAGGTCTACGCTACCGGCATGACGCGGGAGCTTGACCGCTGCCGTTGGGCTCTGGAAACGGCAAAGGGCGGCAAGACAGTGGCGCTCGTCTGCTCCGGCGACGCCGGGGTCTACGGCATGGCCAGCCCGCTGTTGGAGCTGGCGGAGCACTGCCCGGAGGTGGAGGTCGAGATCGTGCCCGGCCTGACCGCCGCTTTGAGCGGGGCCGCGGTGCTGGGTGCGCCGTTGGCACACGATTTTTGCGTGATTTCGCTGTCGGATCGGCTGACGCCGTGGGCCGTCATTGAAAAGCGGCTGGCCTGCGCCGCGGCGGGGGATTTCTGTCTGGCGCTCTACAACCCGTCGTCCAAAGGCCGCGCCGACTACCTGCAAAAGGCCGTTCGCATTCTACGGGACAATGGCAAGGGCCCGGACACGGTCTGTGGGCTGGTGCGCTGCATTGGCCGTGACGGCCAGATCGCGCGGCTGCTGACGCTGGCAGAGCTGGAGGATACCGCCGTGGATATGTTCACAACGGTCTTTGTCGGCAACGCTGCAACGCAGATTTTACAGGGCAGAATGGTTACGCCAAGGGGGTATCGCGGCGTATGAATGTGGTGGTTTTCAGCGGTACAACGGAGGGGCGCAGCTTCTCCCGCGCGCTGGCGGCGCTCGGCGCGGCGGTCACGGTCTGTGTGGCGACAGAGCTGGGGGCCGAGGAACAGGGCCACGCCGCCGGCATCACGGTGCGCACCGGGCGGCTGGACGCCGAAGGAATGACGGCGCTGCTGCGTGGTGCGGCGCTCTGCGTTGACGCGACCCACCCGTATGCCGCCGAGGCAACGCGCAATATCCGTGCGGCGGCAGCGGCGGCGGGCGTTGAATATCACCGTCTGCTGCGCCCCGCCAGCCCCCTGTCCGCGGGCAGTGTGGTGCTGGCCGATGCCGCCCGGGCCGCCGCGTATCTGGCAGACAGACCGGGGCGCGTCCTGCTGGCGACGGGTGCCAAGGAGCTGCCCGCCTTCGCAGCGCTCGACCCGGCGCGGCTCTACCCGCGCGTTCTGCCGACGCTGGCAGGTATCGCAGCATGCGAGGCAGCGGGCGTTCCGCACCGCAATATCCTTGCAATGCAGGGGCCTTTTACGAAAGAATTAAATGCGGCGCTGCTGCACCAGTTCCATATCGACTATATGGTCACGAAGGACGGCGGCGCGGCGGGCGGCTTTGCCGAAAAGGCCGAGGCCGCCGCCCGGTGCGGCGTGCAGCTCATTGTGCTGCGCCGCCCGGACGACGCGGGCGAGACCGCCGACACAATTTTACAGCGATGCAGGGAGCTTTTATGAAGATCACATTGGTGGGCATGGGCAGCGGAGCGCCCGGCAGCCTGACAGCGGCGGGGCTGGAGACGCTGCGCGGAGCGGAGCTGATCATCGGCGCGCGCCGCCTGCTGGAAAACCTGCCCGAGGGCTGCACGGCAAACCGCGCAGCCTTCTATAAAACGGACGAAATTTGCGCATTGCTGCGGCAGACAGATTGCGCGGAGGCCGCGGTGGTTTTCAGCGGCGACACGGGCTTCTACTCCGGCGCGGCGGCGCTTTGCCGCGCATTGGACGACGCGGGTCTGCCGTACACGGTGCTGCCCGGCGTTTCCAGCGTGCAATTATTGGCCGCGGCGCTGGGCCGCCCGTGGCAGGACTGGCGACTCGTCTCCGCCCACGGCTGTGCCTGTGACCCTGTGGCCGCCTGCCGCGCAGGCGGGACAACCTTTTTCCTGACCGGCGGCAGCGAGACCCCCGCGACGCTCTGCCAACAGCTGGCGGCTGCCGAGCTGGGCGACGCTGCGGCCACGGTGGGGGAGAACCTCGGCACGCCGTCCCAGCGGCTTGTGACCGGCACGGCGCAGGAGCTGGCCGCACAGCGCTTTGCACCGCTCAGTGTCCTGCTTGTGGAAAATGTGCCCGCGCCCCTGCGCCGCACGCCCGGCCTGCCCGATGCAGCGTTCATCCGCGGCAAAACGCCGATGACCAAGCAGGAGGTCCGCGCTGCCGCGCTGGCCAAGCTGGCTGTGCGCCCCACAGATACCCTCTGGGATGTGGGCGCGGGCACCGGCAGCGTCAGTGTGGAGCTGGCGCTGGCCGCCCCTGCGGGCCGGGTCTGCGCCGTGGAGTGCGACGCGGAAGCTTGTGACCTTATCCGTCAGAACCGCGCAAAATTTGCGGTGCAAAATCTGCACCTTACCGAAGGCTTTGCCCCCGCTGCACTGGCAGGCTGGCCCACTCCGGACGCTGTTTTTATCGGCGGCAGCAAGGGCAGTCTGCGGGCTGTCGTCGATGCCGCGCTGGCTGCGAACCCCGATGCACGGCTCTGTATCAGCGCCATTGCGCTGGAAACCTTACAGGAGGCCGTTGCGGCCCTGACGGCCCACGGCTTGACCGCCCAGGTCACACAAATCGCAGTCAGCCGCAGCCGGGCGGCGGGCAGCCTGCACCTGCTCATGGCGAACAACCCAGTTTTCTTGATCGCGAGGGAGTAAAAATGCTGCAATTGGTTCTGGCTGCACCCCGCTCCGGCAGCGGAAAAACAACGGCAGCCTGTGCGCTGCTGGCGGCGCTGACTGCCCGCGGACTGACCCCCTGCGCGTTCAAGTCGGGGCCGGACTACATCGACCCGATGTTCCACCGCGCGGTGCTGGGCGTCGAAAGCCACAATCTCGACCTGTTTTTTTCTGCACCGCAGACCGCCCGCGCACTCTACGCCCGGCACGCGGCGGGGCACGGCGCGGTAGTCATCGAGGGGGCCATGGGCTACTACGACGGCCTTGGCGGCGTGACCGACACGGCCAGCGCATGGCAGCTGGCCGATACGCTGGACCTGCCCGCACTGCTTGTTGTGCGGCCCAAGGGGGCAAGCCTGACGCTGGCGGCGGAGCTGCGCGGGCTGACGGCGTTCCGCACACCGCACCATATCGCGGGGATTTTGCTCAATGATTGTACGCAAAATTTGTGCGCTCTGCTGAAGCCGATGCTCGAAAAAGAGACCGGTCTGCCCGTGGTCGGCTGCCTGCCGCCGCTGCCCGAGGCCGCGATAGAAAGCCGCCACCTCGGTCTGAAAACCGCCGCCGAGATCGACGATCTGCAGCGCAAGATACAGCTCTTATCCGATGCCGCGCAGCAAACCATCGACTGGCCGCTGCTGCACACCCTGTTTGACCGCCCCGCGCCCGCCGCTGTGCCGTGCACGGTGCCCCCGCCGCGGGTGCGCCTTGCCGTGGCAAGGGATGCCGCGTTCTGCTTTACCTACGCCGAAACGCTGGAGGCACTGCGGGAAAACGGCGCGGAGCTGTGCTTTTTCAGCCCGCTGGCCGACACGGCTCTGCCGGATAACATCGGCGGGCTTTACCTGCCGGGCGGTTACCCCGAGCTGTACGCCGCCCGGCTGGCCGCGAACGCCCCCCTGCGCGCCGCCGTAAAAAGCGCCGTGCAGGGCGGCCTGCCCACCGTGGCCGAGTGCGGCGGCTTTTTGTACCTGGGCCGGACATTACAGGACGCCGACGGCACGCCACACCCGATGGCGGGCGTGCTGCCCGGGCAGGGCTTCAAGGTCGGGCGGCTTGTGCGGTTCGGCTACGCCCGCCTGACCGCCCGCGCCGACAGTATGCTGTTCCACGCGGGGGAGACTCTTCCCGTCCACGAGTTCCACCACTGGGACTCCACCGAAAACGGCGATGCGTTCACCGCTGCCAAGGCAAACGGGCGGCGGTGGGCGTGCGGCTTTGCCAATGCACGTCTCTACGCGGGTTTTCCGCATCTCTACTGGGCAGGTACGCCGCTGCCGAAGCGCTTTGCGGCTGCAGCCGAACATTATATAAAGGAAACATCATGACCGAAAACGAACTGAAAAACCTGCTTGCAGCCGTTACCCCGCCGGACGAGGCCGCCCGCGCCGCAGCCCACGCCCACTGGGCTGCGCTGGCAAAGCCTTTGGGCGGACTGGGTCGGCTGGAAGCCATGGTCGAGGACGCCGCCGCGCTGACCGGCGACCCCGTGCCGGACGTCAGCCGCCGCGCGGTGCTGGTGCTCTGCGCGGACAACGGCGTTGTGGCGCAGGGCGTCAGCCAGACCGATGCCTACGTGACCCGCGCCGTGCTCGAAAACCTGACCGCCCGCCGCACCAGCGTCTGCCGTATGGCCGCTGCGGCCCACTGCGACGTCGTGCCCGTCGATATGGGCATTGCGGGCGCACCCGTGCCCGGCGCGGCGGACTGCCGCATTGCTGCGGGCACGGCTGACTTTACCACCGGCCCGGCTATGACCCGCGCACAGGCCGTGCAGGCCATCGCCGCGGGCATCGCGCTGGTGCGCACGCAGAAGCAAAGCGGCGCACAGCTGCTGGCGACGGGGGAGATGGGCATCGGCAACACAACGACGTCCAGCGCCGTGGCCAGCGTGCTGCTGGGCCGCCCTGTGGCCGAGATGACCGGGCGCGGCGCGGGACTTTCCGACGCCGGACTGCAGCGCAAAATAGATGCGATAGAACGCGGCATTGCCCGCAACCACCCCGACGCCGCGGACCCGCTGGGGGTGCTGGCGGCGCTGGGCGGCTTTGATATTGCCGGGCTGTGCGGCGTGTTTCTCGGCGGTGCGCTCGAAAGGCTGCCCATCGTGATGGACGGATTCATCAGCGGCGTGGCGGCGCTGTGCGCGGTGCGGCTCTGCCCCGCGGCGGAAAAGGCCGTTTTCGCCAGCCATGTGTCCAGCGAGCCAGCCGCACATATTGTGCTGGACGCGCTGTGCAAAAAACCGCTTATCACCGCAGAGCTGCATCTGGGCGAGGGCACGGGCGCGGTGGCCAGCCTGCCGCTGTGGGATATGGCGCTGGCCGTCTACAACGGCTGCTACTCGTTTGCGGAGGGCGGCATCACGCCGTACACCCCGCAGTGCTGACGCTGGTCATCGGCGGCGCGGCCAGCGGCAAAAGCGCCTATGCGGAGTCGCTCTGCCTGCGCGCACCGCTGCCGCGCACCTATCTGGCGACGATGCAGGTATGGGACGCCGAGTGCGCCGCCCGCGTGGCGAAGCACCGCGCCATGCGGGCCGAAAAGCAGTTCACCACGGTAGAGTGCCCGCTGCACTTGGATCGCTTGACCCTGCCCCGGCGCGGCACCGTGCTGCTGGAGGACCTGGGCAACCTGGCCGCCAATGAGCTGTATGACCCCGACGGTGCAGGGACGGAAACTGCGGCGGCGATCCTGCGGGGCATTGACAAGATGCTGCTGCAATGTGATAATCTGATTGTGGTTTCCAACGAGGTGTTCAGCGGTGGGGCAGACTATGCGGGCGATACGGACCGCTATCTGCGCACACTGGCCGCCGTCAACAACGCTGCGGCGGCGCGGGCAGACCGCGTGGTGCGCGTTGTCTGCGGCACCCCCGTCTATTACAAAGGAAGTGAAGGTCCGTGACAGCTTTACAGACGATTGCGGTGGCGTTCGCCATGTTCTCGGCCCTGCCGATGCCGCAGTTCGACTGGAACGAAAAAAATATGCGGTACGCGCTCTGCGCCTTCCCGCTGGTGGGGGTGGTGTGCGGCGCACTGTGGTGCGTCTGCGGCGTGCTGCCGCTGCCTGCGGCGGCCCGCGCGGCGGGGTTCTGCCTTGTGCCGGTCTGGGTCACGGGCGGCATCCATCTGGACGGCTACGCCGACACCTGCGACGCACTTTCAAGCTACGGCGATACCGCGAAGAAGCTGGAAATTTTAAAGGACCCCCACTGCGGCGCGTTCGCGGTCATCCGGCTGTGCAGCTACTTTGCGGCGTATTTTGCGCTGTGCGGCTGTGTGGCGTTCACCCCGCGGGTCGGTGTGCTCTGGACGCTGGCGCTGGTGGGGGAGCGGGCGCTGTCCGGGCTGGCCGTGGCGGCGTTCCCGCTGGCGAAAAACACCGGCCTTGCCCACACCTTTGCCACGGCGGCGGACCGCGTCCGCGTGCGGCAGGTGCTGGCCGCGCTCTGCGCCATGCTGGCCGTGGGGCTGACTGCACTGGGCGGCTGGGCGTTGGTACTGGCCGCAGGCTGTGTTTTTGCGCGGTACTACGTTGTTGCCAAAAAACAGTTTGGCGGTGTGACCGGTGATCTGGCCGGGTGGTTCCTGCAAAAATGCGAGATCTGGATGCTGGCGGCGCTGGCCGCCAGCCAATGGCTGGGGGTGCTGTAAATGGTGTTTGTGACAGGGCCGCTCTGCAGCGGCAAGCGCACCTTTGCGCAAAAGCTCGGCGGGCGGCAGGTGTACGACGTGCAGGATTTGGCCGCCGACGCCGCCGATTTGAACCGGCTGGCCGACGAGCTGGCAGATTATGATGTTGTGACCGCGGCGGAGGTCGGCGGCGGCGTTGTGCCGATTGACCCCGCCGCGCGTGCCGCGCGGGAGGCGGCGGGCCGTCTGGCCTGTCTGCTGGCCGCGCGGGCGGACTGCGTTGTGCAGATGTTTTGCGGTCTGCCGACGATTTTGAAAGGAGAACTTCCGAAATGCTGATTTATTTACTGCGCCACGGCCTGACCGAGTACAACGCCCAGAAGCGCTATCAGGGTCAGCGGGACATCCCGCTCTCGCCCGAGGGGCTGGCCCAGCTGCGCCGGGCTGATATTGACCCGAAGGTTGTCTATATTTCCACGCTGCAGCGTACAAGGCAGACGGCGGAGGTGCTGTTCCCGGACGCGGAGCTCGTGCCCGTGGACGGGCTGAAGGAGATGTGCTTCGGCAGCTTTGAAGGCCGCAATTATATTGAGATGGAGCACGACCCCGACTATCAGGCGTGGGTCGCCGACAACTGCGAGAGCAGCTGCCCCGACGGTGAGCGCAAGGACGATTTCAGTGACCGCGTATGCCGCACGTTTGCGGCGCTGGTGGACAAGGCGCTGGCCGACGGCGAGGAAATGCTGGTGATCTTGGCCCACGGCGGCACCCAGATGGCCGCGTTGGAGCGCTACGGCGTGCCGCGCCGCAGCTATTACCGGTGGTGCGGCCCCAACGCGGGCGGCTATGTGCTGGACGCCCGCGACTGGGCGTCGCGGCATGAGCTGCGTTTGGTCAAGACCGTGCAGTACACGAAGGAGAGCACATGCTGATTTTTTGGGCGGTGCTGGGCGGCTTTTTGCTGGACGCTCTGTTTGGCGACCCGGCGTGGCTGCCGCATCCGGTGGTGCTCATGGGCCGGTGCATCTCGGCGCTGGAAAAGCAGCTGCGCACCGCACTGCCCAAAACGCCGCGGGGCGAACTGGCCGGCGGGGCCGCGGTGGCCGCGGTGCTGCCGCTGGGCACGCTGGCCGTTACCGGGCTTGCCTGCTGGGCCGCGGCAAGGCTCCATCCGGCGCTGGGGCTGGCGCTGCAAATGCTCTGGTGCGGCCAGGCGCTGGCTGCCAAGGGTCTTGCACAGGAGAGCCGCAATGTGTACAAGGAACTGGCAAAGGGCGACCTGCCCGCGGCCCGCAGGGCTGTGGCCCGCATCGTGGGCCGTGACACGCAAAACCTGACCGCCGCGGGCGTGACCAGAGCCGCCGTGGAGACCGTGGCCGAGAACACCAGCGACGGCGTCATTGCGCCGCTTTTGTATATGCTCCTTGGCGGGGCACCGCTGGCGCTGACCTACAAGGCCATCAACACGATGGACAGCATGCTCGGCTACAAAAACGAAAAATATCTTTATTTCGGGCGCTGTGCCGCCAAATTGGACGATGCCGCCAACTGGCTGCCCAGCCGCCTGGCCGCGCTGCTCTGGGTGGCTGCGGCGGCGCTGACGGGCAACAGCGCCCGCGGGGCGTGGCGCATCTGGCGGCGGGACCGCCGCCGCCACGCCAGCCCCAACAGCGCCCAGACCGAGAGCGCCTGCGCCGGGGCACTGGGCGTGCAGCTGGCGGGCCCGGCCTATTACTTTGGCGAATATTACGATAAGCCGACAATTGGCGACCCGCTGCGGGAGATCGAGCCGCGGGACATCCTGCGTGCCAACCGCATGATGTACGCCGAGAGCCTGCTGGCCCTTGTGTTGGGGCTGGCCGTGCGGCTGATGCTTGTCTTGTGAGGGAATGCGGAATGGAACTGGTACACGGCGGCGACTGGGCGGGCTATCGGGCCGAGTTTGGCCGGGACGCGCTGGATTTTTCGGCCAACGTCAGCCCGCTGGGGCTGCCCGCAGGCGTGGCGGCGGCCATCACAACGGCACTGCCCATGGCGGATCGCTACCCGGACCCGCTCTGCCGGGCACTGCGCACTAAGCTGGCCGCGGCAGAGGGTGTGGATACTGCGCAAATTTTGTGCGGCAACGGTGCGGCGGACCTGATCTACCGCCTGGCACTGGCCCTGCGCCCGCGGCGCGCATTGCTGCCCGCGCCGACCTTTGCCGAGTACGCTGCTGCGCTGGAAACGGTGAATTGTGACGTACAGCGGTTTCTTTTACGGGAGGAAAACGACTTTGCCGTGACGGACGGCTTTGTAGACGCCATCGACGACAGCACCGATGCAGTGTTCCTCTGCCAGCCCAACAACCCCACCGGGCAGGTCACGCCGCTCGTTATGGTGCAAAAGCTGCTGCGCCGCTGTGCCGACTGCGGCGCGGTGCTGGTCGTGGATGAGTGCTTCCTTGACTTCCTCGCCGCGCGGGATGCCCTGACAGCTAAGACGGTTTTGCGCGACGCACCGAACCTTATAATCTTAAAGGCATTCACCAAGCTCTACGCCATGGCCGGGGTGCGGCTGGGCTATGCGCTGTGCAGTGACGCGGCGCTGCTGGACAAAATGCGCGCGGCGGGCCAGCCGTGGGCCGTGTCCGGTCTGGCACAGGCCGCAGGGCTGGCCGCACTGGAGGAGACCACCTATGCCGACAGCGTGCGCACACTCATTGCCGACCAGCGCCCAAGGCTGGCCGCGGGACTGCGGGCACTGGGGCTGCGGGTCGTGGACGGACAGGCCAACTACCTGCTGTTCCGCGCACCGGCGGACTTTGGGGCAAAACTGCGCCGTCACGGTGCGGTGGTGCGCGGCTGTGGCAACTACCCGGGGCTGGACGAGACGTGGTACCGCACCGCTGTGCGCACCCAAAAAGAAAACGAACAGCTGTTGAAAATTATGCGGGAGGTGCTGGCATGAGCCGGGCAGGGTGCATCATGGTGCAGGGGACAATGAGCGGCGCGGGCAAAAGCCTGCTGTGCGCGGCGCTCTGCCGCATTTTTGCGCAGGACGGCTACAAAACCGCGCCGTTCAAAAGCCAGAATATGGCGCTGAACAGCTTTGTGACCCGGGACGGCCTCGAAATGGGCCGCGCACAGGTCGTGCAGGCGCAGGCCGCGGGCGTCGAGCCCGATGTGCGGATGAACCCGATCCTGCTCAAGCCGAGCAGCGATGTGGGCAGCCAGGTCATCGTGAACGGCGAGGTCCGCGGCGACATGCCCGCAAAGGAATACTTCCGCCGCAAAAAGTCGCTGATTCCCGATATTCTGCGTGCCTACGATAGCCTTGCCGATGAATTTGACATCATCGTCATCGAGGGCGCGGGCAGTCCCGCCGAGATCAACCTGAAGGCGGACGACATTGTCAACATGGGGCTGGCAAAGCTCGTGGACGCGCCGGTTCTGCTGGCGGGCGACATTGACCGCGGCGGCGTCTTTGCGCAGTTGTACGGCACGGTGGCGCTGCTGGAGCCGGACGAGCGCGCGCGTATATGCGGGCTTATCATCAATAAATTCCGCGGCGACGTAGAAATTTTGCGCCCCGGGCTGGCGATGCTGGAGAAAAAAACACAGCTGCCGGTGCTGGGCGTCGTGCCGTACCTGCGGGTGGACATCGAGGACGAGGACTCGCTTGCGCCGCGGCTGCAAAGCAAAAGTGCGGTCAAGCCGCTGGACGCAGCTGTTTTGAGATTGCCGCATATTTCCAATTTTACCGATTTTATGCCGCTGGAACAGCACCCGCTTTTGGGTGTGCGGTACGTGCAGTCCGTGCGGGAGCTGGGCGCGCCGGATCTGGTCATTCTGCCCGGCACCAAAAACACGGTGAACGACCTGCTGTGGCTGCGTCAGTCCGGGCTGGAGGCCGCTGTGCTCAAGCTGGCAGCAGGCGGCACGCCGGTGCTGGGCGTCTGCGGCGGCTATCAGCTGCTGGGCGAGACGCTCGACGACAGTCAGGGCACCGAGAGCGGCCATCCGCAGACGCTGCGCGGGCTGGGCCTGCTGCCGACGCGGACAGTCTTTACCGCCGAAAAGCGCCGCGCACAGGTCACGGCGACGGCTGCCGCGCCCTTTACCGGGGCTGCGCTGACCGGATATGAAATTCACACGGGCCGCACCGCGGTGAACGGCGCTCCGTTCTGCCGCTATGCCGACGGCACACCGGAGGGCTGCGTGCAAAACGCCGTGTTCGGCACCTACCTGCACGGCCTGTTTGACAGCGGCGAATTGACGGAGCAGCTGGCCGCGTACCTCTGCCGCCGCAAGGGAATCGCGCCGGAGACCGCCGCGCCGCTTGCGATGGCCGACTATCGCACACAGCAGCTGGACCTGCTGGCCGACGGCGTGCGCAGTGCGCTGGACATGGACGCCGTCTACGCGGCCATGGGTCTGCACAACCCCAGAGGAGGAAAAAAATGACACCGCAGCATCATCTGCCCGCCGATATTGAGCGCACGAGCATGGGCATTATCACGGCGGAGCTGGCCGCTCGCGGGCTTACGGTTCCGCCCGAAAACGCCGCCGTGGTCAAGCGCGTTATTCACACGACAGCGGATTTTGACTACGCCGAGAACCTGCGCTTCACACCCGGCGCGGCGGCGGCGGGCGTCGCGGCCATGCGTGCCGGGGCAACGGTCATCACCGACACCAACATGGCGCTGGCGGGCATCACAAAGCCCGGTCTGGCCAAATTGGGAGGGCAGGCACTCTGCTTTATGGCCGACCCCGCTGTCGCCGCTGCGGCGAAGGCGGCGGGCTCGACCCGGGCCGCCGCCGCCATGCACAGGGCCGCGCGGGAGTACCCCGGCGCGGTGCTGGCCGTTGGCAACGCCCCCACGGCGCTGCTGACGATTGCGGACGAGATCGAAAGCGGTCTGCGCCCCGCGCTGGTCATCGCCGTGCCCGTCGGCTTTGTGAACGTGGTGGAAAGCAAGGAGCGGCTGTTTGCGGTTTGCACGCAGTACGGCGTGCCCGCCATCGCCGCCATGGGCCGCAAGGGCGGCAGCAACGTGGCTGCCGCCATCTGCAACGCGCTGGTGTATTCCGCCGCCGAGATGCTCGACCCTGCGGCAAGAGGATGGCAGTAATACACTTTCTACCCCGGTGTTTCCCTACAACCGAAAATTTTGGCGCGGAGGAGGCGTTTTGCCTCCTCCGTTTTTTTGTTTCCCTATAAAATCCGTCAGCGTTTCTCCGGCTTCCTGCCTGAATTTTGCAGAAAAGTGCGGGCGGATATAATTGGACACGGGAATGGTACTTTAGTATCCTGCTGCTGCGGGTCTTTTTGTTTGTAAAGAGCTTGGGCAACACCGCACAATTCCCGCCTGACGGCTTAAGCACCGCTCCGGCGGCTGCGG
>OGOG01000220.1_pt1 | contig 66661 bp, 60 predicted proteins | sample 1552581 | NCBI WGS metagenome assembly OGOG01 (sample SAMEA2580152, study PRJEB22360) | human gut metagenome | biome: human gut; feature: human-associated habitat; material: faeces | place: Denmark | collected 2008/2010 | reverse complement strand
CCGGCGCCCTCCGGCGCCAGAGGAGCGGGTTGCAAATGTCCTGGCCGACTTTCTCACTATAAGATCCGGCAACCCGAAATTCAAAAGAGAGTCCTCAAAGAGACATACGTCTCCTGAAACCTGTATCCAGAAATTTGCGCCGGCCTCCCTACGGTCGGCAGGACGCGGGAAAAAACAGAGGGTGTCCATAAGGAAATAACTACCTTGACTTTATTGCTTTTTGGGTATAAAATGTAGCCATAAAAACCCCTTGTTTTTTCGTTAGCAAGCACTGCCTTGATACATGTGTCGGAAATCCTCCACATGATCTGCGGCGCTCAGGGGGAGACCCCCTATGACCCCTACTACCTCGCCATAGACCGCACCCTCCGGGCACGTCCTATGACGAGTTGTGCTATGCACAATCGGCTGCGCCTCGTAGATTGGGGGTGCTCCCCCAAAGCCCCAAAAGAAGAAAAATCTCTCTACCGGAGGTGAAATCATGCCGCGTAATCGAGACAGAGATGCAAAACGTGAGATGGATATCTACGTGATTTTGTCTGAGATCAGCGATGAATTTATTGTGTGGAAGGTGAAATCCGGAAACACTTATAAGGCGTTCGCGGACCATGTGCGTCTTAAAAGTTGGCGGACAAAAAACCTGTTCACACGTTCGATAGAACAGAAAAAAATGCCGACGATGTACCTACTCGAAACGGTAAACTGTTCACAAAGAGAAGCAATGAAGCACTGCATCGTGTGGACGAAATACTTTTTGGACCACAACAGAATTCCTCTCGCAGGTGATACGATGATAGCGTATGTCAACGAACTGGATGAAGAGAGTCTTAGAATTTATGAGCAAATTGAAGCACGGCTTTTTGAGGAAGTAATAAATTCTGAAACAGCAATTGTCGAAAATTATCAGCCGAAAATTTGGTCTAAGAACGAGGAAGCTGAACAAAAAGGCAAGAAAAAAAGGCGTGAAACGACCATTACATTCAACGAAGAACTCTATAAAATCGTCAAGAAAAAAGCGGATTATCTCGGTCTGCCGCTGACAAAGTACGGGCGTATCATGATGGTCAACGGCTTTGTTTTCCGCTTTGACTTTGCTGAGTACCTGAAAGAAATCCGGAGCATTAAGCGCGTCATGCAGGACATCCAGGAGGCTATTTATCAGAGTGGAAGGTACTTTCCTTCCGACCTTGAGAACCTGGAGAAGTGCATCAACGAAGTGAATGACGTGCAAAGGAAAATGATGAAGAACACTGCCAGGGTCGTAAGGAAACAGGCGGAGAATATGCCGGAGGAACTCAATGAAAAGCACAAAGATTGAGTGGTGTGATGCCACCGTGAACCCTGTTGTGGGGTGTACAAAAGGCTGCGCTTATTGCTACGCCAGGAGACTGAACCAGCGGTTTCAATGGATCGAGGACTTCTCCATTCCGCAATTTTTCCCGGGACGCTTGCGGCAGCTTTCCACAAAAAAGCCGAAGCGCATCTTCATGAATTCCATGAGCGATATTGCAGATTGGAAGAGTGAATGGATGAACGAAACACTGAGCGAGATACATAAGAACCCGCAGAACAAATACCTGTTCCTGACCAAAAGACCGGGTGGTTATTTGCCCTGGACACAGTTCAAAGCGGAATATATCTGGTGCGGCATTACCGTTACCTCTGACAAAGAATTGGACAGTCGGGACCTGGATATGATGCGCATTATCGAGGAGACCGGAGACAGCTTGAACTGGTTTTACAGCATCGAGCCTATGCTCGGGCCGGTAAATATTTCACTCGCGGCACAGAGAGGATTGAAGTGGGTCATCCTTGGGGCGGAGACGGGAAACCGGAAAGGAAAGGTCTCCCCTTCCCTACTTTGGATCCGAGATGTTGTGGACGCTGCGGATGAAGCCGGCATACCGGTGTTCATGAAAAACAGTCTGAAAGGCATCATGCCGGACAATGAATTCCGGACGGAATTTCCGAAGGGCTTGCAGCTTGAATAGAAATAATACAACGAAAGAAAGGCGCTGTATTCACATTGAGACTACGCAAACGCAAAAGACGTACATTGCAGATCATATTTACCGTTCTACTTATTTTCATGATGCTGATGCCGGTCTGCATCAATTTCATTCCGCAGAAGAGCACGGGAATTGACCCGAGACTGCTGGCGGAGATGCAGGCCGCGCAGGAAGAGACGGATAAAAATATCGAGGGGACTTATCAGATAACGGACTTCGTGAATGGCAATTGCTTTACCATTCTTTACGGACAGGAGCAGAAGGATGTGAAGCTGATCGGCATTAAAGATAAATCCTGCTCTGCGGAAGATCTGGAGAATTTTATAGCCGACGATATGATCGATCTTGCTTTCGATGAGCAGCAGGAAGATGAAGATGGGAAGCTCATCGCCTACGCTTACCGGGCGGACGGAACATTCATCAATCAGGAATTATTGGCGATGGGATTGGCGGAGATGAAGGAAGAAAAAGAAAACACCATGTACGCCGAGGAACTTCGCATGGCGCAGGAAGCTGCGAAAGGAAAAGGCCTCGGGCGATGGGCAAAAGAGTGATGTGAAAGGAGAACAAAATGAACTGCCCGTGTACAAGAGATTGTAAGAACAGAACAGCTACATGCAAAACTGACGGCTCCTGTCCAAACGGATTTGCCGAATATGAGCGGCAGAGGATGAACAGGTACAAAGCGCAGGACTATGAGCGGGAGATGGATTTTCGAGGCTGGCCTGTGGTTAAGAGAAGAAGCAGGTGACGACAATGGCTGATGATAAATTGATCCGGTTCCCGACCTATAATATCTCCTTGACGGAGGCGATTGAGATCGTAAAGCATCGTCTATATGACGAGACTGTTCCCCTGCAGACTATCGTGTGCGCCATTGAACGGGTAGCGGAGATGGAGACACACAACAGTATTTCCAAGAACGATTTAGTCAACGCACTGCGCTGGCTTTATGAGCATTATGAGTTCTGATGCGATGAAAAATGGAACGAGAGGAGGCTTGAAATGATCGTCAAGATATGGCCGGTAAAGGGTGACGTTGGTGCCGGGCAGTGTCTTCTTTACATCGAGGATGATAAGAAGGTCACGAAGATAGAGACCGATGAAAAAGGCCGCGTGGAGAAGCGAACGGTCATCAATACGGTGGAGGAGCTCGATGAGAACCCTGATAAATTCTTCATTGAAAACGAAGAAAATATCGGGAGAGTCTTTGACTACATGGCCAACGAGGATAAGACAAACGGCATCTATGTCTCCGGCTATCGCTGCGACCCGAAGCGTGCCATGGATGATTTCCGAAGCACGTGGGATGCGTATGCTCTGGATGATAGTATGGTGCAGGAGCCTGCTAAGGATGAAACAATGGCCTTTCATTTGGTCCAGTCTTTCCCGGAGGATCTGGATATTTCGGATGAGGAAGTGCATCAATGCGGACTGGAACTCCTACAGAAAATGAAGGACTACCAGGGCGTCGTTTGCTCGCACGTTCATCCGGTCGTGGATGAAGAAGGCGAGGTGCATGGGCGCTGTAAGCATAACCATATCCTCATCAATGCCTTTAAAGATCTGGACGGGATCGACAATGAGATGCCGGGTAAACGGAAGTATCATGACTGCAAAGAGACGTATGAGCTTCTGCAATTTTGGAATGATGAGATCGCCATTGACCATGGGCTGCCCATTATTATCAATCCGGATCTGGAGAAGATTTACTCGTGGAGTGAGGACGCAAAAATCAAACAGGGGCAGAGCTGGAAGGAACGGGTGCGCTGGGACATTGAAGCTGCGCGGCGCGGCACTTCCACCTGGGATGAGTTTGTCGCCTACATGAAAGAGGAAGGTTATCAGATCCGGGACGGAGGAAAACATCTCACCTATACCACACCAAAAGGAGATAAGATCCGCGCCGAACGACTCGGAAGAACGTTCATGAAAGAGAACCTGGAACTCTACTGGGCGCTGCGAAACAGAACGGAGTATGATGTGGCGCGGGCGCAAAAAGATAACGGCGCCCCTCCCCTCGCCCGCGTTGGCCTGACGGAGAACGGACCGCTTACCGTGGACATTCCGCTGGGTGCGCATGACAAGGAAGGAGAGCGCAGATACTACACGCTGCCGCTGGTCAAGGCTGACAGATCAAGACAGGTGCTCAATACATATTTCTTCGGGAATGAATTGTACGACATCAAAAATGCAGACGGTAAGGTAGTTCTCACGACTACCGGCGCGGAGATCGTGGATTACCTGGAAATGCTGCAGAGAGATGAACCGATGCGATTCGTGGAGGAAGAAAAGGAAGAACAGGCGCGACGTAACGCCGCGGCGAAAGAAGCGGAGAACGAAGAAAAGGAAGCCTATGAATCCCATAGCCGGAGCAAGCGTTACTATACTTCCTCCTTCAGAAATTCAAGGACGGGACGGTACTATCAGTCCGACCTCTACGATGAAAACGGACGGCGCCGGTCTGCGTTGGACCTGCTCTTTATCCTCGCTATCGTTATTATCAAGAACGAGTCGGGACTGTGGGATCCGAAAAATATTCCGCCCGGAAAAGAGAACGAGGCGGTATTCGGACCGCCTGATTGGAAGACCGAGAACATGCTGGCCTCGCTTCACTACGCCACCGAGGAGGGCCTGAACAATCCGGTGGACGTGGATAATCGGGTCAACGAGGTCGGCGCCTCTTACAGCCGAGCACGGGCGGATCTGAAACGCAGCTCTGCGGCGCTGGAACACATGAAGCCTCTGGCAGATGCCGTCGCCGACTGGAGGGAGACGAAGGATCTTATGGAAAAGATCCTGGCGCTGCCGGAAGGACCGGAGAAGGAAAAGCTGCTGACACAGTATGAAGGCGAGCTGGCAAAGTATAAAAAGGCGAAGGCCGCCATGTACGCAGGTAAGCTCAATACCAACGCGGAGATCGCCGACTTCCTTGTGCGGTACGAGGAGATCAGCAGTAAGATACCGGAGAAGGAAGAGCGCGTGGAGAAGGCAAAGGAGGAATACCGGAAGCTGAAGAAGCTGCAGTATAACATCCTCCTTGCACAGAACGAGCAATACGTTTACGGTCCGGCATATGTACCGGATCGGGCAGCGAATCGCGGGGATCTGGGACGCCAGGTGGACGAAAAGGAATTCAACAGCGATAGGTAAAACGCCACAAACTGATGACATTAAAAAGAGGCTGCCCACTCACAGAGATGGGAGCCTCTTTTCAGATTAAGTTGCGGTATCAGAATCCGCATAAGCAGGTGGTGAAGCTGCTTGCTGTTATCCTATGCAACAAAAGCAGCCTGCGTTCCACCAAAATATCAAATTGAAATTCTGACAATTTGGTTTCCTTGTGTCGCTCGCAGCGGGCATAGATGGCTGCTATGTCTACAAGTGGCTTGAACGACATCGCAAGGACAAGTAAGCACAGAAAACCCCGGGGCGGCATCCCCGGGGTTTTCGCTTTTGCGTGTGTGCCTTGGACCTAACCAGTTTCCTTGGCTTGTGCAGACATTCTAACACATGTCGAAAATAAAATCAAGTATACCGGACAGATAGATCAGACCAACAGTTCTGACGGAGGTGCCAGAAAAATATAGCCGAGCTTGCACCACAAAATCCAACCTAAGTTGTGGATCAATGAGAAGTAATATTTTCAATGTGCTGCGCTTTCACGGCCGCGCTTACTTGCGAGCAGGGATAAAGAAATGCATAGACACGTTCGACATCCTCCTCAGAGAACACGGCGGGCGCCCTGTTCAAACGCATAGTCACCTCCGGGAGCAAATCGTACCGATTGACGACCGAAATGTTTGGGCTTGTGACCTGAACGTTCTTGAGTGTACAGCGCTCTGAAAATACGATGATGGACCATAGAGGTACTTCCGCGCCGATATAATTTTGCAGAGCTTGCAGATGACCTTTGTTTTGAAGGACCGGATTGTAGAAGTGCTCTTTATGACTGCCTCTCCCATGCGGAAGTGTCTGCGTCCATTTCTGCTGGCTTTCTTTTCCGAAGATCCAACCGCTGTAATTCTTGCTTTCAAAAACAAAGATCCCCCGACGACAGATCATGAGCAAGTCTATCTCGGTCGTACAGTTCTGCGTCGGGATATAGACGTTGAATAAAAACTTGCCGCCCTGCTCCTCCAGGTCACGGAGCTTCAGGTACGTGCAATATTCACCGAACCGTCCTTTATCAGACCGCACGTAGAAAAACGAGTTGCGGGTGACGACGTAATAAGAAGAACGCTTATACTGCCGGAGAACAAGCACATACCGAACAACGAAAAACCCAATGAACAAGAGAAATATAAGCATACAAATGACCTCCTCCCCCAGGAAGACTTATATCACAAAATATTAGAACGGCAGGTCGCCATCCTCGTCGTCGATCTCGGCGAAGCCGCTCGGACCGGGAGTCGGTACGGAGTAGCCACCGTCAGGGGCGCCATAGCTGCCAGCAGGTGCGCTGTAGTTGCCAGGACCGGTATTGCCGTCACGCTTGGAGTCGCCGAAGTAGATGTTGTCAACGACGACTTCGGCGTTGCGGCGCTTGTTGCCGTCCTTGTCGGTCCAGTCACGCATTTGCAGGCGGCCTTCCACCACGGCCATACGGCCCTTGGAAAAATACTTGGATACAAATTCCGCGGACTGGCGCCATGCGACCACGTCAATGAAGTCGGTCTCCTTCGTGCCGTCCGCGTTCTTATAGTCGCGGTCTACGGCAAGAGAGAAGCTGGCGACGGCAGTACCGTTGTTGGTGCGGCGCAGCTCGGGATCGCGGGTCAGACGGCCCATAATGAAAATCTTGTTCAGCATAGTAGTAAGTTCCTTTCTAACAGTTCATAGTGTGAGTCATTCTTTGTCTGGAATGGATCAGTTGTAGTAGAACGGACCGTCGTATTCGGAGCTGTCAAAGCCGAGGATAGGATAGAAGATGACGCTGAGGAAAGACAGACCGATGGCGAATCCGTCGCCCTTGCCGAATACGGCGGCCAGCTTCATGTTGGTCATAATAGTAACGATGACGTTGAGGCAGGGGATGTAGGAGAGCAGGAAGAACAGACCGTTCTCCCATGTGATCTTGTACAGCACATAGGTGTTGTAGAACGGAATGAGGGCCGCCCAGCCGTGTTCGTCGGCCTTAGTGAAGATCTTCCATTTCGCCACGATCTGCAGAATGAAGATGACCAGAGCGATGATGCCCATGACGGCAAGGATGGTCATGGCGCTTTCGTCCAGCGAGGACGGGGGCGAATCAAAGGACGAGCCGCCCATAAAGTCGGAGTAGTTACCCGTGTCGTAGGTGTACAGGTCTTCCATGATAGTGATTTCCTTTCTGTTGCAAAAATTAAGCCCCGGTCAGATGCCGGGGCTGTTTTAAATTGATAAGTGAAGTTACTGGAACTTCTTGCGGGCGGCGACGGCCAGCTTGTCGCAGCGCTTGTTCATATCATCGTCTGCATGGCCCTGCACCCAGTGGTAGTGCATCTCGTGCTGGTCGGTCAGAACAAGAAGCAGCTCCCACAGATCCACATTGAGAACCTTCTTGTTCCCGGCGCGGACCCAGTCGTTTGCCCGCCAGTTTTGCGCCCAGCACTTCTCCAGGCCGTCGATAACGTAACGGGAGTCCGAGTATAGCTCCACCACGCAGGATTGCTTCAGGAGGCTCAGAGCCTCCACTACGGCGGTCAATTCCATGCGGTTGTTGGTGGTATTCACTTCACCACCGGACGCCTCTTTTTCAACGCCGTCGCAGCTGAGGATACAAGCCCAGCCTCCGGGGCCGGGATTGCCGCTGCAGGCGCCATCGGTATAAATCGTGACAGTTTTCATCATAGCTCCTGTTCTCCGGCAGAGCCGGCGTCAGAAATGGAAGTTGCCATAGCCTCCGATATACCGGGACTTATCGAAGGCGAGGATGAAAGTAAAAAGCGGGCCAAGAAAAATCAGGCCTACGGCGAACCAGCCGTCTTTATCAAAGACCTTGGCAAGTTTCACCGCCGTAACAATACCTACGACCATATTCACAAGGGGGATGAACATCAGCAGGAAGTACCAGCCGTTCAGCCACGTGATCTTGAAGAATATGAACAGGTTATATATGGGGATCAGACATTTCCAGCCAGGCTCCGAGGCCTTCTCAAATATCATCCACATTGAAACGATGGAGATGATACCTACAGATAGGCTGATGGACGCCATCAGCGCGGACATGCCTGTGAATGCACTTACAACTGCTTCTTCATACGGTTGATATATGCCAATATTCAATTTTCTTAGCTCCTTTGCGCGGGGGTTAAGGGTTGCCGTCCCCTTCCCTTTTGGCGAGATTCCTTCGGATGCTCTTTACACAGAGACATGCGAAAAGCACAAACGGGACGACGGCAAGGGCGGCCGTGGTATGAAAGTCGTCCGCACGGTCAGCGAGATAACAGGATACGGCCTCAGACACTGAAGCAAGACAAAAGAAGCCAAAAGCCGGGATATATACTTTTGTCTCGCGCTGAATAAGCGTGAGGCGGACGGACGAAAAGATATAGCGGACAAACAGTATGATGCCGAGGGAGAGGAAGAACGTTGATGCGTAATGCATCCATGTGATCAGAGTATCCATACGTTACTTCCCTTCTCCCATATTTTACCGGGGCGGTATTCTCCGATGTGCGCTCACAGCTCCAGCAGATCTGCATTCCTTCCGGTACCGTGTCGCCGCAGCAAACACATATATCGGGATAGACTTCTTTTCTCACTGGGGATCCACCAGACCTAACGCTGCTTTCTCCTCCGGCTCCATTTCGATATGAAGGCTGTGGCAAAGCTTCTTTGCGGTGTTCGCCATGGCGGTCTTGTTCTTCTGGAACATCTTGTCCATGTGCGCCTTGTCTGCACGAAGCTTGGCCTTGACGGTCTTACCGTCAGGGGAAACGAAGGAGACAACGAACTCGCCGCTGTCTATGGGCGTCTCCAGAAACTTGTTAATGCCTTCTACGTCCTTCAGCATCTCGCTGATGTCACGCAGCGCATCGTTCTGCTCCTCCAAAACCTTGATCTTGGGCATGAGAAAACCTCCTTTACTCATTTTAGATGGTGATATTATACCCCTTTGGAAAGGCGTTGTCAATAATTGTGTCGATACGGAAAGTCAACTGTGCGGCAATATTGCCAATGCAAATAAGAAACGCAAAACAATTGAAAGGACCCCCAGAAGCAAAAAGCTTCGGGGGCCCTGAAATGGGTTATTGAATAGTATCCTTTTTACGGCGACGATAAGAGAACATGAGGAAACCGGAGGTAACAAACACTGCTGCAGCGAACAGTACAGCCCACGGACCGATACCTGTATCACCGGTAGTAGGATTATCTTTAGGTTCCTCATGGGAATAGCGCGGACGGTTCTTGATCTCAACCGTCTGGTCCTCGTCCTCAATATCCTTATGAGAAGCGATCTCCTCACCATCATAGGACAGAGTCTCAAAAGCCACAAGCTTCTTCCCTGCCGCCTTGCTGGCATTGAGTTCGCAGGTGACGTCTACCGCGCCTTCGGCAGCTTCGGGAGTGAATGTCACCGTAGCTGTGACTTCTTTATCGTCTGCGTCCTTAAATATCTCGCCGGCCTCAACGTCCATGAGATTACAGAGCAGAGTATATTCAAGGCCGGGGATAAGACCATTATAACTGACAGCATCCACAATGGAGGCTTTACTGTCGCTGTAAACGATCTTGCTATCCTTTGTACCCTCAGCGCCGTTCTTGGCGAACGTCTTGATCTCAGGAGCTACGACGGATACTGTTTGGTCAGCGTCCTCAATATCCGTATGAGAAGCGACCAGGTTCTCGCCGCGGTAAAGCTCCTGAAACACCACGATCTTCTCCCCTGCCAGGTTCGAAGCATCCAGCGTAAAAGTCATCTCTACATGGCCGGAAAAGTCTTTGTCGGCCTTGAAGGTCTTACTGGCAGTAATACGCTCGCCATTCTTATCCAGCAGAGGCTCACCGGTAGAATAAAGCCTCAGATGGCCTTTCACGGTATAGGTCTTGCCAGGAATGACATCGGTGCAGTCCACCTTGTCGGTGATCGTCGTTTCCTTCAAAGGAAGTAGCTCTTTACTGTCGTTTACTCCGGTAGCCATACTGTCCACCGTAGGTTGGACCGCCTTGTCGCCGGCGATTACCTCAACATATTCAATGTTGTTCTGGGTGTCTACCTTGATCGTTTCCGGCGTCACATCAAAGATAAGCGGAGCGTCCAGCAGCTTATAGCCCTTCGGCGCCTCGATTTCCACCAGGCGGTAATGCTCGCCATAAGGCAGCACCAGCGGTGTAATGAAGTAGCCCTCATCGTTGGTCTCGAATACAGAAATGGTCTCCGCCTTCGGATAGGTCACCTTCTGCGTGACTTTGTTGCCGTCCGGATCGTAGATCTCGAACTTGGCGCCGCCCCAAGGAATGACCTCGCCGTCGTCGGCATCTACCTTCACCACACGAAGGTAGGCAGTAACAGGTTCGTTATGGACGATAAGGGGCTTATCCTCGCCGTCTGTTTCGCCTACCAGAACGGTGAAGTCAGGGGCGAGCTTAACGCCGGTCGCGGCCTTAGTCTGACGTACCACATAGGTTCCGTAAGGCAGGCTTATGGTCTTCCCTGTTTGACCGTCTGCATTGGAGATCAGCGTACCGCGCTCATTCTCCTTGGCATTCTCATAGGAGCCGGCAGACTGGAGCCAATACTGGAACTCCGCGCCCTCCTCAAATACCGGATCACTGCCGTTGACGCCCTTGACAAGCTTTGTAATGGAGAAAGTACCGTGCTTGATCTGCTCCACAGAGGTTATCTCAGGCGCTGTGTTGTGCTCAACTCTATATTCCTTGGCTTCAGAGCCAACCGGATATACGGTCGGATCGATTAGATAGCCGACAGGTGCCTGGATCTCCTGAATGGTATAGCCGGCGCCGCAAATATACTCATCTGTCGTGAACTTACCGTTCTCGCCGATAGTATACTTCTTCACCAATTCGCCGTCCTTATAAAGACCGTATACGGCGCCTTCAAATACACCGTCGCCGCGAGGGACGCTGCCGGTCTCCGCATCGGTCTTGACCACAGTGACCTTCCATTTTTTCAGGATGTTTTCCACCGTGGTCTTGGTGGTCATATTATAGGTAACGGCAAGGTCGGACTGAACAGCAGGGATAACATACTTGATGTCTGTGTCTACCTCTTCCAGCATGTAGTTCTCGCCAATCAGGACGTTCTCAAAGGTGGCAATACCCTTGTCGTTCGTTACGGCTGTCAGATCAACAGCGGCGCCGGAGATGGAAGTCCCGGTCAAACGGAACGTAATGCCTTCCACAAGACCGTCCTCGGAGGTCTTGGTGACTTCCAGACTGCCACGCTTCAGCACATTTTTCATATTTACCTTCGTGGTCTCATTCAGCTTCACCTTGACGCCATCTACCACTTCAGGAACGATGTATTTCTCGGCAGTATCCACTTCTTCCACGGTATAGTCGTTACCGATGAGCACATCTTCAAACGTGGCTACGCCCTTATCGTTGGTGGTGGCGGTCATGTTCACCTTCTCGCCGTTAATAGCTGTACCGGTCAGGCGGAACTTAATGCCCTCCACGTCGCCGTCCTCAGAGGTCTTAGTGACTTCAACGGCGCCGCGGGCCAATTTGTTGTGAAACGACAGCTTAGTGGTCTCTTGTACCTTAATGGTCACGCCCTCTTGAATAGGAGGCACAACATAGCGATTGGCGGTATCAACTTCCTCCACGGTGTAATTGCTGCCTATCAGGATGTTCTTGAAGGTAGCCACGCCTTGAGCGTTGGTCACAGCGGTCTCATTTACCGCGATGCCGGAAAGAGATGTGCCAGTCAGCTTGAAGGTGATGCTCTCTACCAGACCGTCCTCGCAAGTCTTGGTGATCTCCAGATTACCGCGTTTCAGCGTGTTATGGACCTTGACCTTGGTGGTCTCACCCAACTTCACCTTTACGCCGGCAACCACTTCGGGAACGATGTATTTCTCAGCCGTATCGATTTCCTCTACGGTATAGTCGTTGCCGATAAGCACGTCTTCAAATGCGGCTACGCCCAAATCGTTGGTGGTGGCGGTCATGTTTACCGTTTCACCGTTAGTGGCTGTGCCAGTCAGGCGGAACTTAATGCCTTCCACATTGCCGTCCTCAGAGGTCTTGGTGACTTCCACGGCGCCACGGGCCAGCTTGTTCTGGAACGACAGCTTAGTCGTCTCTTTCAGTTGGATCGTTACACCCTCCTGGATAGGCGGAACGACATAGCGATTGGCTGTATCGACTTCCTCCACGGTGTAATTGTCGCCAATAAGAATATCTTTGAAGGTCGCTACACCCTGGCCGTTGGTAACAGCCGTCTCGCTTACCGTAGAGCCGGAAGCGGAAGTGCCAGTAAGCTTGAAAGTGATGCCCTCAACCAAACCATCTTCAGCAGTCTTTGTGATCTGCAAATTGCCGCGCTTGAGGGCGTTGTGTACGTTTACCTTAGTGGTGGTGTTCAGCGTCACCTTGACGTTGGAAACCACTTCAGGAACCACGTATTTATTGGCGGTATCCACTTCCTCAACAGTATAGTTGCTGCCAATAAGCACATCCTTGAACGTGGCTACACCCTTATCATTGGTGATAGCTGTCATATTCACGGATTCACCGCTGGTAGAAGTGCCGGTAAGCCGGAACTTGATACCCTCAACCAAACCATCCTCAGAGGTCTTGGTGACCTCTACGGCGCCACGGGCCAGTTTGTTTTCAAACTCTGCCTCTGTTGTAACGCCATAGGAGACAGTTACGCCGTCCTGGATGGCCGGCACTACATATTTCGCCGCAGTATTCAGCTCCTCCAGCGTATAGTTGCTGCCAATAGGTACATTTTGGATCAGAGCGACACCAGTGCTGTCAGTTGTGGCGGTAAGACTCACGTTGGTACCAGCTGCGGAAGTGCCGGTCAGCTTAAAGGCAATGCCCTCAACCATGCCGTCTTCAGCGGTTTTTATGATTTTCACCGCGCCTTTTTTCAATACGTTTTTAAACGTCACCGTCTTGATGTCGCCGATACTAAGCGTCACAGTTTTAGAAGAAGTTGGGACGTAGTTGTCCGGTGTGTTTTCCGTAATCGTGTATGTACCGGGCTGCAGATCAGGAACGGAGATCTTGCCGTTTGAGTCGGTCGTCACAGTTTTGCTGTAATTATTGGGGCCGGTAATAGTAAAAGATACGTTGCTGACTTTGCCATCCTCGGACGTCTTCACGATAGCAAGGTCACCGGTGGTCTTGGTCACTTTGACACGAACGTAGGCGTACACGGGGTCAGGCCAGCCGTTCAGTGCAATACACTTCTGCAGATTGGCGCTGCTGGACGGAGACAACAGCCATGCGCTGATGTCATCCGGGTCAATAGCGTTGCCGGCAGATGCTCTGGAAGACACGCCATTCGTCAGGCTTTTAACTGCGTCTGCAGTTGCTGTGATCGTCATATTATAGCCGGATCTGGATGTTGAGACACCGGACTGTGAAAAAGTGAACGAGTTGAAATTCGGAAGGACTCGGTTCGAGTCATACACGGTGGCCGAATAATTGGTGCCGTTATACTTCAGTTCGATATCATTATAAGTCTGCGTCGGTCGGGACACGGCGAAGCTGGGGATCGTGTACTGAGACGCCATTCTTTGCTTAATGTAGTTATAGCAGTTCTGTACAGGAACGGCCAGGGATGAATCATATTTACCGCCCGGGCCAATAAACAGGTCGCTCAGATTACTGTAGCCTTCTGTTATCTCCCAGATGACCTCTTGTGTTGCCAACATGGCGTACTGGGGCCAACCATTCGCCAAGCTTACCAGCGTAGAATCGTTGACGCCGCCATAGCCATACGCTACAGCCAGCTTGAGCCTGTTTCTCTGGTAATAGGAATAGCTGGATAAGTCGCTGGTGCCGGTATAACCGGCAGACGTAGCGGTGCCGAGGTGTGCCTGGAGGCAATATGCGGGCTGACCGTTAAAATACTTCAGGCGATAACTGGTATAGGGGCCGAACTCGCTGCGCCAGGACTGGTTATAGGAAAACTCCGTACCGTCCGTATACAGCGTGCCGGATGTGGCAGCTCTGGCGGCAAAAAGGGAAATCCCTCCATTGTCTCCGGTGCTGCTGTCAAAATCGGAGCCTAATACGCTCTCAAAACCGGTATCACCGTAAGGAAGATCATCTTCCTCTGTGCTGCCAGAGTTATCATCGGAGGCGGGCTCTGCATCGTTTTTACTGGACTCGGGATCTTTGGATTCTTTGGAGCCTTCCTGCGAAGGATCAGTCTTACCGGATTCGGAAGTATCGCCCTCCTTCCCTTCGGATACACTGGAATCACCGGTTTTATTTCCATCTGTATTAGGGTCTGTGCCCGGCTCGTTGGAAGTAGATTCTTCAGTGCCGGAGCCTTCAGACGATGTTTGAACATCACTGGAAGTATCATCTGTGGTGGTAGGGTCTTCAGTAGACTTATTATCACCCACATCAGAGCTGGCGTCCGTTCCACCGGAGACGCCATCGTCCTCGACAGAAACACTTGTGTTTTCGCCTAAAACGATGGGGACATCAGAATCCGGGATGGCATATGTAGCCGATGCAGGGAATGTGCTTACGAGCAGCGTGAAAACAAGCAAAAGGGCTGCCACGCGATTATACAGGGATTTGTGCTTCATGGATTCAATGCTTCCTTTCTTTTGAATTTTGTTTCTAAAGCGGTATAATAACAACGGATATTATACCGCTTTGAAAATAAAAAGTCCATAGGTTTTTGCTTGTTTTCAAAAAATTCAAAAAAACAGGCGCCCGCAAAATTTGCGGATGCCTGTTTCTGCTTTGCAGCGATAAATCAGCCGGCGAAATATACATAGAGTTCATGATATCCTGCAGATGCATTCCACTGAACAACGCACTTGATACCGGGATAACCCCAACCCTCTTCACCGGGATGCCAACGGCCTTCATCTTCAATAATGGCCTTGGTGCCGTCTACCATGGAGCGCAGCTCCTGCTCAAGGCGTTCCTGCGTATGAGGGGTGCATTCCAGCTCGAAGTAAACAGGGAACGAATAACTCGTGCAGCCGTCCCAATACTCAAAACCAAGGCTCTCAGCATAAGCGTTGCCGGCTCTCATGGCTGCTTCGCAGTCAATATCGGCCTTGGTGGGAGTGGTAGGCGTAGTGGGAGGGGTAGGAGTCGTGGTAGACCCGGTACCGGTACCAGAACTGCCGCCAGTGGGATCGCTGCCGGTATTGGAACCGGACGTAGAACCACTACTGCCGGAGCTGGAACCAGAACCGGACGTAGAAGAACCGGTGGTACCGGAACCGGAGGTGGAAGAGCCGGTGCTGCTGGAACCGGAATTAGAACCGGTAGAGGGGTTGGAAGGCTTGTTTTCCGGCTTAGTGCTGGGCTTGGTATCCTGCTTCGTGTCATTCTTGGCCGTATTATCCTTTTCATCGGCCTTGACGTCGGACTTATTGTCCTTACTGTCCTTTTTGGGTTCATCGGGCTTCTGCTCATCAGTGGCCTTGTCGCCATCCGCGGTAGGCTTGTCAGCATCACTGGCGGTCTCCTTGTCTGCGTCGGTAGAAGGCACCACATAAGCCGTCAGGTCAGCAGCCTTCACAACCACATTCCCCTCAGTATCTACGGCATTGCCCTCGGCGTCCAAAGTGTAGTCGGTCACGGGCTTACCATCCTTATCCACCAGAATGGTCTTACCGGCATCATTCGTCTGTGTGTAGCAGCCGATCTCCTCACCGGTCTTAGTGGCAGCCTCGGTAGACTTGGCGCCACAGGCGACCAGGCTCAGACACATGACCAGTGCCAGGAACATGGACATAAAATACTTCATCTTTTTCATGGGAAGGTCCTCCGTATTAAAATTTTGTTGTAAAACTGATGCTATTTCGACTTTCCGCGCCATTCCCAACCCAGACAATGATCAGACTGGGGAGTGCAGGGATAGTGCTTGCACAAATGGCATCCGTCTCCGGTATCCTCACAAAGCTCTTTCGCGTCCGCCAGAAGGGCGGCGTGATCTTCTTTCAAATGCTCAAAGTCGGCGAGGATGGGAGGCATATCAATCGAGGGCGGCTCTTTACGGTAGCCTCCATTCTCAAATTTGATCTCAAAAGTAACGCCATAGGAGTCACTCATGGACAGAGCCATCTTGAAAATGTCGTCGTCAGTGGCACGTCGGATCTCCTCATAGGAATAGCCGGCAACACATAGCGCTGCACGTGCCTGCCTGATATTCACGCTGACTTTAACGTCCTTGGTCACGATCATTCCTTCTCCTCCTGGCTGACCTTGCGGCGGAACAGCTTGCGGTTCTGCACCTTGTACCAGTGCCACGCCTTCGGATGGTTTTTCACCCAACAGGCATACTTGCGGTCGAACTTGTCCTCGAAGGTCGGCTTCTTGTGGATCTTTCCCTTCACAACTATCCCCCCTTTTCCTTTTGGCGGTCCGGCAACTGCGCGGTGTTGGCGACATCGGTGAGACGATTTTTACCATCTGCAGCCCGCATTTTCAACTGGTGACAATTTGTCACCAGTTGACTGCCTTCCTCTTTCAAACGCTGCATGAGCTTATCTTTTCTTCCGAAGGTGTTCGATAAGGCCTTTGAAGGTGGGTGTTTTACCTTTGGCGGCGCACTCTAAGGCGTAGAATTTGACGCTCTCCCCTACTTCTTCCAGCCAATCGCATCCACATTCTTCTTCGTAGGATTCATTCTCCCATTGTTCAAGAAGATCCGCATAGTGTTGGGCAATGTAAGCCATCCTCTATCCCTCCTTTTTCTTCGGACGATCCAGCAGCTGTGCAGTGTCGGTCACAATATCCGTGACAAGACGCCGGAAGCTCTCAGCATTCTGTGATGTCGCCACAGGCTTGCCGGTTTCAGCCTCCAAAGCCTTTCTCGCAACGCCGGCCACATTACCGCCGCGGCGGGCGACTTTCTGGTTCTCGTCAAAGCCTTCCGGTCGTTCGGCCTTTGCAATATCGGTGGTCGAAGCCTCGGCCAGCATAGTCAGCACCAGCTCCAAATCGCTCATGTTGTCCCGGAGGTTTTCCTTCGACAATACGGGCAGTGATTCCAACCAATATTGCGAATTGCATATACTCCGTTACAGCAAGGACATTTCGTGTAGCTTGCAATACCATTGGGTCTAATGCTTCCCTTTAACCGCTCAACCCACAACCGTTTTTTAATCACTTTTCTATCTTCCATATTCAACTTTCTTTAGCGGTGGTTTCTTTAAGAAGTGTAATATCTTCCGGCGTCATATACTCCAGATACTCTCCAAGAGGCGAATTCTTGTCAAGTTCCCTGATCCAGAGCTGACTTTTCTGATTCGGCTCTTTACACATAATCGGCCACATTCCCTCCATGGTCAGTTTCTGCATCGCAGGCCAGCTAACCATCTTGTTGGCTCGTGCTTCCCTATACTTGCGCTCTGCCTCTACCGGGGTCTCAGCTACAATGGTTTGCATGTTTGCCTTCAGAGAGAAAGATCCTCTCGTTTTCTTGAGCCACGGAAATGTCCGGTAATCATAACTTGTTTCAATACCGACAAGATAAATATTCATATTTTTCCTTTCATCCTGCTGACCACCGCAGGCGGGCATCTGTTTAACCAAAAATCTTCTTGTACCAGGGAAGGGCCTTGTAGGCGGCAAGCTCCGCTTCGGCCAGCTCGGCACGTTTGGCTGCCTCGGCGTTGGAGACATCCGTTAAATAGTTTATACCATCTTTCGGCGAACGCATTTTCAGTTGGTTACAAGCTGTAACCAAGGAGTAGCGCATCAGTGCTTGAATGGCATCTGCGAGGATGCGAATTCTTGAGAAGTGAGCCGAGCCATGACCTCCGGTTCCCTTGAACCCCACGACTTTAGTCGTTGGGAGTAGTCAGACTGAAGTCGGATTCGTCAATGGGCGAGTTAAGGAAGTCTCGGCCATCGAAGATGGAAGTAAATACCTTGATCAACATATACTTACCTCTCTTTCGAGTGTCAAGAGAGCTTCGTGAAGGTCAGCTCATCGAACTGATCGGCCAGCCAATCCAGGGCTCCGGCTTCGTCAGAGACGGGGGAATCAAACACAACGAAGTTGTCCTCGTCATAGGTCAGGTGACCGTCATCACCCATCATGCAGTCGGGAAATGCCACAAAATATACGTCCTCATAGGTACCGGACCAGGAGCTCTCAAAAACGACCTTCGCGATGCCCATAATGCCGCAGCGGGCTTCAAAGCCGTGGATCATGTCAAAGAAGGTGGTGCCGGGCATCTTGGTCTCGAAATAGTACAGGGACCAGAACTCGGAGTCCAGGACGGGCATATCCTTGGCGAGGACATCCTTCGAGATGTCGTCCATAACGGAGGACATGGTCAGCTCCTCAAAGCGGGTGCGCTCGGAAACAGACAGGCCGTCAGAGGGACGGAAGAAGTCCTTCAGGCCGGAGACGGTATAGGTCTTACTGCACTGCTCCGGAACGGTATAACCCAGGGACGCAAAATACTGCAGGTCAAAAGTGGCGGTCAGGGTGACCTCATCGCCGTTAGACAGGTTCCGGTTATCGGAGAAGCTGTAGGTCACACCCTTATACATCTCATCATCGGAAACCAGGCCGACAATGGCTTCGCCGCTGCCGGAGGCGCCGATGAAGGCCACGGAGATAACGTCCTCGGAGAAGGGGTCAAAGGGCATGCCCTCGATAAGGCCCTCTACCGTATAGGTGATCTTGCCGCCGCGCAGCTCGAAATCCAGCTTCTCGTTGGTGGGGTTATTGAAATTGACCGTGATCGTCACCTTGTCGCCATTGGACAGATTGTCGCACTTATCCGCCTCCACAGAGATGCCCTCAAGCACGGACGAGATCTTATCAAGCTTAGACAGGTTCTCCTCGCTGAAAAAGGCCTCGGCGTCCTTATCATTCTTGATCTCGGCGCCGGTGAGTTTCTGATACACGGAATAGCTGTCGAAGGAATACTCCAGGTGACCGTAGCCATCCATGCCAGACACGGAGTCAATGGATACGTAGTCTGTAAGCAGAATGACGCCCTTCTTGTGAGGGATCAGGACGGACAGGCCAATGCACAGGAGCATAAGAAGCGCGAAGCCGGCTACGACATACTTCCTCTTCTCTTGCGGGATATTCTTCTTCATGAAGTTGAGCTTACCGGTAGGTGCATTGGCATTAGGGTCGCCCTCCAGGACGGGGGTGGGAGTAGGGTTGGCTGCAGAGGTGTCCGCGCCGCACTGCGGGCAGACGGTGGCGCCATTCAAAGGCGCACCACAATGGGGACAAAAGTTCATGGTGTAACTCCTTTCAAAGTGCAAAAAAGGATCTGGATATTCTACTCTAACGCTATACTAACATATATTTCCATATATGTCAATATATAAAATTGCAAACTATCCGAAAAAGTGAGAAGCCGCTCGACCGCAAGGATGAGCGGCTTCTCTGGCTCTTAATCGGGAAAATGCATGGCGGTGTCTTTCTCTACCGCTTCGGCGAGGGATTCCGTCAGCATATCGATCACCTCAGACTGCTTGACGCCGGAGCCACAATAGCGGACCAGTTCCCCCTTATCATACTCCACGTGGAAATCCGCGTGGGCCCTAACATCTGCCAGGAAGTGCTCCGACATCTGCAGAAGCTCATCCGGACTGAGGACCTGCACCTCGTGCCAGATAGGAAACCGGCGTTTCACAGCGTCGTCTATCAGCTCCGGCCGGTTGGTGGCGGCCAGGAGTACCACATCGCTGGAGAGCTGGTCCAGGTTCTGCATCAGGGAAATCGTGGTACGATTCATCTCACCGCTGGCGCTTGTGCTGTCGCTGCGTGCCCGGTTTGAGCTGACGGCATCCAGCTCATCAATCATAAACACGCAGGGTGTACCTTTGATGTAATTGAAAACCTTATTCAGGTTTTTGCTGGTGCCGCCCATCAAGGAGTCTACCGTCCGGGAGAGGTTAAAATAGCAGAACGGGACGCCCATGGTATAAGCCAGATAACGGCCAAACTGGGTCTTGCCGGTGCCGGATTCGCCGTACAGCAGCGTAGCATTCAGATAGTTGATACCGGCATTGCCCAAACGCTGAGCGGAGCGATTCTTACACAGAATACGCTCCGTCAGGGAGGCTTCCCGCTCGGATACATAATAGCGCTCCGGGATAAAGGTGCCGCTGACGTCCTCCTTGAAAAGGAGGTTCTGGATGTCGGACGGAAGCTCCATCAGGTAACCACCGCTGCGCCGGAGCCGGTTAAGCAGCATATTGCAATAGCCAAAGTCGCTTTTGACCTCGTTGGACTCACAGAATTTCTTCACGAAGTCCCTTGCCTTATCCATCTGATTGTCGGCAACAAAGCTCATAAGGCTGCGAAGATTGCTGTTCATTAGGAAACCCGCTCCTTCCCTTTCACATTGCGGATGATATAGCGCCTGTATGTACCTTTATTGCTGCGGGTCACGGCGGTGAAGAAAGAACTGATGTTATCAAGGCCCACAAAGGCGGCGGCCTTCGGGGCGTCACCGGTAAACAGTACCTCGCCGGTATCCGGGTGACAGATCTCGTAAACGGCAGTATGAGGCTTCCGCTTGCGCTTGACCGGCTTCAGATCCTCACTGATGCGGATACGCCGCACTGTGTGACGGGGAATGCCGGAGACGTCAGCGATCTGGTAGTCGTTCAGACCCTTAGCATGGAGGCGGCGTACCTCGCCGACATAAACGGTATTGTACATCTTATTCCTGCTCCTTTTCCATCTTCTTCTCCAGTTTGGTGAGCATTGGAATAACATCCTGCCCGTCCTCGAAGCCGTCCGTCATGTCACAGATCCTGTTGCACACACTCTCAAGGTTGGGGAGATTCGGGAAGGCGGCTTCGACTTGGTCTGAGATATCTGCATCCAGGCCTTTGGCGATGCCCGCCTTAAAGGGAGCGCGACGGAAAATGAATTCCTTACCGGCGAAGGAAAGACGCTCTTCGTAGGAGCCGTCCGGATTGTAAGTCTGTTGGAATTTGGCCATAGTATCAGTCTCCTTATAAATTTTTTAGTTCCAGCGGTTTTTGCGGGCGCGTTCGTCCTCTGCGGTCAGGCGGATCACGTTGTCGTTCTGGACAGCGCGGACGATGGCGCGGTTACAAAGGTTGATGAGCTCGCCTTGAGCACGACCGATTTGACACTGTTCCCTGATGTCCTTTTCATCCCAGGTAAGGGACAGACCGCCTGTCTCCTTCACATTGGTCAGATAGGATACCACCATCTCCACCGCTTCGTCCGGTAAAAATGCCTTCAACTCATGAATAGCCGTAAAACGGCGCAGAACTGCAGCGTCCAACATATCCTTGCGGTTGGTGGCGGCCAGCAGAACCACGTCTTTGCGGACGGTGTCCATACACTGCATCAGACCGATGGTGGTGCGGGTCATCTCGTCGCCGCTGCCGCCTGTAGCGATGCTGCCGCGGTTGACGGCTATGGCGTCCAACTCATCCAGCATGAAGACGCAGGGTATGCCTTCCACGAAATCGAAAATGCTGCGAAGATTGCGGCCTGTCTCGCCGAGGCTGGCGCCCACCATGTTACAGAGGTTCACGTAAACGAAGGGCTTTCCCATGGTATAGGCCAGGTACCGGCCAAACTGAGATTTACCGGTACCGGACTGGCCCCACAGAAGCGTAGCATTCAGGAACGGGATCTTAGCGGCTTCCAGAAGATGACAGGCATCGTTCTGAGAAATAATGTCCTCCAGGACCTTCTTCTCGCGCTCAGAGACCCAGTAACGCTCCGGCACAAAAGTCTTGGATACGTCCTCGAAGATAAGCAGGCGTTCCAATTCAGGAGGGAGCTGATACGGAGAATCTGACGGAGACTGCGGCTCCGCGAGGTGAGGGCCCAGCCATGCAAGGAAATCCTGCGGAATGTCATGCGGGGCATCGTGGCATAGCTGGGCGGCGATGAGCCGCGCCTCGGTCATGTCTTTCAGTGCTACTGCTTGCAGGAGATGGAGATAAAGCTCATTCATGGCGAACGCTCCTTTCACTCACTCACTCACTTCTTTTTTCTGCTGCCTTTATAGTTACCGCTGTTTTTCGAGCGGGAAAATGCAGGGATAACAAAGATGAGACTCAGACTGAGCGCGGCGCCCGCGAAGATATACAGCCATGTATCGGAGTGATCACCGGTCTGAGGAGCGGATACATCGGAGGCCGGAGAAGGAGACGGATCGGGCGTCGAGTTATAGTAGTAGCGGGTGGGCTCGGGAGCCGGATCCCCATTCTCGGCAGGACGAATATAACGGAGAATGATCTTGTTCTCGCCGCCTTCAGAGACCACAAGGATCTCATAGTTGGCGGACGTGAACGTATACGTGCCGTCCTCAAACAGGGTGTTCTTGGTGATGCCGGCTGCCTCGATAATGGCGCCGATGTCCGCATCAAGGGTCTCCTGCGTCTGGCCGTCCAGCTTATCGCCGGTGTAATACTGATGGATTACCGTGTACTTCACAGAGACAGGCTCCTCCACCGTGCGGCCGTAGCGGACGCGAATGACGGGCGGGACACCGGGGGTGAGCGTCAGCTCCTTGGGTTCGGAGTCCTCATATTCGTATTCCTCATTATTGAAGGTCGGGAGTCTGGGCAGGTCGTCGCCCACGATGACCATATTGCCCTCCCCGATCTGAGGAACAGGGATCTCGCCGTCCTTTTCGCCGTTGGTGTAATACTCATAGATAACCGTATAGCCTACCTCAACAGGCGGGATCTCTACCGTGCGGTCGTAGCGCAGTGTAATAGTATCCTGCCGGCCGGGAACGAGGGTAATGCTTTCGGGGTTACAGGAAGTGAAGGTGTACTCCGCGCCGGAGAAGGAGAGCTGCTTATCCAGGCAGGAAACGGAGATCTCGGTACCCTCGGGGGCGGACAACTGGGCGGGGACTTCCCCGTCCTTTTCCCCGTTGGTGTAATAGACGTGGAGCACAGTGTAGGGCACCTGCACCTCGGTACGGTCATAGCGAAGGGTGATGGTGTTCCCTTCCCCTTCCGTCAGGGTCAACTCGATAGGAGTGCAGGAAGTGAACGTATAGGTCTTCTCACCGTAGATGGGAAGCTTGGAAAGTGTGTCGGCAGTCAGCACCGTGCCGGCATCGCCGGTCTGCTCCACAGACACGGCGCCATCTTTCTCACCGTTGGTGTAATACTCGTGGCGGACGGTATAAGCCACCTGGACGGGCGGGATATACACGGTGCGGTCGTAGCGCAGGACGATGGTGTTGTCGCCGTCAGGCTGGAGCGTCAGCTCGGAGGGAGTGCAGCCGGTGAATTCATAGGTATCCTCGTTATAGACAGGATTCCGGACCACGCTGTCGGACGTCAGGACGGTGCCCTCGGCGCCGGTGGAGGAAACAACGGTCTCACCGTCCTTTTCGCCGTTGGTGTAATACTCATGACGGACGGTGTAATTTACCTCAACGGGAGGGATCTCCACCGTGCGGTCATAACGGAGAATGATGGTGCTGGCTGCGGAGACCGTCAGGACGGAGGGATCGGCGCTGGTGAATTCATAGTCGGCGTCATTATACGTGCAGACCTTCTCCAGATCGGACGCAGAGATCTCGGTGCCCTCCGGGGCGGTGCAGTCGGAGGTAATGGCGCCGTCCAGAACGTCGTTGGTGTAGTATTCGTGACGGACGGTATAGCTTACCGGAATGATCACAGTGCGGTCGTAGCGGAGGGTGATGGTGCTGCCCTCGGTAATGGTAATCGTATCAGGCGTGGCGCCGGTGTATTCGTAGGTCTCATCATTATACGTGCAGACCTTCTCTACTGCTGCGGAGGAGAGGGCGGTGCCCTCCGGGGCGGTCTGTTCCATAGACACCGTGCCGTCCTTTTCACCATTGGTGAAATACTCATGGCGGACGGTATAGCTGACATCTACAGGCGGGACGTAGGTGCTGTCGTAATACAGGCACATCACATTGGTACCGGTAGAGGACAGAATCATCTCCTCTCCGGTGGAGCTGTAGACGAAGACGTGGTCAGGATACTTGGTCTCGTAGCCGGAAGGATAGCCGATCTTGCTGTGCAGCTTGCCGGTGAGGCCGGTTTCAGTATCCTGCAGGGTGTAATTGGCATAATCACCGGCTTCTGCCGCGCCCTGCAGGTAATAGCGGATGGAGTATTCAACGGAGGGCAGGTAGCCGCGGACGGTGGGAATGTCGAAGGAGACCTTCTTTTCCGCGCCGCCCACAAAATAGGTCAGCGTGGCGGAGGGGTTGACGGCATAGGGCTTGGCTTCAACAAAGCCGGCTTTCTCTACCTGAAGGGAGATGGGATAGGTTACGGAATAGGTGCGCATGCCGGTCTCAGCATCCACGCTGGGCGTGACAGCGGTCACGTTCCAGGAAAGGCCGTTGCCGGTCTTGGTGATGCCGACGCTCTCCAGACCGGATACCTCGCCCAGCTGGATATAGCTGCCCATAGGCGCCGCCACAGTACCGGCATTGGTGGGCGTAACGAGAGAGCTGCCGATGCTCTGGAACAGGCTGCTCAGCTCGGACATGTCCTGCGTGGCCATGTAATGGTCCTCGTTGGTGGCAACGGACTTCATAGTGTCCTCGGCGTTCTTTTTGCTGGATTGTTCGTTGTAACCGTAGCCGTCCAGGAACACCGTGTAGATCTCAATGCCGGCGTCCTTCGCCGTCTTAGCCTGGGCGATAGCGGGCTGGCCGTTGTTGGTGTAGATGCTGTCCGTCATGGTGGTGGACCAGCCATGTTCACAGGTGACTCTCAGAGAAGCGTAATGGCTGTTCTGGTTATACTCATAAGCAGAACCGCTGCCCACGATGGTATTGTGATCAAATTGGGTGGTAAGATTGCTGATTTCGCCGCTGCGCTCGTTCCAGTTGTGGCGACGGCCGGAGCCGGAGCAGCCGGTCCAGTCAGCGGTACCGGTCAAGCGGTAGCTGTAGGTGGGCATGCCGTCCGAGAAGAGGACGATGACCTTCTGTGCCGTGCTGTTATCAGAAGCAAGGACCTGCTGAGCAGCATAAAGACCGGCCTGTACGTTGGTACCGCCATCGTTGACGTTGCTCACCGCGGAGGTGGCGGCAGATACGGCGGAGTTCACCTCGGAGACGTCATTGGTGAGGCCGCAGTGGTTCCAATAACGGGTGCCGAAGCCTACGACGGCCACCTGGTTGCCGGCTGCGATGCCGGTCTCGTTCAGAACGCCGGAGACGAATTCCTCTACAGCTGTTTTCGTGTTGGTGCGGCGCTGGCCGTCCATACTGTTGGAGCGGTCGATACACAGTACGATGTGGGCCGGCCGGACCGGCTCGATCTCCACCAGGTCGGAGGTGGTGACGGTCATGGTCACATTGAAGTTATTGCCGCTGGTGTGGACGGCCGTCTCCTGGACGGTGACCATGCCGTCCTCGGACGTAACAAGGGCGCCCTGCTTCACGACCTCGCCGTCTCGCATAAGGGGCGCGGCGAAAGCAGTGAACTCCACGCAGCTCAGGAGCATGCAGAGGAGCAAAAGAGTGGAAACAATGCGCTTGTAGATGTGAATGCGTTTCATGTCAAATACCTCCGTAAAACATGATCAATAGCCTTGGTTATCAGCATTTCAGGCTTGGGGTATTAGGGATAGCGCTCAAAGCCAAAGGGAGTCGCTGGCGGGGAAATAGGCGGAACAGCCGGTGAGCATTTCATCCTGCTGGCCGGTGCGGAGCTTCTTGCTGCAGGTCTCCTTGTGCCGGCAGCCGGCGCAGCGGGCGGAGTAGCGATTGAAGTCCTCCCACATGGTCTCCTCAATGCGCTTGAGTACGGAGAGGATAAACCATTTCTGGCGGTCGGTTTCCAGCGGGCGGAAGGTGCATTCCTTCTTGCGGCGCAGGATGTTAGTGGTCTTGCCCTCAATATACAGGATAACGCCGATGTCATCAGGGATCTGGTCTTTGACTTCTTCGTAGAGCGCTTTCGGCATAACGTAATAATTGGCGTTGCCCACAAAGTTGTGGCCGTGCTTGCTTTTGAAGTCTGACTTGGAGATCTTGATCTCATAACAGGCGATAAGCACGTCCATATCGCCGGTTACGCGGACACCGCAGAAGCGGCAGAAGCGTTCATCGCAGAGTTCGGGCTTCGCCCCTATCTTATGGCCGCGGGGGCAGGTATAACCCTCTTCCATGGCGGAGATCCATTCCTTGCCGAAATCTCCGTGAGGTTGGCTCAGACGGCAGAAGTTTTCGCGCTGCCTGTTGGAGAAGTATTCACAGATCTTCATACAATCCACCAGGCCGCCATTAACGGCGCCGCAGATAACGGGAACTTCAAAGGCGGTATGGCGGGTGCGGTGCTTGTTGATCTTCTGACCGCAGATCTCCGTGGGGTCATAGCTGCGAAGCAGACGTTCGATCGTCTTTGTCAGATCGGTTTTCGCCATAGATGGCCTCCTCTCTCTTTACCATGGTTCTGCGCCGCTCTCGGCGAAGGCCTCTTCCCTGCTGATGAGCTCGAATTCATAGACCCAGACTATGGGATTGGCCAGCCAGCCGTACAGCGGGTATGCGGGAGGAAGGATGGTGCTGTTCCAGAGGTGGGCGAAGGCTTCCGTGGCGGTGGCATAGAAGGTGTCTGAGTCGGGACTGGTAGCGAAGCCGGTGCCTGTTGTGTCGGAGTTGTGCTCGCTGATGCCTTCCGCCATGGCCTGCTTCTCCGTGATGTCACGCAAATACTCGGGCCACACGTTTGTGACGCGGAGGAAGAGGCGGCCGTATTCCTTGGGCATATGAATGGCGGGTTTCCAACGGAAGCCCTTTTCCTTGAAGGCTTTCAGGTCCTCCGGGGAAAAGTCTGCCATATAGACAGGACCGTCTATATCGCTGATGCCGGACAGATGAGAAACCTCTGCGAAGGTCTCACGGACATAGATAATGTCGCCGTGATGATGACGGGGCGTCAGATAGAGCCCCACGTTCTTTTCCAGACGGCAGTTGTAGGCGGAGAAGGGATAGGCGTCTCGGCGCGTGGGCTCCGGGTAGAGAAGTTTTTCCACTTTATGGCCTCCCGCTTTGACTATGCGACGAGTAGCGGTCTTGCGGCCATCCAGGATGGCGCGAGTCATGTCGTAGTTGAAAAATTCAGGTTTGATGGTAGGCATATGGTTCACTCCTTTGGTAGAAGGGATCACTGCGCCAGAGAGCGCAGAAACTGCTTGGTGCTGCGGGGCGTAAGGCGACGGGTGCCGGTGGTCAGCTTCCATTCGGAGAGCTGAACGGGCCACTCGGGATGGGTAGAGGTGAAAGTGAGGTCTGCTTCGTTCAGGAGGGCGGATTCCTCTGCCTCACGGCGGCGGACGTGCTCCAGGGCGGTGTTCAGGTAGCGGATGCCGTAGGCGTAGTCAACGGCCTGATGACCTACTACCCAGCCGCCAAGGTTGCGGTTGTTGATGGCGTATTCCAGCCAGACGGAGTTCATGTACGTCAGATTGATGACCTCATCCGGATAGATCTCGAAGTTGGAGCGGGCGGTGCCGGAGTTGGATTCCGTCTTTTTCACAGAGACGAAGAAGTGGGGATCGCGCTCCCATTTCGTCTCGATGATCTCGCTATCCTCGCTCAGGTTACTGCCGTCTCCGTTGGTGACATAGCGTATGCCGTTGTAACGGTAATAGGTGCGCTGGCGGGGTTCGTCGTACTCCACCAGGTTGATGGGATATACCTGGCAGTCCGAGACGGAGCAGTCCCAGGTGCGGTTCTTGTCGCCGCGGCCGCGGTCGTTTTGCCATTGGCGGTAGATGTTGCGGTTTTCGTATTGGGGACGCAGGAACTGGACGGTGAGGACGGTATCGCCCTTATGCAGCTCCGGCTCATTGCAGCGCTCGACGATATCGGCGAAGCTGCCGAAGCGGTTGTCAGATAACCATTTATCTGCCATGGAGAACTTGACGCACTCGGATTCCCTGGAGATGGTGATGCCCTCCGGGAGTGGCAGCAGGTCACTGTTGTCCACGATGCCCTGCAGGATGTTGAAGATGAAGATGCGGGAGACGAGCTCCGCGGCGACCTGACGGGCGGTGGTGCGCTCCTGAATAAGGCGCGTCTCACGCTCGGCTTCCGTCTCCTGCCCAATGAAGTCATTGTTCACATGGAAGGCCTTGGGGTCTACTTCCATAATGAAGTCGTCCGTGACGTGGACCTGCTCCGCGTCCGTCCAGCCGATGTAGACGTTCTCGCCGTTGCGGATCACGATGCCCACGGTGTTGCCGTGGTACAGGCGATATTCTTCCAGCATGTTGGCGTATATCTCGGACATCTTGAAGCGTCTGCCGGTACGGCTCAGGCGCACCAGAGTGACGCATCTCTCGTTGGGGGCAAAGACGTCCAGGGCTACCGGGGAGGCAGAAAGGAAGTCCTCGAAGTAGTTGAGTTCACTGGTGTCCATTTCGTAGATGGACGTCAAGCGGCCCATCTCCTCATCCAGATAGCGAAGCTTCTGATGAAGCACGATGGGCTCCGTGTCCGCTGCGTTCCGTCCCTTGCGGAGCTGGGCGAAGTTGACCACTTCGCCGGCGTAGCAGCGGATGGCGTAGATCTGGGATTCCAGAAGGAAGATCTGGTCGTTCATGACCTCGACCTGCTGCTGCAGTTCCTTTTTCTTGGCGTTCAGCATGTCCATAAGGGCTTGTTTTTTCTCTTCCAGTGCCTTCATGGCGCGTTCGGCTTCCTCTTTCAGGGCGGCAAGCTCGGCGCTGCGGCCTTCCCTGGCGTCCTTCAGTTGGGACTCAAGGCCCGTAAGCTGCTGACGGGCAGCGTCTGCATTCTGGTGGATGAGCTTGGCGGAGAGATCGTCCGGGACGGTAGCCGGGACCGGCGTGGAAATGTTGGTGCCGCTGGAAAGGACGCGGATCTCGCCTACCGACATGCCGGAATAGTCCTTGACCGGTGTGTAGTCACGGAGATAGCCCTCATGCTCGACAAGGAAGAATTCCTTGCTGCCCAGGGCGACCCATGCGCCGATGCCTTCATATACGGCATACACGTTGAGTGGCTGGTCGTACTTCTCTGCGTAAGAGATGTCTTTCTTCAGGTCCTCCAGCTGTCTGTTGACCTGAGAGCTGCACCAGGAATCGTTGGGATCATCATAACTGGAAAAGAAGCAGCTTCTCTTATAGATCCAGCCGTCCAGCAGCTTGGCGGCCTCGCCGGACTGTTCTCTCAACTTGGTAAGCAGCTGCCTGCCGGTCTCCTGATGCCAGGCCAGATCCTTGCTCTGCCAGAAAGCGGCATAGGTCTCATAGTCCGCAAAGCGGGCGGTGGCGATGATAGTTCTCTTTTCGGCCATAGCGGGCACCTCCGGCAGAATTTTTCGTAACTGAATGGAAAAAATAGAAAGGTTATTATTTCTTTTTGGGTATAATTTGGGGGGAAAATATGCAGCCGATCTGTGGGCCGCGATACGATAGTCCTGTACTCTTGTACATATACTAACATATATGGGCATATATGTCAATACGTAAAGTACAAAAATGTTAAAAATTTTTGGTGCATAACCGGAGGTTCCATTTTGGGGGAAAAGGATGTATATTATGTCCAGTAAAAAAACTAACAGAAGTGCGCGGGGATTGGTGGAAGCCGTGGAGGAAAATGGAATGCCGAAGGTGTGCAGAAAATATGACCGCGTAGATTTTTCGGGGCTGCTGACCGAGCTGCAGACTCCACAGAAAGAGACGGCGGTACAAAGCGCCTGCGATGGGGCGGAAACAAAACCGGAGCGGCAAACTGAAAAAGAGAACGAAAAAAGAGCTCATCTGATGATGAGCTCTTTTCACTGCGCCGAACATCCTATTGGAACGCTTGCACCGTGCGGGACTTCTATTGCGTGATTGCCGGCAGAATTTGGACCATTAACCGTGGCGCCATAAATGATCTGCGCTCAGAGTGGCAGGGCACTCACAAACCTCACCGGCTCCAATTGCCGGGAGGAATGATTTTCCGTGATTATAGCTATTCGATTGTCGGATGTCAAGAGAGGAGATTAAAGCGACCAGTCTATGGGTGGTACACCGTGATCCTCCAGAAAAGCATTGGCTTTGGAAAACGGCTTTCTGCCGAAGAAGCCGCCTCTGTTGGCGGATAGGGGGCTGGGATGATTGCCGAGGATCTTGGTCTTCCCTGCCCCCTTCCCTACTTTTGCCCCGACCTTCTGCGCGTTGGCACCCCAGAGGATGTACACGATGGGCTGCGGGAGATGTTCACAGGCGTCCAGAATAGCGCCGGTGAATACGTCCCAGCCCCAGCCGACACAGCTGTTGGGTTGACCTTCAAAGACCGAGAGGCTGGCATTGAGAAGCAATACGCCCTGCTGCGCCCATTTGGTCAGGTCGCCGGAGGCGGGAATCTCGCTGCCGATGTCGCTGTGGAGTTCCTTGAATATGTTGCGAAGCGACGGGGGGAGTTTTTGGCCTGGATTTACTGAGAAGGATAGGCCGTTGGCCTGGCCTGGCCCATGATACGGGTCTTGTCCGAGGATGACTACACGCACACGCTCAGGAGGCGTCTTCTGCAGCGCAGCAAAAATCTGATCGCTGGGAGGATAGATAGGACCTCTCCCCTCTTTAACGGCCGTCAAGGCCGTGGCGTAAGCGTTCAGGGCTGCCTCGTAGGCAAACTCAGAGATGTATTGTTCCCAGCTGCCAAGGTCAGGCAAATTATGTGCAGGCATAAGCGCCTCCTTTCCTGATAGTAGAGATAAAGGAAGGGCGGTTTTAAGCCGCCCTTCCTTTATCGATTAGTGGCGGCGACGCTTACTGGTGACCAGAATGGCGCCGAGGCCAAGAGAGCCGGTGCCGCACAGGGCGTAGGCAAGGATGCCGAAGTCGCCGGTGGGGGAAGAGGTCTTCTTGGGCTGATCCGCGGTAGTGGTGGAGCTATTGTAATAGTAGCGGGGGGCGGAAGCGGTCTTGTACCAGCCCAGAGCCACAGGAGAAGTGCCGTGGATGGTGATCTCCAGACCGGCGTCCGTGGCCTTGACGGTGGGGGTCTCCACGCTGCCGACTTCGCCGTAAAGCGCGTCGGTGATGATGTGGGAGGCATAGAAGGCGTAGTCGTTCTTGTTGGTGCCCTCGGGATATGCCAGCAGAATGGTGACCTCGCCGTTCGCGGGCAGGTTGTCCGGGGTCAGGGGCATGTACTCGCCGCCGGCGCCGATCAATACGATAGTGACATCATAATACTTGATGTTACTGTCGGGCACGGAGTCCTTCTGCTTCAGGATGGAGTTGCGCAGCACGTCGCGGATCTTGTCCAGCGTGTTCAGCGTCTCAATGTTCTCCAGCGCGGAAGGAACGGAGGTCAGGTCGGTCTTGATCAGCTTGGTGTTGCCGCTGTCCTTGTTGTCCATGGGGATGGTCAGCATGGGAACAATGGCAATGACATCCTTATTGCAGACGTCGCAATGACCGGTCTTTTCGCCGGGCTCAGTGAAGGTGGGGGCCTTCGTCTGGTGCCAATTGGACGCATTGTGGGCGCCGGTGGTGCCGTAGGGCTGACCGCAGACGGTGCAGATGGCCTTGGCGATGCAGGTGGCCTTGCCGCCCTTATGCGTCTCAAAAGCCTCGATGGTCTTGCCGCAGACGGAGCAGACCTTCCAATGACCGGTATCGTCGTGGCTGTAGTCGGCGCTGGGCGTGTGGGTGATCTCGCGGGTGTAGCCGCAGGTATTGCAGGTGGTATCACAGGAGTTATCAAATACGTGGGATGCCAAAGCATTCTTGCCGGCGCCGCAGGCGGTGCAGGCGTGCCAGTGGTTATCAGCGTCCATAGACCACTCGGTCTTGAAGCCAACGTGGTTATTGGGGTCCTTGGGAAGCTGGCAGGTGTCAGCGGAGGCCAGCTCCGTGCGGTCAGCGTCAGTATCATAGACCTTGCCGCAGCTGCACTGCCAGTAGGCCCTATTGCCGGCATCCTGGCAGGTAGGCGTCTTGGTGGGGACAAAGGTCAGCGCGTGGGAAGTGCGGATAGGCTTGCCGGGAGTAACGACCTGGTCGCAGGCAAGACAGTACACGTCGCCGGTATAACCGTCTGCCTTACAGCTGGGGGCGATCTGATCGCGCAGCTCCGTTTCGCCAACGTGATTCGTGGAATCCTTGTCGAGAGTCAGGTCGGACAGTTCCTTGGTGCCGGCCTTGTCCTCAAAGTCCTTCTCGCAGCGGGAGCAATGCCAGTGGGCCATGACACCAAAGTCCTTGCAGGTGGCGGGGACTTCCGCTACCAGGGAGGTGATGTGGCCGGCAGGAACATTCTGGCCGTCCGCGATCTTCGCGTTGCAGCTGTCGCAGTAGATGTCGCCGGTGAAGCCGGGCTGGTCGCAGCCGGGGTCAGCGGCGTTTTCCTTATGGGTGCCGCCCACATGGTTGTTGGGATCCTTGGCGAGGGTCAGATCGGAAAGCTCTGTGGCGCCGGCTTCGTCTTTGAAATCCTTGTCACACACGGAGCAGTGCCAGTGTTCAGCGGTGCCGGTGTCCTTGCAGGTGGCGGGGACGGCAGCTACATGGTTCATGGTGTGACCGGCAGGGAGAACGGTTCCGGACTTCAGCTTGGCATCACAGCCAAGGCAGTAGGTGTCGCCGGTGTTGCCGGGGGTGGTGCAGGTGGCGGGAGCCTCGTTCTTGATGGTGGTGCCGCCAGCGTGATTGGCGGGGTCCTTCGCGGTGGTCAGGTCGGTCAGGACGGTGTCGCCGGTCTTCTCGGCGAAGTCCTTATTACAGGTGGTGCAGTGCCAGTGTTCCTTGGTGCCGAGATCCTTGCAGGTGCCGGGGACGGCAGCTACATGCTCCATGGTGTGGGTCTTGGGGATGACGGTGCCGGTGGACAGCTTCTGATTGCAGCCAAGGCAGTAGGTGTCGCCGGTATAGCCGGTCTTCTCGCAGGACGCCTCGGTGTTGTCGCGGACCTCGGTGCCGCCGACATGATTGGTGGCGTCGATCTGAGTCTCAATGGTGTTCAGTTCCCGCGCGCCTTCGGCGTCTGCATAGTTCTTACCACACTTGTCACAGTTCCAGTGCTCCACGGTGCCGGTCTCGTGGCAGTTTGCCGCTACGGCGTCCACGTGGGTCAAATTGTGAACGTGGGTATAATCGCCTTCAATCCGAAGGTGGAACTCGCGGCCGAGGTAAGAATAGCTGTATCCTACATTGCCGGTAATGCCCATTTTGTTCACGATGCTTTGAATATTGTTTTCGATCCACGTCTTGAAAGCGTCCGTGTCGCCGGTGATATACACGCGGGCAAACAGGTCATTCCTATCCAGCACGTCGCAGATGGTATCCAGGTCACCGGCAGCCAAATTGCCGCCGTAGATCGTGAAATAGTTGGCAGCGGTTGCGGTACAGGTGGGGAGGTCGTAGACCTGCTCGGCAATGGTGTGGTCCTCCTCCAGCCGCTCGGTGGTCACGTTGAAGTAGGCGTAGAAGTTATCGTTGCCCTGGTCGTCCCAAGTCAGGTCCACATAGTAATACTCGCCGTCGATCTTTACCAGGTTCCAGGCGTGGGCCTCGCCCTTGCTCTCGCCGGTGACTACGTAGGAAGGGATGCCGGCCTGCATCAGCAGGTACTGGAAGGCGCGGGCGTAGCCCTCACAGACGGCCTTGCCCTCGACCAGGGCGCCATAGGCGTCATGGGCGTAAGTGGCTTCCCGCGTGTAAGCTACTTTGTTTGCCAGATAGTCGTGAAGATACAGTTCGGTCTCGAACTCGGACATGTCCTCCGTGATACCGGACAGAGCGAGCTCAACGGTGGTGTTGAAAGCATTCTTGGCGCTGATTAGCTGGTCGCCGGTCATGGTATAGATGGGCTCGATGCTCATAACGGTACCGCCGTTCGTGTGGACCGTGTACTGCTTACCGAGCCAGAAGTGCTGGGGGTAGTCGTTGCGGTATACCTCCAAGACGGCGTCGAGTTCTTTCGATGTGATGGAGTGGCCGGAGTTGTCCTGGAAGCTGATGGTCTCAGCGCTCTCCTCCACGCCGGCCTTCAGGATGTCATAGGCCCACTGCAGGTTTTCGCCGTTCTCCAACTGGGAAATGGCGGTGGAGCCGTATCGCTCGGAGGTGGGCGCAGCCAGCGCCGTGGTGGGGATGAGGGACAGCATCATGACCAGGGAGATCAGGAACGCTGCCAGTCTCTTTGCCTTGATAGTCTTCATGGGTGTCTCCTTTCAAAATTGTATATTGCAAAAATACGCGGAGTTAAGATCGCCGAAATATCCTCCCTTCTATTTAGACCAGTCTTGGAAATTCAATGCTTTGAGGTCGGGCTTGGAAGATGCAATGGAAGCTATGTACGGGTGTCCATCTATCTCACAGGTATTGCCGAAGACACACTGCATGCCTTCAGTAACACCGAACAGACGGCAGATGACAGGACGCACCTCGTAGATGAGACAGCGTTTCATCTTATCGTCACGGAAGGGGCAGGTGATATGGCCGGTGTGCTGGGACGCATAGCGTCTGGAAAAGGGGTGGGATTCAAGATAAGAGCGGATGGATGTCAGCTCATCATCAGTGACGGGGATAACACCGCAGCATTTGCCACAGTTGCGGCAATTGGTGTGTGCGGGGATCTGGGATGGGTTCGCTGCTTTCATGTTTGGTTCCTCCCCTGCTCCAGCTTTTGGAGGCGGTCTGCAGGGTGGACGGGCTGATCCTTGAACAGTCCGTAGAACTGCTCTTTCGGGATGGCCAGCACATACGGGGAATACTCGCCGGAGCGGACGATACGAATGGCTTCCTCCGGAGGGATACGGTTGCTGTTGAACAGGATCGTCTCTACGGAGAGCAGATAGTCTCCGATGTAGTGCTCCACGTCGTCCAGCATCATGACGTGAGACAGCGGATCAGGATTGGAAAACTTCTTCCTTTTGGGTTCGGCATGAGCCGTTTTCAGGATGGATTCCATGGGCGCCCCCTTAGTTGCTGTCGGGGCCAGACAGATATCCATACAGGCTCTTGTCGCCGGCATCCCAGATGTCATAATACTTGCCATCCTTCAGGCCTACAAGATGGTGAGCGATCTCCAAGACGTATACGCCGGTCTTGTGGCTGGCGGCGAAGTTGGCTACCGTGGGGCGCTTGCTGCCTTTCTTGTTGCTGATGCCGGTGCGGATAAAGCCGAAGGTGCTAAGATAGGCACGGACACATTCGCGGTCGGTGGGCATACGCTTGAGTTCGAATCCGATGTCGCACAGGGCCCGATATACTTCGTCCCAGCTTTTGCCGGTGGCGACACAACAGGCCCGGACGGTGCAGTCCCCTACTTCGTGTTTCATGGGGTTGGGGTTGAAATAAACGTTTCTGGTTTTGGGCACGGTACCAACCTCCTTGAAGTTTCTACCTTATATTATCATATATTGCTATATATGTCAATACCAAAAGTACAGAAAAATCAAAAAACTTCCCCGATAGGTTAGACCCATCGGGGAACTAAAAACTAATATTTTTCTAAATGTCAGAAAGCACGCCGGTGGCGGCAGCGCGGGCTTCGCGGATATTCTTCATCTTGCCGATGAACACGATCTTATAGTCGTTCATATCCAGCGCGTTGCACATCATGTAATCGGTTAGACTGGTGAAATAGCCGCCACCGTCCAGGTGGGCTCCGTCGATGATGAAGTCGTCGATGTCCTGATTCTCGATGTTCTCTACCGGGTCGAAGGCGCAGGGCAGCGAACTGTTCTCCGGAGGGTTGCAGCCGGGCCACCCCTTCCCTGCCGGACGATCTCGGCGGCAGACGTCGCACAGCTCACTACGGTCGGGATACAGAGGCCAGATGAACACCAACCCGTCTGCATCCAGCTCCAGGATGCTCTCCGCATACTGAATAGGGCTGTCTGTATGCTCGGCTGGGTCCTTGCGTATAATGCGCCAATATTCCTTCGTTCGCAACATGGCTGATGCTCCTTTCCTATTTCTTCTTGTTATCGTTCAGGAATTCGATCTTGTACTGCGGCCACTTGCCGCTGAAATCGGCGTGAACAGTGCAGTTGAACTTCTTACCGGATTTCTGAGAAGTGCAGTCCTTCAGGTTGACCTTGCCCTTGGTCAGCAGGGACTTCACGATGGCTGCCGTAGGCTTACGACCGATACCGGCGAAGAAACGGTCGTCCTTGAAAATAGCCCAGCGGCATTCCTTATTACTGCAGCCGAACAGCTTCTCACGCTCTACCACGGGGCTGCCGCATTTAGGGCATGCGCCGATGGAAAGATCCTCTGCGTCCGCCAGCTCCAGGTTGAGGTTCACATACTCTCCGCTCAGATCCGGCGTGATCGTGCAGTTGAAATGGTTGCCGGTCTTGGCGGATGTGCAGTCCTTCAGCAGGAACTTCTCTCCTTTCAAAATCTGCTTGGCGATGCTCTTATTCAGCTTCTTCCCGATGCTTGTCAGCAGACGGTTGTCCTTCCAGAGAGCGAACTTGCACTCCTTGTTGCTGCAGCTGAAGGACTTATCCCGCTCTATGACGTCGGAGCCGCACTTGGGACACGTGCCCACCACCTCCGGCCCGGCGCCTTTGGGCATATCCGAGGCGTCTATCGTGACGCCGGTGGCGGCGGTGAAGCTCTGGCGGATCTCATGGAAAGCAAACGTGACACTGTCTTCAATGCTCAATTCGCCACGGTACACGCGCTTGAGGGCTTTGCCCAGCTCGGCCGTCTTTTCCTTATCCATGTTGATATGCAGCTTACGAATGGACTCAATAAGGAATTCGCCGCCCGGCAGGATGGTGTACACGTTATTCTTCAGGGAGATGTAGCCAGTATGGATCGCTGTCTCAATAATACCGGTGCGCGTGGCTTCCGTACCCAACTCCACACCTTCAAAGATGGCGGCATACTCTTCATCGTCCGCAGCGGGATTCTCCTCTGCAGGCTCCTGCTCTACATTGTCGTCCACATATTCCTCACTGTCGGCCAGAGAGGCCTTCTCTTTACGGAAAGGGTTCTTCAGGTATTTGTTCAGACTGTCCACCGTATAGTGGGCGGGCGGCTTGGTCTCACGGTCTACGGACTTGAAATCGATGTTTACTGTATCACCAACGGACAGAGAAGGCAAGACCTTATCCGATTTCCCGTTGTCATCGTACTGCATCCAGCCCTTGGAGAGAAAGACGTCGCCCTTGAGCTTGAATGTCTCCATGTCCCCCACCTGGATCTCGATGGTGGTGCGGTCCACCATGCAGTCCTCAGAGCAGAAGACGGCAAGGAAGCGATTGAAAATGGTGCTGTAGACCTTCCACTCGTTCTCCTTCAGGTCTTCCTTCTTTGCAATCTTATTGGTGGGCGTCAGGGCGCTGTGGCTCTCGATCTTCTTATCATCGTAGATGCTGCCCTTATGGTCTTTGGGGCAGACCTTGTAACCGTAGTCCTTCAGCTTAGCGAGGATGGCGTTGATGCTCTCGCGCTGGGTGGTGGCAAGGTATTCGGAGTTGGTACGAGGATACGAAACGTAGCCGGCCTCATACAGGCTTTGCACGATGGCCAGGCTCTCCTTCGGGGACATCTTGAATTTCTTGCCCAACACGCCCTGCAGCTTGGACAGAGAATAGAGCTTGCCGGCCTGGATGGACTTCTTCTCCTTCTTGATGTCCTTGACCACGGCGCCGGCACTGTTATAAGTGCCGCACAGGGCGTTGGCGCGTTCGCGCTCCTCCGGCTCGAAGGTGCGCTTGCTGTTGAGCTCAATGACCTCGCCGTTGGTCTCTTCCCTACTGGTGATGCCCAGGTACTTATGAGGAACGAAGTTGCGGATCTCCATGTCCCTGTCGTAAATAGCCTTTACAATAGGGACGATGACGCGGCCGACACGAAGCAGGGTGCCGCTTTTCAGCGTAGCAAGGCGTGTGAGGTTGATGCCGTACAGCCAGTCGATGTAGGTGCGGGCATAGCCCTCGTTGGCAAGGTTATCATAGTTCTCATCCCGCTTGAGGGCGCGAAGCTCGTCACGGATAGTATCCGATGTCTGATCCGGCATCCAGAGACGCCATACGGGCTTTGTATTACCTGCCTGCTGCAGGATGATACGGACGATGATCTCACCCTCTCTGTCTGCGTCTCCGGCATTGATTATGCCGTCTACATCACTGCGGGCGCATAGCTTCTTAATGGTCTCAAACTGCTTCCGGACGCCGGCGTCCACCTTGTGGGTCTTGGCGTCTTTGCGGAGGCCGAAACGGAATTCGCGGGGACGGAACGGCAGTCCTTCCAGTGTCCACGCGGGTTTTTCATCCTCGGCCGCAGCGGAAGAATACTCCTCCAGGTCCAGAAGGCCGAACAGATGGCCAAAACCATAAGTAACGATATAGTCAGCGCTTTCAAAATAGCCATCTTTCTTCGTGAACTTGCTCTTTCCAATGGCATCTATAATGTTGCGGGCTAAGCTGGGTTTTTCTGCGATGATAAGCTTCATGGTAAACCTCCTTCTGAGAAGATGGTAATTTCTGTTGACATTATACCCCTTTAGAAATAATATTGCAACGGCTGTTTTTCGAAAGAAACAAAAAATCCGATTAACATACTTCCTCAAAAATGGTTTTGTACACGCATTTAGATGAACTACCCCTCCGCTTTAGCGGAGGGGTAGTTCGTTTCGCTCCGGCACGGGGAGCGATGGTTACCATGGCATCGCCTTCGCTGATCAGCCTATTTCAACTCGCGCTCCCGCGTGAGGAGCGATGTATGATGCCATCAATTTTCTTATAAAAGTAAACGGACGTAAAGGATAACGGTATTTTCCCTTGCTTTTCTCGATTTGTCCATATATAATGCCACTTACAGGAACCCCTCGCGCTTCTGCAAACAATATGTTATGTGGCTTGAGGGGGTATTTTTCTTTCGCGGTAAAGTAAGCGAATTGGTCTTTATAGGAGAAACAAATATGTCGATCAATGAACGCATTAGCTTCTTCCGGAAGCTGCGGGGCTTAACGCGAAGAAGGCTTGGAACGAAAGTGGGCTTCCCTGAAAAATCAGCAGAAACACGGATAGCGCAATATGAGCTTGGGATACGAACTCCGAGACCGGAGCTGACGGAGGCGTTTGCTGCGGCGCTGGATATTTCGCCGCAGGCTCTGACGGTGCCGGATATTGATTCTATTACCGGGATAGCACATACATTCTTTGCGCTGGAGGACATCTACGGACTGACCGTAGAACGGGATAACGGACGGGTATGCCTGCGACCCAATATTCTCAAAAACCTGAGAGCTGTGGAGATGAACCGATTCCTCGGCGAATGGTGCAGAATGGCCGACAAACTCAAAAACGGCGAAATAAGCCAGGAAGATTACGACCAATGGCGCTATAACTATGCCGGGCTTACTATCCATGAGGATGAGGAAACGGGATATGGCGACGTGTAAGTATATAGCATAGCACGGTAAAAATAAAGTGAAGACAAAAATACCACCCGATAAGGGTGGTATTTTTCGTATTTGCAGCGCTAAAAAAGCGGTGTTTTTGTTTAGAGCTTTTGCAGCTCCGACATAAAAGCCGCGGCAGCGGCTCTGACCTTGCGCAGGGCTTTCTCCTCTGCCTTAGAAATAAGGCCGTCGTCCTGCATAGCGGCGATCTGGCAGGCCTGCTCGAAGCCCTGTACCGTGACGATCATATTCTTGATCTGCATCTCAAGGAAACTGTTGACCATGTGAACCTCCTATTTCTTCAAAGAAAATGTCCTGTAAACCGTGCCGGTGTCTTCAAAGCCCCAGCTTTCCGTTACCTCTACATCAATATCGGACATATCCTCAATGTAGAAGGCGGCCTGAGCCTTAATTGTGGCGCCGGGACGGACACTTTTCAATGCAGCTTCATCATCGTAGTTTTCTGAATATACAAAAGCGGGTTCCATGGAAATGCCGTTTTGAAAAACATTCACGTCCACGGACGCATTCGGGGATGTGGTCTCATCGCTGTTGTTGGTCCATGTGTAGCTGATGATGACAGCCATTTCATCGTAGTCTTTTATGACCTTGGCGTCATTCAGCACAATGTGATAGTCCCCTACATCGCCCTCTTTCTCCTGGGTAAGAGCGGCTTCCTTTGCGAGAGACGGAATATCTTCACCGGTGAAGGTGTCTTCCACAAATTCGCCGGTGAGCAGGCCGCCTAAGATAGCATCATAGAAGTCGTTGGATGGTTCTATCTCCCATTGGTCGCCAATATAGGACATATCAACTTTGACCGTACTGGAAACCATCTGTACGTCCTCTTTCTCTATCTCCTTGGAGATGTGAGCTAAAAACATCTGACTGTATTCCTTATCCGTCATATCCTTGCCGTTCTCAGATGTGGCTTTATCCAAAGCTTCGGCAAGATAGCCGGTGAGGGCTTTTTCCAAAACGGCATCCATATCCACGTTGGAGATCTTCACCTCCGCGGTGGCCTTGTCGCCGTCTTCCTTGACGGAAAGGATCTCATAGGAGAGCTTGGATAAAAGAAGATCCGCCACATCATCGTCGGTAAGTTCTATTTCTCCTACAGCATCTCTGGCGGCGTCCGAGTCCTCCAAGAAGGAGCCGGAACGAACATCCTTCAGATATTTTCCCAGGGCTCCTTTAGCGGTTGGGCGGCCACATCCGGTAAGTACAAATGCGATGGAACAACAAAGTATCAACACAATAACCTTTTTCATGATGGAAAACCTCCCGGGGAACCAGTTTTGTCGATCTTGAAAAAAATCAGGGGTTGCAGCGTTTGCAGGGTGCATACCCGGCATCTACCGCGGCGCTGCGGCTGTCAAAATAGATGCGGTTACTCTCCTTGGGCAGAGAACTGCAGCTGGTACGGTGAAACTTCAGGCTGTTGAGGTTGCCAATGTAGGTGCCGCCATGGTCAACGCTCTCCTGACCGCTGCCGTCCGCTACGGTGGGGTTGACCTGCTCCTCATTGGCCTGCTTCTGCGTCTCAAAATGCACGGTCTTACCATCTGACGTGCAGAATATATCGCCCTGCAAGTCGGTACGGAATACCTCAACACCGGCGTCTCTGAGCTTGCTCAAGGTGCCATCGTCCGGGTGGCCGTAACTATTGCCGGCTCCCACGGATATGACTGCGTACTGCGGCGAGACGGCGCGGAGGAACGGATAGCAGGTGGATGTGTCGCTCCCATGATGGCCTACCTTCAAGACGGTGGCGGAGAGGTCCGCACCGGAGTCCAAAACGGCGTGTTCACCATCGTACTCGGCGTCTCCGGTGAACAGGAACGATGTATCACCGTAAGTCACCTTCAATATGATAGAGGTGTTGTTGGGGTCTTCCCCACCGTTCAGGCCCAGGATCTTCACGACGGCAGAGCCCAACTCATACGTACTGCCAACAGACGGGACGGTAAGACCACTCCCCTGCTCCTCCGCCTTTGCCTTGAAGGTGTTAAAAACTTTGCTGTCATATTCTGTGACGGGACTGAGAGTCAGATCTACGGACGCAGTTTGATAGGCACCGGGGAGGCCGCCTATGTGATCCTCATGGGCGTGGCTCCCGACCACTATATCAAGGTGGTCTATGCCGGTCTTCTGCAGCACGGAATAAATACGGCTGGAATCGGCGCGGTTGCCGCCGTCTATAAGCATATGGTGGTCATCACAGGAAATGAGCGCGGCGTCCGCCTGACCGACGTCAATGAATTGGATCTGGAATGTGGAGCCTTCTGCAGGAGTGGATATGGGTGTGTCCGAGGGAACAGGTGTATCTTGCGGGACCTCTGCATCAGACAGGTCTTCTGTGGGTACGATGGGCATTTCTATGCCGGGGGTAATTTCGCTGGGGTCTGTCTCTTCGGACAGAGACTCTGTCCCGGAGCAAGCTGTTAAGCTGCCGAGGATAATGAGGGCGGTAAGGATGGCGAAGATTGATCTTAACTTCTTTTTCATGTCAGGCACCTTTCTTGTCATCCTTGGGCTGCCATTTGCTCCATCTCTCACAATCTCGGCAAGGCAGCTTCGTTGTTGGGGTCTCTTTGTTGAGACAGTCCAAACAGCCGTGGCCGATGTCAGGATTAGGATTCGCCATTGGAACACCTCCATATAAGTGATTATGCCAACATTATACCCCAATGGAAAGAATGACGCAAGAAGTAGTTTGCAAAAAGAGAGATAATTCGGGAAAACCGAATTATCTCCTTAAAAATTTTTAACGCACCATACAAACATCACCATTTTACTCTTTATAATGGACTTCACATCAGAAGAAAGTAAGTTATAAAGAAAATTCAACTCGTGACCAGCGGGTTTGCGCAGCTTTGCAACATCAAAACCAGCTTTGATAAGTAACGCCTTTAAAAATAATTCCGAAGAAAAAGCGTATAAAGCAGAAATATTGATCGATGAAAAATGATTCTCTTCCAAAAACAAACATATTCTGCGCCATTCACGAGCGGAAGACAAGAATATTGCCGGAGTAAAAACATGCGGTCTTAGTTCGTTTTTCATTTTATAAAAACCTCAAAATTAAAACTATTCAAGAAGTAACTTTTCAATAACAGAATTGAGATCCAAATAACGATCCCTGTCCATCCAGTCATCCTCTCCCCTGCTGACCTTATCCATGTGCTTGAAAACTTCGTCATAGCGGAGCTGGAAAGGATTGCTGTGTTCATCCGCAAACTTATCAAGCTGGGCTTCCAGTACAGCATCGCTGTCGGGATCGAGAGCAGTATCCCAGATGTCATTCATCTCAAAGTAATCAGGTTTTGAGCCGAAGAAATCATAAATCTTCTCGAATCGAAGGCAAAGACGGCCATAGACCTTATCCTCCACAGTCCCCTTATAACGCATATTGCAGACATAGACTGTAGGCTGCATCTGCATGGTGCGCCGGATACGGCCAATACGCTGACTGAGCCTGGTGGGGTTCCACGGCAGGTCAATGTTAATGAGTGTGCTGAGCATCTGAAGGTTAAGACCTTCACTGGCAGCATCGGTGGCAAACAAAATCTTGATCTGTCCATTGTTGATACGCTGGATAAGATCGTCCCGCGTGGTGTTATACTTTGTGCCATTTTCGAAAACAGCGCACTCTCCACCACCGGCGTAAAGTCCAATTCTGGGGCGGCCGGGGAGGCGAGAATGAATCCCTTCTGCGAAGAAGACGGCGGTATCAAGGTATTGCGAAAAGAGGATACAGCCCAGCTCCTGCCATGGCGCAGTATAACAATTATCTGCCTGTACGCCCTTAACAAGGAGACCTTCGATCTGATCGATCTTGGGATCCATATCGTAAGAGGTCGTACAATAGTGCATGCTTTCGTATGCCTTCCTCAAAAGCGCCCATTCTTTTTCCGAAAATTCATCCTCGCCCAGCTTGCGCTCAGAAAACATCTCGGTCTCGTCCTCAAACTCGCCCATGCGCTTTTCTACAAAATTTATCAAAGAACAACTGCCCGCATAAAGCGAACTTGAAACGCGACGCAGAAGCTGTTCTGCAACAAGAGATGAGAGGCTCTTGTTTTTCCTATTCTTGGAATTCCTTTTGATCTCCTGGTAGAACTCAACCAGAATATCATATGTTTCCCGGAAATTGGACACGTTCGGGTCGCTGGGGATCGTCTGGACCCGTATCTTTTTCAGATACGGAACGCCGTCCGGATTGGGAGTGGACTCTAACGCCTCTCTACTGCGCCGGACAATATGGCGGATATAGGGGTTATGCATGGTGAAGAAAGAATACCCGCGACAAATATTGTCCCTGACGTAAGTAGAGGCAGGAATGGACAGAGAGGAATAACTCTGGTCACTTACAAACTTATCCGGGCTTATACGTAAAAAGACGTTCCGCAGGGTCTCAAAGGGCCGGCCCTCGCTTGCAGGCGGAAGAGGGTCCCGGATCCAGTCCCAGGTGTCACTGTAATAGTTCTTCTCGTCCCTGTATTCAGGTTCGCGGGTGCAGCGGTCCAGACCCTCTTTCATCGTGTCCGGACGATGCCAGCGGGAAAAGGCAGATCCCAGAAGCGGGTTCTGTTCATTGCTGAGAAAGTCCAGCAGATCTGACGCCTCAACAGGGTGGAGCTGGACGGGGGTAGCTGTGCCTAAAAGGAAGCTGTGTGTCCGGTCAACAAAGGGATGCAGGTTCTTAAACAGGTTGCCGTATCTGGGGCGAGGGATCTTATCGGACTCCTGCTCAATATTCGGAGTATTTTTTCGCGTAACCTTGTGTCCCTCATCCAGAATAATGCAGGAGTATTTACGCTGGAAAAGAGCGGCGACTCTTTCCCGACAATTCTCTGAATTGCTGGTGAAGAGACCGGAAGACACAATGATGAATCTGCGGGGCGGCTCATTAAAGCGGCGACGGGCGGCATTGGCTATGGGCAAATATTGAAGCTGGTGCGTGACCGGATTCACATACATGCCATCCGTCTCAGTTATCCAATGATTCTCGTTCCAGTAGCAGGAAGGTATCCGAAGCTTGTCATAAATTTCGGTCTGCCATTGGCGCATCAGGTTGGGCGGGGTAACGATGAGGACATCCTTCTCGCCGTTATCGGCAAGGAATGTCAAATAGGCGCCGCCAGCGAGGGACAGCGTCTTTCCGAGGCCCACATCATCCGCAAGAACCAGACGGCAGCCGCCCGGCGTCAGGTGCTCTCTGAGAACCTGACCGATAAAAATCTGCTGGTGATACATCAGATCTACCGGGGCGAGCACAAAGGGGGAAACCGGGTCGGGCTCTTTGACCCAATCCTTCCAGTCGAGCTTTCCATCCCTGGCAAGACCATGAATGTCACGCATGATATATTTGCATTCGGACAGATCGAATGCTGCAGGATGATTCCAGAACTCCTCGAAATCCGCCTTGGCGCGGGAAGTCTCCTCCTCCGTCTCGGCGATACATAGCATTTCGTAATTGTTTACCCATGCGGTTTTCGAGTCGTTGGCAGATGTATAAAACACCGTCTCCGAGCCGTCTGCACCGATGATGACGCCGGCCTTACCGTGCAGCAAGGAAAGCTCCTTGCCGTTGGACATGGTGATATTGCTGGGAATAACGCGAACCATGAGACGTTTGGAAGCGAGAAGCTCATAAAGGCGCTCGAAACGAGACATGTTTACGGCTTTTTCGTCGTCAGGCACAGACAGAAGAGACCTCGGATTAAAGCTGCGCCAATCAGAGGCCACCTGAGAATTGGCAGCATCCTTCTTAATCGGATCGTAATTCATATTTTGCTTGCGCCACTCTTCCGCTACGACCGCCTTGGCAACGCGGATATCGCTCCACTGGAGTTTAGAGTTGCAGACAAGGCGCAAAGACCCCTCTCCGACGAAATGGTCGAACTCGGGGCCTGCTACGGCAAGTATGGAAGAACAGAAATAACCTGAGATCCTATCGTATTGTACTGCATCTGCCAGACGGGGCTTTAAAAAGTCCTCCAGCAGGTCGTTGTGTATGCTCGATAACGCCTTCATATGCGGTATGCCCGGCAGTCGGCAGCAGCCGGCTGCCGGGCTCTCCCTCCTTAAATACTATCGTTTTGAATGAGCTGCGCGAGGACTTCTGCGTTCTCAGCATCTTCGCGCCAGTGGGGCAGAGTATGGCGGAACTGGGAAATGTAGTTCAGTAAGGCGACAAGGGTCGTCCGAACGTCCCAATAGGTGTCCTGCAGGATCTCGCGGATCCAGACTACCGCACAGTAGAAATCGCCGTCCTCCCCTTCCTCATGGCAGATAAACAGAGCATACAAGACCACCGGCAAAAGCGGGAATTTACCTGGGGCTTCCTGGCGGAGCATGGGGCGGAGAATCGTCGTGTAGGATTTGCCGCGCATCTCTGTAGCGGTCATCAGGCGCACATTGTTGGCTCTTGTAGAGGCAAACAGCTTCTGATAGTCCGTGATGCCGATGGTCCTGGCGATCTCCTGGTAGCTGCTCATCTCCTTGTTTCCCTTCATCTCCATATCAAGACCCTTGATATAGAAGCGGTCAAAGGGACAAAGATCTCCCCACAGGTACTTGTCGATACCGCGAGGGATGATATACTGCATGGCCTCCTGGCTGGCATATTCAATAAGCTCCTGCACCGGGGTCTTCTCACCATTTTTCACCTTTTCGCGGTGGAGCTCGCTGGAGGGGTCAATGCCGAAAATCTTCTTCTTAGAGGTAATGACACGCATGGCCGCAGCATAAGCGGCGAGGGAATAGTCCGGATCGTTAAAATCGGGTTCACTGCGGTCATCCATGTTACGCATGGATTCCATCTGTGCTTTTACGGCATATCGGATCTCACGGCGAATATCTTCGGGATAAACTTCCTCCTCGGAGGTGCGCTTGCGGAGGATCATAAGGACGGTGCCCCTCACATAGTTGCCTTTTTTGAGCCCAACAGATTCTGTTTCAGTAGAAATACACCATGCAGATGTAATTTGAAGACCAGATGCCCAAGCAACGAGAGCGAGTTCAGCCCACACCTTCGGATCCTGGTGCGTGAACATAAGGATCTGAATGCCGTTAGAGGACATATTGTTTGCAAGGTTTTTATAGACCTCGACCATACTCTCGTTGAAAGAAGTGCCTACGCCCCTAATGGCCAGAGCACGCTTGGAATCTGCATACCAATCGGGGAATGCTTTACGAATGCCGGACTTATCCCACGCGAGAAAATACTCTGTGAGTTCATGGTAATTAACGGCGTCTGCATAAGGGGGATCCGTAATAACAACATCCACAGGGTATTGAACTATTCGAGCATCCAAAAGATCTACATTGGAAAAATTCGACGAATAGAAATTATGAAAAATATCCGTAAATAAAGAACTAAGGGAACTGATTCCACGAGAACAAAAACTTAGGAGAGTATTAAGAGCTTGATTATAAAAAACATGTGAAGCAGCGCTTGCACCACTTCGCCAGCTGCATAATTTAGAGTTTTGCTCAACAAGCCGATTGACCATAAGCAAGCCGGCGACGAGCTCTGATTGATTCTGTGCCTCGGTTTGAACGATCTCACTGAACTTACCATTGAGAAGAAGCTGCCGGGGATTGAAAAGCTGATGCCAATACTTCCACCCACGAGTACGAATCGGTTCAAGCGTCTTCTCCCCTTCGTCAATAGAAGAACTGGGAATATACCCCTTTTCCTGCCATTCGTCAAAATGGTTGGAAATATAATCATCCACGGTCTTTTCGCGGGCAAGATCTTCTTCCTCGGGACAAATAAACGTAGGTTTGCCGTCCGGCTTGACGCACATAATGGCGTAAAGACGCTCCTGGAAAAGGTCGTCTGCGGACGGAACGAACTGCTTGCGCTTCCAGTTGCGAAGCTCGCGTTCACGCAGAGTAGAAAGGGAATTTCTGCTGCCGCAATGGGGGCATGTTACAGTGAGACCGTCCACCGTGCCGGTGGATGCCGCCTTGAACCCCTCCTCCGAATCGCCGATGTGCATTTCGAAATCGAAAGCGTTGGCAGCTTCATTGCACTGGAGCGTAACATACGCTTTGTGCTTTACGCTTATCACTCTGCTGGGAAGCAGAGGTACCTTTGCACCGCAATCCGGGCAGGTAATCTCTGCACAATAGAGATAATACTTGTTGATGTACCCGTTACTGCGCTTTTCAATGCCAAGGTCGGCATAGAAGTCACACAGTTTGGAAAGGCATTTCTGGATAAACAGCTCGGACGCATTGTTGCCGTTTTCGTCTGCATGGAGGAGGTTAAGGGCGCCCCATGTAAGCATACCTGCCACGGGATTGAGGTCTGAGGCTGTAACATCACAGCCAAGACGAGCGGGCTCAAATACATTGGAGCCGCCGCCACAGAAACAGTCGCCCACGCGGGGAATATGTCCAAATCGCCGCATACCAAGCTGCTGAACAAGCTCCTGCAGATTGTGGGCGTCCGTATGCAGATGTTCGTTGATCTCGTACCATGCGCTCTCGGAGGGGCCTTCGATCTCCTCCGGGCGGGCGCAATACTTGAGCTTATCCGCATACGACAAGGACTGGAAAACGAGCCTTTGCAGCTCTCTGCCGGAAGGAAGGATACCCTTGAAGACGGCGACACCGTACTCGTTGAAAACAGTGCCGGTCGTCTCATCTCCTTCCGTATCATATTCGATACGAACGGGGCAGGACTTGTTCTTGCGCTGGAGAAGGCCGTCTTCATCCATGGTCAGGATCTTGAGAAAAATTTCACGGTCCTTCTTGGGGTCGGTGGGCGGCATGAGGGCGCCGATAAGGGCGGCGCGGACGAGGACAAGGGGCTTTCTCCCCCACCACTTACCAAGGCCGGTAAGGGTTTGAGAGGAGCCAGCCTTGCGCTCCTTATAGCTTTCCTTGGAAATGATGGATACGGGGAATTGGGATTCAATGAAGGATTCAGGAATCTCAACATAACCATTTTTGAAAGTAGTAGAAGTTATAAATGCAAGAATATTTTTGTTTAAACGTGTCTGGAGTCTGGATTTTACAAATTTTTTAAGTTCAGTATTATTTTTGAAAGATTCGTACTCCATCCTATTTGCGGTAGAATAATGAGAAATTCCGTATCTACCGCAGTTCGGACAATTAAATACGAAACAAGCTCCCGGTGGTGGTTCTACAACCGCTTCTGCCGTTTCACAGATAGGGCATTTACAGACAGAACCCCATTTGTTGGAAAGAGATATCGCTATATCAAACAGATCCATATTATCCATACTTTAACCTCTTAAAACTTCATCTGCAATTGTTCCTGGACATTACCAGTGGGGGCGCTTGCTGCGTCAGCAAGGGCATAGAATACGGCGATACGCCAGCCCTTATTGTCGTTCCAACGACCTCTGGAGGCGTTTACCATGGTAAACAGCCACCAGCGCTCCTCGCGGGAGAGGCCCAGCCAACTGTGAATGATGGTCTGCACCTGCTCATCCGTTGTAGCCGGTTCCACCGCCCAGAGAAGGAGCAAAAGCTCCTTCCCGAGCAGGCGGCAAACGGGAGTCTTAGTCCCCTGCTTGAATTTCCCGATGAGCAAACCATTCTTCTTGAGACTGCGATTCAGCTCCTTCTCTGCTGCATTCCGGACGGCTTGCCACTTCTTGCGCTTGAGGATGACCTTGCAGTTGTCCATGTCAGATGTCTGATCCGCCCCACTGTCCCAGCGTACACGCTCGTATACCTTGACGTCTGCCTTCAAATCAGCAGGAATGTCTACAAGAAAGTGCATGTAGACGTCCGCGGGGTCATAGCCGAAGCCGACGGTCTTATATTTCGGTACCATACTCTACCTCTTACTTCTGATAATAATCAAAATCGTCTACAGGGAACTGGACCTCCTCGGTGAACGCCTCGAAGTCCGCACCATCTTCGAACTTAATGTCGGGCGCCTTAATATGAACATCCACTAAATCGAGACTGCCATAGATCTTGTCACATATGCTGTTGACAAGCTCTGAAACATTATCCGCGGAAAGGAACGGGGCACCGTCACCGGAAAGCATAAGCGTCACATAAGAATTACTGGTGTCCTTGGGCTGGATATTGATCTGGGGACGAAGTGTAGCGCCGTGACGGCCGAGACACGCAAGAGTACGAAGAGACTCAGCCCTGGTGCTGCCAAGGTCATAACAACCGGATTTTGTGCCGCGGATAAAGACCTTGCGACCCTTCTCGACGACTGCACGGCTTCCGGAGACCGTCACACCGACACGCCATTCAAACGAATTTGCCTGCAAATGGTCTTCGTCCTCCTCGCGGATGGCGAATGCCTGCGCACGAAGGATATGCTCCCCTTCGGGGACAGGAATGGGTTTATCATATACGGTGGCATCCGGAAGATTGGAGCCATCCATACTGTACCGGATCTCAACCCCCTCTACATTGCAGGAGAGGACAATGAGTTTTTTCCCGGTTTCCGTATCCGTTGCCTCAGACATGGAGATGTCCGCAGTATTCTCCCAGATGAGCGGCGAGGCAGATTCATTCTTGCCTGTAGAATCAACACACAGGAACGAGACCCAGATCGCCTTGGTCGTGAGGCCGTCACGCTCCGAATACCTATTGCTCTCTGCGGTGGCCACAGCGTTTTCCGCATAATATATTGTGTCTCCATCAAGTGGAGAAACACGAATGTTGCGGGATCCGTCCGAAAGCGGCGTATCGAGCGTAAGCCTGCATCGACTTTTAACTGTAGGCTTGTCTGTACTGATATAGCCCAAGCCACAGTCCGTCCATTCCTTTTCAGACAGCATATAGCTCTTGAGCTGTTCCAGTTGGAAGCCGGGGTTCTTATACCAGATCCAGCTCGGCAGCTCCGCGGACCGCTGCACCACGTCGTCCCATTTCATTTCGGTCTGAGCACCGAACAGCTCGCGTTTAACGCGCTCGGCAAAGGTCTTGTAGCTTTCGTGCTTGCGGGGATCCGCTTCCTGTTTCTGAACATCATATGCAGTCCATTTCTCAGACAGGCATTTCTTTAAGGCAGCTTCAAAGCTGAAATTGGCGCTCTGGAAATCCAAAGAGATGTCGCGGCTCTCCAGAGTGTTGCCTGCAGACGGGTAGAAAAGGAGCGAAAGGCTCTGCTGCGCGGCACTGAAAAAGCCCTTCTCGGCCTTTTCGCGGATCTCATCCAGCTGAGAAATGCGGTTATCGTTCGGCTGCAGACCGTCAGGGTTGGACTGGATATCGGACTTGACAGCGTCGCAGGCCCTCATGCGCTTGGCGTTGGAATACATGGAATCCACCGCATCACGCTCACTGGACAGGAACATAATGCGGTTCTTATACTCACACCGTTCCCAGTATTCCTTCAGCTCGGGGCTCAGGCCGGGACGATGCGGCTTATACATGACCAGCAGGACCTTATCGCGGCAATGCTTCGCCTGAATGTCATCCAGGCCGGGATAGATGAGATAATCCTGGAAAATATCAAAGCTGCGATTTTCAGAGATCTTCTTCTCCAGCGTTTTTCGCAAAAGATCCTCCACGTGATCGTCGTTGTAGCACCTTGCCCGGTTGTTGACCTGAGCGGATACGTTCTGCACGGACTTGAACAGGAAAAGATGATCTGCAGATTCGTGCAGATACCAGGCGTTGTCGCGGAGCGCGACAAGACACTCGGACAGGTCGTTCATCACATAACCGGGGTAAATCACCTGCTCAAAGATCTGGCCCTTGGAAAGACCTACGGCCGTTTCCTTGGCTTCGCTCAGAGAAGAGATATAAATCGTGCGGGCCAGATACAATGCAACGTTGTTCTGACGTTCGGAAGAGATCTGCTCGGCCGTAGCATTGCCGTTATCCGCGATGTCCTTGGCGACCGCGTTGTTTAGGGCAGGAGCCACACCGGAAAGGATGTTGTAGATCTCCGGGTCGCGCAGGTCTATGTGACAGGCGCTGATGAGCTTGATATCCTCACTCCGATGCTCTTCGTAAATGTTGCGCAGCACGGCACGCATCAGGCGGAGAATACCGCGGGTCTGCTGGAAGTTCTGATTGCACTGGAATCTTGCAAACAGTGCCTTCAGGTCGGGATGGAAGGGATAGGAGGACATGATGCCCGCCTTTATCGTATCGCCGCTGGAGGAGATAAGACTGGCTTTCTTGGCGCGGCTGAACTCGCTGCGGTATTCTTCAGCAACCGGGAGTACATCCTCAAGGGGCGGAAGCTCCCTGAAAAGCTTTTTGCGAAGGATGTGATAGAGGTCATCGTTCGTAGACTGTACCGGTTCAATGTCCTGACAATGACGCTCCAGCTCCTTATTAAGGTTTTCAAAGCTCTGCTCAATGAGGCGGGAACCGGACTCGTAAGCGGCGTTCAGATCGGAAATAACCAGGAACACATTGGTCAGATCCTCCGCGACGGCGCAGAACAGATTGTTCAAGGCATGCGTATAAACGTCTGCAAGAGTGCCGAGACCGGACTGCTGTGTGCGGGCGTAATCAAGATACGGAGGCATCTCGTCCAGCAGAATAAGCAAGGGCTCCCCTTTCAGAAGCTCTGCCCACGCACCTTTACCGGGGGCCTGAGTAGAGCCGAACTGAGTCTTGAAGGATTTGTCTCCCAACTGATCCGCGAAGGAATGCCAGAAACAGTCGTTACATTCACGGCCATAAAAAGAGATAACGCGGACAGGCTTGTTGAATGCCTCAAAACGAGAGGGCAGATTACCGGCACGGAGGCCGGGGTTCATTGCAAGGAGAGCGAGTGCCACCATGTTGTGGGATTTACCACCACCCATAGCCTGCTTGAGCCGCACAATAGGAGTCACGTCCTCACCGTTGAAACGGCGAAAAGCGGTATCAAACAGACGCTTCATGCCGTCAGTAAGGTAGGTCTCCTCGAAGAAGGCTGAGCCGCTGATTTTCCCATTGGTAAGGTTTGTGATGGAGATAACATCGTCGGTGTAGTTGGATTGGAATATGGATTCACGAGGCTTACAAAGTTCAAGAATAGTGTTCACAAAAAAATACGCGAAAAAAGCATCAAGGTCCGACCCATGCGCCTTCTTCGCATCACTCCTTCCGTAAAAATTAGAAAAGAACGGATATTCTGATAACATTATACCGCAATCGAAAGCAAATGCAAGCATAATCTTTCCAAAAGGGTATAATAATAGGAAAATTTTTTCCCGGGTATTGAAATTCGAAAAATTCTGTATAAAATGGAGGCAGATTCTTGTGTGAGGAGGTGGCGCCAAAATAGAACTGACGTATAAATACCGCATCTATCCTACAAAGAAGCAGATGTCAGATGTACGGAATATCTGCGGCGCCGCACGGTTCCTCTATAACAAAATGCTGGAGGACAGAACACAGCATTACCGGGAGAAGCGCCAGTGGAAGAGACTCGACAGCAAACCGTTTATTGAGTTCTTTCCTTTCCTGGCGCAGACAGATCCGGGTGCGTTGACATGGACTGTCAATCGGCTGAATCGGGCGTACCAACATTTCTTCTTTGTAGAGAAGACGGAGATGGACCGGTACCGACCGGAATCCATAGCAAAGAATAAAATAGACAAGAAGTACGCCCTCCTGGATACGGATCTGGTCAGCTATCCGCAGTACAAGCGAAAGAAGGAAGCGAAGGAAAGCTACACGACCGTCCTAAAGAAGGTGGATGTGCAAAACAAACGCATCCTCCTCCCTGTTCTCGGGCGGGTAAAAATAGCGTACCACCGGCAGGTACCGGGGGACGCACAGCTCTTAGACTGCACCGTCCTGAAGGCCAAGTCCGGGAAATACTTCGTCCTGCTGCGGCTGGAGTTGTCAGAGACTCCGAAAGTGGAGCTGCAGACGGCGCTGGGCATGGTTTTTGTACCGGGGGGTCCGGTGGGTGTGCGGTCAGACGGGGAGGCTGTCTGCATGCGGAGACAGACGCAGCGGCAGACGAAACGGATGAAGCAGGCATATAAGACTCTGTGCCGGCGTACATATGGAAGCCGGCGTTATGAGGAGCAGCGCAAGTATCTTGCGTCCCTATATGAAAAGAGAGCCAACCAACGACGTGATGATCTGCACAAGGCGGCGCGGCAGATAACCAATGCCGCGGATGCCCTGTATCTGCAGAAGCCGGACGTCCGGAAACGGGCGGCGCAGCAGGAAACTGCACGCGCCAGAGCACGGATCTGGGATGAGTCGTGGTATACCCTCTTTTCCTACGTGAGGTACACGGCTATGCTGGAAGGGAAGCATTTCTGGGGCGTACCGGAGAACTTCCCTACCTACCATTTCTGCTCCGCCTGCGGCGCCTTTAATAAGGAGCCGGAGAAAGGAAAGTGGGTATGCCCGGCGTGCGGGCTGCAGATGGATGACGCGGTCAACGCGGCCATGAACCTGCAGCACATGGCGGAGAAATACATTCGGGAGCTGAAAGAGCTCGAACAGAAAAAGAAGTAAAGTAAAGGTCTTAACCGCAGGGTATGCGGAGTTAGCCCGGGGTATCAGCGGCGAAGCTGCTTTGACCGGGAAGCCGGAGACGGCATGCCACGAAAAGAACATGATGAAAGAGAAAACACCGCACGGTTGTGCGGTGTTTTTCTATAAGCTGAAACTCAGCGATGATAATTCTGACATGTCTTGCCCTTCGTGGCAAAGGGAAGCTTCTCCCCTTCTGCTCTATTGATCTGATCACTCAGACTCTGGCGTTTCTCCGCCTGGTGCGCCTGCAGGTTCTTATACCATGCCGTATCCCGTGCAGCGGCCTTGAATGACTCCTCGTCCGTAATGAAGGTGGTCAGAAGCTTGTTGGTGCGGAATGAGGACTGCAGGGCGCCGGTGCCGTTCTCACGCATGTAGGAGACGAGCTCAGGGTGATTGGACAGGTACGCTGTCCAGAGGCCGGTGTAAAAGCCCTTGGCCTCGGTATAGGGGAAAGACGTGCCCGTATAAGGACAGATGAAATGGTCAAAAGGTGCGCCGTGGGGCACGGGCATATCGTTTATATCGCGCTTGGCACGCTCGAAGAAGCCGTCTATGCTGTCTGTCCGACCGTTGATACGAAGGATCGCGCCTTCATCCGAAAGCTTGATCTGCTCAGGGGACGGGCCTCTCTTCACAGGTTCTTCGTAGGGGGCGCTGAAACGAATGACAGGCTGCTTCATGCCCTCCTCCAGCGTCCGCTTGAAATCCTCGTCCAGACCGCCGTTGCGGGCTGCGCGGGCGGCGAGAGAGGCCTTCGTGATGTGCTCCTCCCTGTCACGCTTACCTCCCATGTTGGCCTTGTCTATGGTCCGCTTGATGTCCTCGATCTGGGCGTCCGTGAGAACGGGCTGACCCACGCAGCGGAGTTGGATGGCGGCATCGAGCTTGCTGAAATATACCACGTCTGTAAGGTCGGGGGGCGAGACCTCGCAGTTGTCCGAAAAGGCTACGAGGTTGTAAATGGGGACGCCGGGGTGGTTCTTCAGGAGCGCTCTCAATGCATCGCAGTGGGTCTTGTTCTGCATGAGAGGATTCAAGAAGGGCTTGGTCTTGCGGCCGTTGGCGAAGGTATGGGCCCACATGGGTTCGTCCTGACCGCCGTAGACCTCGCCGGTGTAGTTCTTCGTCTCCACTACAAATATGCCGTAAGGGGTAATGAGACCGTTATCGATCTGGGCGGTCTGGTTCTTGCCGGGGATCATGATATCGCGGAAACGCTCGTTCTTGCCAAGGGCTTTGCCGGCGCGACGCAGGATCTTGTGGACCTCACGCTCGCCGAGAACACCCTTGAACTTGGCGCGAACGGCCGGGATAATGACGTGCTTGACCACTCGCTGGGCGATGTATGTACCGGCAACGACAATGCCTATCAGTGTGATGGGTTCCATGGGTCTCATTGCCTCCTTTCGGTGTATCATTCTTTAACCGAGGAAATGTCAAATTCCCGGGCCGTCTATACCTTTGCTCCGAGATGTGTTGATGTCGGGAATACTCGTTCTGGCAGCAGCACCTTGCATCAAGGACGCGAGAGGTGAAGTATCTGGTACTTGCCGAACGGAGTATTGCGGAGATCTACTCAGCCGCTGTGCTAATTGGTTCTGCCTGTCGGAAACGAAATTTGTTACGGCGGCGGTATCATATTGAAGAGGAATGCTTTTGGCAATTTCTTCGATTTTTGTCTTGGATAGAAGCGGTTGACAAAATGGAATCTCCTGTTCTTCAATAAAAGTGCAGAAATCCAACATCAGCATATCGGTGGTGGAGTGTGACGCGAAAGGTGCGGCGTCCTTTGAAAACATAGCGATGTTATGATCAAATAAAGGTGCAAACTGAAGCACTTCACCGGTTTGTGCTGAACGCAGAAAGCCGTAATTGTTTTCGTGCCGGTCTACGTTGAAACACAAAGCGTCTAAATACAGCATGTCAACGTAACTTGCCGCAAATTCAGGTGAAATGTTCTTGAAGATATTGTAGTTAAGCTCATAGTCATCATAAGCGCCGCCAATAAGTCCAGAAGCGTGGTCTAAGTTGACGGAAGCGTCATCTGTAATGTCTTTAGAACGAATGTATTTCCCGTCCTCAGCCAATTCATAGTGCGCCATAGACATGTTTAACACACGACCGATCTGCTCAATAAACAGTTCGGCATAGAATCCATCAATATCCCCAGCCTTATAAAGCCACCAAGAACCGCCTTCTCTTCTCCAACACTTCTCAAAACTACCGGTATTGGTGAATTCAGGAGAATGATGCGCTTCCTTCCACCGACCATCCGAAAAAGACTGGAGCGAACCAAAGAGAGCCGTATCCGCAAGGGGGTTATACTTGAAACGGATTTGCTCATAAGTCAGAGTCTCTCCGTCCCGCTTGATCCAAAAGTTGTCTGTAATCGTAGCAGCGTGGATGGCCATAGAAACATCAGGGTCTTCGGCGCCAGAAAGGCGAACCATGCGCTTGAGAAGACGAGAATGTGTACGATGACGGTCTACAGCGCGATTCTCAAGCCAACCATACAGGTCGTTGCATCGCTGCAGATAGAAAGGCAGCCTTGCGTTGTCGGTATCAACCAGAAGCCCATTTTCTATGCGGGCGACGGGCTTGCCTCCACTCATGAGGTAGCCGTCCATTTCATAACGCATAACAATACTTCCCCCCTTATTTGATAACCGGGACAAAAGAAACCTGCAGACGCATATCCATACCCTCCGCAATGCGAATGAGTGTCTTCAAAGACGGGTTGCCCTCGCAGGACTCCAGACGGCTGATGTCGGACTGGGCTACGCCCGTCAGCTTGGAAAGCTCCTGCTGCGTCAGGTTCCTTTCAATTCGGGCGCCGACAACAGCCTTGGCGAGATCCGCAAACGGTTGCAGCTGCTCGGCATACGCACGGAATTCGGGATCCTGCATCTGCTTCTTCCTATAATCAGACAAATTCATGTTCATTCCTCCTTTATAGGTTATAGCCTATATCTGCTATCTTTAGTTTATAGGTTTTATCCCATAATGTCAAGAGGAAATTGGGAAAAATCTGAAAATTTAACGGTCCTTGTCGATGGCCACAGATTCACGGGAGAGCGCGGGGCTGCGCCGGGCGTCTGCGGAGGACACAATGTCGTCCAGCCTCGGGCGCCACTGGGGGCCGGAGGTGGTACGGGAGCTTTTTTGTGCGCTCTCCAGCTCCTGTTTGCGGGATAAATAGTCCGCACGGTACTTCTTCGCCAGTTCGAATTCGGACATGGGCATTTTCTGCGTCTTCTTAACGAAGCCGTTGGTCAGCACGATCTTACGGTTTTCATCGAAGAAGAACATAATGCGCGTAATGTCCGTCCGGGTCTGCGCACGAAGCTCGAAAATGCCCTCATCCACAAATTTGCTGTAGTCTCCGCGGGGATGATTGCCGTAAAGCTCCAGCATATCGAGCTTGTTCATCATCTTGAAGCGCATGACCTTGTTGAGGCTGTCCAGAAAATCGCCGACCGGACACTCACCGTTGGCGCGCTGATAAAATACGATCTCAAAGTCATTCATGGCGGTTTCTCCTAAACGGTAGATGTTCTGCCTCTAAAGGTTATATACGCCCAAATCGTTGGTTTCCCCAAAAATATTTCTGTGTTGAGAAAAAGAGAGCAGGGTCTCCCCTGCTCTCTTGAATTTGGATATTCAACGACCATCGTCCCGATGTTTTGAAGAAGATAATTCGTCATGGACGCCCTTGCCTGCCTGAGAAGCAGCATTCTGGATGCGCTGAGCCAGCGTAGGCTTGATGGAGCCGACATCCGACTTCAGCGCAAGCTTCCACTCAAACGCATTCTCATCCACATATGACCAATTATGCTCCTCGCAGAACTTTTCGCAGTCTGCCGGTGTGCCGCAGAAAAACTCTTTCTTGACGCTGCCGGACATGAGGTAGACCTCATCCATGTTGATACCGGGATTGTCGTCGCAGGCACTCATACAGGACTCTTCACGGTTGCCGGCAAACATATTGACGAGGCAGTGGTGGCGTCCGGCCAGCTGGGTCAGAAGCTCCGTGTCCGCCAGGACTTCCGCCTTGGTGATCCGACGGTCTGCGAAATACTGGTCACTCTGCTGCTCCAGGTACTGCCGGATATCCGACAGGGCCTGTTCTTCAGTAAGGACTTCGTTGGTACGCTCCTCCATTGAAATGCCGCGCTCGCTTAAAAAATCTTCGATACACGCATCCATGCTGTCGTTGTCCAGACAGACATCGAACAGCCTTTCGGCAAGCATAGAAATAAGATCCGGGTCGAGGGTGTCAGGAGCGATGTCAAAGTTCTCGCGCAGGCGGTACGGGACTTCCTCCATGCAGAACTTACCCAGCGCCGTTTCAGCGAAGCTCCAATGAACTTCCTCTTTGGGAGGGTATGCCTCGATCAGAGCCTTCTCGGCGAAAGAATCAATGTCCTCCACATAATCCGGTGCGGGCTCTCCGGCTTTCACCTGGGCATTGTAGTCGATATCCTTATGAGACGCCTCGAAGGATTCCGCCAGCGCCACGATGTGATCTGTCAGCTCCGCGTGATCCTCCACGGAGATTTTGCCGTCCGCTATCAGCTTGCCGGCCATGAGGGAAATGTTGACGATGTTCTCGTTGATGTAGTTTCTATTGGCGTCCATGGTAATTCTCCCTTCAGATCAGAAGTTTTGTTTCAGCGCTCGGCTTCCTTGCCGGACCGGGGGTTCTGCTTGATACCAGTGCGCTGGCTGGCGCCGGAGATCTGGCTGTCCAGAGGCTTGCTGCGGGCGCGGTTGGCGGGAAGCGCACACTTGTCAGGGTTGTTCTTTACCCATGTATCCAGCTTCTCCGGCGTGGTAATATCCGTGCCGTGACGCTGCAGGTAGCCGATAATGAAGTCACGGTGCTCGCCGCAGAAGTTGTTGGGGAGATGGTCAAGACAGAAACCGTTCATATAGACCAGCGTCTCCACCAAATCGTTCTGGGCGCTGGTAGTAATAGTGCCGTAGTCACCGTGAAAATGATGCTGCACGATACCGTCCAGACCGTTGCCGTTATGGACGTCCTTTACCATGGCCACGCTGCCGCGCTCATACGGCATACAAGAACGCTGGAGGGTGCTTGCATTCTCCGGGGTAAAGCTGGTGATACGGAGCTTCTCCATCTTATCAATGGCTTCAATGATACCCTCAATGTCAATGGGCTTGTCTGCCTTTTGACCAAACACCTCGCTGCTCTGTGAATTCGCTTCAATAAAAGATACCAGCTTTGCGGGGACCTCCTCCAGCTTGCAGTAACACTCCCAGCGGTTGGTAAAATTCCTGCTGTCGCCGAATGTCACCTGGTAACCGTAGCTATACGGGGAGATTTCGCCGTGCCGGATATTCAAAGCACCGTTGACAATGCCCTGCATGAGCTTGTCAGCCAGCTCCTCACGGGTCAGGCCACCGCGGCGGGCAGTGGCGACACGCTCAGACTCCGCCGCTTTCTCGCAGGCTTCCACCTTTTTGCGGAGGTCGCCGAAGTCCAGCTCCACCTCGCCCTCAAAAATGGCCTGGGCAATGTCCTCAGCGCGGGCATAGTCGCCTGTCACCTCGGGGCCCAGAAGGTCGTAGCGGATGCCCTCGTTCAGGAGGGTGCAAAGGTCTCGCTTGGTCATAAACTCATTCATGAGAAAGTCTCCTTTCAAAAGGTCGGTGAGATAGGTGTGCTCATCTGTTATCCGCAGCTTGCGGCAGGGGTACGCTTCTACGGCATGGATCATGGCGTCAAAGTTCTCATCCATGTAAGAGAGGAAGCTGCCATTGTCGCCGCGGGCGCGGTAACGCCGGAGATATTCGTCCTTCAATGATATATCCGGGTATACGAGAAGAAGGTTTTCATTGGGGATGCGCGGCAGAAGGCTTACATGACAGTTCAGCAGAACGTAGGTGCTGCCGGCGTTCTCAATGTAATTGAAATAGTTGTCCGGATACTCCGGGTTCGGGACGGTACGGGCCTGCACGGCGGCAGCATGAAGCATCTGGGGCGTTGCCCCTATGAACTGATACAGCCGGCTGTCCGCGTCCAAAACGTCCGGAACGGACTGGGGAACGGTTGATTTCCCGGTGCCGGGAAAACACCAGATGTAATACTGATCCATCTTTCTGTGCCTCCTCCCTGTTCATTACTTGAAAATTTCTGCCGTTCTCTGGTGGGCGGAAGAAAGGTCGGCAGCGGAAACACGGCCGGAAGCGTCTGAAATGGCGCGGTCAAGCGGTTTTCGGAGCGGTTCGCCGGCCTCGGTGAAGAAAAACAGCTGCTTAGACGGTATGGGCTCCGTCACGTAGCATTCGTAGAGTACGGTGCGATCATAATGGACGTAAACGTCCTTCGGAAGAGACACCTTTATGACGGCGAGCTCCGCGTCCGGACCGTATGCGTCCTCGAACCACTCGCCCAACCAATTGGACAGGGCGTTGTCCATATCATCCCTCGTGGGAAACAGATAAATGGCCGGTGTTTCCTCGCCCTGGGCGCCGGAGCGCTCCCCTATCTGTGGTACAAGACCATGCTCCATGATGTTCTGCACGTTCTCCATGGGCGTCACGTGGAAGAACCAGCGGGATTTATCCTTCGGAGGTACCTGAAGCAGCTCCGTATGACTATACTGCGTTGTGACGCCCTCCGGGAGGACCTGCTGAAGGCCTCGTTGAGAGATATAGAACATGGCTATGTTCACATTGCTGCGAACGCCTTCCGATGTAATACCAAAGGCGTCTCCCACCTCTTTCAGTGTGGCGCCCTGGGAGCGCAGCTCCAGCATGCGGAGCTGACGCTCGGTTATTTTTCCGCTTCGGGAACCCATGTAATGAGACCTCCTCTTACTATTTCTTAACTCAAATCGTAACAACGTAAGTAAAAACATAAGAGGGTTCTTACGTTTTACGCTGCGCTCTTGTGTTACATACCACGGTTATAGCCGCCGCGGGGGAAAAGGGACATCTGGTCTGCCAGCTTGTCCTGCTCCGTCTGACGCTCATGGGCGTCCTGGATCTTGGCGTCCAAAGCCGGCTTCTTGGCGTGTTCACGCTTGCGGGCCATGTTCTTATACCAGTTGCTGGCCTTGACCACGGACACGTAGCGTTCTCGGTCGCCCTTGACATACGCGCCTACGACCTCCTCAACGCTGGATTCCAGACGGGTAAGGTTAAACTGGCCGGGCTCGCGGGGCAGATCTGCCGCGCTTTCCGGGTCTCTGTACTTATTAAAGCAGTTGGTGAATTCATCAAACTGCTCGGCGTACTCAACAAGCTCCGGGTTCTTGGCAAAGTATGTGATCCACAGTCCGCGGTACATCCACTGGGCTTCCTTGCCGGGCAGCTTATCGCCTGTAAAGGGGTCTACAATGTAGTCAAAGGGCTTACCCTTCCCCGCCTTCTTGCCGTCTGCGGTGCGCTTGGCGTCCTGGAACCACTCCTCAATGCTGCGCTCCTTGCCGTTGATGGTCACCTTAGCGAAAAGTGAGGAGAAGCGGCGGTCGCCGCGGATGGAGCATTCCAGGACCTTCTTTTCGGGCGCTGCCGTTTCAGGAGACATCTCCTTATGGAGATCTGCCGCCTCAATGGCCTCACTGGCGGCTTTTATGGCGTCCTGGAGCGCATTATCGGTGGAGGGGGCAGGGATGTCGGAAAGGGCATGAAAAGCGTCTGAGAGACGCATTCCGTGGCTGTTCTGGTGCTCTGCGTAGGATTCCATCACTTCCACGCCGTCATAGGCCACTTTCAGGGTACCTATGGCGACCTGAATGGCCTCCCTCTGAGCGTCTGTGGTAACCGGTGCGTTGGTCAGCGCCTCGATACGAGCAGTGAGCTTATCCCGAAGATCTGAAAGGCTCTCATCTTCTTCCCTGACAGGCTGCTGCTCAATCTGCTGGGCGGCGTCATAGACTTCCTCGAGAGCCTCACATGCATCTTGTAGGACTTCGCTCTGCTCACCGGATACGTCTTCCGAGAATGCAAGATTTCTCATATCCTGATAGGTATCCACAAGAGAGGTGCCCTTCTGCGCATGGAATGCGGCGAGAGCGGCAGTGGCCTCCGGGCCGTCATGGACGGCTTCCAGCGCGTCCACCGCCACATGAAGGGTTTCCCTCTGCGCTTCTGTTGTGACCTTTACGTTGTCCAGTGCCTCGATACGGGCACGGAGCGTGTTGTAGGTGGCGAGATCCTTCTCGATGAGGATGCTGTCGCGGTGCTCAAGGAGGGCGGCTTCGCCCAGCACGCCGGAACCGGCGAACTGGTCCAGTGCGATCTCATCTTCCTTCGTTACGAAGCGCAGGATCTGACGCAGCAGCTCCACCGGCTTTTCCGCCTGATGGATCTTATCCTTCTTGCTGGTGGGGGCGACGTCAAAGACGGTGGGCAGCATGCCGGCTGCGCCGGACATAAAGTGCTCTACGCCGGGCTCAGCCTTGTCCTTCTTGGCGTCCGGGCGGAGATCGCGGGCGCGGCCCTTGGAGAAGAAGCAGATATCCTCTGTGTTCTTGGACTTACGACCGGTGTTAGCAACAAAGTCACCTTTCTTCCACGGAACACGCGCATAATATTCAAAACCTGCTTTGCGTGCAAGGTCTTTGACGCGGTACAGATACTCGTAGTTGTCGCCGTTCTCCTCCGGCAAAAACTCAACCAGGAAATGGCCCGGCTTGAGCACGCGAAGCTTTTCTTTGAAGTCCTGCTCTCCATACTGGAATAGATCATAGTCAGCGAAGTTGCGGTTTCCGCCCTTGAGACTGCTGGTGAGTTGGTAGGGGTGATCCGTGATGAGGGCATCAATGCTATTGTCCGGGATGAAGGAGAGATCCCTGCCGTCTCCGTTGATGAGCAGGCACTTGTTCTCCCTCCCCTGCTCATCCGTCCTTGTGACGGTATACAGGCCCTTACCAACGCGCTCAAAGAGACCCTTCTCAATGCCCTCATAGATGCGGGCACGGATACTGGGGAAATTCACGTCGCGCTTCTGGTGGTCCAGGATGTGCTCTTCGGCCTCCTGGAGGGTGAAATATTCAGTGTCTTGGAAATAATCAAAGAGGGTGGCCTGGATGCCTTTCTGGGCTTCTGCCATGAGGGATCAGCTCCTTTCGATGGTTAGCGTTCGGGGTTCGGGGTCTTGACCGGCGTATCCGGTGAAGCATGGGAATCACCGGTGCGGATAGATGCGGACTGGATCGTATCATCTAAAGCCGGCTTTTGCATGCGAATTCTTTTGAGTAAGGATTCTTGTTCTATGACCATTGTCTTTTGGGTCGGATAAATTCTGTTAAACCTTTCATCCAAAGACTCGACTTCAACCATGGTTTTGGGCGGAGAAATGAGCATATTTGCAAAAATGCCGGAAATCTTAAAATGGCCAATATCCTTACTGCCGCTAAAAGTTGTCCAGCCACCATAGCCCTGAGCGCGTTGCATTTTATTATGAATATCATACTCAAAATCAAGTTCCTGTCCGATAGAAAACGGGGTTTCGACCTCCAAAGCATCGGGAACACGGTCATCACCAATGTGTTTCATGGTTGGCACAACAATTTTATTCAAAGACATACTCAAATCCTCCTCTTTAATACAATCTATATACCGAAATTCCGGCTTTTTAAAAAAATAAATTTACTTTTTCAATTAAAATCCATTAGTCAATAACTTTATTTTATCAACAAGCCTATCATAAGAAACTATATGTAACCCCGGCGTTTCTCTTTCTAATTGAGCACGCATCTGCCTTGAAATATCATCCATTCTCGACCGGCGCCCCGCAACCAAACAAGAAGGTGACCTGGATGCCTTTCTGGGCTTCTGCCATGGGGGATCAGCTCCTTTCGGTGGTTAGCGTTCGGGATCTTGGCTTTTGACCGGAACATCCGGTAAAGCGTGGGAATCGGCGGCGCGAGCGGAGGCGGACTGGATTTGTTCGGAAAGAGAAAGTTTTTTATTAGTCTCAAAATGATTTCCGAAAACATTTTGAATCTGTGCCCACAAACGCAAATTAGGAACATTCCTTTCTTCTGAAAGATTGGTAACAGCCCGATAGAGATCTTCTACTGCTCCTTTTCCCCAACCAGGCAGTTTAATAAGATCTTCTGCAGAAACACAGAGAAGATCAGCAATAGAATCAAAAGATGTTTTTCTTAACGCCTTTGATGTATAGCCATTTATTCGAAGCGAAAGTGGATTAGTCGCTAAAACACCAGCTACACGTTGCAATTCAGGTGCTGATTTGTAGACAGTTTGGTCAAGTAATTTTGCGGCCTTTTCAAATGCTTCCTTGGAAATGCTTGCAGGAAAAATAACCGCCAACTCATGACTGGATTCAAATCCCAATTCTTTGGCCAAATAAATAGAGGCGCTTTCAAATCCTGAATGAGAACGAATGGCTGCAGCATCAACCATAGCGCTCATAAAAAGATTATCCATCGAAAGATTACAATCTTTCGCAAAGCATTCATCATACTCGTTGATCAGTGCAATGCCATAGCCTTTTTCGGTTTCCACAAAATAGACTCGACTTCCATATTTCTCAAAACAATCAAGCTCATGATATGCTTGCCTTAATTCTTCAGGGAGTTCTTCTTCCGTGATATCATATTCCCCATGATGATGAAGTTCGCCCATAGAATTTGACCAATATTTAATTGCAGAACCATATGTAAGAGAATCAGATTCGTTGTTGAAGAAAAGATTGATTCCCAAAGAACCTACCTTCAAAAAAGTTTGTAAAGCCGGGGTGATAGCTGTTACCTGCATAGCTTTCCGAGGATAAGTATCTACATGGTCACATTCAGCTTCAGACAAATAATCAGAGAGCCATTCCAAGTTATTCTTTCCTTCGAGCCAATCCACAATATAAGGGGTAGGCATTTCAATAATTCTTCTCATAAAATCATTAGAGGAAATAGCCCAGATACCAAAATTCGGATTAGCAGCAATAGCTTGATTGGCCATTTCCTGCAAGCGAGAGAAATTATAATGGCTTTCAAAACTTGCTACTTTTTCCATAAAAGCAGTCATAAAGTCTTGATAAGTCATGGTCATACATGTGAGATTGTTTGCTTTAGCAAAATCACACGCTTCCTTAAAGCTATTAAAATCCCTTTTTGTTAATCTTTCATCTTTATCAAGAAATTTATAAATACTCATAAAAACCTCCTAAGTTATATAGTTACAATGGTAATATATATACGAAGTAAAATACCTTGTATATCAATCGTTTATCTCAAGATGGTCGATATATTTTTCCAGGGCAACTTGGCGTAGTATTCAAAGCCCGCCTTGCGGGCGAGGTCTTTGACACGGTACAGGTATTCGTAGTTGTCGCCGTTCTCCTCCGGAAGGAACTCGACGAGGAAGTGACCGGGTTTGAGCACGCGAAGCTTTTCGTTGAAATCCTGCTCTGTATACTGGAACAGGTCATAATCTGCAAAGTTTCGGTTGCCACCTTTGAGACTGGCGGTAAGCCGGTAGGGGTGATCCGTTATTAACATCAACGCTATTGGACGGGATGAAGGAGAGATCCCTGCCGTCTCCGTTGATGAGCAGGCACTTGTTCTCCCGCCCCTGCTCATCCGTCCTCGTGACGGTATACAGGCCCTTACCCACGCGCTCAAAGAGCCCCTTCTCAATGCCCTCATAGATACGGGCACGGATGCTGGGACGTTTACGTCGCGCTTCTGGTGGTCCAGGACGTGCTCCTCGGCCTCTTGGAGGGTGAAGTATTCAGTGTCTGGAAATAGTCAAAGAGGGTGGCCTGGATGCCTTTCTGGGCTTCTGCCATGAGGGATCAGCTCCTTTCGCCTGTACGAAAATCTCTCTATAGGTTATATACGCCCAAACCGCAGTATTTCCCAAAAATTTTGGGGGAAATTAAATGCCTAAAAAGGAGAAAGTGCTCTGTCCATATTATAACAGTTGCGGTATAATATGCAATATATAATTTCCTTTCGGGAATAATACTAACTGCAGAAACAATGAGTAATCGAAACAAAAAAGGCAAAAACAAAAGCCACCGTACTGGTGGCTTTTGCTTAAAAATCTTAACGTCCGCCAGGACCATCCGGACCGGACTTACTATCACGTCCAGTGGGGTGAGTCGTCCTGGACTGCGCCCCTGAAATCTGCTCAGCTAAAGATGACTTTTGTGTTTTCCAAAGCGCCATTGGATGTTCTTTGATGCGGTGAAGAATACTTGAATCCTGAAAGAGTAGTTCAGGAGTATATTGACCACGAGAAAAATTGTGGAGAAATTCAAGTTCAGGTTTGAGATGATTAAAATAGCGTCATCTGTTTACACGCTAATCGTTCTAAAGATTTTTCGTAATATTTTTGTTCTATTTCAAATCCAATATAATTACGATTGTTGTTAATACAAGCCAAAGCTGTCGAACCACCACCCATAAATGGGTCTAATATAATATCATCCTCATTGCTGCTTGCAAGTAATAATCTTGCAAGCAGTTTTTGTGGTTTTTGGGTAGGATGTATGCGGTCTTTTTCTTCATAAAAATTCACATCATCCCAAACATCAGTCAAACCCATTTGTGCATGATATGTTTGGCTAATCTTATCATAAGGAATATCAAATTCTAATATTTCTTGAAGTTTATTCCACATTTCTTCGGTGGGTAATTGCGCGCAAACATTTTTGCCTGTACAAATACTCCACATACCGCCACCGTTTGATTTGACACCCAACATCTCATTGATTTG
>OGOG01000203.1_pt1 | contig 69158 bp, 47 predicted proteins | sample 1552581 | NCBI WGS metagenome assembly OGOG01 (sample SAMEA2580152, study PRJEB22360) | human gut metagenome | biome: human gut; feature: human-associated habitat; material: faeces | place: Denmark | collected 2008/2010 | reverse complement strand
TCGACGAACAGGCTTCGTTAGCAACATTTTGGCCAGTTCGATCCGCATCCGCCAGCCTCCGCTGAAGTCGCTCGTTTGCCGGTTGAAGTCTTCTCGTTTGAATCCAAGGCCCAGCAATGACTTTTCCACATCTTCTTCGTAATTGGTGGCATCGATCGAATAAAACTTTTCGCTCAATGCAGATACGTTCTCGATCAGCTCCATATAACTGTCGCTTTCATAGTCCGTACGTGTCTCGAGTTCTTTGTTCAATCGTTCTATCTCAGCCTCCATCTCATGCAGATGTGCGAAAGCTTGCGCGGCTTCTTCAAAAACCGTCCTGCCGTCTTCCGTCATCAGATGCTGGGGCAGATAGGCGATGACGCACTCTTTGGGGGCGGAGATCTTACCGCGTGTCGGCTGGCGTGCCCCGGCCAGTATTTTGAGCAGCGTACTTTTCCCGGCACCGTTTTTCCCCATCAGGGCGATGCGGTCTTTTTCGTTAATTACAAAAGAAATATCACTAAATAAGGTGGTTCCGCCGAATTCTACGGCAAGTCCGTCTACTGAAATCATATATGTTCGTTAAATTGAGGCGCAAAGATAATCATTTATATTATTTTTTTTTATAACTTGCGCGCTGAATAGCAATATATGCTGTTGAAATGGAGATTATAAAAAAATCGAGATAATGGAGAACGGAGAAGGAGTACAAGAGATAGTAGATTTCCGGCCACTGATCCTTGTGGCTGAGGATGATGATAGCAATTTCAAGCTGATCAAGGCCATCATAGGTAAGAAGTGTGATATCCTGTGGGCGCGTAACGGGGAGGAAATCGTAAATCTGTATCATGAGAACAAGGGAAAAGCACATGCTATCCTTATGGATATCAAAATGCCGATAATGACCGGTCTGGAAGCGACTAAGATTATCAGAGAAGAAGATACCGAAATACCTATCATCATGCAGACCGCTTACGCATTCAGTGCGGACAAGGAAAATGCGATGCGATGTGGTGCATCCGAAGTATTGGTTAAGCCGATCACTCTGAGCATCTTGAGAAATTGTTTATCGAAATATTTCCCGCAACTGAAGTGGTGATGATGTAGGTAAGACATATACCGGATATTTTGTTATTTAATGATTTAGACACGGACTTCACGTATCACACGGCTACTATATACATTATTTAATATATATAGCAACCGCATAACCCGTGAAGTCCGTGTCTGATTTATTTCCATACAAGGCTTTGCCTTCGATCCATGTTTGTGGCCTGGCGTCAACCTTCCATTTGGAATTTGCGGCTCACTTTCATCAAGTTGATCGTGTAGGTCACTACGTTTTGCGCCTCCTGAACCATGGTCAGGTAGATCATACTTACCCTCACACTGCCCGACTGACTTTGAATGCGCTGCAATTCCTGACGTTTCAGGTGAGAGAGTTGTGCATTGAGATCATTGGCACGGCGTATTTCCTCTTCGAAATTGTTGTAATCATTTGCCTCCAACTTGGTGCGGCATTTGCGAATCAAGTAAGTTATATCTTCCGCTACGTCTCCGAATTCACCTTTTTGGATCGCGTCGAGGGAATTGAAATTATTGTCGATATGCTCCAGACAAGGTTCGCAAAGACGGGCGGTACTGTAGACCAGTTCACTGGCAAAATCGTTGCCTTGATAGTAATAAAGCCCTTTTTCGAGTACGGTGTTGTTGTCGAGCTTGCACATGGCTACCGTTCCCGTACGCTTCATCTGCTTGATGAGCTGTTTCTCGAACTTGGTAGACCCCATGGCACGGCGCAGTCCGCGTAAATTCTCGTGTAAGAATGAAGTGACTGTCAACTCGAAGTTATTTTCTACATATTCCAGCACTTTGGTCAGTTCCTCGCGGGTATGCTTGCGCATCAGTTGCAGAGCTTCTTCGCTGTCGGAAGCTTTCATAAGCTGCTTCAAAGTCTCATTCCCTTTTTCCTTTTCTTTTTTCTTCTTGAACATGATCTGGCTGCGGATGAGTGAGAAGGCTGCCAGCCCTATGAGTATGACGATGGCTACCGAGCCGCCAAAATGGATAATCATGGCAACGAAGAAACAGATGGTGAAGGCTGCTCCAGCGGTGAGGAACCATCCACCGATAACGCTGAGGACGCCTGTGATGCGGTAGACTGCGGAGTCACGTCCCCAAGCACGGTCGGCTAGGGAAGTACCCATGGCCACCATGAACGTAACGTACGTGGTCGAAAGCGGCAGTTTCAGTGAGGTACCCAAAGCGATGAGCAGACCTGCCAATACCAGATTGACCGATGCCCGTACGAGGTCGAAAGCTGCGCCATCGGCAATGATGGCTTCATCTTTGCGGAATCGTGTGTCGATCCATTTTTTCGCATTGTCGGGAATAAGTTTGGAGATGCCGTTTGCCAATGTCATGCTGATGCGTACCAATGTGCGGGCAATAGGGGTACTGCCGAAGCTCTCTTCTCCTTCGTCCTGGCGGGACAGATCGACGGATGTTTTGATGACGTTATGAGCCTTTTTCGACGTGCAAAGCGCATAGACCATGACCGCACCCGCAGCGACCAAGAAATACCACGGAGTTTTAGCAGGGCCTAAGAGGGAAGTCATCAAGAATCCGTTTGCACCGGCTCCCGTTCCGTTTGCCATATAATCCGTAAAAGAAGAATATCCAGCGAGGGGGACACCTATAAAGTTCACAAGGTCATTACCAGCAAATGCCAGTGCCAGTGCGAAGGTGCCTAATAATACGACTACTTTGAATACATTTATCTTTAGCCAATGGAGTATTTGCATTAATATTGTGAAGAAGACAAAGAAGCATCCAACCAGCATCAAGGTATTATCCTGTAACCATTGCTTGTTCTCGGCTGTCATGAATGAACTGTCTTTCAACCCTTTGATGAGCATAAAATAGATGATGGCTGTGGCTGCGATGCCACCGAACAGGCCGATACTGTATTTTATGTGCTTCTTATAATTGAAAGTGAATATGATACGTGCCAGCCATTGTACTACCATACCGAAGAAGAAAGCGATGGCGACAGAAACGAATATGGCCATAATGACGGAAAGTGCTTTGTCCGTGTTGATGAGGTTCCCCAATCCGAGGTCATCATTATTATGTACTTTGATGAGAGCCAAGGCGAACGTACCTCCCAATAATTCGAATACCATCGAAACGGTGGTGGAAGTCGGCATTCCCATCGAATTGAATACATCGAGCAAGACAACATCTGTCAGCATCACGGCAAGTAATATGCACATGATCTCGGCAAAGTAGAAATGCTCCGGTTGATAAATGCCGTTACGGGCGATTTCCATCATCCCGTTGGACAGGGATGCACCGATCATAATACCGATAGCGGCTATGAACAGCACTGTTTTGAAGGAAGCGGCTTTGGCTCCGATAGCGGAGTTCAGAAAATTGACAGCGTCGTTACTGACTCCGACCATGAGGTCGAATATGGCGAGCGCAAATAAAAAGATGACGATGCAAAGATAAATTGTCTCCATAAATATGTAATCTGTTTCTGGCTGCAAAGGACGGATTTTCGTATTGCAGGGAAATGTCATACATATTACAAACCTGTTTCATTTTTGTTTTTCAGGTAATTATAAAACGTATATTGTGCCCGTACACTTTCTCCTTTCGTCTTATGTTTGAAGACGTTGCGGAGCTTGTCGTCCACGAAACAGGCTTTTTGGTTGTCGGAGAGTTGGATGTCCAGCATGTCGGTCATTTCTTTTTTCAGGTCGGGATCGAGTATGGGTGTTATTGCCTCGATGCGACGGTAGAGGTTGCGCCGCATCCAGTCGGGCGAACCACAAAAGATTTTAGGATTACCGTCATTACCGAAATACCATACACGTGCATGCTCCAGGAAGGAGTCGACGATGCGGGTGATTCGGATGTTTCGGCTATAGGTTTGTCCCGGTATCAGACAGCAGATACCCCGGACGATCAGGTCTATTTTTACTCCGCGTTGCGAGGCTTCATACAAACGGTCGATCATATGGGAATCTTGCAGGCCGTTCATCTTCAGTATAATTCTGCCTTCCCGTCCCTTTTCCGCCAGCTCTATTTCATGATCGATCAGACGGTTCAGTTCGGGTATCAAGTTGAAACGGGCTACGAGCAACGTACTGAATTTAGGATTTTCCTTTTTCCCTTGTAACGTGCGGAAAAGGTTATAAAGGTCTTTCGTTATTTTCGGGTTGCAGGTGAACAGTCCGCAGTCTGCATACAGTGTAGCGGTCTTTTCGTTAAAGTTGCCGGTACCGATGTAAGCAAAATCGCAGGATTTGCCTCCGGTTGGGTTCTTTCGACGGATCAAAGCTACTTTGGCGTGGACTTTAAGTCCGGGTAAGCTATAAAGGATGCGGATGCCTGCCGACTTCATCATTTCGGCAGTGGCAAGGTTGTTTTCTTCATCAAAACGGGCTTTGAGTTCAACGAATACCGTGACTTTCTTTCCGTTCTGGGCGGCTGCCAAGAGTGTGTTGATGACGGCCGAGTTCTCTGCTACCCTGTATTGAGTTACCATGATTTCCTGCGTTTGCGGGTCGTGGACGGCTTCATAGAGGAAGTGGGTGAAATGCTCGAACGAATGGTAAGGATAATACAATAACAGGTCTTTTTGCTGGACGTAGTTGAAAACTGACTCTTTTTCATCCAGACAGTTCAGTTTCATGGGCTTGGGCTTTTCTCTCCAGCGCAATGCTTTATTCGGATTGGGAAGTCGGTGCAGGTCTTCGAGGTTCAAGTGTTTGTCTCCCGGAACCAGCTCTCCCCGGTTTACTTGGAAAGCATCTACCAGAAAATCGAGGAAGTCCTGTGGCATAAACCGGTCGTATACGAAACGGCATACGGCACCTATTTTACGCTTTTTTATCTTCTTTTTCACTTGCTCTACCAAGTCGGCAGTGCTTGTGGCATCTTCGATCAGGATATCGGCATCGCGGGAAATTTTGATGCAATAACTGCAATCGACATCGTACCCGGGGAAAATTAGCCCGATGTTTGCTTTGATGATATCTTCAATGAACATCAGATAGTAATCATTGCCTTGTTTGGGTAATTCGATGAAGCGGGGCACTTTACTATAGGGAAGCTTCATCACAAAGTATTGCACATGTTCCGGATCGTTTTCGGAAGTGTTGTGCATGAATAGGCGGACCGCCAGATAGAGTCGGTTGTCACGGAGGAAAGATACAACTTGGTCTTTGCCTACCGGTACGGGTTGGAGGAAAGGGAATATCTCTTCCCGGAAGAAGTTGCGTACGAATTCCTGGTGGAAAGGTTCGACATTGCGGCTTTGGTAAAAGATGATGTGGTTCTTTCGGAGTGCAGGCAATATTTTGTGTTCATAGATGCGGACACGGTCCTCCAGTTGCCTGTTCACTTCCTGATTGATTTCTTCTACCAGCTTTGCGGCCGATTGCACGGTTTCTTCATCACTTTGTGTGACACCGGAGGCTACGGCTTTGTGGTCGGCTACTCGGATTTTATAGAATTCTTCCAGATTGGAGGAGTATATGGAAATGAAATTAATACGTTCATAGACTGGCAAGCGGTCGTCATCCGCTTCCAGCAATACGCGATAATTGAAAGATAACCAACTTATATCCCGTTTAAAGTAATGATATTTGTTTTCCATTGCGTTAAGATTTGCCCAAATATAGTTACCTTTGTCCACATAAACAAAGAAACTATGATGAAAATTGGATTATTGTCGGATACGCATGCTTGGTGGGATGAAAAGTACCTGGAATATTTTGAACCTTGCGATGAAATCTGGCATGCAGGAGATATCGGTTCTGTGGAAATAGCCGAAAAGTTGGCGGCCTTCCGTCCCTTTCGTGCCGTTTATGGGAATATTGACGGACAGGAGATTCGTAAGATGTTTCCGCAAGTGAATCGTTTTACCGTGGACGGTGCCGAAGTGCTGATCAAGCATATCGGTGGCTATCCCGGGAAGTATGATCCTTCTATTATCGGAAGTCTGATGACACGTCCGCCGAAATTGTTCATTAGCGGGCATTCGCATATCTTGAAAGTGAAGTATGACAAGACGCTGGATATGCTGCATATCAATCCCGGAGCAGCGGGTATGTCGGGATTTCACAAAGTGCGTACCATGGTACGGTTTGTGATAGACAATGGAGCATTTAAGGATTTGGAGGTGATAGAGCTGGCCGGTTGATATTACTTGTTTCCGGGGAAGAGTCCGAAAGTCTTTCGTTTATATTCCATAATATCTTTCATCCGTTCTTTTTGGGGCTTCTTTGGCCTTTTTACACTTTTATGCAGAAAGATCGGGAAGCCGATTCCCGCACTGAAATTAAGTTCCCGGCCGAGAGTGGTGCTTCCAAAGATGTGGTGCTTCCGGACTTCCTTACTATAGGAATTGGTTTCTACATAACCTATTTTGGTGTTTTGTAAAGGTTGCATATAGTTTATGTCGGCAAACAAATAGCATCGGGTACTTACTTTATAATTTATGCTCATGCCTAAAGATAACTCCACGATGGTCACTAAACTTTGGTAGTCTGAATAATTGGAAGTATATATGTTATAAAGTTCATTCGTGCCTTTCCCTTTTAATCTGGCCGAGATGTCCTGACGGTTCATTGAGTTAAAACCTATTCCTATTTTGGGATAAAATGCCCAATGGGTGTTTTCAATCCGGTATGTCGCTCCAAAATCGACTGTAGTGGTGACTTTTGAGTAACTGTCTATATCCCGGGCGTAATTCTTAATATAATAGTTTGTTTCAAACGGGCGACAAACTTCTGCTTGGCAATCTCTTATTTCATCTCCGTTCATCTTAAGCTTAAGATCGAAATACCATCCCCAATGCTTAGAAAAAAAATGTAGCAAGCGCATATCCATAGTAGGGATGGTGCTTTTCCTATCTGAAAGCACAGTGACAACATTGGACTTTACTCTATGGGTCAGATCAAAGTTTACTCCGCCACTAAGATCTATTTGGATCAGCTTATTGGACTTTTGAGGTGCTGGGATCGACAAGTTGTCTTGTGCTTGAGCCATCAAGAACAGGCATGATAGTGCTATGAGAAGGTAAATTTGTTTCATCGTTCTTTCTTTTTTAATAGAGAGTTACATCATCACTTTTGTATTCTGCCTTTTTACCACTGGATGTGATCAGTTCGATGCTGAAGCGGTGTATGCCCGGCTGAGGGATGGTTGTCAATGCTTTGAAAATTTGGTTGACAGGTTTCATATATTTGATGGTGTCTTGTTGACTCGTGATGTCATTTATTTGATATCGGGTAAGGGAGATGGGATAATCCTGAAAACAGGAGGTTACGTTTGCTCCTTTGGGGAACTCTTCATTAAAAGTTTCTTCGGTATATATGTTTAATTCTGTAATTCCATCTTCTAAAAGATATAATATGTTTTGGGGACAGTCTTCAGGAAAAGTGTCGGCATCGGAGAATAGCCTGATTTCAAGTATGTAAGCTTCTTTTTTTATTCGTCCGTTGGTAGGCGTTTGTGGCATTTCCCCTTCGTTATCCCAAGAATGGATTTCGACATTAGTCAGAATGCAGGGACGGGTTTCCCACATCGTTTCTGCGTCATATTCGTCGCAAGTCATAGCAGATGTACTGAGAAGCAGCAAAAGCATGATTATTTGTAGAGAGTGTCGTTTCATAAGCCTTGATAGATTGTAAGTGGATTTGGCAATGCCGTATAGTTTATAAATGCACAAAAAGTCAGATTATTGCATATACAGTTGTCTTTTTATTTTGTCATTTCGAAATTCTTTCCGTACTTTGCCACATGTAATTATATAAAACAATTGTATATGAAAGGAATAATACTTGCCGGTGGAAGTGCAACCCGGCTTTATCCACTCTCAAAGGCTATATCGAAGCAGATAATGCCGGTATATGATAAGCCGATGATTTATTATCCGCTTTCCACACTGATGCTGTCTGGAATTCGCGAGGTGTTGGTAATTTCCACTCCCCGTGATCTGCCCATGTTTCGTGATCTTTTAGGAACGGGTGAGGAGTTGGGAATGTCCTTTCAATACAAAGTCCAGGAACATCCCAATGGTTTGGCACAAGCGTTTGTATTAGGTGCCGAGTTTCTTGGCGGAGAGCCGGGATGTCTGATTTTGGGAGATAACATGTTCTATGGACAAGGATTTTCGACAATGCTGCATCGTGCGGCAGCCATTGAAAAAGGAGCATGTATCTTTGGATATTATGTGAAAGACCCGCGGGCATACGGGGTGGTCGAATTTAATGAAACGGGAAAAGTGATCTCTCTGGAGGAGAAGCCGTCAGAACCCAAGAGCAACTATGCTGTGCCGGGACTCTACTTTTATGACGCTACCGTAGTCGAAAAAGCCGCTTCTTTGAAGCCATCCGCCCGTGGAGAGTATGAGATAACAGATTTGAATAAAATCTATTTGGAAGAAGGTACCTTACAGGTAGAACTTTTCGGACGTGGCTTTGCATGGCTGGATACCGGAAACTGTGATAGTCTGCTGGAAGCGTCCAATTTTGTTGCAACCATTCAAAACAGGCAAGGCTTTTATGTCAGTTGTATCGAGGAGATCGCTTGGCGGAACGGCTGGATCACTACCGGTCAGCTTAGATTGCTTGGTGAAAAACTGGGCAAAACGGAATATGGTAAGTACCTTTTGGATTTAGCTAAATAAATAATTAAAATATAAAGATAATATGAAAACCTATCTTGTGACTGGGGCTGCCGGTTTTATCGGGGCGAATTACTTGAAGTACATTTTGGCAAAACACGATGATATCCGTGTGGTAGTACTCGATGCGCTGACGTATGCCGGTAATCTGGGAACTATTGCAAATGATATAGATAATGACCGTTGCATTTTTTTTAAAGGTGATATTTGTGACCGTGAGTTGGCTGACCGTTTGTTTGGCGAGTATAAGTTTGATTATATCGTGAATTTCGCTGCCGAGAGCCATGTGGACCGCAGCATTGAAAATCCGCAGCTGTTCCTTATGACCAACATTCTGGGTACACAGAATTTGCTGGATGCTGCCCGTCGCGCTTGGGTGACAGGGAAAGATGAAAATGGCTATCCTACTTGGCGTAAAGGAGTTCGCTACCATCAGGTTTCTACGGATGAGGTGTATGGTTCTTTGGGAGCAGAGGGTTATTTCCATGAAACGACTCCTCTTTGTCCCCATAGTCCGTATAGTGCATCCAAAACGAGTGCCGACATGGTGGTAATGGCTTATCATGATACCTATAAAATGCCTGTGACCATTACCCGTTGTTCCAACAATTACGGCCCGTATCATTTCCCTGAAAAGCTGATACCATTGATTATTAAGAATATTCTTGAAGGAAAGAAACTTCCTGTTTATGGTGACGGTAGCAATGTGCGCGATTGGCTTTATGTGGAGGATCACTGTAAAGCGATCGACCTGGTGGTACGTCAGGGGAAAGAGGGTGAAGTCTATAACGTAGGAGGTCATAATGAAAAGACTAACCTTGAGATCGTGAAACTGACAATTGCTACGATTCGCCGGTTGATGACGGAAAATCCGTCCTATCGCAAGGTACTGAAGAAACAGGAAAAAGATGCCAATGGGGAAATCGCAATAGACTGGATCAACGAAGATTTGATTACTTTCGTAAAGGATCGCCTTGGCCACGACCAACGTTATGCTATCGATCCGACTAAAATCATGAATGCTTTGGGATGGTACCCTGAAACAAAATTTGAAGTGGGAATCGTGAAGACAATCGACTGGTATCTCAACAACCAGGAATGGGTGGAAGAAGTAACCAGCGGTGATTACCAGAATTATTACGAAAGAATGTATAGCAAACGCTGATCAGAAGAGATTAGTGACGAACAAATTATCTCATGGGTTGCATTTATAACAGGATCAGCCACACTGAAATGAGTATTCCCATCAACAGCATATTACGTGAAGTCTCACCTAGTATGCTGTTCAGTTTTTTACCACTATGAATCTTCACCATTTTTCGCCAGGTCGTGATGTGAAGTATCAGGTAGATCAGTAAGGCAGGTATCCCGGAAAGCCATGTGCTTGATAAAAGAAACACCCCCAGTACGGTTGCTGCTACTCCTAATATTAAGTATAGATATCTCCCGAAAGGCTCTCCGAAACGAACCACTACGGTACGCTTTCCACTTCGTGCATCTGCATCACGATCCCGATAATTATTTACTACCAACAGTGTGTCTACGATCAGCCCGCAGACGAGAGAAGCAATGGTTACATCCGGTGTCCACCCTAATGCCTGAACATAATAAGTTCCTCCTACGGGGACAAAGCCGAAAAAAACAATCACTAATACATCTCCCCAGCCATTGTAGGAGAGAGGGTAGGGGCCGGTTGTATAGAAAAAGGCAAATACTACACATAATAGACCGACTATGATCAACGGCCAACCGGCATAGAGTAGCAGGGTGCTTCCGATAAGGCATGCCAGAACGACAGTGGTTATGATTCCCTTTTTCATGGCACCGGGTGATACCCATCCTTGGGTACATGCCCGTTCTGGTCCCAGACGGTCTTCCCGGTCTGTCCCTTTCAGGAAATCGAAAAGATCATTGATAAAGTTGGCGGCTATCTGCATCAGTCCGGCAAATAGAAAACAGACCAATGCAGGTATCCATTGAAATTGTCCGTCGGCATAGGCTAATGCCGTGCCGACAAGCACCGGAGTAGCGGCTCCTGCCAATGTTTTAGGGCGTGCGGCAAGGACCCAAGCGTGTAATGAATTTCGTTTTATTTCTTCCATGCGGCAAAGATACTTCAAAATTCCTTATCTTTGTCCCCTTCTATTCCAAAGAATCTTGATGGGATGAAGCGACAAAAGCGAGAAGAGTCTGTCTTTATTTTGTCCGGTATTAACATGGCGTAGATGATTGTCTGTTTTTAACGCTGATGCATAGTCTTTGTCGTGAACTCTTTTTGGAACCTTGCTCGTTCTATAGGGTGACATAGTGGGCTATGCAACGCATGAAATGAAAAGACAGGCCGAAAAGTAAGTTAAAAGGGACCGGATTAAGCATGAATAAGAGGGAGTTTTGAGCTGATTCTAATTAATTTAAAATATTTCAATGATGAGAAAAGTAATATGTTTTCTGTGTTTGCTTCCTTTGATTTTCACTTCCTGTAAATCAAAGAAGAACCTACTTTCTTCTAACACCTTTCCGGCATTGATTACGGATTCCATCCGACCGGACTCTTCGGATTATGCCGCGGCACTTTTTACACCGGATCATTCACAATTGAAGGATTTGCAACGCCGGAAGCCGAAGAAGCAGGTTCAGAATACAGCTACCCGGTCTAAAGCGGAGCTTGTTCCTGCCGGGGTAGCACCGGGAACGGTAATTACCAGTTCAGAGGTTTCACTTTCTACCCTTAAGCAAGGAGTGGAACGGGTGATGAATTATGATTTTACTCATCGGGATGTTCCAGAAGCCTTTGATGGTTTCCGGATAGCGTTTATTTCCGATTTGCATTATAAAAGTCTTTTTACGGGGAAAAGGTTACAAAGACTTGTTTCGTTTCTGCAATCCCAAAATGCAGATGTTTTGCTTATGGGAGGTGATTACCATGAAGGATGCGAGTATGTTCCTGAACTGTTTGAGGCTCTGTCTCGGGTTAAAACACCTTTGGGTACTTATGGCGTAATGGGAAATAATGATTATGAACAGTGTCATGACGATATTCTCCGGGAGATGAAACGCTACGGAATGCATATGCTCGAACACCGTGTCGATACGCTTCGTCGTGACGGGCAGCAGATACTGCTTGCAGGGGTACGCAACCCTTTTGATCTGAAACAGAATGGCAAGTCGCCTACGTTGGCACTTTCACCTTCGGACTTTGTGATCTTGCTGGTTCACACTCCCGATTATGTGGAGGATGTGGCAGTGACTAATACGGATCTTGCCTTGGCGGGTCATACGCATGGCGGACAGGTACGTATCTTCGGATATGCCCCCATCATTCCTTCACATTATGGAGATCGTTTTCTCACCGGGCTGCTGTATAATACGGCAAAAGTCCCGATGATTGTTACCAATGGCATCGGAACTTCGAATAAGAATATTCGTTTCGGGGCTCCCGCTGAAGTGGTGATCATAACGTTGCATCGCCTTAAATAGCGTTGATTCTTGAATCTATCTTTTCCGGGAGCTTCCTTTTATCTGGTGCATTGGATTTCCACACTTGCGCTATCAATATCAGCTCCCATCGGTGGATTCCTTTTTGAGAGTTTGATTTCTATATCGCTAATTGCCGGAAATTCATTGAAGAGCTTTTCAGCTATACGTTTGCAAACATGTTCCAGCAGCCGGGAGGGGATGTCCATTTCTTCTTTCAGGATTCTGTGTACTTCGGCATAGCTGACGGTATCTTCTATCTCATCGGTCTCGGCAGCCTGTGCAATGTCCACTTTCAGCCTTAAGTTGATAGTAAATTCATTGCCAATCGTGGTTTCCTGTGCTGCTACTCCATGATTGGCGAAGAAGCGTATGTTTTCTAAAAGTATGTGACTGGAATTGATTCTCATGCGTACGTTTAAATTAAAGTTGATTGTCTCTCGCAAATGTATATGAAATGCTCCGTTTTTCAGTAAGGAATGGTTGGAAAAGATGTGAATGCTTAAGATTTTTTTTGTCGATCTCCCTTCGTTTTTTTGCTTTTTCTTTGACTAATTATTGACACTGTTATCTGGTCGGTGAGCAATGGGTTCGACCTCGGTGACCAAGGGCTTCTTCATCGGTGACCAACAGCCCCTTCCTCACCGATGAACAGGTCGTTGGTCACCGAGGTAAAACTTGATTGTAATATATTGTTTTTCAATTGGTTATATCTTTGTGGTTTCCGTCTTACTGGAGATGGGAGAGTTAAATATCATTACACGCTTGATCGCTTTTTTATTCGCGGAAGTGTAATTAAGCCTTTTTGTGCTACCAATTGCGGCATCACTTTTAGAAAGAAGGGCGTAGCTGCCATGCAGATGGCAAGTGTAAGGTGGTGGCAAGTATCCATTGGTTGTGGATATGGTGTGCTGCAAGTTGCTCTTCAAAGTGAAGGATGGCAGCATGAAGCCCCAAAGTGATAACGGAGTAACTTTGATGGCATGTAAGGTTGTTATAAGCTGCTATCTATGTCCTTAAACGCAGATTCCACGAGTCTCAAGGTTTTTCCATATGTTTAAACCATGAAATTCGTGGAATCGGACAGATGTTACTCGATCGAGTATGCTCTGTCTTTTAGGAATTTATGTTCTTATTTTTCGGGATCTCTTCCTGTCTGCTTAATGAGGGATTTGATCTTTTCATTCAGGCTTTCAGCCTTCATCAACTGCTCCAGTGTCAGATGCATACGATAGCGCCAGTAATGACGTGGGTTGGCGGGGATGTTGATCCGTTCATCCTGAACATTCGGATTACGCCATTTTTCGTCTATTGACAGCCAATCTTGTAGAGACAGGATGCATAAGATAGAGTTGCTGTAAAGATGATTGCGTACCACTTCCTCGCACAATTCGGGCGTAGCTATGGCTGGTGCCGCGCCATAATGTCCCAGCATGGTGTTGTAATAACGTTGTGTCTGTTGGTAGTCTTCTTCCCACCAACCGCGTAAAGTCGACATATCGTGTGTTGAGAACGTACATACGGAACGATAAGGGTAGTCGTTCAGATGACCGAACTCTTGGGAAGGATCTTTCGGCATTCGCTGGATCTCAAGGCTGAGGATACGCAGGTCGTTCATGACCCATGCCACGCAGTCGGGGATCATGCCCAAGTCTTCGCCACATACCAGCATTCGTGTCGATTGTGTCAGTTGAGGAAGCTTATTCATCGCTTGTTGTTGCCAGAAGATATTATGCCGATGATAATAATACTGGTCGTACAAACGGTTGAAAGCCGCTTTTTCCCAATCGTTCAGCGAACGGTAGATGAAATCGTGTTGCACTCCGATACGTGGATGATACTTGTTGGCGTCCTGGCGGTCGGGTACGAACAGTACATCACTTATCAGGGCATAAAGTCCATCACGAATCCATACGCTGTCTTCATCGGTTTTTCCTGCAAAGTAGGCTTCAACCTTGCGTTGCGTATCAAATTCCGGTCGCATACGGTAGATTTCCCATTGATCGGTTGGTTCAATGAAGGTCTGTTTCACATAATCGGTATGAGGACCGAAAAGTTGCCCCAGGAAATACTCGTGTATATAAGGTTTCAGGAATTCCTCCCTGAAAGCCAATCCGTAGCTTTCTATCTCTTCGCGACTCATTGGCAATGCAGGTACGAACTGGCCTAACAGCCCGTGGACGGCATGCATCGGAATCTCCCAAATGCGGAAGAAACCTAGGATATGGTCGATACGGTAGGCATCGAAATATTCTGCCATCTTTTGGAAACGCTTCATCCACCAGCGATAACCGTCTTTCTCCATGACATCCCAGTTGTAAGTCGGAAATCCCCAATTTTGCCCGTTTACAGAGAAGTCATCGGGTGGAGCCCCTGCCTGTCCGTTGAGGTTGAAGTAATAAGGTTCTGTCCATGCTTCCACACTGTTGCGGCTGATGCCGATAGGAATATCTCCTTTCAGTACGACACCGTGTTCACGGGCATAGGTAGTGGCTTCGAGCAATTGCAGATGGAGGTTGAACTGAATGTAGAAATAGATGGAAACATAGGGATAGTCCACCGAATCGGGTTGGCACATCTTTTCTATCTCTTCCGCATCGTAAACCGTATGGCGTGGCCATTCGCGGAAATTGGGGGTCTTATAAACATCCCTCAGATAACTGAAAACGGCATAAGGCTGCAACCACTCTTTATTTGATTCAAAGAATGTGCGAAATGCTTTGGAGGAAAGCACTTTCTCTCCTTCTTGTTTAAAAATAAGGCGGAAATACTCCCACTTTGTCTTGTTGACATCCTCGTAATGGATGGCCGAAAGCTCGTTCAATTCTTTTTGCTTTTTATTAAAAGCGGCCGCAGCCTCTTTGTCCTTCAATGTACCCATCTTCTTAAGATCGGCATACATGGGATGGAAGGCATAGATGGAAATGCTATTGTACGGGTAAGAGTCCGTCCACGTATGCGTCATGGTGGTATCATTGATCGGCAGAATCTGAACTACTTTCTGGCCGGTGCTAACCGCCCAGTCGATCATGCGTTTCAGATCACCGAAATCACCTACTCCAAAGCTTTTTTCCGATTTCAACGAGAATACCGGTACCGCTACCCCCGCACCTTTCCATGCAGGAATGTTAAAATAAACGTAACGGTCGCCTATGACAAGCGTCTCGTTAGCTTTCAGTTCCGGGTTGGCCATATAGCGGTTCGGATTGTCTTCCCATGCTTCAGAGCGTTTCTCTTTCTTGTTATATAGAACGAACTTATACTCTAGAGGGAAATTGATTTTGGAAGCATCCATTGCAATCTGCCATTCCGGAAAATTGATGTCGCTCATCAATAGAGCTTTATCAGGGTTCCAATCGCCCAATGCTTTTTGATTACCACAGATCGCTAGGCAGTAGTTCTCATTAATGCGTGGAGCATAGGCTTTTATCATTAATCCTTTCTTGTAGCTTTTGGGCGCTTCAGTTCTGTCTCGATGGGCCAACAGTGACTCGGTGAATGCGGAACTGTAAAAATATTGCTGTTCCGGTAAGTTTTTCCAACTGTCATCGATACGGTATTTCTTCTTACTGTCGCCTGAAAGGTAAAGTCTACGAGGGAAACTGTCCCATTCCCGGCGAACAACTTTACCGTCTTGCCAGATAAGGTAACTGTAGTCCACAAATCCATCGGGCTGGTGGATTTCCGTTTCAACTGTCCAATGTATTCCATCCACAGTATGAAGGGGGATGGAACGTTCTGAATTTTCATTACCTAATTCGGGAAGGGAACCGGATATTCTGACCTCTTCCCCCCAGTTGGTACGATACTCAATATTAAATGATACTATCATATATATTAGATTTTGATTATAAACGATTGATTGTGCAAGTATAAGACATTCTTTTTATATTTTATGTACCTAAGGTTGGTGAACCATTTTAAATTCCTCTGCAAACGTTTGTGTTGATGTGCTGTTAAACATCAAAAGGAACCCGAAGGTTCCTTTTGGATGATTGGTTGCCGGATGTCTAACCGCATCTGGAAGTTCCGCATGTCGTGCAGATCAGGCAACCTTCCTGGTAAACGAGTGTTTCGTTTCCACAGTTCGGGCATCTCTTTCCTTTAGCCTCCGTGCCGTCCGTGATGTATTTTTTCAAGGCACGTTCCACACCGTTCTTCCAGGTATTGATGTTTTCGCTGTCTAATTGCAATGAACCTACCAGTTTGATTACCTGCTCAATAGGCATTCGATAACGAAGCACTCCGGAGATCAGTTTAGCGTAGTTCCAATATTCCTTATTGAATTTCTCCGACAGGCCTTCGATGGTCATTTTATATCCGCGCTTGTTCTCGAACTGGAAGTCGTAACGTTTGTTTCCGTTTTCATCTACATTCTTGATGATACGTCCGCTAACAACGCTCTTTGGAATAAATATGCCTTCATCGTCATCTTGCAAACCGGTAAATATTTCATAAGGATGGCCATCGAGCAGACCTACTAAGGCTACCCATTTCTCCTTATTGTTTTGGAAGCGCACTACATCGGCCTCGAGTACGGGGGGACGGGTTTCGACTACCGTGGGTGGCTTGCAAGGAGGTAGCTCGTTTTTCTTCTCCGGTTTGGCCGAAATCAGCACCCCCGAACGCGAGCCGTCACGATATACCGTGCAACCTTTACAGCCCGATTTCCATGCTTCGACGTATAGGCGGTTTACCAAATCTTCGTCTACATCATTCGGCAGATTGATAGTCACGCTGATAGAGTGATCTACCCACTTTTGGATACGACCTTGCATCTTGACCTTCATCAGCCAGTCCACATCATTGGAAGTTGCTTTATAATAAGGTGATTTGGCTACCAGTTCGTCAATCTCATCTTGAGAGTAACGTTTGGCCGGATCATACCCGTTGGCTTCCATCCAAGTAACGAACTTATGGTGGAATACGATGTATTCTTCAAATGCATCTCCTGTTTCGTCTACGAAGTCCACACGCACGTTTGTGTCATTCGGATTTACTTTTCTACGGCGTTTGTATACGGGTAGGAATACCGGCTCAATGCCCGAGGTGGTCTGCGTCATCAAGCTTGTGGTTCCGGTAGGTGCGATTGTAAGGCATGCAATATTGCGGCGGCCGAACTTAACCATATCCTTATACAATTCAGGATCAGCCTCACGAAGACGATTAATGAATGGATTGTTCTTCTCGCGTTCTGTGTCGTAAATCTCGAAAGCTCCGCGTTCTTTAGCCATTTCTACCGATGAACGATAAGCCCCGAGTGCTACTGTCTTATGGATCTTTTCAGAGAATTCCGTGGCTTCTTCTGTTCCGTAACGCAGTCCGAGGGCGGCAAGCATATCTCCTTCGGCTGTAATGCCTACACCGGTACGTCTTCCCTGACCGCTCTTCTTATATATCTTACTCCAAAGATCGCGTTCGGTGCGTTTCACTTCGTCTGTTTCGGGATCGGTGTCGATCTTCTCCATGATTCGCTCGATCTTTTCAAGTTCCAGATCGATGATGTCGTCCATGATGCGTTGAGCCAGTATCACATGTTTTTTGAACAAGTCAAAGTCAAAATAGGCATCCGGTTTGAAAGGATTGACTACATATGAATATAGATTTATTGCTAATAAGCGGCAAGAATCATAAGGGCACAAAGGTATTTCGCCACAGGGATTGGTTGATATTGTCTTATAGCCCAAGTCTGCATAGCAATCCGGTACGGATTCGCGGATAATAGTATCCCAGAACAACACACCAGGTTCGGCTGATTTCCATGCGTTATGCACGATCTTCTTCCATAAAGTGGAAGCATCGATCTCTTTGGTGGTTGTCGGATTGGCCGAGTCGATAGGATATTGCTGTACATAGGGCTTTCCATCTATGGCTGCTTGCATGAAGGCATCATCCATTCTGACCGATACATTGGCACCCGTCACTTTTCCTTCTGTCATTTTTGCGTCAATAAACGCTTCTGAATCCGGATGTTTGATGGAAACGCTTAACATTAAAGCACCACGACGACCGTCTTGTGCAACTTCCCTGGTAGAATTGGAATAACGTTCCATGAAGGGTACCAGTCCTGTAGAAGTCAGTGCTGAATTCTTTACCGGTGATCCTTTCGGTCGGATGTGCGAGAGGTCGTGACCTACGCCACCGCGTCTTTTCATCAGTTGCACCTGTTCTTCATCGATTTTGATGATCGCGCCATAAGAGTCGGCAGAGCCGTCCACACCGATTACGAAGCAGTTAGAAAGTGATGCCACCTGATGATTGTTACCGATACCCGTCATCGGGCTACCTTGGGGAACAATGTATTTAAAGTGATCTAACAACTTGAAAAGTTCTTCAGCACTAAGTCCGCTAGGATACTTAGATTCGATGCGTGCCACTTCATTGGCAATTCTCCAATGCATATCTTCCGGAGACTTTTCATAGATGTTCCCGAAAGAGTCTTTGACTGCGTATTTGTTTACCCAAACCCTCGCTGCCAGTTCGTCGCCTTGAAAATATCGTAAAGATTCTTCAAAAGCTTCTTCGTAAGAATAGATTTGTTTATCCACGATGAAAGTGTCTTAAATTCCTTTATAAATAAGTATTATGTGTAGAAGAGTGCTTATCATTAACAAACGTGACTGCAAAGCTATGAATGTTTTTTGGTTTATCAAAATAAAAACGGGATTATTTGTTGATCAATCAAAAGTTTTCCGCTTTCAAATGGTAAGCAATTGAAAAACAATTGGATGATTCGTTTGTTCATGGCTTGAAGTTTTCCAAAAAGAAAATTAATCTATTTTATGAAGATGGTGGAATAGATTTTCTTTTCGTATCTTTGCAATAAAAAAAGTGATGATTGAGATAGTTAAGAACAGGAGAACGATTAGGAAGTACTTACAAAAAGATATTTCCTCTGATTTGTTAAATGATTTGCTTGAGACTTCTTTCCGCGCCTCTACAATGGGGGGAATGCAGCTTTACAGCGTCATTGTCACACGTGATACTGAAATGAAGGAGAAACTTTCTCCGGCACATTTCAACCAGCCAATGGTCAAAGGGGCACCGGTAGTGCTTACATTTTGCGCAGATTTTCACCGTTTTACTAAATGGTGTGAGCAGCGAAAGGCGGTGCCGGGATATAATAATCTGATGTCTTTTATGAATGCAGCGATGGATACTTTATTGGTGGCACAGACTTTTTGTACATTGGCTGAAGAGGCTGGTTTGGGGATTTGCTATTTGGGAACTACCACCTATAATCCACAAATGATCATAGATGTCCTGCAATTGCCAGAACTTGTATTTCCGGTAACTACCGTAACGGTCGGTTATCCCGATGGTATTCCTGCACAAGTAGATCGTTTGCCTGTGGAGGCTGCCGTTCATACAGAACGGTATCATGATTACACGGAAGCAGATATTGATAGACTATATGCCTATAAAGAGTCTTTGCCCGAAAACAAGCAGTTTATAGAGGAGAATAATAAAGAAACATTGGCGCAGGTATTTACGGATGTCCGGTATACAAAGAAAGATAATGAATTCATGTCTGAAAATCTTTTGAAAGTCTTACGCCAGCAGGGATTTATCTAGTAATCTCACCGTACAGACGGTACAGACTAATGCTGTTTCTAAAAATAAGTAGGTTAGTTTGTACCGTTTTGAATTGAATGGAGAAAGAGGATACTTGCTTAATTGGTGCCTTTTTTCTTTAAGGATGCTTCTATACTCTCTAGATCGGAACGGAAACTTTTATCTACTTCGCATTGCCCTTTTACGGTTTTGCAAGCATGAAGTACGGTTGCATGATCCTTGTTTCCGATAAATTTACCGATTTTCGAGGTAGAATAATCGGTATAGTTTTTAGCGAGATACATGGCTACTTGACGTGCTTGAACAACCTCTCTTTTCCTTGACTTTGTATGAATGGCATTTCCCTCCAAACCAAAATGTTTGCAGACTGTGCTTAATATGTCTTCGATACTGATAGTTTTCGTTTCATTGCGTACCACACCGCGAACCACATGCTGCGCTAAGTCCAAGTCTATATCCTTGTTGAAGATGGTTGACCGCGCCATGATGGCTATGACGATACCTTCTAAGTCGCGAACGCTTTCATCGACGTTTTCAGCGATATAGTCTATTACTTCAGGTGGGAACTGTAATCCGTCCCGGTGAACCTTGTTGCGAAGAATGTTTCTACGCAGTTCTACGGTAGGCTTTTCCAGTTCGGCTACCATGCCCCATTTAAAACGTGTCAAAAGACGCTCTTCCATTCCCTGTAGCAATACAGGAGCGCGGTCGGAAGTCAGTATCAGTTGTTTGCCGTTTTGATGAAGATGATTAAAGATGTGAAAGAACGTGTTCTGCGTTTTTGTTACACCTGCAAATTCCTGAATATCATCTATGATCAGTACGTCGATTGTTTGGTAGAAGTTAATGAAATCGTTCGTAGTATTATTGCGGACAGAATCAGTGTACTGCACTTGAAAAAGATGTGCAGATACGTACAGGACTCTTTTTTCGGGGTATAATTCCTTTATCCTGGTTCCGATGGCATTCGCAAGATGAGTTTTGCCTACCCCTGAAGCACCGTGTAAAAACAGAGGATTGAAGGCTGTACCTGCCGGATTTTGGGCTACGGCCTCGGCCACGCTTCTTGACAGTTTGTTGCTATATCCCTCAATGAAATTCTCGAAGTTGTAATTAGGATTCAAATGTGGATCCAAATCTTGTGGTGCCGGTGCATGTAACAGATTGGGGGCTTTATTGCCACCATTGCGAATTACACTTTGTGGCACAGCCACTGAGCGGTTGCTGGCTTCAAGGTTTACCGTTTGATTGGGCACTGAAGTCCTGTCAACCATTACGTTATACATCAACTTGGTGCCTTCGCCTATGACTTTATACAACGTTTTCCGCAGCAGGTCCACGAACTGATCTTCCAGAAATTCATAGAAGAACTGGCTGGGTACCTGTACGATTAACGTTTTGTCCTCATATTTTAACGGAACAATGGGGACAAACCAAGTTTTGTATGTCGAATCCGGAACATTGTCTTTTATGATATCAAGACAGCGGTTCCACAGTCCGACATGGTTGGATTCACTCATAACGGCTATAATACATTTATTAATAAAGCAAAACTTCTACGGTTGCAAAATTGGGAATCTTATTCGAGAAAAACAAATCCCTTTTTTCTTGTATTTCTCATCAAAATAATAATGCCTTTACTTTCAGTAACTTATGATAATCCGATAAAATAGCCCCAGTGAAGGGGCTATTGCATTTTTATAATACCTTGTTTATAAGATTATTAAGCTGCTATCGAGTAAGGGTTATTGGTTCAATCTAAGATTCCCTATTATTTATTTATCTCAGTCTGTCTATGGACTTTCCGAAATATTTGACACTGCTAACTATGATATCTATTATTTAGATGAATTCTATTTAACGGTCATTTTCTACTTGTCTTTTTTACCGAATAACGAGAAGTGTACATACCGTTTCGGATGTTCTTTCAGGTCTTCCAATAAGCTGGCAGCATTGGCTGTTGTTGCATTCAAGTTGTTATATAATTGTGGATCGTTTAGTAACAATCCTACAGTATTGTCTTTGCTATTCAGCTTATTTGTAATTATTTTTACGTTATTCAGCGTTTGCTCAATTTCTTTGAAAGTGTTGGCATAGTCAATTTCTTTCAGGTTGCTGCTGATGGCAATAAAGTTGTCTCCAAGTGTGTTCAGTTTACCGGTAAGTTGAGGTATGTCCCTTTTCATCAAGACTTTAAACTGTCCGCTGGCTTCTTCTAGGTTAGCAGTCATCTTTTCCACTGAATGTAAAGTAGCGGGAATGCTTTGATCAGACAAGATCGTGTTGAGGGAAGTCATGATTGAGTCCAATTTAGGCAACATCTTTTCAATTTGGGGGATTAACGCGGCTGCACTTTCCATCATCCCATTGCTTAGGCTACCTGGAATAGTATCGCCAACGGCATATTTTTCCCGTGGATTATTGGCTAATAGAATGTTCATTCGGACGCCACCCATCAATTCGGTTACCAGTTCGGCAGAGCTGCCTTTCGGAATACGTAATTCGGTATCCAGTTCTACTTCTACAATTACATTCTCAGGTTGGCTATAATCGTAATAAATGTCGCGTACGATCCCGACACGTACACCGTCGGCAAATACGGGACTCGACTTGGCCAGTCCGTTTACATTATGGAATTTAACATAGAAATAGCTTGAAGGTTTGAACATGTTGATCCCCTTCAGGTAGTTGATACCGTAAACAAGTATAAACAGGGCAACGATTCCTGCAATTCCTATACGGACTTCTTTTGTAATGTATTTCATCACTGTCTTCTATTTATTTCGTTTCTTTTTGAATTCTGCGATTGCTGCGTTGATATTCATTTTCTCCCCGTTACGGAAGGCGATGATAAAAGCGTCTTTGAATTTATCAGTAATAGAACGTTTGGTTTGTAGCACTTTATTATAGTTGGGAGAAGCACCGTAAGTGTATTTGTATAATCCTCCTTCTTTATAATAATCTACATTCTTCAGTCCTTTCAGTCGTTTGTCACTTTTCGTCAGGGGACTTGAAGAGGTCAATATTTGTATTTTAAACGTTATCTCTTCATCAATTGTTCCGTTCTCCACGGGAATCGGGCGCTGTGGCTCTGCTTGTGCCGTTAAAGTTTTTTTCGGAGAGGGAATGTCGGATTTGCTTTCACTTTGGTTGGCAATGACCGGTTCGTTTTCAGCATTTTCTTCATCCGTTTCAGCAGGAATAATTGTGCGGCTTGTACCGGTCAGACGGATTTCGTGTTCCCTTTTATAAGTTAGGAAAGCATGATAGATACCTTTTGCCATGGTATTCGATCCTGCTTCTGTATTAAGGTATCGTTCTTCTTCTGGCGTAGAGATGAATCCAAGTTCAACCAATATGCTTGGCATGGCACTTGCTTTCAAGACGAGGAATCCTGCTTGATGCACGCCTCGGTCTTCCCGCTTGCAAGTGTGGCGGAAGTGTTTCTGGACCAAAGAGGCCAAATGTACGCTTTGTTCCATATATTTGTCCTGCATGAACTCGAATATGATATAAGACTCAGCGGAATTGGGGTTGAAGCCTGCATAACGTGTCTGATAGTCGCTTTCATAAAGTATCACCGAGTTTTCCCGTTGTGCCACTGCCAGGTTGGCATCCGATTTGGCGAGACCTAACGTCCAAGTCGAGGCTCCTTTGGCGCTCCGGTTATTGGCTAGTGCATTTGTATGAATAGATATAAACAGGTCGGCTTTGGCGTTATTGGCAATTTCGGCACGTCTGTCCAAAGGGATGAAGACATCCTTGGTGCGAGTGTATATCACTTTCACATCGTTGCAGTTTTGTTTTATCAGATTTCCCAGTTTGAGTGCAACATTCAGGTTGATATTCTTCTCTTTCGAGATTTTGCCTATGGCTCCCGGGTCATGACCACCGTGTCCGGCATCGATCACGACAACAAAGTCTTTAGCCCATGTGCTACCGATGCAGAGCGGGGAGCTGAGTAGCCAAAGGCAGACTGATAGTAATAATATGTTGGGTCTATGACGTTTCATCTTATTGTAATGACGGTGCAAATGTAGCAGAATTTTGTTGAAAACTCGCTATTCCCTATTAAGTTTTGAGTTTTTTTCCATATTCCATGGTGATTGTTTCAATGATTCGTTGTTACTTTGCATCTCTGAATAATAAACAATTTGAAGATGCTTAAGTTCTTGAAGAATTGGACATTGCCTATCGCCATGTTGGCGGGGGCAATCGGTTATCCGTTTTTTATCAGTCTCTCTTTTCTGACACCGATACTTATATTTACCATGTTGTTACTAACTTTCTGTAAGGTGTCTCCGCAGGATCTGAAGCCAAAACTTCTTCATCTTTGGTTACTTATGATCCAGATATTCGGATCGGTTGCCGTCTATCTGCTGCTTTGCCGGTTTAATAAAATCGTTGCAGAGGGGGCGATGGTCTGCATTATTTGTCCTACGGCTACGGCCGCAGCGGTAATCACTTCCAAATTGGGGGGGAGTGCCGCCAGTTTGACTACTTATACGTTACTTGGCAATATCGGTGCTGCGATTGCCGTTCCGATCATCTTTCCGTTGATTGAAGCCCATGCCGATATCAGTTTTTGGGATTCATTCTTTTTGATTCTCAGCAAAGTGTTTCCATTGCTTATCTGTCCTTTTCTGACTGCTTGGTTGTTGCAGAAGTTCGTTCCGAGGGTGCATCATGCATTATTGGCTTATCATGAACTTGCTTTTTATTTATGGGCCGTTTCGTTGGCAATTGTGACAGCGCAGACTCTTTCGTCACTGATAAACGATCCAGCGGACGGATGGACGGAAATTCTGATTGCATTGGCTGCTTTGGTTGCTTGTTGTGTGCAGTTTTTTCTGGGGAAGACGTTGGGGAGCATTTATGATGACCGTATCAGCGGAGGCCAGGCTCTTGGACAGAAGAATACGATTCTTGCCATTTGGATGGCGCATACTTATCTCAATCCTCTTTCGTCCGTTGGGCCGGGAAGTTATGTCCTGTGGCAAAACATAATCAATTCTTGGCAGTTGTGGAAGAGGAGAAAGAAAGAGATGAAATATTAAATATAATGTGTTTATACTTAGTTCTTTATCTTTGTAGTGTATGATTTCCTTTATTTTCCTTGTCTTCTTATTTAGTTTAATATAAATGCGTTTGTTTTGTTACTTGCATTCATTGGAGTAACAAAACAGATAGCTATATTTGTATAGGTAACATACTCCAAAACAAATTCTGCAAGTATAAAGGAAACTCAGAAATTGAGCCATAGTTTGAAAGCGGTTACTTTTTCTTCACTGATAGTTACCAGTGTTTTATGCCGAGGCTTGACGGTAACGGATATTTTGCCATTGAAATAGGGTTCTATGTGGGCAATGGAATGAATGCCCACTATCATTTGCCGGTTGGCACGGAAGAATTGGTCGGGATCGAGTTGCTCGATAAGTTTGTTCAGTGAAAGATCGATGGTGTATTCCTGGGCAGTATGGGTAACAGCGAAGGTGATCTTATTCTCGCTATAGAAATAAGCGATGTCGTCTACGGACAATGGCCGGTAACGATCTGCCCCTGCAATGAGGAAACGAGTGCGATAGCGTTTGACCGGTGCTTGCAGACTTTCAAGGAGGTTTTCAAGATAGTCGGCAGGCCGGGGAGAACACGAACCTCCAATCAGCGTTTCGTATTTTACGATAGCTTCCAACAAGCGGGATTCATCCACAGGCTTAAGTATGTAATCGATGCTGTTGACATTGAAAGCTCTGACAGCATACTCATCGTAAGCGGTAGTGAAGATAATAATCGACGTAGGACGTGCCTGTGACAGAAAATCGAAAGAATTTCCATCGGATAGTTGGATGTCCAGGAAAATAAGTTCCGGATGAGGGTTCGAATTGAACCAATGTACGGAGTCTTCTATATTCCCGGGAAGTGTGGTGATGTTCCATTGCGGACGCAGACGTCGCAACGTGGAGGCAAGCAGACGGGCAGCAGGGAATTCGTCTTCGATGATAACGGCTCGTAGAGCGGCATTCGAAGCGGTGGAATCAATAGTTGGCTTCATAATGACAATGGTACTTTTACGGTAAATATTTCAGGATTGCTATCGATAACAATATCTTTCCCCAGCATCAGTTTATACCGATTTGAAAGATTTTTTAGTCCGACACCCGAAGGAATATTGCTCTTCTTGGGGCGAACCGGATTGCTTATGACAAGATAGCCCGGTTCTGTATAAATATTGATTTGCATCGGTTTTCCCATCGATATGGAATTATGTTTGATGACGTTCTCCACCAGCAATTGCAGTGTAAGCGGTGGTAGCAGGCACTCTTGGTATTCGGGAGCCAGTTCCTGACGACAAGTGATGCAACATCCCAAGCGTACTTCATGCAGGAAAAGATAGGCTTGCAGGAAAGCCAGTTCATCGGATAGGGGCACCAGTGATTTGTCCTGGCACTGCAGTACGTAGCGGTAGACATCGGAAAGCTTGCGTGTGAACCGTGCCGCATTTACCGGGTTATACTCTATTTCTGCGATCAACGTATTGAGGCTGTTGAATAAGAAATGTGGATTGAGCTGATTTTGCAAAGCGATGTAATGCGCGGCATCGTTTTCTTTCTGGAGCTTTGCCGCTTGCATTTGCAGATGTAACGTCCTTTTCATGGAGCGATTGGCAAGCAGCAGTCCGAGAATAACCAATTCTACGAGCCAGACCAGAGTAAGAATCCGTCCGCCTCCGTTCGGAAAGGTGAAAGGATGTGCGGCTCCTACCAAGAGTTTGGCGGAAACCAGCAAGCTATAGTTTACCAACAGGAAAAGGAGCATCACACTGGTGTAAACGATAAGAATCTTCCAACGGTTACGGATGTGCAGTGCATATTGCCTGTCTACCCATGAACTGATACGCAAAGTGCAATAGCCCAGTAGGTTGAAAGCAATCAGGCAAAAGATCAAAGCACCCAGTGAAGAAACGGTGTCTGACACCCGTTCGGAGAGTTGGGAATGATTTACCAACAACAGAAACGAAAATATTCCCAACCCAGAGAACAGTATTGTATAAAGTAGAGATTCTTTCAACCGGAAGTTCATATCATAAAGATGCTTTTGGGACAAAGTTACTTTTTTTATCGGAGTGCTGCAAATAACGGGACTATCTACTTGCCATATTATATCGGTTTGTTGCTTTCAGGAGCGCCGAATATTGGATTTGTGCAGCAGCGCGTGCCTGCACATAATTTACTTGTGACGTTTGCCTGTACGTCTGCGCATCAATCACTTCGACGATGGAAATACGTCCTTCCGTATATCTTTCCAAAGCTTTCTGTTCGTTCTCTTTTGCCTTTTCAAGAGAGCTTTCGCTGAGCCGGACACGTTCCAATGCTTGTATCAGCGAGACACGTGCGGTTTGCACTTCAAGTCGGATGTCATCTTGTACGCGGTTGAGGTTATCGTTTGCCATGCCGATACGAAGCTTTGAGGCACGTTTCTCGTTGCGCCGTTTTCCCCATTCAAAAAGAGGGACGGACAGTTTGGCGTAGACAGCATAATTGGGATCGAGATCCGATTTGAAATTATATCCCGGTGAGGAATAACTGCCGTCCAGACCGACATAGAATTTCGGCTTGAAACGTGCATCGTTCAGCTTTAACGAGCTTTCGGCAATACGTATCTGATCATGTGCCATGCGGAGTTCAGGACGGAAGCTTCCATCCGCAGCCAGCAATGAATCCGATGCCCATTTTACCTGCGGGATGGTTGTGTCTGTTTCCGTAGGCGCTTCCAATGCCACTCCGATAAGCGAGTTTAATGCCATACGCCCCGTCTCAAAACTATTTTGTGCTTGCAATAACTGGTAATCAGCATCGTTGAGGCGTACCTCCGCCATGAGTAAATCTTGTGGGTCTGCCAGCCCGGCATCCACACGCTCGCGGATGGTTTGTGCCAGCGAGGCGACCGATTCGCGGAAATCAGCGGTTACTCCAACGATTTCTTTCCGTGCTACGGTATTCCAATATTGAATATCTGTCTGATAACAAACAGAAGAACGAAGCACATCAGCTTGTCCGTTGGCAAGTGATTGGCGGTGGCGTGCCAAACGGATGGACTCGAGCAGTTGTCCTCCGGTGTAAACCGGTTGCAGTAGGGTAAGCGATGCCCCGTACTTTAGGTCACGGCCCTGGAAGGTGAGGGGAGCCGACATGGAAGGCAAGTCGATATTGAGTTCCATCGGATTGCCTGTGTATTGGAAATTGGCATCGGCAGAGAGTTTCGGTTTCAGGTCGGCACGTGCGGAACGTTCCACCTCCATACTGGCGGCAATATTCTTTTCCGCAGCGTGCAGGTCATGGCTATAGTCGAGAGCCATCGCTCTGTATTGTTCGAGCAGTTGGCTCTGCCCCTGTACGTACAGGGAGCAGAGAAGTATGAGGTTGAATAGGATAAATTTCTTCATATCGGTATAATTATAACTCTTTCCTATCTCCGCGGGAGAGGGGCTGAGTTTGGTTTTACTTTATAAAACAGAGCGTAGAGTGCTGGCGTTACGAACAGCGTAAGCAGCGTGGCAAAGGTCAATCCGAAGATGATTGTTGCCGCCATTCCTTGGAAAGCGATGTCCCATAGCAACGGGATCATTCCGAAGATGGTGGTCGTTGCCGCCATCAGTACCGGGCGCGTACGGCTCACGGTAGCTTCGATGATGGATTCGTAAACGGGCATTCCGCTACGTTTCAGGGCATTGATCTCGTCAATCAGCACAATCACATTCTTGATGATCATTCCCAATAATCCCAACCATCCGGCTATCGGGAAGAATCCGAAATCGAATCCTGTCAGCAACATTCCTATTGCCACACCGATAAGCGACAAGGGTAACACACAAAGTATGATCACCGGTTGGCGGAAATTACCGAATAAAGCCACCAATATTACCACTAACAATAAGAATGCGAGCGGAAAGAACTTGGCAATCGCCTGTAAGGCTTCCCCTTGATCCTTATATTGGGAATCCCAAAAGAAGGTATATCCTTCGGGCAATTGGATGGCCTCTATTTCTTTGCGGATTTCTCCATGTACCTCTGCCATCGTATGTCCCGGGCGGACACCACACATGGCTGCCATTGACAATTGTCGGTTGTAGGTTCGTATCTGCGGATATTCCCAAGTTGTTTCGATCTCTTTTGTGACTTGTGACAAGGGTGCGGAACGGTCTCCGTTCCAAACGGCAAAATCACCTAGCGATTCGGCATCCTGTACGTTTGCCCCTGAAGATTTCAGCAGTACGGGGACTTGTTTTTCCCGGTCACGGTAGATGCCCACGGGAAGTCCGTCATTGATGGATTTTACCGACTCCATCATCGCTGACTTCGTGATGCCCAGAGCGCCTGCTTTCACCGGATCGTATACCGGACGTATCATCAATGCCATATTGCCCCATTCGTTTCGTGCATGGTCTACTTTCGGATTGTTTCGCATCACTTCCAGTGCCAGCCCGGTCAGTGAATCGAGTACTGCAGCATCAGGTCCTAGAAAACGGGCTTCGATGACAGCCTCCGTTAGCGGACTTAACTCGAATTTGTTTACTTTGATAAACGGTTCGGGAAATTGTGCCGGTATCTCTTCCTGTAGTTCGGCATGGAGTTTTCGGGATAATTTAGAAGTCTCGCATTTCACCAGGATTTGTGCGTAGTTCGATTGGGGGCCGAAAGCAACATTCGACAGGTAATAACGTGGTGGAGTCCGTCCTACGAAGGTTGATACTGTTTCCGTTTCTTCCTTCTTTTCTATATAATCGGATATTTCTGTAGCTATGCGTTCAGTCTCCTCAATGCGTGTACCTTCGGGTAACCACATATCGACAGTGAAATATTGCTTATCGAGTGCGGGTACGAACACTTTCGGAATGTACCGGAAACTTACAGCCGAGGCAACGAGTAATACGACGAGGCAGCTTATCGTGACAGACTTGTGCCGGATGACGAATCGCAACGATTGCCGGAAACGGTCGTATACTTTACCTGAGAACAATTCGCCTTTTAATTCCTCCGGACGAGGACGACGTACGAATTCTTGTATGAAAAAAGGAGTTTGGGTCAATGCGAACACCCAACTGAACATGAGCGAAACACCGATGACCACCACCAGTGACGATAACAGTTCCCCTGTGATATGCGGTGAATAATAGATAGGCAGGAATGTCAAGATCGCTATAAACGTTGCCGCCAGAAGCGGTAAGGCGGTAGCCCCACAAGCCTTAAGTATCGCCACCCGTTTGCGCATTCCTCGCTGCATGTTCACCAAAGCAGAATCGGAAACTACGATGGCATTGTCTACCAGCATACCCATAGCAATAATAATGGCCGCCAGCGACATTCGTTGAAGTGCTATGCCTTGAGCATACATTACGATCAAAGTGGCAAAGATGGAGAATATCAATCCGCTGCCTACCAGTATTCCGTTTTTAAAGCCGATGAAGAACAGCAGGATAGCGACCACCGTAACTACGGAGATTATCAGATTCAGTATGAATCCCTGGTTTGCCACGTCCGATTCATATCCTTGGTCGTAAATAGATACCAGTTCAAATCCTTCAGGCATCGTCTCCCTGAATGAATCGATCTTTTCTTTTACCAGTGCGGCCATATCCACCACATTCCCCGTAGGAACGGTGGAAATAGCGATTCCGATGCCAGGTTCTCCGTCTATTTTCATCAGGTTGCTTGCCGGAGTTTGGTAACTCTCCCGGATGTCCGCGATATCCGCCAAGCGAAAATGCTCCCCGGTTCGGGAAACGATGGTGAGATTACGGATATCATCCAAAGAGTAAAAATTTCCGGTGGACTCGATACGGATACGATTCGCGCTGGTTTCAATGCCGCCTGCATCCGTCACTTTGTTCTGTGCATTAAAAGCGCGGGAGATGTCGGCTGTCGTGATATTGCTTTGCGACATCATCGAAGGATTGACCGTGATATCGATTGTCGGTGTCTGTACACCATATATTTCGATCTTCGCCACGTCCTTCACTTTGAGCAATTCATTCTTTATCAATTTGGCCTGCTCTTCCAATTGCCGGTTAGTATATCCGCTACCTGTCAGTCCGTAGAACACCCCGAGTACGTCACCGAAATCATCGTTGACGATGGAAGTTCCCGCGCCTGCGGGAAGTTTTCCTTGGACATCGTTTACCTTTCGGCGCAGTTTGTCCCAAAGTTGTTGCATATCTTCGGCTCGGATCTCTTTCTTCACGTAAACGGTGATCTTAGAGAGTCCTGCACGGTTTTCGGTTTTCAAATAATATAATTCACCGAGTGACTGAATGGCCTCTTCGAGTACGTCCGTCACCTGTGTCTGCACTTCCGAAGGTGATGCTCCGGGATAGGGAGTCAACACCAAAGCCTGTTTGATTGTAAAAGGGGCATCTTCCAATTTTCCCATTTTGATGTAGGAAAACAGTCCCCCCGCCAGTATCAGTACTAATAGTAGAATCGTAACCGGCTTTTTCTGCAAGAAATATTTGACTAGTTTCATCTTTTAGCTATCGCAGGTTCATTTATTCTATTCGTTTTTGTCTCCACGCTTGTCCCTTCCGAAAGGAAACGTAATCCGCTGACAGCTACTGTCTCTCCTGCTTTCAGACCTTCGGAGACGGAGGCTTTTCCGTTGGGAAGCAATTCATTCAAGGTGATGATTCTTCGGTTTACTTTCTTTGTTTCCTGATCTACCACCCAAACGTAGTTGCCTATGGAAGGGCGGTGGCAGAGCGCTGTTTGCGGAATGACAACTTGGTTCCTTTGTTGGCTTGGATCTGTCTGAAGGAGAATTTTACCGGACATGCCTGCCAATAGTTGTCCGTCCTTATTCGGAAGCAACGCTGTCAGCAGATAAGAAAGGTTGTTCCGTGTCGTATTGCGGGAGATTTCCTCCACTTGTGCCTTGTAAGTAGTGTCAGTCCGGGCATCAAAAGATAGCTCTACCTCTTTGGGCTGAAATGATTGGAAGGCAATTTCCTGCGGCACGTAGGCTTCTATCTTTAACCGGTCGATATCAATGAATGAGATGACGGGTTGGGTAGCTTTCACGTCTTGGAATTTTTCGATGAAGACTTCCCCCACGTAACCGTTGAAAGGAGCAATGAGTCGTGTGTCTGCCAGTTCGTTTACTGCTGTTTCAAAAGCTGTTTTGGCGGACACGTAGTCTGCTTGCGCTTTTTCGTAAACGCTTGCGGCCAAATTATTTTTCTCATAAAGAGCCTTTACTCGCTCATACTCGGCCTTCGCCTGTTGGTAAACAGCTTCCGTGCGTTCTTTGCGGATACGGAAATCACGCGGATCTATTTCTGCGATCACTTCACCTTGGCGGTAGTAATTGCCCGCATATACATCGAAATGGTATATGGGACCTCCCACGCGGAAGGAAAGTTCGGACGAGCGGAACGGTTTTGCAATGAACGAAAACTCTTTTAGCCCTTCTTCCGTTTGAGATGTGACTTGGGATGTGTAGACGATGGGAACCGGAGTGGTTTCCTTATTTCCTGTGTTTTTGCAGGAAGAGAATAAAGAAATCATAATAATAGCCATTAATGCAGGCGTTGCGAATGTTTTCATTATCTGTTGTTCTTTTAGTTATTTAGCTCAAAGATAGGTAGTGTGGTTTTGTACTTCAGGGAGTTATTTCCTGAAACCGGAAAATTGGAGGATGAAACCGGATATCTTTGTTTATGATTGGCTCCGTGTGTATGCGAGAGGATGTATCTTCATAAAAGAGCCGAGCTTGAAATGGAAAAGCGGAAACAGAATCTAAGAGGTTGAATATGTAAAGTCCTGATATTGGAAATCCTTAACGGTAACGAAAAAGAACGAACAAATGCTATACACGAAAGGTGATGCAATCTGTTCGTTCTTAGTGGGCTAAACCGTTAAACTGCTAAGACGTTTTGTTTCTGCAATCCACTCCAGGCATTTCGGAAACAAAACGGTAATTATGTTGATATTCTAAATTAAATCTATATCTTTTATAGGCAATCCGGTACATTGGGAGATGATTGCGGCTGAAATGCCTTGCTTTTTCATGTTGGAGGCAATAAGGAGTTGCTCTTCAGCTTTTCCCTTTTCCATCCCCTTTTCCATCCCTTTTCTTTCCGCACTATTGTATAGCGTTTTCTCTACACTGATAATGTCCCAGAATTTTTCATATCCCAGCAATTGTGCTTCGGTAAAAGCTGACTCTTCCAAAGCGCTTACTGCTTTCTTTACTTCCGGATTGTCCAGCAACTCTTTGGGTATTTCGCGGGTACGTTCATTGATTTCCGTCAGATACCTTAACCAAAGAACCTGCATCTTTTTCTCGGAATAGCTGTGCGGGCTGAATTTAGGTAACTCTACGAATATCAGTTGTAGGCCGTCTATCACTTTGTCCGAATTCTCCACATGGATCATCTGATAGTGGTGATAATATCCTTCCAATTCAGGCTCAAAAATCTCATTGACCAGATTTAGGGAATATACCGGCTGTAATAATTCATACTGCTCCCCAGCGTTTATCTGACGCACATACGCTTTGGAAGCATTGAATAAGACACGCTGCTTGAACTCGGGCGACCAGATCATTTGCATCTCTACGATAAACTGCCGCCCTTTTTTGTCTTTGCAGCGGACATCGACAATGCTGTTCTTACGTAAGGGATTCTCCGGAACCATTTCAGCGGCAAGGTATTCAATATCTGTTATTTCCTCTTCAGGAGCAAGCGGAAGCAAGGCGTTCAATAAACTCATTACCAAGTCGGGATGTTCACCGAATACACGTTTGAAGGTCAGGTCTGCCTTAGGATCTAAGTATTTCATAATCAATTGCTGTTTAAACTGAAACAAAGATACGCATTATTTACGATAACGGTTGCAGAAGCTACGTGATTTTTAGAGAAAACTATAAACCGTTACATTCTTTGTTTGTCGTGTCGTTAGTGGTATCTAAGCATGTGTCTTTTTGACAGATTGCTATTCCCGTTTACCGTGAGTAGCGATTTTCCGGTCGATGGTAGGAAGAATCATAAGAAACGGATTGTAGGGCAATCTCGATTTTTCATTTCGTCAGTAAAACGAAGGAATAAGCTGCGCGGAGGGAGGTATATTCTCCCGCTCTTCTCGAATGGTAAATATAATGGGATTTTGGCTTCGTTTCGTCAAAAAGAAAAGCTTCGTCGGAAGAGAGGAAATAGAGAGAAAAAGTAGAAAAAAGACTGTCTTCCGAAGGAATTTGGCCTTGATTTAATGAAAAAGGTTACTCTGTTTGTTGAATATGGTTATTTCATTTGCTGGATATTATTATCTTATCCGCTGGAAATGGTTATTTCATTCGTTGGAAATGGTTGTTCCATCTGTTGGATAAGGCTATTCCATCCGCATTTTAGTATCATTTTACCTCGGAAACAGCCTTTTAGGATGCTATTACGAGTTTTGTCCGAGAGAGACTGGTTACTCATGAAGCAGATTCGGGAACATTATGCTGTATATTCCCCGATTATGCAATGAAAAAGAAAGTTCGGTGTTGCTGTGTTTGCTGTGGCAATTGACCACAGATCGTTAGTCGATTTTCATGCAACAGATACACTATCATATGATAATCACACTACAAAAAGGGTTTTTCGGATACGGACAGCCCCACATTCATCCTATTCATCACTAACTTTAAATATTCTGCCAACTCTTTTGCTGTTCCCATAGTATTTCCTATCTTTGCCTCTTGAAAGCCGAAGAGAAATGCGGCTCGTTGAAACGTTTTTTGCGGCAAGAAAAGTACCAAATTTCATTAAAGCAATAAAACAGAACTTCAATAAATTGTTTTGCACGGACGACGTAGGGTCGGGCGTGTGAACATATTTATTAAGTTCTGTGGGTATTGGTACTACCTCTTGCCGGATAAATATGAACTCAGCGCCCGACTTCTTTTATATACAGAGCTGTATATTCAGGTAGCGGGTGTTCATAAATATTCAAGAGGTATGAACAAACCAAACAAAAGAACATTACGCTGCGTTATCAGGGGAATGCGTAAATTCTGCACCCCGTCAGCAGGAAGGAGAGTCTATGGCTAACTGGATGAGTCTGAAACTCTTGTCGGAAAAACACGGTATTGCCGAATCTACTCTCCGGGGATGGAAATGCATGGGCTACATTGTTTCATCGACCATTGACAACACTGTGATGCTGGACGAAGACACTGTGATCCGCTTATTGAATGCCCACCGAACAAAAGAGTTGAGCGACGAGTACTTGGACAAACTCATCAAAGAAAAGGACTGGGAACGCGAAGTAATTCTCAGCGACTATGACGATATGCTATTCCTACTGAAAACACACAAACTGTATCAGCCATTATTCACCATCCTTATAAAAGAGTTGGGCGCACTCATTACTGACGATCGCCAACGGGAAATTTTTCTTGCCATCTCTTTAGGCGAACCTATCACGAGGGTAGCCGTACGCTACCAGATGACGCACGCACAGGCCATGTCGATATATAGCTCCACTCTTCGACGCTTGGGTGAGAATCCGGGACGAATCTCCTCTTACCGTAAACAGCTTATGAAGCTCCGGTTCAGCAAGTACGATGCGGCCGATCCCACGAAAACACCCCTGTCCGAGCTTTTCGAGACGCATGCTTACTGTGTTTTGCATACGGAAATGGGTATTACAACGGTACGCGAGCTTCTGCAATATACCGCTCAAAATGGATGGAACAGGTTGAAACGCATCCGGGGCATGGGGAGCATCACTTATAATCACATCGTTAATACATTGTATAACGCCAATTTTATTGTCGTTGAGGCAGACGGAAACATCGTTTTATCCCCGGAGATAGCGGCTTTGCTGATATGAGCGTGAAAGTTGGTTGCTGCAACCTAGTACAGCAGATACTTGTTTCTCATTTCCTTGTACTTCTGCAATTCTCCTTTCCATGCGGCACGGATTTCCGTTTCGCTTTTTCCGGCAAGGATGGCTTTTCGCACCGTATCCGTCCCCATTAGTAGATCGAACCAGCGTGTACGGTCGAAAAAACTAGCTCCTTCCCCCGATTTCCAGTAGAAGCGGAGGAAATATCGCAATGTGAATCCATCCACATTGTTGACTCTCCGAAGATCTTCCCCATAGCAAGCTTGATCCTTGTACATCGGATTCTTATCGAATCCGGGAAGCGATTGTGGAGTGAAAGTGAACGACCCGTATTTCTTGTCCGGTGCGCCTAATACTTGAAAAGGAAACGTTGTTCCTCTGCCTACGCTGATACGGGTTGCTTCAAAAGGGCAGAGAGAGGCATATAGCCGGATCGATTGGTCGTTCGGCAGGTTTGGTGAAGGTTTTACCGGGAGGGAATAAGGTTGCCCGTGTTGCCAACCGGTCATGGGAATTACCGTCAGACGGCAAGCTTCCGGGTTTTTGTTGATCCATCCTTCTCCGTTGACCATACGTGCCAGCTCGCCTATCGTACACCCATGCAGCACGGGGATAGGCAACATTCCCACAAAACTGCGGAAAGCCGGGCGTAATATCGGCCCGTCTATATGGTCGCAGGGATTGGGGCGATCCAGAATGACCAGTTCTTTTCCATTGTCTGCACAGGCTTCCATAACGTAATACATCGTACTGATATAGGTGTAGAATCTCGCTCCTACATCTTGTATGTCGAATACCAGGATGTCGATGTCCTGCATTTGTCCTACGGTAGGTTTCTTATTATTCCCATAGAGTGAGATGATCGGTGTTCCCGTACGGGTGTCTTTACTATCCTTCACCGTTTCGCCCGCATCAGCGTTTCCCCGGAAGCCATGCTCGGGAGCGAACACTTTGACTACATTGATGTTTAGTTGTAACAGGGTGTCCAGCAGGCAGGTTTGTTCATCACCAACGATGGAGGTATGGTTGATGACCAGTCCCACTCTTTTTCCTTTTAGCAAGGGGAGATACTCTTCCGTGCGTTCGGCTCCGGTAGTAACTGCACCTTCTGCCCATGCAGAAACGATGGTGACGAACAAGCAGACAAGAATGAAAGTTATTTTGCGATACATCTCGGTATTTTTTAGTAATATTGCACAAAAATATCCAATTGTATTGATTATTACAAGTTATAGCAGATGAAGTTATGAGACCACTCGATTTAATTGATAAATATTACCCACAGGAGAACGAATTGAAAAAGATTCTGCTAGCCCATAGCCGGTCGGTGGCTGATAAAGCTTTAGAGATAGCCCGTAAGCATCCGGAGTTAAATCTGGATGAGGTTTTCCTCCATGAAGGCGGTATGCTGCATGATATCGGTATATTCCTGACCGACGCTGCTCCCATCTTTTGCTTTGGAACAGCACCTTATATTGCACACGGTTATTTGGGTGCCGAACTGGTTCGGGAGGCCGGTTTCCCCCGTCATGCGCTTGTATGCGAAAGGCACACCGGAGCCGGTTTGTCACTGGACGAGATACTCCGGCAGCAGTTGCCGGTTCCCCATCGTGACATGTTGCCGGTCAGTCTGGAAGAACAGGTAATATGTTTTGCCGATAAGTTTTTTTCCAAGACGCACCTTGAAAAGGAGAAGACGGTAGACGGTGCCCGCAAGAGTATTGCCAAATATGGTGAAGAAGGTCTAACGCGTTTTAATCATTGGTGTGACCTGTTTTTATAGCACTAAAAAATAATTAAAAAGGGAGTTTCCAGTGTATAATTGATGAAGATTGTGTACTTTTGCCCCTTCAAGCGTAAACGTTTAGTGAATGACGCCATTGAAAGCAAATACATTAATATCAATCATACTACTGTTCATCTTACTGATGTTTTCCGACGATGCCATGTCACAGCGCCGCCGGGACAGGGAAGCCGGCAGGGAAGATATGAATCCTCCTAAGCCTATGGTTTCAGACTCTTTGAAATCCGATTCAGTAAGAACCGACTCGCTGGTAATAAGCCGCCCGAAGAAAAAACAGCCACTTGATTCTCCTGTTGTCTACGAAGCTAATGACTCCATCGTTTTTGAGGAGGGTGGTTTTGCCCATCTGTATGGAGATGGAAAGGTGAATTACCAGAAAATAGAACTCGGTGCTGAAATAATTACCATGAATATGGATAGCAGCACGGTTTATGCACGTGGCGTGAAAGATACGTTAGGAGTGGAAAAAGGGAAACCTGTATTCAAGGACGGGGATACTTCTTACGATACGGAAGCCATCCGGTATAATTTCAAGAGTAAGAAGGGAATCATTAACAATGTGGTCAGCCAGCAGGGTGAAGGATATGTGACGGGTAACAATGCCAAAAAAGGAGCGGATGACGAGCTTTTCATGCAGAACGGGCGTTATACGACCTGTGACCATCATGACCATCCCCACTTTTATCTTCAATTGACGAAAGCCAAGGTACGCCCTAAAAAGAATGTGGTTACGGGACCCGCCTATCTGGTGGTGGAAGACGTACCGTTGCCATTGGCAGTGCCGTTTTTCTTCTTTCCTTTTTCAAGCAGTTATTCTTCCGGTTTTATCATGCCGTCTTATATGGACGACTCGGCACGTGGATTCGGCTTGTCGGATGGTGGATACTATTTTGCCATCAGTGATATGATGGATTTGAGACTGACCGGAGACATCTTTACCAAAGGATCATGGCGGTTGGGAGTGGAGACGAATTATAATAAACGATATAAATTCTCCGGTTCGTTGATGGCAGATTATCAGGTGACCAAACAAGGAGATAAGAACATGCCGGACTATACTGTTGCCAAAGACTTCAAAATTGTTTGGAATCATCGTCAAGATCCCAAGGCGAATCCTAACTCTACGTTTTCTGCCAGCGTAAACCTGTCAACCAGTAGTTACGAACGTTCTAATCTTAATAACCTTTACAATTCTCAGCTATTGACGCAAAATATGAAATCGTCAAGTATCAGTTATTCCCGCACATTTCCGGGAATAGGGCTGACACTCTCGGGTACTACCAATATTTCGCAGAACATGAAGGACTCTTCAATAGCTGTCACTCTGCCCGACCTTAATATTTCACTGACACGTCGATTTCCTTTCAAGCGTAAGAAAGCTACCGGGGCAGAAAGATGGTATGAAAAGATTTCTATCCAATATACCGGCCATTTGACAAACACGATACAGACAAAAGACAATCTGCTGTTTAAATCTAATCTCGTCAAAGACTGGCAAAATGCAATGCAGCATTTAATTCCTATTAGTGCGACTTTCAGCCTTTTCAAATACTTCAATCTGACTCCGACCTTCAACTACACTGAACGGTGGTATACAAAGAAGATCGAAAGAGAATATGATGATGATAAAGGGCGGTGGAATCCCACGGATACGATTTATGGATTTCATCGTGTAGCCAATTATAGCATGTCTCTTGGGTTGAGTACAAAACTCTATGGTATGTACAAACCTCTTTTTATGAAGAAAAAGGAAATTCAGATTCGTCATGTCGTTACTCCGCAGATTAGCATCAGTGGGGCACCGGGCTTTTCGAAGTATTGGGAACAGCATGAGGATCGGAATGGAAACATGCAGTATTATTCTCCTTATACGGAGCAGAAGTTCGGTTCGGCTCCCCGCCTTAAGCAGGGGATAGTAAGCTTCGACCTGTCGAATAACATTGAGATGAAGTATAAGAACAGGAAGGATTCTCTGAAGAAAATTAGTTTGATAGATGAACTGGGTGCTTCTCTTTCATATGATATGGCAGCCAAGGAAAGGCAGTGGAGCGATTTAGGTTTGCGCCTGCGATTGAAACTGACCAAGAGTTATACCTTTAATATGAATGCCCGGTTTGCCACATATGCTTATACGTTCGACAAGAATGGTAATGTTACGACAGGCAATCGTACTGAATGGTCTTATGGTCGATTCGGACGTTTCTCCGGATGGGGTTCTTCATTTAACTATACTTTCAATAACGACACTTGGAAAAAACTGTTCGGGTCGAAAGATGATGAAGACCAGAAGGGAAATGAGGATGGCCAATCCGGTGATGGGGAGGAGGATGATTCGGTGATTGGAAAGGATTCCGGAAGCAATGAAAAAACAGTAAAGAAGGCTGAAGCTGATGCTGACGGTTATCAGGTGTTTAAGATGCCATGGTCATTGAGTATAAACTATTCGTTTAATATCAGTGAGGATCGTTCTAAACCGATAAATGTGAATTCGATGCGTTATCCATTCTCTTATACGCATAACTTAAATGCTTCCGGTAATGTGAAGTTATCAAATAACTGGCAGGTTACTTTTAACACGGGATATGATTTCCAAGCGAAGGAAATCACTCAGACTTCAATGACTATTACCCGTGATTTGCACTGCTTCAGTATGTCCGCAAGTTTGTCGCCTTTCGGACGTTGGAAATACTACAATTTCAGGATCAGTGCCAATGCAAGCATCCTTCAGGATTTGAAGTGGGAACAGAGAAGCCAGACGCAGAATAATATACAGTGGTATTGATAAGAGATGCTGTCCAGTCTAATGGAGACAGCTGTAAGTCCCTCTCGTTTGTTTATACTATTCTTTGGTAAATAGCCTGTTTTTGGATAATTATATAAGAGATTGAGTAGGAAATGATGGATTATAATATAATATATAAAGATTCTACGAATTATATGGCGCTTAATTTTCCAAAGCCATATAATTCGTAGAATCCCTGTAAAAGCAAATGAGTGGTAGACTTTTAGATCTTCCCTGCTATTTACCAATTAATTTCCGTTTGCCCATGAGCCTTTAGATATTCATTCGTCCTGCTGAAATGCTTGTTTCCGAAGAAGCCGTTGTAGGCAGAAAGGGGAGAAGGATGTGCGGAACTTAACACTAAATGCTTGTTACGATCGATAAAAGCCCCTTTTCGTTGTGCGTAACCACCCCAGAGTATGAATACCAGATTTTCCCGTTCTTCGGCTAAAGCCCGGATGGCTGCGTCGGTAAATTCTTCCCATCCGCGACGTTGATGCGAACCCGCCTGATGTGCGCGTACGGTCAGCGTTGCATTGAGCAACAATACACCTTGCTCTGCCCAACGAGTAAGGTTTCCCGTTGTGGGGGCATCCATGCCCGTATCATCCTTGATCTCCTTGAATATATTGACAAGGGATGGCGGGAAAGGTACTCCATCGTTGACGGAAAAGCACAGGCCGTGTGCTTGCCCCGGGCCGTGGTAAGGGTCTTGTCCGATAATCACAACTTTTACTTTGTCGAAAGGGCAAAGATTGAAAGCATTGAATATCAGCTTTCCCGGAGGATAAATAGCATACTGACTATATTCGTTTCGAACGAACTCGGTTAATGTACGGAAATAGTCTTTTTCAAATTCTTGTTGCAAATGAGCTTTCCAGCTCTCTTCAATTTGTACGTTCATAGTATAATTGTATAAGATAGATGTCTATATAAGATGTATGTCGAGTGCATCACATTCTTTACGCATCTCCTCAGGCCAGATGCTGGCTTGAATTTCTCCGATGTGGGCTTTACGCAAATAGAACATGCAGAGGCGTGATTGTCCGATACCACCACCTATCGAGAGAGGAAGCGTGTCATTCAGCAGGCGTTTATGGAAATAAAGTTCCAGGCGTTGTTCCTGGTTTTCCTCTTTCACTTGACGTAACAATGCCTCCTTATCGACACGGATACCCATGGACGATAATTCGATGGAACGATCTAATACATCGTCCCAAAGCAAAAGATCACCGTTGAGTCCGGGTAAGTCATTGAGTCCTTGCGTCGTATAATCATCGTAGTCCGGTGCCCGTCCGTCATGTTTTTTGCCATCGCTTAGCTTGCAACCGATGCCGATGATAAACACCGCTCGGTATTTCTGGCAAATAGCGTGTTCACGGTCTTTAGGTTCCAAGTCGGGATATATCTGGCGTAATTCTTCTGCATGGATAAAATGCAACTTTTTAGGCAGGCAAGGTTTGATTTGTGGGAACATTTCGTATACCATGTACTCCGTTCGGATCATGGCTGCATAGATGCGATTCACTATTTCTTTCAGGAACTCTACAGTTCGTTCTTCGTTTGTCATGACACGTTCCCAGTCCCATTGATCCACATAGAGAGAGTGTAAATTGCCTAATTCTTCGTCCGAACGGATGGCATTCATGTCCGTATATATGCCATACCCGGGTTCTATGTGATATTCGGCCAGTGTCAGCCTTTTCCATTTAGCGAGCGAGTGTACAACTTCCGCCTGGGCGTCTCCCAGGTCTTTGATAGGGAAGGAAACCGGACGTTCAATACCGTTGAGGTCATCGTTGATACCCATTCCTTTAAGTACAAAAAGTGGGGCGGTGACACGACGCAGACGCAGTTCGGATGATAAATTCATCTGAAAGAACTCTTTAATCTGTTTAATTCCGAGTTCGGTCTGCTTCAAGTCTAACAGAGGTTTGTAATTCTGTGGTTTTATAAGATAACTCATAAGCCTTTAGTTGTATTATTTGTCGGCAAAGATAGGAATAATATTGATATGTGTAATGCATATACTTCGAAATAATGTCAATATGATAAATGTTTCTCTGTTATGGCTTGCAAAATAATACATAGTCCCTTCCATCGACAGAGCTAATATAAACAAAAAAAAGGAAAAGATTTAGGAAAATAGGAAGTTTTTGTCTATTTTTGTCCCCGCTAAAGTAACCCGGCTCTGTAGTTCAACGAATAGAATGTAGGTTTCCGGTACCTAAGATAAGGGTTTGATTCCCTTCGGGGCTACAATAAAAGCGCTGATTCATTTTATTATAAAATGCATTAGCGCTTTTTTCATGACTACCGTGCAAAGCATATTCTGTATCCTGTGTGCATCTCATCCATGCGTTATTTGCCTGCTTATGTTATTCCGGTCGTCTAAATTGATTATATGTTATTTTGAGATTACTTCCTATCGATATTCTGTTCAATGCTTTCGATGAAGCTTTCCCATCCGTTGCAGAGTGCCTGCATCGATGGAAATAATGCATTGGCCCCTTCGTCCAGTAATATTTGGTCATCCAAAGGGCCGGTGTTGACAGCTATGGTAAAGATGCCGGCTGCCACACCTGCTTGTACACCTAAAGGAGCATTTTCTATTACGACTGCTTCGTTGGCTTTCAACCCTCCTTTCTCCAATGCCATCAGATAAGGCTCCGGATCGGGCTTGCCATGTTTTACATCGAAAGCGGTCACCATCAGTTCTTGGTGGAACATTCCCGGGAAATTATGTTCAAGGCGGTCTAACAATGAACGTTGTCCGGAACCGGTAACTACCATCGGTATCAGGCCGGCTGCTTTTATTTTTTGCAATAATTCCCAAGCACCCGGCATAGGTTCAGGTTCAGGGTAACGGTTGAATACTTCACTTTTTTCCCGGTAAATATTTTCTATCTCCTCTTGAGTAGCGTTGCGGCCGAACTGACGTTGGCAGACAATATTAATGGTGCCTGCACCGGTACGTCCTTCATGCAGATATGCTTCTTCACGACTGAGGTTGAGCCCGTGGGCTTGCATCGTTTCATGCCAGGCAGCGGAGTGGTAAGGCATAGAATTGAATAGAACGCCGTCCATGTCGAATAGTACGGCTTTTAAATGTATTTCTTTTTGGAACATCTTCTGTGAATCTATTGATTTTCTAACTGCAAAGTTACGCTTTTTTTGCAAATTCGGATATAATGTGTATTTTTGTAGCGGAAACAAGAGAACTGTGTTACATGAAAAAACTACTTCTTGCATCGCTATTGCCATTGACCTTAGCTTCATGTTCGGACACGGCTGAGAGTCCTGTTATTGAGATAACGGGGTTCTTCATTAATGATAATCCGGTTGATTACAGTCGTGAGATGGAGGTTCTGCCTGTACTAAAAGTGAATGATGAAGTCACCGTTTCGCTGAAATTGGATGGGAACGGAGAAGATCTGAACACTTTTATCGTAAAGGAGGAACAGGAACAGTTATATATCGAAGATTTCCAGTTGCCGGTTCAGGGTGTCTCTTCAGACAAGAACTTTACTAAATTGGAGGAAGGGATTGTCGGATTCGAAAACGGTGTTCGACAAGTGGAAGTGACGGTGAAGGCACGGGTACAATCGGTTACTGATGAAGATGCCATACTTTCGTTTTATCTGTTCTCGAGAGCTGAATGTGATGGTGCCCAGCAAGAAATAGAATTGAAAACGGAAGAGGTGGAAGAGGCTTCTTTCATTGCAATCGGAAGATAGGTCGAGCCGGAATACGGAGCTTTATTTTTGAGTGCATACCGGGTTCTATGTCGATGATGAAGATAGACGGGGGCAATAATCTTTTATTTCAGAGATTGCGAAGGAAATCGTCTATGGATGTCTCACCGGCAATGTCAAGTTTCTTTTTTAGCCGATAACGGCTCATTTTCACGCTGTCAGGCGAAACGGACAGAAGTTGTGCTATTTCCTTGGCTCTCATTCCTATCTTTATATAGGCGCAAAGCCGTAATTCGTTTTCTGTCATGTCTTTCGATAGATGTTTGAGCTTTGTGAAGAAAAGAGGGTGTACCTGTTCAAAGTGAAGCTTGAATTCATTCCACTCTTCATCGAAACTTAAACAGTTTTTAATCAGTGCTTCCACTTCCTTTCTATATTTCTCGATATCGCTTTTTTGTCCATCACAGCTCTCTGTCATTTGGAGTATTTTACTCAGTACAAGGTTCTTGTTGGATAACAGTAAGAGGGAAGTACTGATTTCCCGGTTTCTTGAATCGATCGTTTGAGTGAATTCCTGCTTTTGGAGTTGAGAAAGGTTCTTTTCATGAAGCAGTTTTTCATTCAGTTGCCTGTTCTCCATCTCTTTCAGTTCTTTCTGTTGGAATACGATTTTTTTCTGTTTGATGACAATCAGTAAAGTCAACAGTATGACGAGGATAATTCCGGTTCCCGACAGTATGACAATGGTTGTTTGCTTCTTTTTTATTATATATTCATCTTGTGCCAGTTTGAGCTGGTTCTGATAGTTCGCCAACATATATTTAGCCTCTGTCCGGTTGACGAGAGAGAGTCGCTCATTGTCCAGTAATAAGTTTCGGATAGAATCATATTCGGTAAAATAGTGGAAAGCACTGTCGAATTGGTGCTTTTGCGAAAAAGAGAGGGCGAGTCCCACATAGGTTCCCATCAGTCGATTCGGTATGTTGTGCCGGAGATAATATCTTTTTACCTGTTTCAGGTATTTCTGGCAGGAGTCGGCTTGATTGATACGTAGGTAATAGCCACCTATATTTTGGAGGATTGATATTTTAGCATATTCATTGTTTATAGAATTCGAAAGTTCCAATGCCTTTCGGTAATATTTGAATGACAAATCTTTTTGTTCATTTTGAGCCAGGCACGAACCGAGATTAGTATAGGCTGCTAATTGGAGATAGGTATCATTCGTTGCCTCTATTGCAGGGAGAAGTTCTGTTATGAGGCGGATCGCTTTCTCTTTCTCGCCTAAATAATACGTTGTTGTATAGATGCCCAGTAATGTACTCAGGCATTCTTTCTTTTTTTGCTGTGCCTCATAATAGTTCAATGATTTGCGTGCATAAGTGATAGAGTTATTGTATTCGCCTATTGTCTTGAATAGATTACTGATGGAGTAGTTGATTTTCGCTATGTATTCCTGATTGTTTGCCTTTTCCATAAATTCCAATGCTTTCAGTCCGCAGTTCAAGGCACCGGGATATTCATTGGAGAGGTTTTTGACCATCGATAAGGAAAAATACAGCAGACCGTATTCAAAAGGATGATGGACGCTATCGCAGTGTTGCATGACGGTGCGTATATCTTGTGTTTCCAGTTGTGGAATCTGCTCGGAGATGTACGAAGAAGAAACCTGATGATAAATGACTCGCGAACGAAACTCCGGATCGTTTCCTAAATTTTGCGCAAGAGCTGATAATTCATTTACTAGAGAATCGGTCTTGGTTATGTCTATATTTTGGTTCTCGGTTATTTCAACACAGAGGGAATCAAATCGTTTGATACTGTCTTGATGTGTCTTTTCTTTGCCATAAAGATGTATGGGAAGCAAGAAGAAAATGAAAAAATAGATGTGTATTGTTTTGTAGGTTGTCATAAGTGTTTCCGGATGTCCTTTTTGCAAATATCGTTATTTTCTTCGATTAAATGGCATTATTTTCATGCTTTTACCATTTTCGTTACCTTTTGTATACTAAGAAAATGTTTGTGCTATTCGGTAAATGCGTACTTTTGGCACAAAACCAATATATATTATTATGAAGAAATACTATCTTTATTTGATTGTTTTTGCTTTGATGGTGACATTGGGTAATGTTGGCGCATATGCGCAATTGCAAAGTAAAACCGGAAAACGTGATGCGATGGGGTTAAAATACCCGGGTGCTTCTGATGTGCAAAAGAAAGGTTGGAGAACCCTTTCTTCCACTCATCAACGAAAGCACGCCAGTGCTTCAATGATGAAAATCGATGGCAATAAGGAATTATGGGGATTTCTTATCGTTGATGAAACTGAGGATTATGTGCCGGGTCTGGGGACATTTCCTTTGACGAATCCTACTCAGTTTACCACCCATTACTTTTCAGAAGTAGATGTATCTTCCGGTGCAGGTGTGGATGGGATAATGTATATGCAGCATAAGTCCTTTACTTTTCCTATTTCGTTTGTTTCGGTGGATCTGTTGACCGGTGAAGAAAAAGAGCTAAAGGCCTATGAGAAAAATGATCCTATTTTCATGGATATGACTTATAATTATACTACTGAAACAATGTATGCTGTTGGGTATAATTCTGATGCCGAAGCTACCTTCTTATATACAATAGACTTGAAGACGGGAGATTTCAAAGAAGTATTTGCACTTAGCTATGATTTGATTACATTGGCGGCAGATAATAAAGGCAATATGTTCGGTGTCAGCCAGGATGGGGATTTGTGCCAGATCATGCTAGATGAAAAATATGTGGAATGTGTTGGCTTCACGAATGAGTTTCCCATGTATTTGCAGTCTATGGATTTTGACAAGGAAGATAATACCTTGTATTGGGCGGGCTTTACGGAAGACGGTAACGGCTTCTTGGCAACTATCGACATGGAAAGCGGAGAAGCTACCCGTATTATCGATCCGTTGGGAAATAATGCCGAGATAGTCGCTTTATATGTGCCTACTGCTTCGGTGGAACCGGATGCGCCTGAAGCTGTGAAAGATTTGTTGATTGAGCCGGGTGAAAAGGGTGCCTTGACGGTCAGCTTATCTTGGGTAAACCCGGAATATACCGTTGCAGGTGATGAGTTGACCACTCTTTCTAAAATTGAAATATATAGAGGAGAAGAACTGGTACATACCATCGATAATCCTGTGCCCGGTGCGAAAGCAGATTGGACGGATCAATTGAAACAAAACGGTTATGTGGCTTATAAATTGCTTCCGTTTAATGAAGTCGGAGAGGGAAAAGCAGTAAAAACAGACCAGACATTTGTCGGTCAGGATGTTCCCGTTGCTGTTACAGAACCGTTACTGATAAAAGAAGATGATAAAAATGAGGCACATATCAGCTGGAAAGCACCTACTACAGGGGTCAACGGAGGTTGGTTGGATGTAGCAAGCCTTAAATATGACGTAATTCGTTACCCCGATAAGAAAGAAGTGGCGAAGGATCTGGCAGAGACTTCCTATGTGGATCAGTCTATAAATAAGTTCAGTGCTTATTATTACCAGATCATCCCGAAGACGGTTGGCGGAGAGGGTAAACCGGCAGAAACAAATAAGCTGTTTATCGGTGATGCTTCAATGAGCCTGCCCTACAGTTGTGATTTCAGTACGGAAGATTTACGTAATTTATGGATCATCGAGGATGCAAACGGTGATGGCTATACTTGGGAGTTTGGCAATAATTATAAGGCAACGAAAGATTGGTTCCTCGAATATAACGTTTATAATTATGATGAACCTCCATATATTCAAGCGGACGAGTGGTTCTTCTCTGCTCCGTTTACGTTTGAGGCAGGTAAAAGCTACATATTGAAGTTCCGGGTACGTCTGGGAGGAGATTTGGCACAGGAGAAATTCAGGGCTACTTTATGTACGGATGCCCGCCACGATGCAATGGTGAAGGTCATCGGTGATTATACAGATTTGAATGATCAAGATTTCCAGGAAGTTGCCGCAAGTTTCAAGGTGGATGAAACGGGAGAGTATCATATCGGGTTCCAATGTTATTCCGATCCTGACCAGTGGATGATCCAGATTACGGATATTTCGTTACGGGAATCGTTCGCTAAAGATATGGAAGCTATTGTAATCAAAGGTCTCACGGCTCCTGTGCAGAATGACGCGACTTCATATGAAGTGACGGTACGCAACGAAGGACTTGAAAATGTATCTACTTATCGGGTGGAAGTTGTGGACGAAGACTTGAATGTGTTGGGAGCAAACAATGTAAACCGTGAATTGGCTCCTCAACAAACACTGACGGTGGAAGTAAAGGCTACCATGCCACAGACCGGACAGAAACATTTGAATGGTCGTGTAGTACTTGAAGGAGATGCCAATGCGGGCAATGATGTTTCACCGGCTTTGAGTGTGGAAGTCCTATCCGGAGATCAATTGAGTTGGGAGTATGTAGGCTCGAAGGCTGAAATGTCATTTTCTCCGAACTGTCCGTTTGCCACCGATATGCCATACAGCCGTTCCCAAACATTGTACTTGCCTTCTGATTTGAAATTCTCTGAAGGTACCATAGAGAAGCTGGTTTACTATTATTATATTTCTCCTAATTTCGGAGTGGCGGCACAGGATGTGAAGATTCGCGTATGGTTGGCTAATACGGATATGGATAATCTTAAGGATTCCTATGTACCCGATGAAGAGTTTACGAAAGTATTTGATGGAAGTGTATCGCTGGATCAGCAGAATAATGTGTTGTTAATTGACTTGGATGAGCCATTCAAGTATACAGGAAAGAATCTGTGTGTGTTTGTGGAACGTACCGGTGAGGAATTCACAAAATACAAAGGTAATAATTTCCTTTATACGACAGATGAAGACGTACTTGGAGAGGGACGTACAAGATATTATATCAGTGAAGATGCACCTTATACTTCATCCGTAGAGAGTGGAAACAGTGCCAGAATGCCGAATATTTCTTTGCTAATCAATGGTAAGATTCTCTCTTCCATCCAAACACCGGAAAAGAAGAACCGAATAAGTGTTTACCCGAATCCGGTCGTTGATAGATTGCATATCTCAGGTGAGTTTACCGAGGCGGAATTGTTCTCCATCAACGGAGCTTCCGTAAAAGTCATCGATGAATCCATGTCGGAAGTTGATATGACGGGATTCGCCAAAGGAGTTTATTTCTTGAAGGTGAAGACCGAATCTACGGTTGAAACTCATAAGATTGTAGTGAAATAAGAATTACCGGTAGTAGTACCGGTTCATGCGAATGGAACGTCCGGGCGGAAATAGAAACGTCCGGGCGTTTTTTTGATTCTGCCCGGACGTTCTTGCTATAGCTCTTTTTTTCTTCTTTTACAGTCTTGCTTGTATGGCTTTTGATTCTTCTTCGTATCCAGGTTTGTTCAGCAATGCAAACATGTTCTTTTTGTATGCTTCCACGCCCGGTTGGTTGAATGGATTTACGCCAAGCAGATAGCCGCTGATGCCGCATGCTTTTTCGAAGAAATACATAAGGCCACCGATGTTGTATTCCGTTAGTTCGGGAAGTACAATGCGGATGTTAGGTACGCCACCGTCCACATGAGCCAATTGGGTTCCCAATTCAGCCATCTTGTTCACTTCGTCAACACGCTTACCGGCAAGGAAGTTCAAGCCGTCCAGATTGGCTTCATCTGTAGGTACTTCCAGCTTGTGTTCCACCTTTTCTACGGAGATCACTGTCTCGAAGATGGTGCGTTCGCCTTCCTGAATCCATTGTCCCATGGAGTGCAGGTCGGTAGAGAAGTCAACGGCTGCCGGGAAAATACCTTTGTTGTCTTTACCTTCCGATTCACCGTACAGCTGTTTCCACCATTCGCTTACGTAGTGTAGCTTCGGAGAGAAGTTAACGAGGATTTCGATCTTCTTTCCGTTTTTATAGAGATCGTTACGGGTAGCAGCGTAGATGGCGGCAGGATTTTCGGTGAACGGTACGTGTGCGCCACAAGCTTTCTCCATATCGGCAGCACCGGCAACCAATTTCTCGATGTCGAATCCGGCAACGGCAATTGGCAGCAAACCTACCGGGGTAAGTACGGAGAAACGCCCGCCTACGTTGTCGGGGATGATGAATGATTTATATCCTTCTTTGTCGGCTGTGATACGTGCCGCACCTTTTTTAGGGTCGGTGATGGCAACGATTACCTTTCGTGCCGTTTCTTTGCCGCGTTGGTCTTCGCATTGCTTTTTCAGCAGGCGGAAAGCGAGGGCGGTTTCGGTAGTAGTGCCCGATTTAGAGATATTGATTACACCGAATTTCTTGTCTTTCAGGTATTCCGTCAATTCGAACAGATAGTCTTCACTGATGTTGTGTCCGGCATAGATCATTACCGGGGCTGTCTTTTTGTCTTGCAGCCAGGTGAAGCTGTTTGACAGAGCTTCGATCACGGCACGCGCTCCCAGGTAACTACCACCGATGCCGGCAACGATAACCACTTCACAGTTGTCGCGTAATACCTGAGCGGTCGCTTTCAAGTCGGCCAGATGTTCAGGAGTGATAGACGACGGCAGATGCAGCCATCCCAGAAAATCATTCCCTTTGCCAGTGCCCTGCTCCAATGTTTCCTGTGCAGCTTTTACTTCTGCTGCGTAGGCATCTACAGATTCTTTGGAGATGAATCCGAATGTCTTTTCAATGTTTAATTTGATCATAACTCTATGTCTTTTGCATTTATAGTTTTTTATCTGAATGAATCAGTCAGCAACTTGATCTCGATCATGGGTGAAATGCGTTCGTACAGGATATTGTATACGGCATCGAGTATCGGCATGTTCACATGGTGATGCTTGTTTATCTCTTTGATGCACTTGGTTCCGTAGTATCCTTCAGCTATCATTTCCATTTCTATTTGGGCGCTCTTCACCGAATATCCTTTGCCGATCATGGTGCCGAATGTGCGGTTACGGCTGAAGTTGGAATAGCCCGTCACCAGTAAGTCCCCCAGATAAACAGATTCGTCTACGTTTCGGTTCAATGGATGAACTGTGTCGAGAAAACGGCGCATTTCCTGAATGGCGTTGGAGATGAGTACGGCTTGAAAGTTATCACCGTATTTCAGTCCGCTGCAAATGCCTGCTGCGATGGCGTAGACGTTTTTCAGTACGGAGCTGTATTCGATTCCCGCAACGTCATCGCTGACGGAAGTTTTTATATAGCTGCTTCCCAGGCGGCGGGCAAAGATGCGTGCTTTGTCTTTGTCGGGGCAGGCAAGGGTGAGGTAGGAGAGACGTTCCAGAGCCACTTCTTCTGCGTGGCAGGGACCTGCCAATACAGCGATATTCTCGGGCGGCACGCCATACTCTTTCGTGAAGTACTCCGACACGATAAGATTGTCATCGGGGACGATTCCTTTGATGGCGGTAATGATGAACTTATCCTTAATGCGGGTTTTCAGCTTTTTCAAGTGAGCCTTCAAGTAAGGGGAGGGGGTGACAAAGACAAGTGTATCCGATTCCTTCACAATGTCATTGATGTTCGAACTGAAATTGATGCGTTTCATGTCGAACTTCACGCCCGTGAGGTAAGCCGGATTGTGTCCGAGCCGTTTGAAGTCGGCTATGCGGTCGTCACGGCGCATATACCAGTTGATGGAATCCTCTTGTGAGAGAAACATCTTGGCTATGGCTGTGGCCCAGCTTCCACCGCCCATTATCGCTATCTTACCAGGTAGTTTCATATTACTATAATATATAGTGAAAAGTGAAAAACGAAGAGTGAAGAGTGAAAAGTGGTAGGGTAGTACAGTGCAACCCGTTATTCACTTTTCACTCTTCGCTTTTCGTTTCTAATTGATTTTTTTTATCCAATCGGTTACATCGTTCACACTTGGATTCGTCAACTCCAATTTGTATTTCTTGTTGATGCCGCAGATGTCCTGATGAAGCTTCTGCGGATTGACATCCTTCATGTCCTCAACGAGGTTGTAGCCAGCTTTTTGGATGACTGGCACCCAATCTGCGGGAACTCCCAGTTCCATATATTTGGCAGCCGGGTCTTTCTTCACTACTTTTTCCGGTCGCATCTGTGGGAAGAACAGCACTTCCTGGATGGTAGTCTGCCCGGTCATCAGCATTACGAGACGATCCATGCCGATACCCATTCCGGAAGTCGGTGGCATACCGTATTCCAATGAGCGCACAAAGTCCTTGTCGATGATCATGGCTTCGTCATCGCCTTTTTCACTTAGGCGCATCTGTTCTTCGAAGCGTTCTAACTGGTCGAGAGGGTCGTTCAATTCCGAATAGGCATTGCACAGCTCCTTGCCGTTTACCATCAGTTCGAAGCGTTCGGTCAGTTCGGGGTTGTCGCGGTGGCGTTTGGTCAGCGGTGACATTTCGATCGGATAGTCGGTGATAAATGTGGGCTGTATGTAATTGCCTTCACAGAATTCACCGAAGATTTCATCGATCAGCTTGCCTTTGCCCATCGTTTCATCGATCTCCATGTTCAGCTTTTTGCAGATTTCACGGATTTCGTCTTCACTGAGTCCGTTGAGGTCATAGCCTGTAAACTCTTTGATGGAGTCGAGCATGGTGACACGCTTGAACGGAGCTTTGAAGTTGATGATGTTGTCGCCTACTTTGACTTCGGTCGTACCGTTCACGTCTAGGCAGATTTTCTCGATCATGTTTTCCGTAAAGGTCATCATCCAGTTGTAATCCTTGTAGGCCACGTATATTTCCATACAGGTAAATTCCGGGTTGTGTGTGCGATCCATACCTTCGTTACGGAAGTTCTTGCCGATTTCATAGACACCCTCGAATCCACCTACGATCAGACGCTTTAAGTACAGTTCACTGGCGATACGCATGTACAACGGCATGTCGAGTGCGTTGTGATGAGTGATGAACGGACGTGCCGCAGCTCCACCGGCAATGGATTGCAGGATCGGAGTTTCTACTTCCACATAACCTTTCGAGTTGAAATACTCGCGCATGGAATTGTACACTTTATTGCGTTTGAGGAATATCTCTTTGATGCCATCGTTTACCGCAAGGTCTACATAACGTTGACGATACCGCAGTTCAGGATCTTCAAACGAGTCATAAGCCACACCGTCTTTATATTTAACGATTGGCAGCGGTTTGATCGATTTGGCAAGTACGGTCAGCTTTTTTGCATGGACACTGATTTCGCCCATTTGTGTACGGAACACATAGCCTTCGATGCCGATAAAATCTCCTAAGTCGAGCAGGCGTTTGAATACAGTGTTGTACAATTCTTTATCTTCTCCCGGACAGATGTCATCACGGGTGATATACACCTGGATGCGTCCTTTGGAATCCTGAAGCTCGATGAAAGAAGCTTTGCCCATGACGCGGCGGCTCATTATTCGTCCGGCTATGGACACCTGACGGGGTTCTTCTTCGTCTTTGAATTCCTGTTTTATATCGGTGGAGAAAGCATTGGTTACATACTCTGCTGCGGGATATGGCTCGATGCCCATCGCGCGAAGCTCATTCAGACTGTTACGTCGGATGATTTCCTGTTCACTTAGTTCTAATAGGTTCATTTCGTTACGTATTAACTCAATATTTGGGACAAAAATACGAAACATTTTTTATATTCCGGCATCAATGGGCTGCTAATTTGCCGAAGTGGGGTTTGAAGGACGGTCGGAAGGTGGATTGGAAATGGCTGTCGGAAGAATAACGTTTTGACACTTTGCATATTCTAATCTCCTCTGGATGCGGAAAATACGGGAGGATGGCAGCGTGGACTGTATTTTTTGATTCTGGGCGTATTAGACGAGTTCAAGATTCTCGCAATTTGCTCGATTAAGGGACTATGTGTTCGGCTTTTCTTCTTTTGATTGCTCGGAAAGATATAAATAGAACCATTTCTGTGCTGATGTGTCATATCCGGCTTGCCTGTTTATTAAGAGGAAATAGCTTTCAATCGGTCGCTTTTATGGTGTGCGGATGCTTCCTCACCGAGGTGCATGGCTTTCCTCACCGATGAAGGAGGTGCTTCTCACCGATGAACACAGTGTTCCTCACCGATGAACGCAGTGCTACTCACCGAGGAATAAACCGTTTTACACCGGAAACGAAACCATTACAATGGATGAAGGTGGTTTTAAAGTAACAGGACTGTATAAATATTCTTTAGTCGGGAGGTTTGATGCATATTATTACGTGTCGTCTTGAATTGATTTCCCTATTTGAATGAATTACTGGAGAATGCAGGTAAGTAAAAAGTGCTTATCGGAAGATTTGTGTTATGCAATCGGCCTTTATGCTATCCTTTTGACCGAACTTCGCAGATTCTTTAAATATTATAAGTGTTCTCATTTGTCCGCTTCGTGAAAAAGCACTACTTTTGCACCCTCAATTTTATGAAAACAAGTATGACGACAGGACAAAAAACGCCCACAGCGTTGGGGACGGAGAGCATCGGTAAACTTCTAATGCAATATGCCATTCCGGCAATTATCGCCATGACGGCATCTTCTCTTTATAATATGGTAGATAGTATTTTCATCGGACACGGTGTGGGGCGAATGGCTATTTCGGGGCTTGCACTGACTTTCCCTTTGATGAACCTTGCCGCAGCTTTCGGTTCGTTGGTCGGTGTGGGAGCAGCGACCTTGATCTCGGTGAAGCTGGGGCAACGCGACTATGACACGGCACAGCGTGTGCTTGGCAATGTGTTGGTGCTGAATATCATCATCGGTTTGGCTTTCTCGGTGGTCACGCTGATTTTTCTCGATCCTATCCTCTACTTTTTCGGTGGTAGCGATGAGACGGTGTATTACGCGCGTGAATACATGCAGGTTATTTTGTGGGGGAATGTCATCACGCATATCTATTTGGGCTTGAACGCTGTACTTCGGTCGGCTGGCCATCCGCAGAAAGCGATGTATGCTACCATTGCTACGGTTATTATCAATACCATCCTCGATCCGGTCTTCATTTTCGTATTCGACTGGGGCATTCGTGGTGCAGCGATTGCTACCATTGTGGCGCAAGTCATCTCGTTGATGTGGCAATTCAAATTGTTCAGTAACAAAGAGGAACTTCTGCACTTCCATCGTGGTATTTTCCGCCTGAAACGTAAAATCGTATTCGACTCCCTGGCCATCGGAATGTCTCCTTTTTTGATGAATCTGGCATCTTGCTTCATCGTTATTCTTATCAATCAGGGATTGAAACGGTATGGCGGTGACTTGGCTATCGGTGCTTTCGGCATCGTCAACCGGTTGGTGTTCGTGGTGGTCATGATAGTGTTGGGACTGAACCAGGGAATGCAGCCTATTGCCGGATATAATTTCGGTGCCCGTCAGTATTCGCGTGTCACACGTGTGTTGAAGCTGACAATTATCGGTGCTACGGTTGTGACCACTACCGGCTTTATATTAGGTATGATTGTGCCCGAACTGATCGTTTCTATCTTTACCAGCGACATGGAGCTGATCAATCTTTCTGCCGAAGGATTTCGTATTGTCGTAATGTTTTTCCCTATTGTCGGCTTTCAGATGGTGGCGTCCAACTTTTTCCAAAGTATCGGGATGGCAGGAAAAGCAATCTTTTTGTCACTTACCCGCCAGATGCTGATCTTGGTGCCCTGTTTGCTAATCCTTCCGCATTTCTATGGCCAGATGGGAGTGTGGGCTAGTATGCCGGTATCCGATCTTTTAGCCAGTCTGATAGCGGGAATCATGCTATGGTGGCAGTTCAGGCAGTTCCGTAAGATGGCGGTGAAGGCGTGATAGATAACAGCGGATGTCTTGCGGGAAATAGTAAAATAGGGCTACAGCATGAAATTAATGGAGTTTTAAATAGGTAATCTGTTTTTTAATACTTATCTTTGTGAAATAGAGCCACTTGGTGGTCATTGTTTAACTAAAATAAGTATTACTATGAAACGGATTATTTTTATTGCAGCGATTGGCTTGTTGATGACTGCCTGCCAGTCCGATGAAAACAATGTGCCCGAACAGTCCGGAGATCAACCGGAAGAACAACCCGGTGAACAGCCTCAGGAAGAACTCGACCTCCAACCTGTAAATATCGACTGGAACGAAGTCTCTTTTACTTCCGATGAACAGGAAATGACCAACCGGAACAATGCCTTTGCGTTTGATCTGCTACGTCAGGTGGCAAGTGACAAGGAAGAGAAGAACATTTTCCTTTCTCCCCTCAGTGCTACGTTGGCTTTGACAATGACATCCAATGGAGCGGACGGAACAACGCTTACCGAAATGCAAAACACACTTGGATGGAAGGAATATTCCAGAGAAGCTATCAATGAGTATTGCAGGAAATTGGCTTGGGGATTGCAAAAGGCCGATCCGAAGACTGAACTTAACATAGCAAACTCTATATGGGTGAGAGATGAGTACCATTTGCAAAACGGATTTGTCAGTGATAGCTGGAATTATTATAATGCAGAACTGTCGGCTGTGGACTTTGCGTCTCCGGAAGCTTTGATAACTATCAATCAATGGTGTTCCGACCATACGAACGGACGTATCAATCCGATGCTTACAGAGGGAAACATCGATGGGGAAACGATCGCTATACTGATTAATGCTCTCTATTTTAATGGCGTATGGACTTCTAAATTCGATAAGGAGGATACCGTCCTTGACTATTTTTATAATGCGGATGGTAAGGAAATGGTAACCAATATGATGCGTCAGAGTTTGGATGCCAGGTATCTGGAAACGCAAGATGTCAGTTTAATAGAATTGCCTTATGGCAACGGAATGTTCAGTATGGTGATTGTCGTGCCAGCCTGGGGAAAAGCTTTGGATACGCTGGTTGCCGGACTTGCGACGGAACAATGGCGGCAATGGATAGCAGGAATGGAAGAGAAAGAGGTGCAACTTATGATGCCGAGTTTTACGCTTAAATGCAAACGTGAGCTGACAGGCGATTTGCAAGCCTTAGGCATGAAGAAAGCTTTCTCCCTTGATGCTGAATTTCCTAACATGCTGGTGGAACGTCAAAATGGGTTGTCTATAAGTAAAGTGTTGCAAAAGACATTCGTTTCGGTCACGGAAGATGGAACCGAGGCTGCTGCGGCAACTGCGGTGGTGATGGATGAATCGGTTGGTGGTTCAGGGGTGTATTTTTCTGTAAACCGTCCGTTCCTCTATATGATAAAAGAGAAAAAGAGTGGGGCTATTCTTTTTATCGGAAGGATGAAGGAGATGGAACCGGTGTAAGCCTTTCCTCAGTCTTTGTACGTCCTGATTCCGGCACGAATCCGGCTTAATGACTGAGGAGTGATCCAAAGATAAGAAGCGATGTATTTCAAAGGGACATGCTGTAATAACTCAGGGGTCTCTTTGATCAGTGTTAGGTAGCGCTCGCGGGCACGCGGGCTACCGGCGGTGATTAACCAATTCTCCATACTCAGTAGTTGGTGTTCCATTAACCGGCGTCCCAGATTGGCCAGCCCGATGCAGGAGGAACACAATTCGTTCAGACTTTTTCCCGAGATACAATAAGCCTTGCCGTCGGACATGGCTTCAATGCTGATCAACGAAGGGGAATTGTCGGCATACCCCCAAATTGAAAAGGCTGCCTCACCTTCGGAGGCAAACCAGATGGTGGTGTCTACATCGTCTTTCGTATAGTGCCCCCGCCATATGCCTTCTTGGATCAGGTAAAGATGGGTGTTCCGCGCACCTTCACGTACAATTACGTCGCGTTTCTTGAAACACACCTCTTCCATGTGATTCAACAGGGTTTGAACGTCTGTTTCTGAAAGGTTATATCTATTCCTGAACTTTTCTTTAAATGTCTCCATGCGGCAAAGATACGCATCTTTGGCGGGAGTGAAAACGGTCTTTCAAATAAATTCCGATAATGTAGAGCAAAGTCAGTAATTCCGCCAAAGGTACGGCAAGCCAGATGCCCGGTACTCCCAGCAGGCGGGGCAGCAGGATGAAACCGGCCAACATGAACACTATTCCGCGAAGCAACGTGATGATGGTGGCGCGGTGAGCCCGTTCGATGCTCTGGTAATATCCGATGCCGACTATGTTCAGGGCAAAGAATACATATCCGATGGCAAAATAAGGAAGTCCTGCCACAGCGATATCATATGCACCGAAACTGCGGTCGATAAACAAAGAAACGATGTTCCGGTTGCATAATACCGTCATGACAAAGAAGAATACCCCGCAACCAAGTGCGGTTTTGATTGATAAGCGGAGAGCCTGGTGTACTCGTCTGTTGCTGCCTGCCCCGAAATTATAACTAATAATGGGTTGTGCCGATTGAGCGATGGCATTGTAAACCATAAATATGATCGGGAAGAAATAACAGACAATGCTGAAAGCCGCAACTCCGTCTTCTCCCAGATAGCGGATAAAGACATAGTTGCCCAATAGCATCATGCTTGCGATAGAAGCCTCGCTGACAAAGGCGGATGAGCCTAGTTTCACCATGTAGCCGATATTACGGAAGGTCAGTTGCATGCTTTTACGGCTCATTTTGATGGGATATAAAATGATATTCTTGGAGTACCGGAACAGGTAGACCAATGTCATGACGGCACCTATCATTGTACCTATGCTGGTAGCAAAAGCGGCTCCCATCAATCCCCATCCCAGTATGAATATGAATACATAATCCAGTACGATATTGGCGATTGCTGCGATGGCGTTACACATCATGGCATAGTTCGGCGCTCCGTCGAGGCGGACGAAGAACATGCTGGCATTGAGCAAGAGATAGAACACGAGAAATGGTACATACCAACTCATATATTCTGTTACGCCCGGTAACAGGCGGTCTGAACTGCCCAGTAACCGTGCAACCGGTTCCATAAAGAAGAAACAGAGTGCCGATAGCAGGAGGATGAGCAGCGATGAGAATACAAGAGCCTGCGTGATATTAATGCCCGCTGCTTTCTGTTTCCCATGTGACAGATGGATGGAGGCTACTACGGAAGCGCCTACACCGAACATCAATCCTACTCCGGTAGTTATCATAAAAAGTGGGGCGGTAATGTTGACTGCCGCTAATGCATCACTGCCGATTCCTTTGCCGACGAATATCCCGTCTGTAATGACAAATATGGCTGAAAATACCATTCCCAGGACGGTTGGGATCAGTAATTTACGGAAGAGTGTGGAAATGTCCATACTTCCGAAATCGATATTATCTTTCATTTCCTTTTTCATGCTGCAAAGTTAAGGCGAATTGGGGAGATAAAAATTACCATTTGGTAATTTCGGAAATAATCCGTATGTTTGTTCTCAAACCAATATGCAAATGTACTATGAATGGTAATTATGTCGTCAATATCGGTCGCCAGTTAGGTAGCGGCGGAAAAGAAATAGGAGAGAAATTGGCTGCCCGTTTGGGTATTGACTTTTATGATAAAGAGTTGATCAAGCTGGCTTCGGAAGAGAGCGGACTTTGCAAGGAGTTTTTTGAGAAAGCCGATGAAAAGGCATCTCAAGGTATCATAGGCGGATTGTTTGGAATGCGTTTCCCTTTTATCAGTGACGGGGCGATGCCTTGTACCAACTGTTTGAGTAACGATGCTCTGTTTAAAATCCAGAGTGATGTCATCCGACATTTGGCTGCTTCCAAATCATGTTTGTTTGTGGGACGTTGCGCTGATTATATTTTGAGAGATCATCCCCGTTGTGCAAATATCTTTATTTCATCTTCTCGGGAAGACCGCATTGCGCGACTTTGCAGTATTCATAATATCAGCGAGGAAGAAGCTCAGGGAATGATGGATAAAGCCGATAAGAAACGTTCGGAGTATTATAATTATTATAGCTATAAAACGTGGGGAGCGGCTGCCACCTATCATCTTTGCATTGATTCTTCCGTATTGGGGGTAGATGGAACCGTGAGATTTATTGAAGGTTTTGTAGCAAAGAAATTGGAACTGTAATTTCAATCGTATGAAATCTCTTAGGCTATAGTGGTCGTAAGAGATTTCATACGATTGGGATATTAATGATTGGGAGAGAAAGCCCTTGTCCTAATTTCCGTATCCGAATGCGAGCTACCGGGTAACTTTTATCTGATCGGCATTCAGAATCTCACCGCTGTTTTCATCGGTGATCATAATGGTGACATCAAGCTTTTCCATATTATTGATGGTTGCATCGCTGAGCGCTATTTCATATTCCAACGGATAGGTCTGACTGGAATTGATGTTTGCCGGAAGCATCCCGTCTGCTCCGTTGAAAGAAGGGTATATCCCTCTTGCCACTTCTTGAAATTTGTATCCTTTAATGACACTTGTTCCAAATTTTCCTCCTTTGCCGAATTCTCCGAAGATAGGGAGATTATAGGGACTTAGATAGTTGTGTTGTGTGGCTTTTGTTTCTACATCATTCTCAGTAATTACGTAGATAACTCTGTAATGGTTCGATCGGGGATTGAGAGCAAATTTAACTTCTGACTTTACCTTTATAATATTATCAGTGATTTGTGCTTGAAGGATGCGGGGTTCTATAAAAGGAGTTTCCTGTATTGCTTGTTGAAACATATTCAGGAAAGTGGTTTTACCTTCGAAAGAATAATTATTGCCGGAGTCATCCATCGGTTGGCATTGGTATTTACGGTTGATTATGCCATTGGGGAATGTTGCGAAACGAAGCCCTTTGTCATATTCTGCAACAGTCATGGCATCGTCATTGTGTACGGCTATTGCGATCATATTGTCTGGATATAGATTCTGTAAGTTTTCAATAGATAATATGCCTAACGGGCACCATCCGCACCATGTTCCGGTACCTTCTTCCAATACGATTTTATGTTGAGGCATGAATGTGAAGGCTGCGATTGAATCTGCCAAACCTATTTTATCCATATCCTTTACGCTCGCCCATATCTTGTAGGATACGTATTCTCCTTTGGTGCCGATAGCCATTTTGTCTTTGAATTCGAATGTGTGGCTTTCACCCGGCTGAATGGATAGATTCCGGTAGTGTTCCGTATGTACGATGGAATCGGCTGTAACATAGTGAACCGTATATTCGGTAATTTCTTCTGTTTTTGCAGTCAGTAGACCTTTTATGGTTATGGCATCTTCTGTCGTTTGTTTATCAACAGTGGATAGAAGTTCAAACCCCATTTTCTTTTTTACGCAAATATCGTCAATGCAGAGTACGTATTTATCGTTACTTTGATTCACGAAGGCGATCCGGATATCTTTTCCTGCGTATTTTTCCAGTGAGATTTCGTGTTCTGCCCATTCGCCATCGATAACTTCGGAATTTCCGGCTGTCTCCTCTTCGATTTCCCATTCCGGAGTAGTTGGAAAGTCCGATTCGGGGTTCCCTCCTTTTGTAGATATAAAAACTTTGAGTCCGTCTCTTTTATCGAGGCTTAAAGATTCGGACTTCCATGATAGGACGTATCTTTCTCCTTCTGCCGGTATGGTTATTGGGATGGTTACAAGCCATGCATTCGCTTGGCCGGCAGGTGAGAATTTAGAGGTTGATCCGGCAAAATAGTTCTTGGAGGTATAGCTATCGCGTAGTTTAAACAACCACGACTTATCTATACTAAAGCCAACCTCCTGCATGTCGGAGGAAGGAGTTAAACCGTCTAATTTATATGGAGTTACCAGGCTTGTGACCTCGTCCATATCTTGAAAGTCACAAAGAAATATGATTTCATCGCCTTCTTTGTAGGGCTCGTTCGGATCTGTTATTTCTTCTGGTGGAGAGGGCAGGGGCTCGTTTTCATTATTACATGATGAGATAACGAGAGCAGTCACTGACAAAGTGAATGTTGCAAGTACGAAAAGATTCTTTAATTTCATATTCTTCAATATAAAGTGATTAATATTATTCAAGGCTAACTATTTACTTCTATTAGAGGTTTAACTTAAAGGTTTTTTGTCTGTTTCTTGAGCTTATGTATAAGACATAACTTCCTTTGGGGAATTTTTCCAGGGAAATACGTTGCTTATTCCCGGAATCACTTAGCAGGCATTGACCATCCATGGAGTAAAGCTTTATTTTGTCATATCCGGTGGGGATACAAACAAAACTTCCTTCACGGATGATTTGTAATTCTTCGGTAATTTGTTGATGCAGATCGGTTGGGAATAGTGATCTTAAACTGAATGTCTCTGCATTGTATACGTGGCAGTTGTTTCTGTTTTCCGGATCATAATTACCGATGAAAGCTATGACATTCATATTGTCTGTATTCCATGTTTCAGGAATATCTACGCTGTAATCAGCTGAAAATCCTTCTGCGATGCTTATCGGGTCGCCCCATGTGCCGGTAATGCCTTTTCGGGCAATGTGACGGTGATAAAAGCTTTTGTTGGAACCAACCTGTGATGTGGAAAAAACGCTGTCTTCTGTAAGAAATAGGAATAAACGTTCGTTACCTTTGGGGGGAAGAGGTAATAATTCTGTCCCGTAGACGTGTATATTGATCGTGCGTTCGTATGTATTATTCTTCTCTACGTTTAAATGAACGGATGCAAAAGCCGGAGCTTTTAAAGCATTGGCATAAATAGTGGGGAATACTTTTTCTTTGATTTCTATTACGGGTGTTTCAACATCGTAATATTCGGGATAATTCTCCCACATATTATTTCTATCAAGCATCATTGCCGGTGCGTGATGCCGGTCTGGACGATAAAACCATTCATATTCAACGCTTGTAGGAATGGTGAATTTATCATCATAAAAGCCGGAATGGTGGCCTAATTCTATTACGCGCTGGTCTCCTTCGAGTTCTTTCGATAAATAATAGTGGGCAGAAGGACAGCTTGAACAGCGCTCGGTAGAAAATACTTCCAGCAGAACCTTCCTTTCTGTGAATTCATTTCTACACAATAGGGTGACGGTACGACTTGAATTGTCTGTCATGTCTTGGTCGGGGTATCCATTGATATTTACTACGGATAAGGTCAGGTCAGGATTTCCCTCTTCTGCTAGTTTTAATCCGCTTATATGGAAAGGTGCTTCCGTGTGGCTTTTGATATTCAAACCTTGTAATTCTTCTTTATATTGTTCTGTACCTACTTGATAAATATATTCAAGGCTATGGATGGTTTCAGTCCCCAGGTTGCTGATCTTGCCTTCAAAGGATATTGGGGTGTTGGTGAGGCTATAATATGGCATTTTTACTTTCTTCAACCGAATGTTATGTTTGGGAAGTTTGCTTCCGCCTTCTACAATAGCATATAATGCGGCACTATATCTGTTTACGTATTTTTCCCATGTATTATCTCGTTGATTAATCCATTCTTCATTATCCTCTTTAGCTTCAGTGTAGCATAATGTGGAGGCTCCTTTTATCATGTAGCCTATGTAGATAGGCTTTCCATCGGGTATGAATGGCTGGTCGAGTGTGATCCGATTCCAATTGTTTTTCGTAATAGTGGAAGATTGAATATAGTCGTATGGTTCTTCTAGCCGATGCGTTATAAATATTTGCAGTGATTCAATCGACTTATAATTAGCTATACCTATGTATAACTCTTTTATTTGGCAGTCTTTATACATTTGCATGGTAGATTTAGGATAATATAATGCAGCACCTCCGCTTAGACTATTATTATATATGTTTTCATAGACTACGATGGGGATATTGCAATTTCCTAATATAAGGGAATCAACTCTTTCGATATCTGATGTGGAAGTTTGTGCCGCAATTGGGTTGTGGCAGCAAAGAGTTGCGAATAGAATGAAAGCTTCAATGGTAAATTTCATGGTGAATTTCATAGTGAACATAGGATGTGCGAAAAGAGCATCCGGTATTTCCCACCGGGATAATACCGGATGCATCAATTATTTATTAAGCAAGATTATCGTTTGAAGACTTTGAATGACTGGGACTGATTGCCATTTACAACTTTGACAATGTACATTCCGCTTGGAAGTTGGCTTAAATTTATAATATGACCTTGTTGGTTATCTTTGGTTACACAACTTCCTGTAGTACTATAAACACATACTCCCGTATAACTTCCCGTAATGAATAATTGACCGCCTGAACTTAGACTGACACTGTTTTTATCGACATTCTGTTGCTGAATGGAAGTTATTTCACCTCTGCTTTCTTCAGATAATTCAATTACATACGGTACACTGAATGCCCCCATGTCATTTGCGCATATTCCACTTCCTGCAAGGATCTTAGCGTCTGCGGAGCAAGCTGTTACCGTACTTATGAATTTGTCTGTATCGAGTTTCAAGAATTCCTTCAGTGTCGATTCTTCACCATCTTTAATGATTGACGCATCTCCCCATACACTGATGGAACCAAATACGCAATTGTCGTTAAGTGAACAACCAATTGGCCCCTCGGATATATATTTCAATCCGTCTTTCTCATTATATATGAATCCGTGTAAGATAGCGTCATCATCAGTGATATATCCGGTTACATTTCCTTTCGCGTCAACGTGGCTTGCGATACATTCCAGAAAAAAGCGGTCTTCATTTTCCATATCAGGCTCATAAAGTTTTTTTAATTCTCCATTTACTATGATTGCTGCTATGCGATCTCCCATTGAAGACTCTGTCCATCCTGCAATGATGCTTCCGTCATTACTGATATCGTAAAGGTAAAAGCCTTGCCCTTCAAGTTGTAAATCGGGAAATTCCTGTAGCTTGCCATCGATCCATAGAACAGGGCGGAACTTACCTTCATTATAATAAATAGTTCCTCCTATGATTTTTCCATCGGCAGAAAAAGCTTGAGCAATAGGTGCATAATCAGAATCCTTTCGTCTGCTTTCTTTTATGTCTTCAGGAACGGGTAAAGAATGCCATTCTCCATCTTTTAAATATCCGGGTGAGTATATTCCATCTTCATTTTGGAATGAACCGAGAATTGTTCCATTGTCATCCACATCGTTTACCAGTACGCTTTCTCCTGCTCCTGTATCTATCATTGCCAGCTTCTTGCTAGTTGCATCCCATACATATCCTGTTTCCATGAAGATGTCATCATAGCCCACCGCATATTTTCCATTTGGGGATACATTGAGAATCCCTCCTCCCAATAGAATATCATCATCAATTATTTCATCGAAATAATACAATGTTGTTTGTTCCTGTGCCTGCAAAAGGGAAACATTTAAGCTGATTGTAAAACAAAGAGCAAGAAGTAATAATCGTTTCATAAGCTTTTTAAGTTTTTAGTGATTACTGTTTAATTATTAAAATACGTGCAATTATAATTAATATAATTGAAATAAAATGCGAATTAACACATTTTGTGTTTGATAAATAAAATAATTTGTTATAGAACTGACTGTGGAAATTTAAGAAGTATGATGAAGTGTTTCTTATTAGATTCTTCGCTTTTACTGCTATTTGTAAAGATGTTTTTTTATTGGTAAGAGCCGGGAAATTGCGTGTAGATAGTTTTATAAATAAAGGTTGTTAAGGTATGGAAAGGGTAATAAAGGCAGTTTTGATTATAATAAAATGCGCCATGATCTTAGGTTATAAGTAAGATCATGGCGCATTATTTCGAGTACTTCTTTTATTACATCATTAGTAGTAGTATCATTTGTCCTGCGAGAATACGTAAAAACATTGTTAATGGATATACTGTTGAGTATCCTACTGACGGGGCATCGTTGTTAGATACTTGATTTGAATAAGCAAGTGCCGGTGGATCCGTATTACTTCCTGCTATGAGACCCATTAGCGTATAATAATTAACCTTATAATATAAACGGGCAATTGCACCTATTATCAATAAAGGGATTACGGTAATAAGGAAACCGTATCCTACATATAATAATCCATCACCTTCAACCACCGTATTTACGAAGTTTGCACCCGCTTCAATGCCCACGCTGGCGAGGAAAAGTACAATACCGATTTCCCTTAACATTAGATTGGCACTCATAGTCGTATAGGTGACGAGATGTAACTTATAACCAAAACGGCCGATGAGAATAGCTACGACAAGCGGACCACCAGCTAATCCCAGTTTTACCGGAGTCGGCATACCCGGAAACGCTATCGGAAGGCTTCCTAAGAAAATTCCTAGGAAGATACCAATGAAGATAGTGACAATGTTCGGATGATCCAGACGTTTCAGAGAATTGCCTAACACATTTGCAAACCGTTCTACCGCATCTTGTTCTCCTACTGTCATTACGCGGTCACCGACTTGTAATGTCAGATTGGGATCTGCAAACAAATCCATACCTGAACGGTTGACGCGAGTCACATTCACACCATACATGCTACGGAAGTGCATTTCACCTAACTTTTTACCGTTAATCTCTGATTTAGTAATCAGTATTCGACGAGACACCATCGGGGTGTCTTGCTTTTCCCAGTCTACTTGAACTTCTTTTCCGATAAAAGCTGTGATCGCTTCCGCGTCCTCTTCGGAACATACGATGTAAAGTTGGTCTCCCATATGGAATACAGTTTCATGGTTCGGTATATTGACATGCCCTTCGTGACGGATACGTGAACAGACGAACGAACGACCTAGAAACTCTTTTACTTGAATCAATTTTTTCCCATTGATGGACTCATTACGTACCTCAAGATTCATCAAATGCGGTTTATGTTTCAGATGCTCGGCATCTGCATTGCTTAGTTCCTCTTCTTCTTTGGCCATGTTCACGCGGAAGATGTAGCGTATGGCAATGATAGAGCCAATGATGCCGACTACACCGAGCGGATAAGCACATGCATACCCCAGCGCTATTTGCGGACCATTATAGTTGAGCTGGGTTAACGCTTCCTGTGCAGCACCAAGTCCCGGAGTGTTTGTCACTGCTCCGTATAAGATGCCCACCATCATTGGAAGCTCTATGCGACCATTAGCAATAAAATAGATTGTCAAGGCCACGGCAATATTCAGAGCTACGATACCTACGGCAAGCAGGTTTAATGTCATTCCTCCTTTCTTGAATGAAGAGAAGAAACCGGGGCCGACCTGCAGCCCGATGCAAAATACGAAGAGAATTAATCCGAATTCACGGATAAAATGCAGAATGTGCGTATCACCGGTAAATCCGAAGTGTCCCATCAGGATACCGGTGAATAAGACAAAGGTGACTCCCAATGACACTCCGAAGATCTTGATCTTTCCGAGAAGTACCCCGCCGGCAATCACAAAAGCATAAAGGAAGACGATGTGTGCCACGGAGTTGGAGTCCCATAATAAATTTTGTATCCAATCCATAGTAGTTTTTATAAATTGCCGCAAAATTAATTATAACGGTGGAGGTAATCAAATAAAACGTCTTTTTTATTTATCTGTGACATCTTGTAAGCCTTTAGTGCGAATTTTCTCTAAAAAAAGTATTTCGTTTGAAGTATTTGTCTATCTTTGCCTTGCTATTAACAACACTTAGAAAGATTCATTAAGATAAAGATATTACTAATCTTATTTTAAACTTATAATAAACTATGGCAGACAGTAAAGAAAAACTCTTCTCTGATTTTTCTCCCGTTTCTACCGAACAGTGGATGGAGAAAGTGACAGCCGACCTAAAGGGCGCTGATTTTGAGAAGAAACTCGTTTGGAAAACAAACGAAGGCTTCAAGGTAAAACCTTTCTATCGAATGGAAGATTTGGAAGGGCTGAAAACGACCGATGCTCTTCCCGGAGAATTTCCTTATTTAAGGGGCACTAAGAAAAACAACAATGAGTGGTTCGTTCGTCAGGAAATTAAAGTAGAATGTCCGAAAGAAGCTAATGCAAAGGCGTTGGATATCTTGAATAAAGGTATTGATTCTCTTTCCTTCCATGTAAAAGCATCCGATCTGAATGCCGAGTACATCGAAACTTTATTGAAAGATATTTGTGCGGAATGTGTAGAGCTAAACTTTGCTACTTGTCAGGGGCATGTGGTTGAACTGGCTAATCTATTAGTTGCTTATTTCCAGAAGAAAGATTATGATTTGACAAAACTGCAAGGTTCTATCAATTATGACTACTTCGATAAGATGTTGGCCAAAGGCAAGGAAAAGGGTGATATGGTACAGACAGCGAAAGCTTTGATTGAAGCCACTGCCCAGTTGCCGAAATATCGTGTGCTGAATGTCAATGCCTTGACGTTGAATAATGCCGGTGCTTACATCTCTCAAGAATTGGGATATGCACTCGCATGGGGAAATGAATATATGACCCAGTTGACCGAAGCCGGACTTCCTGCTGCACTTGTTGCCAAGAAGATTAAATTCAATTTCGGTATCAGTTCCAATTACTTCCTTGAGATCGCTAAGTTCCGTGCTGCCCGTATGTTGTGGGCAAATATCGTGGCTTCATACAATCCTGAATGTCTACGCGATTGCGAGAACAAAGGCCCGAAGGGTGAATGCCGTTGTGCTGCCAAGATGCGGATACATGCAGAAACTTCTACTTTTAACCTGACTTTGTTTGATGCGCATGTTAATCTGTTACGTACACAGACTGAAGCCATGTCGGCTGCATTAGGCGGTGTGGATTCCATGACGGTTGTTCCTTTCGATAAGACATATGAGACTCCGGATGATTTCTCCGAACGTCTGGCTCGTAATCAACAATTGTTATTGAAAGAAGAATCGCATTTTGATAAAGTGATTGACCCGGCTGCAGGTTCTTATTATATTGAAAACCTAACGGTATCCATCGCTAAGCAGGCATGGGAATTATTCCTGTCTGTCGAAGAAAAAGGCGGTTTTTATGCTGCTGTAAAGGCTGGAACTGTTCAGGCTGCCGTAAACGAGAGCAATAAAGCTCGTCATAAAGCAGTGGCACAACGTCGCGAAATACTATTGGGAACCAATCAATTCCCGAACTTCAATGAAAAAGCAGGTGACAAGAGACCGGTTGAGGCGAAATGTTGCTGTGGCGGACACGATACTTGCGAAAAAGATGTCGCAACACTGAATTTTGACCGTGCTGCCAGTGAATTCGAAGCGTTACGTCTTGAAACCGAAGCATCCGGTAAACGTCCGAAAGCATTTATGCTTACTATCGGTAATTTGGCTATGCGCCAGGCTCGTGCCCAGTATTCTTGCAATTTCTTGGCTTGTGCCGGATATGAGGTAGTTGATAATCTCGGTTTCGAAACCGTTGAGGCCGGTGTAGAAGCAGCGATGGCTGCTAAGGCTGATATCGTTGTGATTTGTTCTAGCGATGATGAATATGCACAGTATGCTATTCCTGCATTCAACGCTCTGAACGGCCGTGCTTTGTTTATCGTTGCCGGTAATCCTGAATGTGCTGAAGAGCTGAAAGCAGCCGGTATCGAGAACTTCATCCATGTACGTGTCAACGTGCTTGAAACACTTAAAGAGTTCAACGCTAAATTA